>Ga0210384_10003853_pt1 | contig 17081 bp, 6 predicted proteins | sample IncBWH2MmetaG_FD_160574 | JGI IMG/M metagenome (GOLD analysis project Ga0210384, IMG submission 160574) | Forest soil microbial communities from Barre Woods Harvard Forest LTER site, Petersham, Massachusetts, United States - Inc-BW-H-2-M | ecosystem: Environmental > Terrestrial > Soil >...
GTGGGTGAGCTTTCTCTGCAGCTAGTCGTTTCCGCGGAAGCACCCTTGATTAACACCACCACATCTCCGGTTTCTGGGTTGGTCGAAGAGCGCCAGGTAAAGGAGCTGCCGCTCAACGGCCGCAGCTTCGACAATCTCATCACTTTGAATCCGGGCGCGATCAATTATGGGCTGAAGAGCGCCAACACCAGCACCAGCAACGGCAACACCTTTTCGGTCTCCGGCCGCCGCCCCATGGACAATCTGGTCTTGCTGAACGGCATCGAATATATGGGCTCCAGCCAGCTCGCGGTCACGCCTGGCGGAGTGAGCGGCGATCTGCTGGGCATCGACGCGGTTCGCGAGTTCAACGTCCTCACTGAGACTTACTCGGCCGAATACGGCAAACGCGCCGGCGCGCAAGTCACGGTCGTGACGCAGTCCGGCAGCAACTCCGTGCACGGCTCGCTATTCGAGTTTCTCCGCAACAGCGCGCTCGACGCCCGCAGCTTTCTCGACCAAGGCCCGGTTCCTCCCTTCCGGAGAAATCAGTTCGGAGGGGCATTGGGCGGCCCGCTCAAGAAGGACAAACTCTTCCTCTTCGGCAATTACGAAGGATTTCGCCAGAGCCTCGCGGTCAGCAACGTAAGCGTGGTCCCCGACGCTCAGGCCAGACTAGGCATCTTGCCGCCCGGCGCCATCACGGGCACATTCACATTGAACCGCTTGATCCTTCCGTACGCGCAGTCCTTCTGGCCGCAGCCCGGCCCCGAATTGCTGGTCGGCGGGCAGCCCACAGGCACTGCGAAGTCCTTCAGCAATCCGAAGCAAACCATCCGCGAAGATTTCGGCACGCTGCACTCGGATTACATCCTGAGCGACCGCGACTCCGTCTCCGGGTCGTACACGATTGACGACGGCAACAGCCAGATTCCTCTGTCGGATCCTTTGTTCGCATCCGCGAACGCTCTCGGCATGCAGGTGGCGAGCTTGCAGGAAACTCACATCGTTTCTCCGCAGATGCTCAACACGTTCCGAGCCGGATTCTCGCGCGCGGCGTTCGGTCTCGATTCGGCTTTGCTGGCCTCCTTTCCCGCGGGCACCTCGTTTATCGCCGGAGCCGGCCCGGGCGGGATCATCATCGGCGGTGGGAACACCGTCACCGGCGCGGCCACCATCACATCAGCGGGCCCCATCAATGCCAACGTCTGGAATCGCCGCAATCTCTTCACTCTGACGGACAGTTTTCAGATCAACAAAGGCATCCACCAGATGAGCTTCGGCGTGTGGTTCCAGCGGCTCCAGGATAGCGAGGACACCGCTTCGCGTCGCCTAGGACAAGCCACTTTTTCCACGCTCCAGACCTTTTTGCAGGGCACAGTCACTACCTTCCAGGTTGTGCCCAACGCCACCGAGCTGGGTTGGAGAAGTCTTTTCGGAGCGTGGTATTTCCAAGACTCGATCAAGCTGCGTCCGAACCTGACCCTGCAGGTGGGCATCCGGCACGAATTCACTAACGGCTGGAATGAAGTCGCTGGAAGAGCCTCCAACTTCATCCCCGATTCATCCGGCGTGCTTATGACCCTGCCGCGCGTCGCCGATTCGGTGTTCACCGAAAATAACGCGAAGCATCTGTTCAGTCCGAGAATCGCGCTGGCGTGGGACCCCTTCGGAAATGGAAGGACCGCGATCCGCGCCGGATTCGGTACGTATTATTCGATGATTGACTCTCTCAGCTTCCTGTTGAATGCACTGCCGCCGTATAACACCTCGGTTTCGTGCGCCAGCCGATCCTTGTTTGCGATCGTTCCGATCGTCCCTGGCGCGACGCCCTCTTGCACGGTTGCGCCGCAGGGAATCCAGGCCGATGCGAAAACTCCTGTCGTCCAGGAATGGAATTTCACGGTTGAGCAGCAGCTCACCTCGAGCGCCGCGCTGCGCCTGGCTTACGTTGGGTCACGCGGATACCACGGCCTGCTCAGTATCGATCCCAACGACATTCCGTCCCGTGTTTGCGCCACCACGGCCTGCCAGGCCGGCGGCAACGGCGCCACTTTGGGCGTGGTCCCTCAGGGCACCGTCTACATTCCCGGCCCAGGAGCCACCCGCCCCAATCCGAATCTGGGAGCGGCGTTCTTCTGGTACACCGAAGGCAACAGCTCCTACCACGCCCTGCAGGTTGATCTGACTAAGCGCCTCGGCCATGGCCTGCAATTCCGCACCAATTACACCTTCTCGAAAAATCTGGACATGAACTCGGGACTCACCGGCGCCCAAGCCCAAAACCAGGCCCAGATGATCATGGACCGCAACAACACGCGCCGCGATTGGGGACCCTCGGCTCTGAACGTCAGCAACCAGTTCAGCCTGTCGGCGCGTTATGAACTGCCTTTCGGCAAAGGCAAGCCGCTGCTCGCCAATGCCGGTGGAGCGGTTGAGAAACTGGCGGGCGGCTGGCAGTTGAACGGCATCACGACGCTCCTCAGCGGTTTCCCGTTCACTCCGCAAGTCGGCTCGAACCGTTCCGGCGACGGAGACACGCGCAATCCCGACCGGCCTAATCTCAATCCCAACTTTACCGGCCCTGTGGTGCTGGGCAATCCCAACCAATGGTTCAATCCCGCCGCGTTCCTTCTTCCAACCCCGGGGACCTATGGCAACTTGGGTCGCGGCACTTATGAAGGCCCGGGCCTCGCTGACGTGGATTTATCCCTACTAAAGAACATCGCGATCTCCGAGCGCGTCAACCTCCAATTCCGCGTCGAAGCGTTCAATATTCTGAATCACACCAACTACGGGACGCCCAATGCGATCGTCTTCTCGGGCACGTCGGTCAGCTCCTCGGCGGGCCTGATCACGACCGCAGCCAACTTTCCCCGGCAGATTCAGTTCGGGTTGAAGCTGATCTTCTGAGTAGAGCCCCGCGCAGGAACGGCTTCCAGTATTCCGCGCCGGGGCCGGCGTTGGGCATCGCGGTTCCGCGCCAGCGGAGCGTAACAGGGCTGCGTACGAGATGGATTGTGCCCGAAGCCGAAGGGCCATATCCCCTGGATCTGGGCCGAAGTTCAAGGTGGCGGCGATGCCATGGTCAGCGGAACGGCGGAGGTGGATCGAGTGAGTACGACCGGCGATACGGCGCCGGCTAGCAATAGACAAACGAGCAGAGTTTTAAGTGACGCAGGATCGAGGAGGGCGGACTTTACACCCTCCTCGAACTTGCTGAGCGATCAGAACGTCAGCTTGAGTCCAAGTTGGACGTCGCGGCCGCCGCCCGAACCGATGAGCGGATTGCCGTTGGCGACATCGGGCGTTTGTCCCACGCTGCCGAAGTTGGCGGGGGTCCCCAGGTCATTGCCGGTAGCAATGCCACTCTGTGAGCCCCACGGATTGGCGCTGACGGGGTGATTTAACACGTTAAAGATCTCCACCCGGAACTCGGCGTTGAACCGCTCCCGGATCTTGAAGTTCTTGAATAATGAGAAATCCAGGTTCTTGAAGCCCTGGTCGCGGAAGATGTTGCGGCCCATCGTTCCAAACGTCCCAGCCTTGGGAGGCGTCATCACCGAGTTGCCCTTCACATAGCAGCCCCCGGTGGCTAGCGTATTCATGTCGGGGGCTTTCGCCAGACACGCGTTGGCCAGGGACGAGGGGAGGTTCGCGGGGATGCCGCTAATCTGGGAGCTGCCGGTGCAAGTTACACCGTTAAGGCCTTGCCCGGGTACAAAGCCGGAGCAGTAGGGAATGGAACTCGAGCCGGACTTGAAGTCGTTGGGGTTCCCGAAGAAATCCCAGCGGTCGGAGTTGTCTCCGGTCCCGCTGAAATTGTTCGCGAAGTCGGTCACGTTCCACGGCTGAGCGCTATTCAGGGTAAGGATGGAGTTGATCTTCCAGCCTTCCAGTAACTGGCCAAAGCCTTTTTTCCCCGGAAGGGCGTAAGTCGCCGTGAAAGTGAAGTGGTGCCGGATGTCGAAGTCGCCGCTGCTGTACTCCGCATTTGGATTGGTGGGGTTCTGCGGGAGCCACAGGAAACGGCCTATGGAACCGTTGTCGAGGTCATGGCTGTAAGTGTAACCGGCGGTGAAATTCAGCCCGTGAGACAGCCGCTTGGTCAAGGTCGTCTGCAGGCCGTTGTAGTTGGAATAGCCTTGGTTCGACTGGTAGTTGATAAACGACAGATAGGGGAAGGCGGTGGCGAAGGGACGGACGCACGCGCCCGTCGGATTTGGAGCGCACGCATTGATGTCCTTAAAACCAACCAAATTGCCACCGTGATTGCCGACATAGGCAACCTCCAACGAGAGGTTGCTGCTGATGATGTGCTGGACACCCAAGTGCCAATTCACGATGTAGGGGGTTTTCAGATGCGGGTCCAACGCACCGACGACGCACTGTTGGTTGGCAGTGCAAGACAGTCCTCCACCCTGCGGAAAAACAACGCCATTCCAGTTAAGGTTTTGGGGCTTGTAGGAGGCGGTGCCGAACTGGACACCGCCGCCAGGAGCGCCTGGATCCAGAATCTGCGGACACGGGACTCCGATGACTACCGGCGTTGCGCAGGCCCCTGTCGGGACGGCGGCGAGCGAGACCGCATGGGTGTTCTGCATATTGAGTTGGCTGCCGAACTGGTTCTGGATGAGCGTCGAGTACATGAGACTGGACCCGCCCCGGATCACAGTGGTCCCCTTGCCCGTGATATCCCAGGCAAAACCGAAGCGTGGCGACAAGTTTCCGTAGTCGGGCTTGTAGAGAGTGGAGCCTACGCCTGCCTGACCCTGCTGAACCAGTCCCTGCGTCGGAGAGAAGTTAGCGAAGAGGTTGTGAGACTCTTTGATGGGCGATGTGTAGGAGTAGCGCAGGCCAATATTGAGCATAAGCCTCGGCATGATGCGCCAGTCGTCCTGAACGAACCCCGAGTAGGCCCTCCAGATATACTCGCGGATCGAGTTGCCAGCCAGGAGCTGTCCTTTCGATGGATCGCCGGCGAAGAAGTCTTCGAGTGGCGTGGAACCGGCGAAAGCCCGGCCGCCGTTGAAGGTGATCGAGCCCCGGCCCGTGTCCCCTCCGCTGGCATTGGTGATGATGTGCGTGAACTCGCCGCCTACCTTGAGGGCGTGCTTGCCCCGCAAAAACGAGACGCTGTCCTGATAAACGTAATACGGGTCGGGGCCGACCAAGCTGGGACGGTTATGGAAGGTGCCCATGAAAGTGAAACCCGTAATGTTGATATTCGGCAACCCACCGAATAGCGGACTCGTCACGCCCGAGTTGAGGGGGTAACCCTTGCCGCCACAGCCGGTAGCTGTGCAAAGACCGCCCTGGCCATTGGCGAGGATGCCGGCATCGTTGGATACTTGGTTGAAGGTATTGCGGGTGGTGGCAAACCGGGCTTCGTTCACCACGCTGGAACTGGGGGTCCAAATCCAACTGCTGACGCTGGTCACCGCGCGTACATGAAAGGTGTCCTCGAAGATTGGATTCACGCCGCCGTGATCTTGCCCAGTGCCGTTGTAGTTGCCATTCCAGAACATGGTGCTGATCATGTTCTTGTCGTTGAGGCGGTAGTCGATTTTTCCGATCTCATTGTCGCTGACATTGACGTTGGGGAAACCGACGCTGTAGGTGGTCGAGCCCCCAGATGGGGCATTTGAAATGAGGCCCCCCGTGCAGCTCCCACCCGCGGTGCAGCCCAGCAAGTTCAAGCTGACGGGACTCAACGCTACGCCGGCTTTCTGCAGCGCTGCGATGGCATCCGGCATGCTGTTTGCCGCACCGAGCCCTGGCCCGGTTGTGGGACCCTGTTGGGTGAACGGGTTGCCGACGAGGGAACGCAGGCCCTCATAGCCGCCGAAGAAGAAGAGTCGGTCTTTTATGATCCGGAAGCCCGCCATGCCGCCGAACTGCTCCAACGTCGTTGGCAGCTTCTCTTGGGGAGCGGGGTTGTACAAGTTGCGGGCGTCCCAGTCCTGGTCACGGCCAAAGGCGAAAGCTGAGCCGTGAGGAGTGTTGGTCCCCGATCTGACGCCCACGTTCACCACTGCGCCGGGCTTCCAACCGTACTCTGCTTTAGGATTCTCCTGAATGTTGAATTCCTGGATGGCGTCAACGGGCAGGATGGTCGCCGCATCGGTCAACGGGCTGCTCATATTTGCGATGGGGCGGGCAGCATCCATACTGGCATTGATCACGCCCTCCACCATCCAGGCGGTTTCATCGGGCCGAATGCCGTTGGTGCTCTGGGTCCAGGGTCCGCCGCCCGGCTGGAGCATCACGCCCGGCCGCAGACCTAGCAGAGCTTGGTAGTTGCGGCCATTCAAGGGCAGATCGTTGATGTCCGCGTTGTTGAGCGTGCCGCCCAGATTCGAGGTCGCGGTGTCCACCAGCGGGATCGATTCGGTGACCGTGACGGTCTGGGTCTGATCGCCAGTCTGCGGCGTCAAGTCGACTCGAACCTCCTTGTTAACCTCGATCACCACGTTCTGGCGGTCCAGCCTCTTGAACCCTTTCGCTTCGACGCGGACGGCATATGTGCCGGGAATCAGGTTGGGAGCGTTATACTCCCCGGCCGCATCCGTGGTCAGCGTTCGCGTCAGGCCTCTCTCCGTGTCTGTGACGGTCACGGTGGCCCCCGGCAACACTGCGCCGGTTTGGTCTGTTACGGTTCCCAGAATTCGGCCGGAGCTGCCCTGCGCAAACAGCGCGACTGAGAGCAGCAACACACCGAGAATCGTACCAAGCAACTGCATCATGGTTCTGGCTCGGACTGTCTTCAACGCATGAGATTTCATCAGCGACTCCTTTTCGAACACGAAAAAATAGACCATTCCTTTGGGGGAAGAGCCCCCCAGTCGGGAAGAACAAGTACTGCCACTGCCTGTTAAGAAAAAAGCGCTATTAGTATCGTGGGAAGTTTACCCATGCTCCGGTTCTTTGACTGTTTGTAAAAAAGATGTAATGGGTTTGTAAAAAGACGTTATGGGTTGGAGCGGCGATTTCTCGAAGATCTTACGAACGGCGGTAAACTTCATCGCGCACCCCCTGAAGATGCGAGAACACCTGCGAAAAGACCACTCCCTCTGCGCAGGGTAATCTAATACGTCAAAGGGAATATACGCTTGTTTTCACAACTTGTCAAGGGGTGTTAAGGCATTTAAACCGTCTTCAAAAACGTGCCACGCTACACCGGCGGCCCAATTGCGGCTTGTTTTCTCTAGTTTGCGGGCGCGAAAATTAGAAAGATTCAGTTACGACGTGGCCGACGGATGCAGCGGATCGAGGAGGGTAGTCTTTCAATGAGACCTCGAGTTAGACCTTCAGATCTCGGCCGTACACTCTCCGGGCCAAATCGATACACCTCTCTCAATGTATTCGGCCTCTTAACGTTATGTCTCTTTTGGGTGCAGTTGATTTTGCACCCCTCCGAACTTTGTGTAAGTTCCTAGAACGTGAGCTTGAGCCCGATTTGCATGTCGCGGGCGCCACCCGAACCGATGAGCGGATTGCCGGTGGCGACGTCGGGTGTGGAGCACCCGCAGCCGAAGTGGGAGCCGTCATCCAACTGGATGCCTTGCCTTACGCCGGCCTGTGAGCCCCAAGGATTGGCTACCAGAGGGTGATTGAATATATTGAAGAGCTCGACCCGGAACTGGGCGGTGACCCGCTCCTTGTACTTGAAGTCCTTGAATAAAGAAAGATCCACGTTCTTGAAGCCTGAGTCGCGGAACAGATTCCGGGCCATCGTGCCAAAGGTTCCGAGCGTGGGAGGAACTATAACCGAATGGCCGGATACGTAGCAGCCGCCTTGGGCTAGCGTAGTGGGGTCGGGGGCTTTCCCCAAACACGCGTTGCCAAGCGACGAGGGAAGCGGAGACACGATCCCGCTAATTCCGGAGGTTGTCGAGCAAGTCACACCGTTAAGACCTTGCCCGGGTGTAAAGCCAGAGCAGTAGGGGATGGAACTCGAGCCGGAATGGAAATCGGCGGGGGTCCCGAACAAATCCCAGCGATCGGACTTATCTCCGGTCCCGCTGAAACTATGCCCGTAATCGCTCACGTTCCACGGCTGAGCGGTCTGAAGGGTCAGGATGGAGTTGATCTTCCAGCCTTCCAGTAACTGGCCAAAGCCTTTTTTCCCGGGAATGGCGTAACCGGCCGTGAAAGTGAATCGGTGGTGGATATCGAAGTCGCCGTTGGCGTACTCCCCGTTGGTGTTGTTGCTGTTCTGCGGAAGCAATCCGAAACGGCCTATGGAACCGTTGTCGAGGTCACGACCGTAAGTGTAACCGGCGGTGAAATTCAGCCCGTGGGAAACCCGCTTGGTCAGGGTCGACTGCAGGCTCTCGTAGTTGGAGCGGCCGGAGTTCGATGTGTAGTTGATGAACTTCAGATAGGGGAAAGCGCCGAAGTACGGACGGAGGCTGTTGGTGCACTTGCCGGCCGTATTTGGAGGACACTGATTGATGTCGCGATAACCAGTCAGATTGTCGCCGTGATTGGCGACATAGCCAACCTCCAACGCGAGGTTGGTGGCGATGACATGCTGGACACCGAAGTTCCAACCCACGATGTAGGGGGTTTTGAGATTCCGGTCCACCCCCCCGATGTTGCACGGTGAGGCGGTAGTGCAAGCGAGCCCTCCACCCTGCGGAAAAGCACCGTTAGCGCCAGGAGCGGCATTCCAGTTGACGGCAGAGCCAGCGTACGCGGCGGTGCCGAGTTGGACCGTGCCGCCAAAGGTCTGTCCTGCCGGACAGCTCCCCCCGACCGCAATCGGCACTCTGCAGGCGCCTGTCGGAATGGCGCCGAGAGCGTTTGACGTAAAGTTCTGGGCCCCGAGCTGCGAACCGAATTGGCCCGTGACGAACGTCGAGTACATCATACTGGCCCCGCCCCGGAACACAGTGGTCCCCTTGCCCGTCACATCCCACGCAAAACCGAAGCGCGGCGACAGGTTTCCGTAATCGGGCTTGATGATACTAGCTCCTACGCCTGGCTGACCCTGCTGAACCAGTCCGGTCGGTGAAGTGGGAACGAAGTCAGCCCACAGGTTCCTTCTCTCTTCCATTGGCGATTTGTATTCGTAGCGCAGGCCCATATTGAGCATGAGCCTCGGCTTGACGCGCCAGTCATCCTGAACGAACCCCGAGTACACGTGCCAGTGGTACTCCCGGAGCGAGTCGCCGGCGAGGAGTTGTCCATCCGTTGGATTTCCGGCGAAGAAATCTTCCAATGGCGTGGAATTGGGGATTTGAGAAGTGGTGGCGCCCAGGAAATCGACCCGGCCGCGGATCGTGTCTGCCCCATTGCCATTGGTAATGATGTGCGTGTACTCGCCGCCGACCCTGAGGGCATGCTTGCCCCGCAAAAACGAGATACTGTCCTGATAAACGTAATACGGGCTGGGGCCGGCAAGGCTGGGACGGTTATGGTAGGTGCCCAGGACTTGGCCGCCGCCGGCAGTAAAACCCTGAATGTTGACAGTCGTCATCCCCAGCGCTATCGGATTGGTCACGCCCGAGTTGAAGGGGTAACCCTTGCCACCACAACCGGTAGGTGTGCATAGACCGCCTAAGCCGTTGGCCGGGACGGCGCGATCGTCCGATATTTGGTTGAAGGTATTGCGGGTGGTGGCAAACCGAGCTTCGTTCACCACGGTGGAACTGGGGGTCCAAATCCAGCTGGTGACGCTGGTCACCACGCGGATATGGAATGTGTCGTTGAAGACTGGCGTCACGCCGCCGTGATCTAGTCCATCGCCGTTGTAGTTGCCACTCCAGAACATGGTGCTGAGCGAGTGCTTGTCGCTGAGGCGGTAGTCGATTTTGCCGATCTCGTTGTCGCTGACATTGGTGTTGGGGAATGTAGCAGCGTAACTGTTCGAGGTCGCAGAGGCGTTCTGGATGAGGCCGCCCGTGCAGGAGTACGTCCCACCCGAGGGGGTGCAGCCGAACAAGTTCAAGCTGACGGGACTGAGCGGCACGTTGGCCTTCTGCAGTGCTGCGATGGCATCCGGCATGCTGTTTGCCGAACCCAGCCCTGGCCCGGTGGCGGGCATGGTACCGACAAAGACGTTGCCAACGGTGGAACGCAGGCCCTCATAGCCGCCGAAGAAGAAAAGTCTGTCTTTTATGATCCGGAAGCCCGCCACGCCGCCAAACTGCTCCAACTGCACTGGCGTCTTAGCGCATTGCACCGGGACTCCCGGGTTAGGCACGCAGACTCCATTGATCAGCCCCTGGTTGAACAAGTTACGGGCGTCCCAGTCGCCATCGCGGCCGAACGCGTACGCCGAGCCGTGAGGAGTGTTGGTCCCCGACCGGATTCCCACGTTCACCACTGCGCCGGGCTTCCAGCCGTACTCCGCTTTAGGATTTTCCTGGAGGTTGAATTCCTGGATGGCGTCCACGGGCAGGATCCCAGCCGCATCGGTCAAGGGACTACCGATATTTGCTATGGGGCGGGCGGCATCCATGGTGGCATTGATAACGCCCTCCACCATCCAGGTGGTCTCATCGGGCCGAATGCCGTTGGTGCTCTGGGTCCAGGGCGAGCCGCCCGGCTGGAGCATCACGCCCGGGCGCAGACCCAGCAGACTCTGGTAGTTGCGGCCATTCAAGGGCAGATCGTTAATGTCCACGTTGTTGAGAGTGCCACCCAGATTCGAGGTCGCAGTGTCCACCAGCGGGATTGATTCGGTGACCGTGACGGTCTGGGTCTGATCGCCGGTCTGCGGCGTCAAGTCCACTCGAACCTCCTTGCCAACCTCGAGCACAATATTCTCACGGGCCAGCACCTTGAACCCTTTCGCCTCGACGCGAACCGTATATGTGCCGGGAATCAAGTTGGGAGCGTTATACTCCCCGGCCGAATCCGTATTCAGGGTTCGCGCGAGGCCTCTCTCGGTGTCGGTGACGGTTACCGTGGCCCCCGTTAACACGGCGCCGGTTTGGTCTGTAACAGTTCCTAGAATGCGGCCGGAGCTGCCCTGCGCGAATAGCGCGAGAGAGAACAGCAATACACCCAGAATCGCACCGAGCACCTGCATAATTGTTCTAGCTCGGGCCGTCTTCAACGTAAGAGATTTCACAGCGCCTCCTTTTCGAACACGAAACAAGAACCATTGGAGGAAGGGCCTCCAAGTCCTGGAAATCAACTACTGCCACTGCCGGTTAAGAAAAAAGCGCTATTTGGTATTGTGGGAAGTTTTTAGCTCTCGTCATCCCACGGCACAACGGACCCGTGCTCCGGTTTGGACCTGAGTGTACTGATATAAAGATGTAACGGATTAAAGACCGCGATTTCTCGAATAACGTGCGATCGGCGGTAATCTTCATCGCGCACCCCCTGAAGATGGCACGAGAACACCTGCAAAGAAAACCACTCCCCTTGAGCAGGGCAATCTATATGACAAAAGGACTATACGCTCGTTAGCCGAGCTTGTCAAGGGGTCCGAGAGCAATTTTTGAGGAATTTTCCCAGCTACCGGCTGGCCATTCCCTTATAATTCCAACGCAGCGCGCGCCTTCCCGCATTCACTTCGCCCATGTAGATATTTCCTTTGGAATCCGTCGAAATGCTGTGAATGTGGTAGAACTCGCCCACGCCGTGGCCGCCGTGCCCGCCAAAGAAACCCAGCACCTCCAGGTTCTCGCGGTTCACGATATCCACCTTCTTGTTGCTTCCATCGGGAACGTAGAAAAACTGCTGCTGTTTGTCGGGTGAAAACGCGAGGCCAAACGCGGTGCCTTCGTTGGCCGAGGTCTTGCGCTCGATATAGACTTCCTTGACGAACGTGCCGTCAAGCTTGAACACCTGAATGCGATTGTTCACGCGGTCGCCCACGTACACCAAACCGTCGTGGGAGATGTTAATCCCATGCACCAGGTTGAATTGCGGCGACCCTGCGCCTTCATAGACGCGGGTGCGCGGCGCGGCGTCGTCGGGCTTGTTGCCGTAGGCTCCCCAATGCCGCTTGTAGGCGCCGGTATCGGCGTCGAACACAATCACGCGACGGTTCCCGTAGCCATCGGCCACGAAGACCTCGTTGGTTGGCTGGTAGACGACGATCGCCGCCGGCCGGTTCACGTTTTGCGTGTCGTTGCTGCCGGCAGTGGTGCCGTGATGCCCAATCTGCATGATGAACTTCCCCGTCTTGGTGAACTTCAGAATGTTGGTGTCCTTATCGCCGTTGCCACCGACCCACACGTTGTCTTTGTAGTCGATGAAAATTCCGTGCTCGCTGTCGGGCCAGTCATAGCCTTGCCCAGGCCCGCCCCAGGCTTGCACCACATTGCCCGCCTGATCAAATTCCAAAACTGGCGGCGCTGGAACGCAGCAGTCAGCCTTGTTGTCGGCCGCGTACTTGTCGTGGGCGGTCAGGGTTCGCGGGCGATGAGTCACCCAGATGTGATCGTGGGAATCGACCTCGACGCCGGAGACCTCGCCGAACATCCAGTTGTTGGGCAGCGGCTTGGGCCAGTAGGGGTCCGGCTCGAATTTGGGGATGCCGGTGGGCGAGGCGGCCAGCGCCCAGTACACCAAGGTCAGCGCGCACAGCGTGGCTCCGGCCAAAATCTTCAGCTTCATGACACGATCTCCCTCTGGATTACTAGACCACTTCCAGGGCGCGCGCACAAGCCGTAGTACAATCCCGATGTGCAGCAGGAGGGATCATGATGAACAGGCGTGGATTCGTGGGCAGCATGGCGGCACTCGCCGCGGCCAGCTTCACCAGCGCCCAGAGCGTCAAGCGCGAGCGTCCGGCAGCCAAGTTGCCAGCCCGTGGCGAGGTGGTGCTGCGGAACGCGTACGTCATGACGATGGATTCTGAGCTTGGCGACATTGCCGGCGGCGATGTTCACATCAAGAACGGCGAGATCGCAGCGGTCGGCAAGGCGATCAAGGCGCCGGCCGCAACGGTTATCGACGGCCGCCGGATGATCGTACTGCCCGGCTTGGTGGATACTCACTGGCACCTGTGGAATACTTTTCTGCGGAACTTTGCGGGTGAAAAACCGGATCAGGGATATTTCCCGACTACGGCGGCCTTCGGCGCGGTGATGACGCCCGATGACATGTATCACGGCGCGCGTCTGGGCGCGGCCGAGGCGGTGCACTCCGGGATCTCCACCGTTCATGACTTCTGCCACAATGTCCGGAGCCGCGAGCACGCCGAGGCCGATATACGCGCTGTGAAGGAATCCGGCCTGCGCTCGCGCTGGTCATACGGCTGGCCGCAGGGCCTGCCCGACACGCAGGTCAGCAACCTGGCCGATCTGGAAGGACTCCATCGCGACTGGGCGAACTTCTCGAACGAAGGACTGATTTCTCTCGGATTCGCGTGGCGCGGCATGTTTCGCAACACAATGTTGCCGCGCGAGGTCTATCGCCCCGAATTTGGGGCTGCGCGGCGCTTGGGCATTCCCATTTCCGTGCACCTGGGCAGCAGCGAAAACGCCAAAGGGCAGATTGAGGCGCACGCCAAGGAAAATTTGCTCGGCAAGGACACTCAGATCGTGCACGCGCTTTCGGCGTCTCCCGCCGAAATCGAAATGCTGGCGAAGGCGGGCTCGCCAGTGAGCGTCTCACCGGGGACGGAACTGCGGATCGGCTACGGCATCACGAAAGTTGGCGAATTCCTGAATGCGGGCGTGCCGCTAGGCGTGTCGATGGACAATACTGTGCTGGCGGGAGACGCCAATATGTTCGCCCTCCTAAAATTGGTCAGAAGCATCGAGAACGCCAAGAGTCACGACGAATTCAAGATGTCCGCGCGGCGCGCTCTTGAACTCGGCACGATTGACGGGGCAAGGTCCATTGGCATGGACTCGCGCATCGGATCGCTCAAGCCCGGAAAGCGCGCCGATGTGATCATGGTCGCGACGCAGGAATTGAATATGGGCGTGTTTAGCGATCCGGCGCATATGCTAGTGGAGTCAGCCCAGGCGGACAACGTCGATACCGTCATCGTGGACGGCCGCATTCTGAAGCGCGGCGGCAAACTCACGGCTGTAGCTGTCGAGCAGGTTATCGAAGACGCCGGCGCTTCATTCGATGCCGTGCGGAAGCGGGCTAACTGGCGCTGAGTGAGTAATTCCCGATCGACACGGGGATGGTATACAATCTGCCAATGGCATCGATTTTTAACCGCCCGCTGGGTGTCCTCGTCCTATTCTCGTTTTGCTCGATCGGCGGAGCTCAGACGCCGCCGGCGAGAGCTCGCGTCGCAGCCGGTGCTAAGGCGTTTCCCGAGGTTCACCTGCGTGTCGATACTTCACTGGTTCTGGTGCCGGTCCAGGCGACGTCTCGGATTGGAACCTCCATCACCAATCTGACGGAACAAAATTTTCGAGTGTTTGAAGACGGTGTTGAACAGAAGGTCAGTTATTTCTCGAAAGAAGACGCCCCGCTCTCGGTAGGCTTGGTTTTCGATTCGAGCGGCAGCATGACTCACAAGATACACAAGTCGGCCGAAGCCGCCGCGGCATTTTTCAGGACCGCCAATGCAGGCGACGAGTTTTTCTTAGTCGAGTTCGGCGAGAGACCGAAACTGATGATGCCGTTTACACCGGATTCCGATCAAATCTATAGGAAGATCGTTCAATCCAGACCTTTTGGGCGCACCTCCTTAATCGACGCCATCCATCTCGCGCTGGTCCAAATGAAGAATGCGCGTAATGCCCGGAAGGCGATCGTGATTCTGTCCGACGGGGGAGATAATCGCAGCCGGCTCACACGGCGTGAAATCAAAAGCGCGCTGCTTGAATCCGACATTCAGATGTATGCGATGGGCATCTTTGACCCCAACGATATCCCCAAACATACGCCGGAGGAGGAGAACGGGCCGCGCCTGCTCGACGAGCTTGCCGCGCAGACTGGCGGCCGCGTCTATCCTGTCGACAACCTCAACGACCTGGAGTCCATCGGCTCCACCCTCGGTAACGCGCTTCGCAACGAATATCTGCTCGGCTACGTTCCATTAAATGATTCGCGCGACGGGAAGTATCGCCAGGTCAAAGTTAAGCTGGCCGTATCCGAAGAAACACCGGCGCTCAACGTATCTTACCGGCACGGTTATTACGCGCCCGCGCAATAACCCTCCCTACCAGCGGAAACCAAAGGAAACCGGCACATAGTCGGTGTGCCCGTAGTTGCCCATGATGATACGGTGATAGCGAGCTTCGGCAAAGAATTTCCCATGCCACTTCGTGCCGAGCGCGATTCCCATGCCGCCATTCACACCGGGTTTATTCACCGTGTAGGAAGCGAGAACTTGAGTAGTTGGGACGGCTGCGTTATAGAATCCGAAAAACGGGTTGTAACCGGTGAAGGTCGCGAAGCTGGGCTGCGTAAATTCCTGGGTCCGATGGTACAGGCCGCCTCCACCGATCAAATAGACGTCGAAATGGCTGCGCGGCGTCAGGTGAACGATCGGATCGAGTGTGGCCGAAAAAACGTTGAGGTCTCCGTCCGGGAATCCGATGTTGTTAAGAGTCGCGCCATTGATTCCGAAGCGGTTGTAATCGGCTTGCACCATCACCCCAACCCACTGGGAAAAATTAAAGCCGGCACCGGCTTGGATATTCCAGCCCGTGTCCAGTTGCCTTCCTGTGTTACCCACCGGCTGCGTGAAACCGCCAGCTATATCAAAGGCAAACCTGGAAACTTCCTGCGCACTCATCACACTGGCAAAAGCCAGACCAAAGCATACAAAGGTAAAGCGTCTCATAGTAAACTCCCTCTGCCGGTAAGAGCGTTGGACCCTGAGGTTCGTTTCGATATTTTGGGGACGGAACTGAGGGTCCCGCGCAGGCCGAGGGCCTGCCCCACCACACAGATACAGCGGGATGTATAATTTATGACGGTCAGGAGGCACATATGAAAAACGTTTCGCTCGCCTTTGGAATGGCCGTAGTTTTCGCGGCGACGGCCGCAGCGGCCGATAAGGAGGTCGCCACCGACGATCTCCAGCGCTCCCTTCGGCTGGATACTTATCGCGTCGTGGCCGATAGCGGCGCGGGGCGTGGCGAAAACATCTACTTCTTTAAATGTTGGATGTGTCACAACCAATACGCCAAGAGTGCGCCCTTGTTGAAGGATCTCTATCAACGCAAGAACCTGGTGGGGGGCGCTCCGGTCAGCGACGATAGCGTCACCGCCAAGATCAAAGAGGGCGGTCCGATGATGCCCGCGTTCAAATTCAGCCTGTCCGATACCGACATCGCGGACCTGCGGGCTTATTTCCACTCAGGAAAATGCTGCGCGGACGGTGAAAATCCCCCGCTGAACCCCGCCTATAAGGCAGCGACGCAAAAGTGGCCGGTTCAGAGCGGCCTCAACGGTGGTGCCACCGGGATAGTGCGGATCAAGAGCGGGGATTCACCCGAAGGAGTGGCCGTGCAGCTCGTCGCGCCGAGCGGCGTTCGGACTACTGTATACACCAACGCGGCCGGCAAATTCGAATTCCCCAAGATGCAGGCCGGTTCCTACACCTTGCGCATTGCAACGCCCGTCCCCTTCAAGCCTTACCGGCGAGATTCGGTTTCGATCGATGGCAGTACGAAGTTTGAGGACATTGTTCTGGAACGGGTGGCCGATTCGGACAATCTGCCTTCCTCGCCCGAGCTCGAATCCCAGCTCAGCGGCGCGGAGATCTTGTGGAACGTCGCGGGCACGGCGGAAGAAAAAGCCATGCTGCAGAAAAATTGCTCCGGGTGCCACTCCTGGAATCAGATTTTCAGGAGCCGCTATGACCAACACGGCTGGAGTCTGATCGTGGACCGCATGATGCATTTCAGCGGCACCGCGATTGCCGTGCGCAACCGCGCGATGTCGGATCCGGACCCCGAATACACGCTGCTGGTCAACTGGCTCTCCCGGATCCGCGGTCCGGGTGCGCAGGATGCTCCGCTCCGTGTCTTTCCCCGTCCCCGCGGCCAATGGACCAGGGTGGTCGTCACCGAATTCGAAATGCCGCGACAGTTGCTGATGCTCCACGACGCCGCCCTGGATGGGCAGGGCAACGTTTGGTACACCAGCCACAAGACCCGGTACGTCGGCAAAATGGACCCCAAGACCGGAATCTTCACCGACTACACGCTTCCGAT
>Ga0210384_10003855_pt1 | contig 17077 bp, 16 predicted proteins | sample IncBWH2MmetaG_FD_160574 | JGI IMG/M metagenome (GOLD analysis project Ga0210384, IMG submission 160574) | Forest soil microbial communities from Barre Woods Harvard Forest LTER site, Petersham, Massachusetts, United States - Inc-BW-H-2-M | ecosystem: Environmental > Terrestrial > Soil >...
TCAGGCTCCAAAGATCATCGATGGCATCATCCGAAATCACCCTCGAAGCCGTCCCCTCCGTCAGCGAAATCAAGGCTGAGGACTGGGATGCCTGCGCTAACCCGCTTGTCTTGTCCACGGTCGCAGGCAATTCCTGCGTCAATTTAAAGCAGGCCTATAATCCCTTCGTTTCGCATGCGTTTTTCTCCGCGGTTGAGGCCTCCGGCTCGGCCAGTGCGCGGACCGGCTGGGGGCCGCGGCACCTGGTCGCGAAGCTCGGCGGCGCGGTCGCAGGCATCGTGCCCTGCTATCTGAAATCGCACTCGCAGGGCGAATACGTGTTCGACCGCGGCTGGGCCGACGCCTATGAGCGCGCCGGCGGACGCTATTATCCAAAACTTCAGGCTTCGGTTCCGTTCACGCCGGCGACGGGACCGCGCCTGTTGATCCGCGGCGGCGTCGACCAGGACCAGATCGGTACCGCGCTGGCGAGCGGCCTCGTTGCGCTAACCGGTGTCAGCAAGGCCTCTTCCGCCCATGTGACGTTCGCGCGCGAGGCGGAATCGAAGTTTCTCGCCGAACACGGTTTCCTCCAGCGCACCGATCAGCAGTTTCACTGGCGCAACCACGGCTTTACGAGCTTTGACGATTTCCTCGCTACGCTGAATTCACGCCATCGCAAGGCGATCAAGCGTGAGCGGCGCGAGGCCGTTGCCGCCGGGATCACCATCCACCGGCTGACCGGCAGCGACATCACCGAGGACGCCTGGGACTCGTTCTTCGCCTTCTATATGGAGACCGGTTCGCGCAAATGGGGCCGGCCGTATCTGACGCGCGCGTTCTTTTCGCGGGTCGGCCAGAGCATGGCCGAGGATGTGCTGCTGGTGATGGCCAGGCGCAACAACCGCTGGATTGCGGGCGCCATCAACTTCATCGGCTCGGACACGCTGTTCGGCCGCAACTGGGGCGCGATCGAGCATCACCCGTTCCTGCATTTCGAGGTCTGCTACTACCAGGCGATCGATTTTGCCATCCAGCGCGGCCTCAAAACGGTCGAGGCGGGCGCGCAAGGCGAGCACAAGATCGCGCGCGGCTACCTGCCGCAAACCACCTACTCCGCGCATTACATTGCCGATCCCGATCTGCGCCGTGCGATCTCGGATTATCTCAAGCGCGAGCGCGCCTATGTCGCCGAGGCCGGACGCGAGCTGAGCGACGCCGGGCCGTTCCGCAAAGTCGCGGATGAGGCGCCTTGACCGCGGCGGACGTGACCGCGAAGCTAGCACAGGATTTCAGGAGCCGCCGCCATGACCGCCTATGACCCCAACAACATTTTTGCAAAGATCCTGCGCGGCGAATTTCCCTGCTTCAAGGTCTACGAGGACGACCATGTGCTGGCGTTCCTCGATATTATGCCGCGCGCACCCGGGCATACGCTGGTGATTCCAAAGGTCCCTGCCCGCAACATCCTCGATATCAGCGCGGAGGATTTTGCCCACGTCGCGCGCGGCGCCCACAAGATCGCGGCCGCCGCCATGAAGGCCTTCGAGGCCGACGGCATCACCGTGCAGCAATTCAACGAAGCCGCCGGCGGACAAGTGGTGTTTCATCTGCACATGCATGTAATGCCGCGCCATGACGGCGTCGCGCTGCTGCCGCCGGCAAGCCGCAAGGAGGACCTCAAGGTTTTGGAAGACAACGCAACAAAACTGATCGCGGCGCTGAAGGAGGGGTGAGGCCGTCGTCATTGCGAGGAGCGTAGCGACGAAGCAATCCAGACTTTCTTTGCGACTCTGGATTGCTTCGCTTCGCTCGCAATGACGAAATCGTACGGCAGTCTCGGGGAAAGCGGCCGGGCGAACTATGAAACAGCCATGCGTATATATGGTCGCGAATCGGCGTAACGGCACGATCTATGTCGGCGTGACGTCCGATCCTCCGCGTCGGGCTTACGAACACCGCGAGGGATTGCTCAAGGGATTTTCGTCAAGATACGGCTGTAAGACCCTCGTCTGGTACGAGATGCGCGAAACTATGATCGATGCGATCACTCGGGAGAAGTCAAATCAAGGCCGGAAGCCGCGCGAAGAAGCTGGCTTTGATCGAAGCTTCAAATCCGCAGTGGAAAGATCTCTTTGAGTCGATCGTGTAACGTCGTCATAGCGAGCGAAGCGAAGCAATCCAGAGTCATAATCCCACTCTGGATTGCTTCGTCGCTACGCTTCTCGCAATGACGAAATCCTACTCCGTCTCGAAATCGCCGGCTTGCGGCGGCGCCAAGGGCGTAAATTCGCAGCGGTCGGGCTTGATATCGAGCAGCGGCGTCTCGTCGAGGCAATCGAGCCCGCGCACCAGGATGACATTGCCTTCGACACCGACCAGCTTGACGATCGAGGTCGCGATCGGGTTCGGCCGCACCGGCGAACGCAGCGAAAACGTGCCGCGGGTCGACTTGTTGTTCTTCGGGCTTTGCAGCACGAGATCGCGGCGCGACTGGTGCAGCCAGTAGATCACCTCGAGATTACTGTAGAAATCGACACCTTTGATCGCGGGCACCCAGGGCTCGAAAATCTCGAGCCGGCACACCGGCCCGTCATGCCGGCCCTGCCGCGGTGTTTCGAGCCGAGAGGTCCAGGGCGTGCGGATGCGGCCGATGAAGACAAGGCCGGCATCGCGCGCCGGCGGCAAATCGACGGCGATCTCGCCGTCGCGGATTTCGTTTTCACGTACCATTCTCTTTCAATCCAGCGAGATATTCAGCTTCTTGATGACGACCGACCAGCGGGCGCGATCGGTGTCGATGAACTCCTTGGTGGCGGCCTCGCTGAGCGGACGCAACGGCGCAAAGCCGACCTTGGTCAGCGAAGCCCGGAACGCTTCGTCGCCCAGCGCGCGGTTGATGCTCGCCCTGATTGTTTGCACGACCTCCTCCGGCACCCTGGCGGGCGCCGCAGCACCATACCAGACACTGACGCGGTAGTCGGGATAACCGCTTTCGGCGATAGTCGGCAAATCGGGCAGATCAGCGATACGCTCGGGCGAGCTTACTCCGAGCGGCAGTAACAATCCCGCCTTGATCGGCGGCAGCGCGGTGCCGACCGTTTCGAACATCAACTGGATGTTACCCGAAATGAGGTCGGTCAGCGCGGGACCAGCGCCCTTGTAAGGCACATGAGTCATCTCGGCGCCCGCCGTCTGCTTGAACATCTCGCCCGCGAGATGACCGATGCCGCCGGTGCCAGCCGAGCCGAAATTGAGTTTGGCCGGATTCTGCTTCGCGTAGGCAACGAACTCCGCGAGCGTCTTCGCCGGGACGGACGGGTGAACAATCATGATCATGGGCAGATCGCTGACGATCCCCAGCACCCGAAAATCGCGGTCGGGATCGTAGGCCAGCTTCTTGTAGAGCATCGGGTTGAGCTCAAGAACGGAAGCCGCCGTGAAAAACAGCGTGTAACCATCAGGCTCGGCATGGGCCGCCGCCTCGGCGCCGATCGCGCCCTGCGCGCCCGCCTTGTTCTCGACAAACACCGACTGCTTCAGGTCGCGCCCGAGATAGTCGGCCACGAGACGGCCGAGCACGTCGGTCGGCCCGCCCGCGGCATAGGGCACGATCAACCTGATCGGCCGCACCGGAAAGTCGGCAGCATCTACCACGCCAACCGCGGCCGGGAGGACGGCGAGTGCCAGACTGCAGATCAGAGCCGCTCTTGCGCGCATGCGTTCCCAGGGCTTGGTTGCCCGACAGTAACGCAACCGGCGTCGGCCGCAATCGCCGCCGTCAGCCGAGCCACCATTTGCCCGCCAGCATGACGAATTCGCCGCAGACGACGCCGGCAAGGATCGACCGCCGCAACAGCATGAAGGCGATAAAGCCCGCGACCAGCGCGCCATAGCGCAGCATGTCCGGTACGCTTGCGAGCGCGCCCGGCGGCTGCACCAGGATCTGCGCGATGACGCCGGCAAGAATCGCGGTCGCGACCGCCCTCACCCACACCAAGAGCTCCGAACCCTCGTCGAGCCCGCCGCCGAGCCAGAGCCCGAGCATCCGCCATATCTGGTTGGGGATTGCGCCCGCGATCATCAGCACCACCAGCGCATGCCAGTCGCCCAGAAAAGTTGTGAGCCAGTCGCTCATGCGGGCGCCCTCCAGCGATGCACGCCATAAGCAATGGTGCCCGCCACTACCCCGCTGACGAGGATATCGAGGCCGCTGTTCATCCGCGCCGCCAGCGGATACAGCACAAGACCGAGCACCAGCGCCACCACATCGGCAAGCTCCTTGGAGTTGCGGGCGGTTGAGAACAAGAACGACAGCGGCGTCAGCAGCAGGATTGCCGATGCAAATGTCTGAGACAGGTTGGCCGCGAGGAAGTAGCCGATGGTGTTGGCGCAGAGGCTGATGCAAAGCAGGCCGGTGCCTAGTCCGTGGACGAAGGCGATCCGCTTGTCGCGCGGCACCTGCGGCAGGAAGCGATGACATTCCACCCACAGTGTTATCGCGGTGAAATGCGCCACCAGGATCAGCTGCCAGCGTTTCGTCTCCGGCGTGCGCATCAAGGGCAGAACCGACACCACCATCGGAAACAAGCGGATCGCGCTAACGGTCACCGCGATCGCCGACTGGAGGACGGTTGCACCGGATCCAAGCGTCGTGATGACGATGATCTGCGCCGGTCCCGCCCAGACCAGAACGGTGCTCAATAACGTCCAGCCCAGGCTGAAATGCGTATCGTGGGCGAGCGCACCGATGCCGAGATAAGTCGCGAACAGGACGAGCGCCAGGACCGTGGAAGCGACCGACCTCATCCCCCACGCGAATGCACGGAAAGGGCCTCGCCATTTCGGGGAATCGAGCGGGTGAAGCGGCACAGGCAACCGGAACAATCTAATGTGGTCGGCGGCATAACGCGGACGAACGGGCCTTGCGTCAAGGAAGTATGCCTCGGGGCTGTTATGCACCTGCGCTAGCCGCGGACGATCATGTTCTTCAGCACAAAGCACGCCCCACCCGCGCGGCGGATGCGGTTGCAGAGATCGTCCGCCTGGGGCCGCGTGTCGGCGCCGATCCGCACCTGATAGAAGGTGTGGCTGCCGCGGCTGCGCATCACCGAGGCGAGGATGCTCGGATCCAGATCGCCGATCACCGGCCTCAGGCCCTTGATCGCACGCGCATACATCGCGAGCGCCTTGTTGCGGTCAAAGCCGGCGGCAAGCTGTACACCCCACAGCTTCGCCGCCGCGATCCTCACACGCTGTTCGAGCTGGGTGATGAAGGGATTGGGCGCGCGCTTCAACAGCGCCATCAACTCGCGGCAAGTGGTCGCCGGCGTGCCCGCCGGCATCTTGCCGCCCTTGCCGGCTTTCGCCCATTCATCGACGGTCGAGCCGGTGATGACGGCGACGTAGTTGCGGGTCTCTGCCGGCATCGGCCCGCTGCCGGCGAGCCATTCCTGCACCCGGCGGGGTCCAGCATTATAGGCGGCGGCGGCAAGGCCAAGATTGCCGAACTGGTTGCGCAGCTCGCTCAGGAATTCCGCCGATTTCGGCAACGCCTGCACCGGATCGAACGGATCGAGCAACCGCCGCTCGTTCGCCGTTCCTGGCATGAATTGCGCGATGCCCTGCGCGCGCTGGCCACTGCGTGTCACGGGGCCGACGGCATCGGACTGAAACCGGCTCTCCTGCCAGATCACGCGGGCAAAAAACTCCAGCGGCAAGTCGTTGGCCCGCGCCGCCGATTCGATCATCAGGCAGATCGCCTCGCGGGTATCGCTTTCGCGCGCGCTCTCGGCCGGCTGTTTCCAGATGCCCTTGTTGGCTTCGTCGGGGATCGCGAGTTCCTCGACGCTCGGAATAGCGACACCGGTCTTGGCAGGCGCCGCTTCTTCAGCGGCCACCGATGCCAGCTGTAGCAGCAGCGCGGCAATGCCGAATACAGCGCACCGGCAAACGCGCCTCCGCATCGCAGTTCTGAATTCCGCAAACATCATGGTTGACACAGAAAACCCGTCGTTCGGCTATGTAGGAATGGCCGCAACGACGCGGAAGAAAGCGGCTTAACCTTTCGCAGCTGCGATAATTTCGCCGGATTTTCAATCATCGCGGCGGAACTCGGTTTACGTTAACGCCACTTATCGTCTTCCGCGACCTTCTATTGGCCACCAGGCCGCGTAGAGTCCGCCGCATATTGGTGGAGATTTGAGATGCTGGATCGGCGCCAGAACGCCCGCGACAAGGTACTTTATGGCGGCGTGGCCGAGATCAACGAACGTGGCTCGACGATGGATTGCGTGGTGCGCAACATCAGCGAGCGCGGCGCCTGCGTCGAGATCGACCAGGCCGCCAAAATCCCCGAGGAAATGAGCCTGACCATCGCACGCAAAGGCCGCTCCTTCCTCGCCCGGCTGATCTGGCGACAGGCCAACAAGGTTGGGCTGGCCTTCCGGCTCATGACGTCGGACGGGCCGGTCGACGATCTCGGCGAGCGGTTGCGCAAGAGCGAGATCAAGAAGCGCCAGCTTCAGCGCCGTATCAACGAACTATTGGGCGAAGGCTAAGCGCACCCCCAACGGCTTGGCGCCAACAAAAAAGCCGGCTGTTCAGCCGGCCTTTTCGCGTCGATCGATCGAATTCTGGCTCAGGCTTTCACCAACGGCCCTCGCGACGCCGGGCCCTTTGACCCGCCACCGCCATTGGGACCGCTCGGCTTCGGCTTGCGCTTGCGCGCCACCGGCAGTTTTTCCGGCTTCGGCGTGACCGGCCCTTCGACGAACTCGAAGCCGATCTTCTCCTTTTCGGGATCCGTGCCCGCCTCGTCCTTGACCAGCACGACGCGGACGTGGCCGCCGCCCTTGAGCTTGCCGAACAGCACCTCATCGGCCAGCGGCTTCTTGATGTGCTCCTGGATGATGCGCGCCATCGGCCGCGCACCCATCTGCTCGTCATAGCCGTGCTGGATCAGCCAGGCCTTGGCGGGCTCCGACAGTTCGATGGTGACGTCGCGGTCGGCGAGCTGCGCCTCGAGCTGCAACACGAATTTCTCGACCACCATGCCGATCACTTCGGCATTGAGATGCGCGAACGAGACGATGGCATCGAGCCGATTGCGGAATTCCGGCGCGAATTGCCGGTTGATCGCCTCGTGGTCGTCGCCTTCCCGCTTGTTGCGGGTAAAGCCGAAGGCCTGACGCGCGAGGTCGGCGGCGCCCGCATTGGTGGTCATGATCAGGATCACGTTGCGGAAGTTGACCTGCTTGCCGTTGTGGTCGGTGAGCCGACCATGGTCCATGATCTGCAACAACACGTTGTAGAGGTCCGGATGCGCCTTCTCGATTTCGTCGAGCAGCACCACGCAATGCGGATGCTGGTCGACGCCGTCGGTCAACAGACCGCCCTGGTCGAACCCGACATAGCCCGGAGGCGCGCCGATCAGGCGCGACACCGTGTGCCGCTCCATATATTCGGACATATCGAACCGGATCAGTTCCACGCCAAGCGAAGCCGCGAGCTGCTTTGCGACTTCGGTCTTGCCGACGCCGGTGGGGCCAGAAAACAGATACGAGCCGATCGGCTTTTCCGGTTCGCGCAGGCCCGCCCGCGACAGTTTGATGGACGCCGACAGCGCTTCGATCGCCTTGTCCTGCCCGAACACCACGCGCTTGAGGGTCTGCTCGAGATGCTTGAGCACTTCGGCATCGTCCTTCGATACGCTCTTGGGCGGGATCCGTGCCATGGTCGCGATTGTGGTCTCGATCTCCTTGATACCGATGGTCTTCTTGCGCTTGTTTTCGGAGACCAGCATCTGCGCCGCGCCGGATTCATCGATCACGTCGATCGCCTTGTCCGGCAGCTTGCGGTCATGGATGTAGCGCGACGACAGCTGCACCGCGGCCTCGATCGCCTCGTTGGTGTATTTCAACCGGTGGTAATCCTCGAAATACGGCTTTAGGCCCTTGAGGATCGCGATCGCGTCTTCCACCGTCGGCTCGTTGATGTCAATCTTCTGGAAGCGCCGCACCAGTGCGCGGTCCTTCTCAAAATGCTGGCGGTATTCCTTGTAGGTGGTCGATCCCATGCAGCGGATGGTGCCCGAGGCAAGCGCCGGCTTGAGCAGGTTGGAGGCGTCCATGGCGCCGCCGGAGGTGGCGCCGGCGCCGATCACGGTATGGATCTCATCGATGAACAGGATGGCGTTGGGATGCGCCTCCAGTTCCTTCAGCACCTGCTTCAACCGCTCCTCGAAATCGCCGCGATAGCGGGTGCCTGCCAGCAGCGTGCCCATATCGAGCGAGAACACGGTGGCGGCGGCGAGCACTTCCGGCACTTCGCTGTCGACGATGCGCTTGGCGAGCCCCTCGGCGATCGCGGTCTTGCCGACGCCGGCTTCGCCGACGAACAGCGGATTGTTCTTCTGCCGGCGGCACAGGACCTGGATCGCGCGGTTGATCTCGGAATTGCGTCCGATCACCGGATCGATCTTGCCGTCGCGCGCCTTCTTGTTGAGGTTGACGCAATAAGTCTCCAGCGCCTCGCCCTTTTTCTTGGAATCCTCGTTGCCCTTGGTCTCGGTTTCCTCATCGACGCCGCGCACCGGGCGCGCTTCGGAGACTCCGGGCCGTTTCGCAATGCCGTGGCTGATGTAATTGACCGCGTCGTAGCGGGTCATGTCCTGCTCTTGCAGGAAGTAGGCGGCATGGCTCTCGCGCTCGGCGAAGATCGCGATCAAGACGTTGGCGCCGGTCACTTCCTCGCGGCCGGACGACTGCACGTGGATCACCGCGCGCTGGATCACGCGCTGAAAGCCCGCGGTCGGCTTGGCGTCGTCGGCGCCGTCCGTGACCAGGTTTTCGAATTCAGTTTCAAGATAGTTGACGAGGCTGGTGCGCAGCTTGTCGAGGTCGACGCTACAGGCGCGCATGACGGCTGCCGCATCCGAGTCATCGATCAGCGACAGCAACAAATGTTCGAGCGTCGCATATTGATGATGGCGCTCGTTCGCAATCGCCAGCGCGCGATGCAAGGATTGTTCAAGGCTTTGGGAAAAAGTCGGCATTCGCGTCCTCTATGGCCCCCGGCCATCATGATCGCCGTTGCCCGGTCAGGCAACAACAACCTTGGTCACATATAGTTATGCCGGATCGCGGCAAAAGACCGGTTCCGCCACCGGCTGACGCGTCCACCGTATTTTTACGCGTCCACCGCTTTGTCTACGGTATTCTTGTCGTCTACGGTATTCTTGTCGTCTACCGTATCCTTGCATATTCCTGATATTCTTGATGCAAAACCCGTTCCCATTTGGGCGGATTTGGCGCGAGGCGGGAATAAGCCTATTTTTTTTCCATCACGCATTGCAGGGGGTGCTGGTGCTTGCGCGCAAAGTCCATCACCTGCGTCACCTTGGTCTCGGCGATTTCATAGGTGAACACGCCGCACTCGCCGATCCCGTGATGATGGACGTGCAGCATGATCTTGGTCGCAGCCTCGACGTCCTTCTGGAAGAACTTTTCCAGCACGTGGACCACGAACTCCATCGGCGTGTAGTCATCGTTCAGGATCAGGACCCGATAGAGATTCGGGCGCTTGGTCTTCGGCTTGACCTTGGTGATGACGGAAGTGGCAGGACCGCCGGCGCTTCCGGTGCGGTTTTCGTCATTTGCCATTCGGGGCGCGACTGCCGCCGGCACGACTGGGACGGATGGGTCGGGTTTGGAAGCTAATTGCATGGCACAGGCGTTCGAAATCCCCACGGCAAACCGGATAGCGACCGGGTGACGTGCTCCCGATAGAGCCATCGCAGCTTCCCAGACGCTCTGACCGCCGCTCCCCGGCCGGCCCGGCCCGCCAGCCAGATCGGCAAAGGAAATATGGGTCCGGCCCGGCCTCGCCGCAAGCACGCAAGAATTGAACAGCGCAGCCAGCGGCGGGTCCGATTCCTGACCCCCGGCGATCCCTTCCAAGGTTAATCAATCCTGTCGGGTTTGACAAAGCCCGCGGGCAGCCCGTTTGGCCGCTGTTGAGGATAGGAACCGGCCCGGCAGCCGATTCGGACCTTGAGCGGCAATTGAGCCGCTTCTACCCGAACTGTTTACCACCTGTTCAGTGGTGCCCTTCGAAATGCCGGCATCAAACCCGAACGGGTGATCGCCATGCCCCGCGCATTCAGTACCTGCCACCTTGGCCGAGCGGCGCGCCACTTCGCCAAGTCCAACGAAGGCAATATTGCGGTGATTTTCGCCATCGCGATCCTGCCGATTCTCGGTTTTATCGGCGCCGCGATCGACTATAGCCGCGCCAGCAAGGCGCGCACGTCGATGCAGGCCGCGATGGATTCCACAGCGCAGATGCTCTCGGGCGACCTGACGCGGGGCCTCATCACGCCTTCCCAGATCAATGCCAAAGCGCAGGCCTATTTCTCCGCGCTCTTTAACAACAAAGAGGCCCAATCGGTTTCAGTCAGCGCGACCTACATCCCGCCGACATCAAGCACCGGCGCAACGATCCAGATCAACGGGTCCGGCTCGATTACCACCGATTTCATGAGGGTGGTCGGTTTCCCGAATATGAACTTCAGCACCGCCTCGACGACGACGTGGGGCGCCAGCAAGCTCGGTCTGAACACCGACGACAGTCGACCCGGAGATTTTTCCGGCCAAGGCTCGCAGGTCGACCCTCGCATGAAGAACCTGTGCGACGACGCCAAGGCTGCCGGCGTCACGATCTATACCACCCAGGTCGGCGGTGCCGGAGTGTCGGCGGTGCTGCCCTATTGCGGCAGCGGATCGGGCCGGCTCGTCCTGCCGATGCAGCCCGCTCAGATCTCAAACGCGTTTGAGCAACTGCGCGTTTCCAAATAAGCGCACGCAAGACGGCCAAACAACAGGTCGGCCAACAAAAAAGCCCGGCTTTCGAAGCCGGGCTTTTGATTTTTCGAAAACGACGCGGACGATCAGTGAGTCGCGGCGGGAACGAACTTCGAGACCACGCCTTCGAGCGGCTTGTAGGCCTGCTTGACGAGGTCGGTGTAGAGGCCGGCGATCTTCTGCGACTCGGCGACGAACGATTCGTAGGCGTACTTGGCGTATTCGGTCTGCACTTCGATCGCCTTGTCGAGCGACTTCACGCCCGAGAGCTTCTCGACAAAGGACTTGGTGTCCTCATACGACTTCTTGCTGTAGTCGCCATACGCAGTCGCGATGGCCTGAATGCCCTCGAACTGCTCCTTGCTGTAATTCTGAATTTCTTCAACCTTGAACATCATGGAATCCTTTTTCCCAGACTGAGCGTGACGTGATCTGCCGGGAGGACCCGGCTCCCTGACCCCTGGTTGTATAGTGCAGCGCACAATAACTGTCAAGAATCTTTGTGCGACGCACAAATATATGGATTTACTGCCAATACCGGGATTTTACGCAAGGGTTCATTAATCATTTGGCAACTCGGGGCCCCTAACCTGATTCCCGGACTTGTTCACCTTCCAACAGACAGCCAAAGCTGTTTGTGAACAGCATCTTAGCTAGCAGAGCGGCCTGTTCGGCCCCTCCCGCAGCAGAACATGCGCGGATCGGCGGTTCGAGCAGGGGAAGGTCACCGTCCGTCGGGCACAATTTTGCCTCACGAGCCGGTGATCAAGATAGAAACTGGGACGGGGATTTCATGCTTCGCAAAAACTTGGCTTCCTCGCGCTCCGTGCGAGTTGGCGTTTTCGGGCTGCTTACACTGACCAGTGTGATCATCTTCACGAGCGACAGCGCTGAAGCACGCCGCTACTACCGCCACCGCCACTCCGTCCATCACCATCACAGCGAAGAGGCGGATAGCTACAGCCCGCAATTCTCCTCCATCATCGTCGACGCCAATTCCGGCGCGACGCTGACCGCGAGCAGTCCGGATGCGAGCAGGCACCCCGCTTCGCTCACCAAGATCATGACGCTCTATCTGCTGTTCGAGCGCCTCGAAGCCGGCAAGATGAAGCTCGACACCGAGATGTCGGTATCGGCGCACGCCGCCGACCAGGACCCGACCAAGCTCGATCTGAAGCCCGGCCAGACCATCAAGGTCGAGGACGCGATCAAGGGGTTGGTGACGCGCTCGGCCAACGATGCCGCGGTTGTCATCGCCGAAGCCATCGCCGGCAATGAAGACGATTTCGCCAAGCTGATGACCCGCAAGGCCCGCGCGCTCGGCATGAGCCGCACCACCTATCGCAACGCCTCCGGCCTGCCCAGCGACGAGCAGGTCACGACCGCGCGGGATCAGTCGACGCTGGGCCGTGCCATCCAGGACCGCTTTCCGCGCTACTACCGTTATTTCTCAACGCAGGCATTTAATTATCACGGACAGTCGATCCGCAATCACAATCGCCTGCTCGGCAGTGTCGAGGGCGTCGACGGCATCAAGACCGGCTATACCCGCGCCTCGGGCTTCAATCTCGTGACCTCGATGCGGCGCGGCAATCGTCATCTGGTCGGCGTCGTGATGGGAGGCCGCAGCGGCGGATCGCGCGACGCCACCATGCGCAACCTGCTCGCTGAAAATCTCGAGAAGGCGTCGACCCAGCGCACGGTCGCCGCCATTACCGACCGCTCAACGTCCGAAACCAATGCCGACGTCGCTGAAGGCGCCGCCGAACAGCGTGCGACACAGACTGTCCAGGCGCAGGGCGCCATCCAGGTCACCGCCGCTTCACCGGAGCCGGCCGCAGCGCCCCCCGCGCGCTCCAATGCGCCGACGACGCGCCTCTCCACGATTGCAGCGGCAACCGCTGCGATGCCGCCCCAAGCCAAGGTTGATTCCAAGGTCGAACAGCCCGCGCCGCTGACATCGGGGGTGATCCAGACCCAACCGATGTCGATCATTCCCGGCTCGTCGGAGCCGATGAAGCCGGTCAAGGTCAAGACCGTGCAGGTCAAGGCCGGCCAGATAAAACTCGCTTCGGCCGGCGCCTCGCAACCCTCGACCCCCGTCACCAATACCATCCTCCCCGCCCGTGCCGATGTGCCGGAGACCTCGAACGCGGTCGTGGCCAAGGCGACTGAAGTCAACAAGCCTGACCCGGCCAAGGCTGAACTGAATAAGACCGAGTCTGCCAAAATAGAGCCCGCCAAAACCGAGCCCGGCAAGATCGAAGCCGCAAGGACCGACCTGCCGCCGCAGCCGCCGGGTCACGGCACCGGCAACGGCGTGCTCGGCGTGCTGTCTGCCTCGAGCCTGCCCGCCTCTCCCGCCCCGCAGGCCATGGCCTACGCGGCTCCCGCTCCACAAGCTCCATCGCAGCCGCAGGTCATTCAGCAAAACGGCGCCATCAAGCCGGTCGTCACCCACACCGGATGGATCGTTCAGGTTGGCGCGCTGGAAACTGAAGGCGAAGCCCAGCAACGCATCGAGGCCGCGCGCAGCCAGGCCCGCGGCCTGCTTGCGAAAGCCGATCCGTTCACCGAACCGGTCGTCGCAAAGGACAATCGGACGCTGTTCCGCGCCCGCTTCGCCGGCCTCGAACGTGATCAGGCCGAAGCGGTCTGCAAGGCACTGCGGCGCTCCGACATTTCCTGCATCACCGTCCGTAACTAATCGATCAATTTCAGTTCAACGACACGCAAAGCCGGCATCTAGTGCCGGCTTTTTTGTTGTCCCTGCAATTGGATCCACGAAGTTTGGAACCCGGTCGCGGCTTGCAAACTTCTCGTCAAGATTTTGCGGTTAGAACTTTAGGGAGCGAAGACCACGCCGGACAACGGCGGGCGGCAACAGGCGGCGGTCAAACAGGAAGAGGCGGAAGCAATTTTCGCGGTTTGTGGCGTTTGGTAGCGTTGCCGGAGTTTAGCCGTTATGCGTGCGAAGCAGAGTATCCTTGGCCTCGTTTACACGGGCAGCGAGGTACGTCGACCCCCCCTGGTCGGGATGCAGTTTCTTCATGAGGGTGCGGTGCGCGCGCCCGATTTCGTCCCGGCTCGCCCCCGGCTGCAAGCCAAGGATCTGATAGGCTTCCTCGTCCGTCATTTTGCCGCTCGGCGCCGCGCGGCGCTGCCCCCCTGCCGTATTTCCCTGCGCGTCCTGACGCCAGGCGGGAAACCGGCGGTCCAGATAGCTTTCAAGTAACGCCACGCTTTCGGCGTCGAAGCCAGCGACCATCGTCATCAATTGCGACAGATCGAATTCGCTCAAGGGACGGCCGGCATAGGGCCCGGCCACGATCTGCCCATCGAGCTCGCCGCTGTCGTGATCGAGCGTCATATCGAGAAATTGTGAGCGGACCCGCGAGGCCTGCCCCGGCGAGCGTCGGGCGCCGCCGAACATGCCACCGATATTGGGGAAACCCGGCATCCCGAACGGCGACCAGCCGAGCAATCCGGCGCCGAAAATGCCGAGCGGGATGGCGACCGCCAGTTCGCCCTTGACGCCGGTAAACGCGGCCACCGCGAGCGCCACCACGCCGCCCACGATCTTGATCGCGCGCGCGAGCACGGCCGGATTGGCCGCGCGAAACATCTGCAGCACCAGATAGAGAACGACAACGGCGACGGCGCCAGCGATCAGGGTCGGCATCGTGTTATTATAATCGCCCTGACGGCAAAAAACATGGCGGCCTTCCCTCACCTCAATTTTATGGAGCGCGCGATGGCGGCGGACGGTTTGACGACGATCCAAAGCAGCCACGGACCGAAAGACACCATGGACAGGCTCGAGGCGGATGTGAAGGCCCGCGGCCTGACGATTTTCGCCCGCATCGACCACGCCGAGGGCGCAATCGCGGCCGGGCTTTCGTTGCCGCCGACCGAGGTCCTTATCTTTGGCAATGCCAAAAGCGGCACGCCGCTGATGCAGTCGGTTCAGACGATCGGGATCGACCTGCCGCTGAAGGCGCTGGTCTGGCAGGATGGCTCAGGCGTCACTTTCCTTTCCTACAACGATCCCGCCTGGCTTGCGAAACGGCACGGCGTGAGCGGCGCGGCGGAGGCCGCGGTCGGCAATCTGTCGGCCGCCCTCGACGCAATCGCGAAAAAGGCAACCTCACTTTCGTAGCGCCTTGGCGCGTTGGATCGTCGGGAGAAAGACATGCCGATGAGCGGTGTCCAAGCGGCAGGCGGTCGAATGCAGATCACTTCATCTGGCCGAGCAGCTTCGCCGCGCCGCTTCCGCTCGACGACAAGCGCTTGAGCGCCTCGCGTCCGCCGGCGGCATAGGCGGCGGCGGCGCGCAACAGCTCGCGCAATTGCGCCGCAGCGCCGGGATCGAACCTGCACCACGCGCCGCCGGTAAGCCGCGCGATTTCGCGGAACGCCTGCTCGGCCGTCGGGTCATGGCCTTCCTGGAACATAAAGACCGGCACCTTCAACAGGCCGAGCTCGCCGGCCTTGGTACAGAGATCGTCGACGCTCTCCTCCATGGCGTCGCCGACGAACACCACCGCGCGCACCGCGGATGCGACCGCCTCGCGCCTTGCCTCCGACAACACCTTGCCGATCTGGGTGTTGCCGCCGCGGCAATCGATCTTGCTCATCAGTTTTGCAAGCTGCGCACTGTCGGAAATCCACCCCGTGGCCCGGCATTCATTGAGGCCGCGATAGTAGACGAGGCGGATATCGAGGCTGCCAACGGAGGCGGCCTCCCTGAACATGTCGGCCTGCAGGCTGCAGGCCATATCCCAGGTCGGCTGCCGGCTCATGGTGGCGTCGAGCGCAAATACCAGCCTGCCCTTGGCGCCGGGCGCGTGCGGCGACATTGCGCGCGCTTTGGCGACAAAGGCGGCGATATCGTCCGCCGTAGACGATTTGGTCTCCGGCAGTGAACCGGCCTTGCCGGTTTTGGGCGCCGAGCTTACGTCGCCTGATTTGGGTTTGGTGGGTTCGCCGGACATCAGCGCTCGCAAATTTCCTGCAAGCTCTATGTGGGCCGGGAGCTAGGGGGCGTCAATGCGCCGAAGTGCGCAAGGCGCGGCCACACACCCTCAAGGCGCCGGTTGCGGCCAAATGAAACCGAATAAAAGGAGGGTCAGTTCGCGACCGGCTTAGGCGCCGGCTTGACCGGCACGAAAGGCGAGACGGGTCCCGGATCGTTGAAGTTCGCGATCGACGCTTTGGTGTCGACCGGCGCCACGGCAGTGCTGTCGGTATCGCTCAAGAACTTGTCGAGCATATCCTGGATCGACGATTTCGCGGTATCGGGGCCGGTGTCGCGCATGTCGTTATGCTGGAAACCGGTCTGCACAACGGTGATTCCCGCCTTCTCGCACAGCGCCGGATCGGGAATGACGCCGGGATCGGTCTTGAACTGCGGATCCTTGGAGCGGAACGAGAGGATCTTGAACTTGCCGTCTGTCATGAACGGCACGCGCAAATTGTCGAGCGTCACGACCTTCCTGATTTCGTCGGGGTACTGCTTGGCGAAATACATCGTGATGTCGCCGCCCATGGAATGTCCGACCACGGTGAGATGGTCATAGTCGGCATTGGGCTGAACCTCGCGCATTTGCGCGACGGCGAATTTGATGTTGGCGACGCCGCGCTGGATCTGCGCGAGACGACCGACAAAGGGCTCACCGATCTTGGTCACCATCGGGGGATCGGTCGGCAGGTCATGCTGGATGCTGATCACTTCGTAGCCGCGCGCGGCGAAGATGTTTGCCAGGAAGGAATATTCGGTGAACTTGACGGTGTTGCCGTGATTGAGGACCGCAACCGGCAGCTTGATCATGCCGGCGTCCGCCTGCATCGCCTTGTCGCGCCGGACGGCGACGTCGATCTGAACCGGACGGTTGTCGCGCGAAGCATCGTTGAACGTGATGGTCTCGTGGCGAATCGCCCATTTGCTCATGGTGAAATAGGCCACCGTGGCCAGCGCGCCCACCGAAACCAGAACCGCAATTCCACGTTTCATGATCGTCCTCAAGGCCAGGCCAAACCGCCCGGATTCCAGTGTTTGGGAGACGCGTCCTTCGAGACTCTTGCGGTCCCTTTTTCTTATTCCCTTAATATACGTCACACCGACGTGACAGGAAGCCTAAAAGTTGTGAATTGACCGCCTGATCATTGTGCGGTGCACGCTTCCTTGAGCAATTGCCCAACAGACCACGTAACGACCGCCCTCACCTTGGAATTTT
>Ga0210384_10003856_pt1 | contig 17070 bp, 17 predicted proteins | sample IncBWH2MmetaG_FD_160574 | JGI IMG/M metagenome (GOLD analysis project Ga0210384, IMG submission 160574) | Forest soil microbial communities from Barre Woods Harvard Forest LTER site, Petersham, Massachusetts, United States - Inc-BW-H-2-M | ecosystem: Environmental > Terrestrial > Soil >...
GCTGAATGGCTGGGCAAGGGTCACGGGAACATCATCGTCCTCGGAATGCTCGGCCTGTACGCGCTCATCTGGATCATCAAACGGATGTGGCAACTGGCTCCCTCCACGTCCGGCTGCGGTGGTAGAGTCGCGGGCAGCCATCCTCAAATCCAGATGGGGAGTCGCAGCTATGGCCAAAGCGATCAAGGCCCATCGTATGGGAAACCGGATCGTTGTGACGGGCCGCCCGGTGACCGGGCGCGGTCGCTTGTTGCTCCTGGTCTGCGTCGGAGTTGCCCTCCTCGTCTCGGCGTGCCAGACCGCGGCGCCGTTTCGACCGGAGGACCCCCAGTCGCTCATCGGCGAGTGGAGCGGGGAGGCCACCGATCCCGGAGGGGGGATCGAGCGGTGGTCCGGAGAACACGTGCTGACGATTACGCGGGTGGAAGGCGACCGCGTTTTTGGCACCTTGGAAAGCTGGTGCGGTGGCGGAGTGTCCTGCGGGGGCTCCCGGACCTATCGCACGCGACCTGTCCAAGGGACGCTGCGCGGCAACGAACTCAAGATCGGCCCTTTCGATGTCGTGATAGACGGCGTGTACATGACCGGCCGCCGCGCGAGTCAGATGTGGCTTGGCTATGCGAGGTTGACAAAACGATCCGGAACTCCGCAAACGGCAGGAGTGCCGCAACCGGCGAGTGAGGTTCCGGCGCCGCCGAGCGCGACGGGCCGGCTCGATGGGGTCTACGCCGGGCAAGTCTGCTACGGGCCGAGTCCCAACAACGAACCGGCCCGCTGCTACCACGCGAAGGCAACCGTTCATGACGGTAAGATCCTCGGCGAATGGCACGGCCGGAACGACGTCACCATGAAGCTGGCCGGCGAGGTGTCGACGGTCGGAGCAGTGACGATCGAGATGCACGCCGAGCGCGCGGACGGCACTCAGGTTGCCCGAGCGAATCTGTCGGGCACCATCCAGAATGGTCGTCTCGACGCGAACGGTGCCTTCCTCAACGGACGCACGCTATCATTTAGTTGGACATTGAACGCGCCCGGGGGCGACGCTCCCCGAAAGCGAGCTGGAAAGCCGTGATGTTGCTTTCGGCTCTGCTGCCTCCTCGCCCTCGCCACGCCCGCATCTGCTGAATGCACGTAGGTGTTGTGGGACGGATCTCTTGTCCCGGCTTGTGACCCTCTACGAACCTGGTGATATTGAATGCGCGGCCATCCTGCGTCATGGTGCGCGATGGCGGTAGCCCAGTCCCGGGGCTTCCGCTACGATAGCCGCGCGATGCCCACGGCTCCCGCTGCCCCGTCAAGCCCGCTCGCGAGCGGAGCGGGGTCCGTGCTGGACCGACGGACATTCATGGCCGCTCTTGGCATGGCCGCTCTTGGCATGGCCGCTCTCGGTGGCATGGCCGCTCTCGCCGGCCCTCTCCTCGCCGCGCCGTTCGCCGCCGACGCGCAGCAACCGGGAAGGATCTATCGGATAGGCATCCTGGGGAATGTTCCGCTCACCGACCCCGGAGGTGCGCGTCTCTGGGGGGCGTTCATCCAGGGGCTGCGGGACCTCGGCTACGTCGAAGGCCGGAACATCACGATCGAGCACCTGTCTTCGGAAGGAAAGTACGAGAAGCTCCCCGCCCTCGCGGCCGAGCTGGTCCGTCGCAAGGTCGACGTCATCGTGGCGCCGGCCGCGCAGAACGTGGTCGCCGCCAAGCAGGCGACCCGGACGATCCCGATCGTCATGGCCAGCGTCGGCGATCCCGTGGGTGATGGACTCGTCGCCAGTCTCGCGCATCCCGGCGGGAATGTGACCGGCACGTCCTTTCTGACCTCGGCGATGATCGGCAAGCAGCTAGAACTGCTCAAGCAGATCGCTCCCCGCGAGACTCGGCTGGCCGTCCTCGTCAACCCGGCGAACCCCGGCCACCTGCTCGCTCTGGAGGAGGCGAAGGTGGCGGCGCATTCGCTGGGCGTTCAACTGCAAGCACCGGAGGCGCGAGGACCTAACGACTTCGAGCGAGCGTTTGCGGCGATGACCCGGGAGCACGCCGGCGCCCTCTTCGTTCCGTGGGACGGGACCTTCCTTCTTCACCTCGTGCGGATCACGCAGCTCGCGGCGAAAACCCGCCTCCCCGCGATGTACGGGCAGAGGGGGTATGTGGACGCGGGAGGCCTGGCCTGCTACGGCCCGTCTGCCTCCGAGAGCTTTCGAGGCGCCGCGGCCTACGTGGACAAGATTTTCAGGGGCGCAAGGCCCGGCGACCTTCCCGTCGAGCAACCCACGAAGTTCGAATTCGTGATCAACCTCAAGACCGCCAGGGCCCTCGGCCTGAGCATGCCGTCGTCGCTCCTACAGCGGGCGGACCAGGTGATCGAGTAAGGAATGTCGATTCTGCCTCGCCGCACGAAGTGGCGCGACCCCGTGCCACCGTGCCCCAGCGCCGGAGCCCTCCAGTATTGGACCAATCCGCCCCGCTGCCGTATGCGCGACACGCTCGACGACGGCAAGCGCCATCAATGCCACAAGGCGGCGGAGCACGGTGACAGGCACGCTTGCGCGTGCGGCCGGGAGTGGAGCGAGAAGTAGCTGAAAGCGGGCGAGCGGATCCCCATGTTTTCCTCCCTCTCACTCGACGACAATGTCGCCGGTCATGCCGGAGGTGTCGTGATCGGCGCACGTCAGCGGGAAGCGGCCGGCCTGGAGCGGGATGAAGTAGACGTCCTTGTCCTCCTTCGGCTGCAGCACGACCTCGTTCCTCGTCTCCACGAGGACCTCCGGGTTCTTGACCTCGACCGCCTTGAAGAAGGCGGCGGCCGTGAACTCGTGCAGCTCGCGGCCGCGGTTCTCCAGATGCAGGCGATACGCGACGCCCCGGCGGAACCGGAGCTCGCTCGGCTGAAAGGCGTACTCGGTCATCACCACCGTGACGAGCTCCGGCTCCTGCGGCCGGGCGGGGCCCGGGGCGCCCCACGCCGCCACGACCAGCCCGCCGGCGGCGAGAACGGCGAGCCGGAGTCGGCGAGCGCGGATCACGGAAACGCACGGAAGGTCCGCAGCAGCGAGGCACGCGAGGCCGGACCGGGGGGCGCGAAGGGCAGCACCACCGGCGTCGCGCCGGTCCGCGCGAAGGCCTCGAGCTGCTCGCGGCAACGATCGGCCGGGCCCACCGCCCCGAGCCCGTCGAGCACGCGCCGGGAGATCGCTTTCACCGCGCCCGCGCGGTCGCCGGCCTTCCAGGCACTGTTCACCGCCGCGACTTCCGGGCCGTAGCCACACTCGACGAAGAAGCGGGCATACGCGTTGACGATGGCGTAGCCGGTGATGTCCCGCGCGAGGGCCTCGCGCTCCAGCTCGCCATCGTCGGTGACGCACGTCCGCACGTAGACCGCCACCTCCACGTCACCGAGGCTCCGGCCCGCCCGCTTGGCGCCGGCCTCCACGTGCCGGATCGAGGTGGACAGCGCGGAGGGCGGAATCCAGTTCAGCAGCACCCCGTCGGCCACCTCGCCGGCCAGCTCGCACATCTTGGGGCCGAGCGCGGCCAGGTAGATGCGCGGGGGCGGCGTCGGCGCCGGGATCGCGAGCCGGAAGTTCCTGAGCCGGTAGAACTTCCCCTCGAAGGTCACCCGTTCGCCCGCGGCCGTCATCCGGATGATCTGGACCGCCTCCCGCATCTGCTGGACCGAGGGCGCGAAGGGCAGCCCGTGCCACTGGCCCACGATGATCTCGCTCGACAGCCCGAGCCCGAGCGCGAAGCGGCCGCAGGCCAGATGCGCGAGCGTGGCCGCGGCCTGCCCGTAGACGATCGGCGTGCGGGTCTGGACCGGGATCACCCCGTTGGCGATCTGGAGCCGTGTGCTGTGGGTGGCGATCAACGTCGACAGCACGATGGCTTCGGGGCCCGAGGCCTCGCCGACCCAGGCGGTGCGATAGCCGCGAGCCTCCGCCTCGCGAACGATCGCGGGGAACTCGGGGAGCGGCAGGGCGAGCGAGGTCAGGGCGATGTCGGTCGGCATGGGACTCGATCCTCAGGACTTCGGCCAGATGCGCTGGCTGACGATGTAGTGCTTGTTGTGGGTGTAGGGGCGCACCTCGAGCTTCCAGCGCCCGATATCCGACGTGTCGTTCCAGAGCGGAGACATCGGCAGGTCGGTGCGCTCCACCTCGTAGGCGGCCAGGTAGCGCGGCTCGCCCGGGGTCGCGGTCCGGTAGCGCGCGACGTTGACGCATCCCGGAAGCTTCAGCAGCAGCGGGACGTGCTCGACGTCGTACAGCTCGTTGAAGAGATCCTCGCGGTGCGGCTCCACGTCCATCAGCACCCAGAAGACGTAGGGCGTCCGGTGGGTCAGCCCCGCGTTGCTTCCCACCCACTCGTAGGTCGCGAGGTGGCGGTTCATCGTGTGAGGCCGGATGTCCTTGGGCCAGCGGCCGGATTCGCCCGCGCTCTTCCACGCCGGGCTCTGCAGCACCGCCGGGCTCTCGATCTCGTAGGCCGCGATGTAGCGCGGAGCGGTGGGCAACGGGTTCCGATACCGCGTGGCCCGCGCCACGCCCGGGACGGCGGCGAGCGCGGGGACGTGCTCCTGGTCGTAGACGTCATTGAACGTCTTCTCGAGGTCGTGGGCCACGTCCATGCGGACGAGATGCAGGTAGCGCGTGCTCATCGCCGATCCCCCTTGCCCCGGGCGGGGTTCCCTCGTATGTTCGTGCGGGCCCGGGTTCCGGCTGAATGTACCGCGCCGGACCCCGCCGCGCACCCAAACTCGAAAGGGAGACCATCGATGCCGCCTGTTGACCCGAACGACGTGATGATGACCGGCGAGAATTCCTTCATCCGGCTGAGCCCCGACGGGGGTACGACGCTGTCCGACCGGGCCAGCCACTGGCGCGTGCTCTGGTGCCCGGCCGGCGGGGGCCACGCCCTGTTCCTACAGAGCACGCTGACCGACGGCCGTCCGCGCGTCTACAGCGACAACATCGCGGTGGCGCGCTGGCTCCAGCGCTCGATCGAGACCCTGCTCTTCCCGGCCTTCGCGGACACCGCCCTGCCCGTCGTGGCCGCGCGCTTCGACCGCCACGGCGGCCCCTGGTCCACCGCCACCGAGACGGTGACCTCGGTGGACGCGCGGATCACCCTTTCCTGGTACGACTGCATCGAGCCCTTCGTGCTCCACGCCCCTCCCGGCTTCAACGATCGCCCGATCGGCGTGTTCAGCACCTTCTTCCCCGCCCGCTCCGCCCAGCTCGAGCTGAACGGGCGGGTCGCCACCGGGAGCGTGTGGCCCGAGATGCGCGGCGATCGGCAGGGCAGCAGCGCCACGCTCGCCTGGTCCGAGACCTGGGTGAAGCCCCGCGGCTAGGAGCGACGCATGAGCGGGCGGCTCGACGGGACGGTCGCGATCATCACCGGCGGGGCGAGCGGCATCGGGCGCGCCAGCGTGCTCGCCTTCCTGCGGGAGGGCGCGCGGGTGGTGAGCGGCGACCTGAACGAGGCGAGTCTCGCCGAGACCGCCGCGCTCGCCTCCGTCCAGGGGCACGCCAACCGCCTCGCCTCCCTCCGGGTCGACGTGTCGGCAGAGCAGGACGTGGCGGCGCTGGTCGGCCACGCGGTGGAGCGCTTCGGCGGGCTCGACTGCATCTTCAACAACGCCGGCGTCGGCGGGGCGTTCGGCCCGATCGGGGAGACGACCGCCGAGGAGTGGGATTTCACGTTCGCGGTGCTGGTGCGGGGCGTGTTCCTCGGCGTCAAGCACGCGTCGAACCGGATGAAGGCCCAGGGGCGCGGCGGCTCCATCATCAACACCGCGTCGATCGCGGGCATGGGCGGGGGCGCGGGCCCGCACGCCTATTCGGCGGCGAAGGCCGCGGTGGCGCATCTCAGCCGCGCGGTATCGGCGGAGCTGGCCGCGCACCGGATCCGGGTCAACGCCATCGCGCCGGGGATGATCAAGACGCCGCTCGCCGCCGGGCGGCGGGAGGACGCGTGGGCGCGCCTGGTGCAGGAGAAGCAGCCGTGGCCGGAGCCGGGCATGCCCCAGCACATCGCCGACGCCGCGCTCTTCCTGGCGAGCGAGGACTCGCGCTTCATCACCGGCCAGGTGCTCGTGGTGGACGGCGGGCTCACCGCGCAGGGCCCCGACCTCTTCGGGCACGGCGCGGGAAGCCGGCTGCTGCGAAAGGCCGGGCTCAACACCGGCTCGACCGGCCTACCCGGCAGCGTGCGCGAGGTGCCGCGCCCCTAACGCCGGCCGGCGTCTAGCGCATCAGGCCGTAGAACTTCCCCGCGTTCTCGCAGACGATCTTGTGCACCGTGGCCGGCGGCAGGTGGCCGAACTGCTCCTCGATGTACTTGGAGGACTCCGGCCAGACCCCGTCGCCGTGGGGATAGTCCGAGCCCCACATCAGCGTGTCCTCCCCGATCTCGTGGATCATCTGGGTGCCGATTCGGTCGAACTGGAAGGTGGCCTTGCACTGCCGCCGCCAGTAGTCGCTCGGCTTCATCGTGAGGCCCAGGTCGCGGAACCGGTCCTCCCACTCGAAGTCCATGCGATCGAGCGCGTAGGGCAGCCACCCGATGCCGCTCTCACCGAACGAGATCCGGATGTGCGGGTAGCGCTCCAGCACCGCGCTGCCGATCACCGCGGCGAGGATGTTGATGAGGTTCATCTGGAAGCCGGAGACGCTCGTGAACATCGCGGCCCGCTTCGTGAGCCCGGTCGCCTTCTCGCGGACCGACGGCGGCATGGTCGGGAAGGTGTGGAAGTGCAGCGGCAGGTCGACCTCGTTGACCGCCTGCCAGAGCGGCTCCCACGAGGGATGCCACATCGGCTCCATGTCCCACGAGCAGGAGAGCTCGAGGCCGCGCAGCCCCATCTTGGCCACCCGGTGGATCTCCCGCACCGCCGCCCCGATGTCGCCGTAGGGGAGGCACGCCAGCCCGACGTGGCGCTCGGGGTAGTGGCGGCAGAAGTCCACGAGCCAGTCGTTGTAGATGCGGAACATCTCGGCGGCCGCCTCGTGATCGCCGAGCCGGGTGGCCGCACCCAGGATGCCGAAGATGACCTCGGCCTGCACGCCGTCGCGCTCCATGTCCTGGATCCGCAGCGCCGGATCCGTGGGCCGACGTATCCCCTTCCGGCCGTCATCGTAAAGACCGGTAGACGCCATCGCGTCGGCCCGGTAGTGGAGGCCGGGGATGTACTTCTGCCCCGAAGGGCCGACTCCGCCGACGAGACCGAAGGAGGCGCCCTTCCTCGACGTCCAGCACGGGCCGTCGGGGCCGTCGGTGACGAACGGCATGCGCTCGCGCAGGGCCGCGGAGGCGTTACCGGTGAACAGATCGGGCGGGATCCACGGCATGTCGATGTGGCAATCGGCCGAGATTCGCGTGTATTGCATGGCGCCCTCCTCTGGCGGGGCCATCATATGCCAACCCGTCCCGGAGCGCTCCGAGGTGTTATGGTAGGCCCCGGTCGCAATCCCCCGGTCCCAATCCCCCGGTCCCAATCCAAGGAGGTCTCGGTCATGGCCATGAAGACGGTGGTCGCGCTCCCAGGTGAAGGCATCGGTCCCGAGGTCGTCGACGCCACGTGCGAGCTCCTGATGGGCACCGGCCTGCCGATCAAGATCCTCACGCCGCCACAGGGCAACCCGGTGCCCGAGGAGACCAAGCGGGCGGCCCGCGAGGCCGACGGCGTGCTCTTCGGCGCGGCCGGCCCCTCCACCTCGGCGGTGGTGTCGTGGCTGCGCTGGGAGATGAGCGCGTGGGCCGGGGTGCGGCCGATCAAGTTCTTCCCGGGCATGCACTCTCCCCTCGCCGATCCCGAGGGCATCGACTACATCCTGCTGCGCGAGAACAGCGAGGGGATCTACCCCGGGCGCGAGGGCGATCTCGCGGACCTGGTGAAGCTGATGCCGAATCTGAGCGATCGCACCGGGCGCACCGTGAAGGAGTTCGGCACCGAGGGCCGCTTCGCGGTCAAGGTGGTCACCCCGCGCGGCGCCGAGCGCATCGCCCGCTTCGCCTGCGACCTGGCCCGCAAGCGGCAGGCGCTCGGCAAGCCCGGCAAGGTGACCTGCGTGACCAAGTCGAACGTGCTGCCCCGCACCGACGGGCTCTACCACCAAACCGTCGAGCGCATCGTCCGCGAGGCGGGGCTGCCGTTCGAGCACTTCCACGTCGACGATGCCGCGCGGCGCCTCGTGCGCTTCCCCAAGTCCATGGACGTGGTGCTCTGCATGAACCTCTACGGCGACATCCTCTCCGACCTCGGCGCGGAGACCGCGGGCGGGCTCGGTCTGGCACCGTCGGGCAATTTCGGGGACGGGTGGGCCTACTTCGAATCCGTCCACGGCTCGGCGCCGGACATCGCGGGCCGCGGCATCGCCAATCCGACCGCGACGATCCGATCCGCCGCGCTGATGCTCGAGCACATGGGGATGAGCGCGGAGGCGCAGCGGCTCGACCAGGCGGTCGCGCGCATCTACCGCGACGGCAAGGTCCTGACGCCCGATCAAGGGGGCACCGCGAAGACCCGCGAGATGGCCCAGGCGGTGCTCGCGGCGTACCGGTGACCCACCGGCCCGGGGACGGAGACGACGAGGGGCCGGCGGCCGAAGCCGCCAGCCCCTGGGAAATGTGACCGGGACGTCCGTTACGGCTTGAGCTGGGCCCGGATCTCCCCGCCCTTGTTGTCGGCACTGTGAACGTTGACGTACAGGTTACCGGCCTTGTACGCGTCGTACTGCGCGTCGGTCAGCTTGGCAGCGGGCGCGGGCGACCACACGTTGTCACCCGTCTTGGCGAGCGGCACGATGACCGGTCCGTTCTGGCCCATCGCCGCCATATGGATGTGAGCGGCGGTGGCGGTGATCCCGGTGGTCGTCACGGTCCCGCTCACCGACTTGTCGGCGGCCACCGTGATCGTGCTGGTGCCCGAAGCCTGCGTCGTCACGGGCGGAACTTCCTGCGAGCCGCTGAGCGTGGTCCCGCTCATGCCGCCCGACATCCCAGCGCATCCGGCGACGACCAGCATCGCCACGCCCAGTCCTACTCTCGATAGCTTCATGTGCTCTACCTCCGTGGTTGGTGTGTAACGACGACCGTTGGAAACCCGTGGAAGTTAACCCGCGAGCCAGGCGCCAGGTTCCCGTCGGGAGGTGGGGTCAGAGCGCGGTCTGACCCCCATCAACGTAGAGTGAGGTGCCGGTGACGTACGATGACTCGTCCGAAGCGAGAAAGAGGATGCACGCCGCGACCTCCGCCGGGGTCCCCGGCCGCCTCAGCATGGTCCCGCGGCCGAACTCGGTCTGGAAGTCCTCGGCGCTCTTGCCCGCCGTCGCGGCCCGACGCTCGTGGAATCGGGTGAAGATCGGGCCCGGGCACACCGCGTTGACCCGGATCCCCTCCCCCGCGTGATCGAGCGCCATGGCCCGCGTCAGCCCGGCGACCGCGGCCTTCGTCGTGTCGTACTGCACCATGTTGCCGCCGGCCACCACCGACCGGATCGAGGCCACGTTCACGATGGTGCCGCCTCCGCTCCGGCGCATCGCCGGGATCGCGGCCTTGGCGCAGAAGGCGTAGCCCTTGACGTTGACCCCGAGGATCGCGTCCCAGCTCTCCGCGCTCGCCTCCACCACCGTCTGGTAGAGCCGCATCCCGGCGTTATTGACCAGGACGTCCAGGCGCCCGAACTCTCTCGCGGCCGCCCCGATGAAGGCGACGCACTCGGCCTCGCGCTCGGTGCGCGTCTCCACGAATAGCGCGCGGCCGCCCCGAGCCCGGATCTCGTCGACCACCTGGCGCCCGCGCGGGACGTCCACGTCGGCGATCGCGACCTGCGCGCCCTCCTCCGCGAAGCGCCGGGCGGTCGCCTCCCCGATCCCCGAGGCGCCGCCCGTCACCGCCGCGGCCTTGCCGTCGAGCCGGCCCACGCGGCGGCGCCTCTCAGCGCCCGAGCGCCGAGCGCATCACCGCCAGCCCGACCCGCAGCCCCACCGGCAGGCCGGCCTCGTTCATCTCGAACTCCGGGGCGTGGTGCGGCCGTGCCGGTCCCGTCGCGGGCGCGATGCCGACCCGGAAGTAGCAGCCCGGTCGCTCGCGCAGGAACAGGCTCATGTCGTCGCTCGCCATGGCCACGCGCCCCTCGGTCACCGCGTCGGCACCGATCTCGCCGGTCGCGCACTCCCGCACGAACGCGGTCTCCCGCGCGTGATTGACCACCGCCGGGCAGGAGCCGCCGTCCAGGCGCATCGTGGCCTCCGCCCGGTAGGCTCGAGCGATGTCGGCGACGAAGGCGCCGAGCCGCGAGACGAGATGATCGCGCACCGACGGCTCGAAGGCGCGGATGGTGCCGCGCATGAGCGCCCGATCCGGCAGGATGTTGCCCTTGGTGCCGGCCACGATCTGCCCGACGGTGAGCACCGCGGTCTCCTGTGCCGGGATCTCGCGCGACACGATGCTCTGCATGCCGAGCAGGATGTTGGCGGCGGCGGTGATGGGATCGATGGAGAGGTGCGGCATGGCTCCGTGGCCCCCGGTGCCGCGCACCTCCACCGTGAACGCATCGGCGGACGCGAGCGTCGGTCCCGGACGCACCTGGACGTGGCCGGCCGGCTGCTGCGTGGTGAGGTGCAGGCCGTAGACCTCGTCGACGCGCGGATCGTCGAGGACCCCCGCCTCGATCATGGGACGCGCACCGCCCAGCACTTCCTCGGCGGGCTGGAAGAGGAAGACCGCGGTGCCCGGGATCTCCGCGCGCCGCGCGGCCAGGATCTCGGCCATCGTGATCGCGATGGCGGTGTGCCCGTCGTGCCCGCACGCGTGCATCACGCCCGGGGTGCCGGAGGTGAAGGGCGCGTCGAGGATCTCGGTGAGCGGCAGGGCATCGATGTCGGCCCGCCACGCGATCGTCCGCCCCGGCCGGTCTCCGTGGAGCACGCCGACCACGCCGGTCCCGCCGACACCGGTGCGTACGTCGAGTTTCGCCGCGTGCAGGCGCTCCGCGATGATCTCCGCGGTGCGACGCTCCTGATGGCTCAGCTCGGGATGCCGGTGGAAATCACGGCGGAGCGTGAGCAGGCTGTCCTCACGGCGGGCGGCCTCGTCGCTCCATTCGGGGCGGGTCTTGCTCATCTGGGCGTCCTCCCTCGCGGAAATTTTGCGCGGCCCTGATGCTGCGCCGCCACCGGCCCCGCTGTCAACAGTCCCACGCCTTACCCACATTGACCGCGGCCGTGGCCACCCTGGGAAGCGGCCCGCGGCGGCTACGGATCGCAACCCCATGTTTTGAGGCCCTTTCCGGCTGGCCCGCTGCTTGCTCCTCATCCGGAACACTATGGAAACCCGACAGCGAAGCCGCCGCCTACACTCCCGCTCGGATGTCTCCTGGACGGCCTGGATCAAGACGGGCACCCAGCGTCTGCGCTGCCATACGGTGGACGTCAGTCCCCACGGCGCGAAGCTCAAGCCGCGCGGCGAAATCCAGCCCGGCACGCCGGTCCATCTGCAGCTCCAGCCACCCGATGGCCAGGCGGTTCACGTCTCCGGCCTCGTGTGGCGCGTGGACAACGACGGCATGGCCGTCATGTTCCTGAAGAGCATCCCGGTGCACGTCGCCTCCAACAAGAGGCTGCCGGAGAACGGTCGCCGCGGCTGGAGGTAGGCTCGAAACTCTGAAGCCCCGCGGCTCGAGCAGCTCGCGCGGCGGCTCGTCGGCGAGGGCAGCCGGCAGGGGCTCTTCGCCACGCCGGCGACCTACGAGGCCTTCGTGCGCGTCTCCTCGGGAGCGGGTCGCGCGCAGAGCGACGGCCTCGAGCGCGTCGCGACCCAGGACTTCCTCACGATCCTCTCGGGGCCGTGCCGAAGCACTACGGCGTCTTCGGACTCTTCGGCATGCTCCCACGCCTCCGGCGGGTATTCGACGCCTCGACACACGAGCCTGGCCGAGCGGACCTAGTTCACCGGACTGCCGATCCGCTTCGGCCCATACGCGGCCAAGCTCCGCCTACGCCCCATCGATCTCCCGTCGCCCATCGCGGTATACCCCCACAAGCAGCGCCACAGGAAAGCTAGCGAACACATCGGCCAGTGGCAGAGCTCCGCGGTCCACCGCGAGGTGCTCGCCGGTCAGTCGGTTGACGAGCCGTGGTCCGGCCTCGGGTGGCACGAGCAGCCGGGTGTCGTCGCCCCAGTAAGCTTCGCCGAGCGGTGGTGCTTCGATTCCGCGGCGGGCCAATAGGCGGGGGACGATTGTGAGCGCGACTGCCTCCTTCGCGACTCGTGCGAACCCGAGGACATGTTCAGCCAGCGTCCCCAGCGTCTCGAGCGGCCGGTATTCGCCCTCGCGGAAGAGCGCGGCGTGGGCTCGGCGGCAGGCGAGGGCCTCGCGGATCAGGTAGAGCTTGGCCCGCCCGTCCTCCTTGGCCTTCACGAGTTCCTGGGTGACGGCCGCGCGGGCGCTGACGTGCGCCATCGCCCCGGTCAGCTCCTCGAGCATGTCGCGGCGGAGCTGCCAATCGACGGGACGCCGGTTGTCGGGATCGACGAGATTGAGGTCCCACAATTCGCTGCCCTGGTAGAAGTCGGGAGCGCCGGGCGCCGTGATCTTGACGAGGCTCTGGGCCAACGAGTTGAACGCGCCGAAATGGGCGACCCGGGCCTGGAAGGCCGCGAAGTCTTCCAGGAAGGGAGACGAGCGGGCCGGATCGAGGATCGCTCCGGCGAAGCGAGCGATGGCTCCATCGTACCGCACGTTCGGATTGATCCAGCTGGTGTGCGATTTGGCCTCGTGGATCGCCTTCGAGAGGTAGGCGCCCAGGCGCTCCACGCTGATCGGCCAGGCCCCGATGAGGGTTTGGTAGATCAGGTATTCGGTGTTCGCCCCCGGCGTCGGTTGCCCGTCGACCATCGTGCGGTGCTTCCGATTCAGCTTCTGCCAGAGTGCAACCCGGCCGCGCCATTCCTCGGGAATCTCCGACAGGACATTGATCCGCGCCCGCACGTCCTCCCCTCGTTTCGTATCATGCGTCGAAGTGGCCGACAACCCATGCGGGTACGACCGCTGCCGGTCGGCCATCGCCGCGTGGAACTCGGCCAACGGAGTGCCAAACCGGCTCGGGTCGGCGCCGACCTCGTTGAGCGACACCAGCCGATTGAATCGGTAGAGAGCGGTGTCCTCGTAGCCCTTGGCGGTCACCGGCGAGGTGATCTGCTGGAAACGCATGGCGAACTCGAGCCGCTCCCGCCGTTCAGCCTCCTGCGCCCAGGAGGGAAACCGCAGCACGAGGATCTCTTGGATCCAGTCGTAGATCGACGGACTGGTGAGTGGCGTGCGACGCTTCGCCTGCGCCACGGCCCGGGCGATGAACTCGCGGTCGCGATCGTTCACGGCCCGCTGGTTCTCGCCCACGTACGTGCGGTACACGGGAAAGTTGGCGACGATCTCGGCCAGGGCACGGGTGAGGCTGGCCAGGGTGAAGTCACGGGAGGAGCGGTGCTCCTCGGAGATGGCGTTCAGCCGGTGCGCGAGCATGTTCAGCTCCGAAGCCATGGACGTCTGCATGACGAGCCGCTTGCATTCGTAGACGACCTCGGAGAAGGGCGGGCGCTCCTTGATGAGACGGGCGTACAAGTGCTCCATCGTCCGCGCCTGGCTGCGATCGACGAAGATGCCGTTCAGGAGGTTCAGAAACTCGTACCCGGTGGTCCCGGCAATGGCCCAGTCCCGGGGCAGCGCCTCGCCGGGACTCAGGATCTTCTCGGCGACGATGTAGAAGTCGCCCCCGCCGTCGGGGGCGCCAGCGAGGGCGCGCACACACTCCTGCTGCAATCTCCGGAAGTATTCGGCCGGCGCGTAGAGGCCATCGGGATGATCAACCCGAAGCCCGGTCACCCGTCCGGCGCCGACGAGCCGAAAGACCAGGCGGTGCGTCTCGGCGAAGACTTCGGGGTCCTCCATGCGAATGGCGGCCAGCTCGTTGATGTCGAAGAACCGCCGGTAGTTGATCTCCTCGCCGGCCACGCGCCAGAAGGCGACTCGGTACGCCTGCTCGCTCAGCAGCTGGTCGAGCAGATCGAACGAGCGCGGATCGTCCGGCGTGCCGTTAAAGAGCCGCACGGTCTCATCGAGGAACGTCCGCACCTCGGGTGACTGACGCAACAGGGCCGCCAGACGCTCGACCCCAGCGTTCTTGTCCTGGGCTCGCGTCCTCGGTCGCTCTGGGTTGTACTCGGCGCGCGGCGGGAGGCTCGCGAACCAAGTGGTGAGGGCCCTCAGCTCCAGCAGGTCGGGGTGCGCTGGCCCCAAGTCGTCCAGCTCTTTGATCCGGTGGCCGAGGATCCGACTGTAGGAGTGCGGGGCGATCGGCAAGGTCGTGTCGTAGTATCGGACGGTGAAGATCCCGTCGTTCAGCTCGAGCCGCAGCTCCCCGCGCTCCAGCACAATGCCATACTGGTCACCGAGGACCGGCAGCAGAACCTTGCCCGCCAGCTCGGGCTTGGCCGGCCTCCAGTCGATGTCGAACACGTGCGCGTAGCGAGAGCCGGGCCCATTTTCGAGAACGTCCCGCCACCAGGCGTTGCGATTCCGAGCGATTCCCATGTGATTGGGGACGAGGTCGACCAGGAGACCCAGACCGTGGCGGCCGAGGGTCTCTGAGAAGCGGACGAAGGCCTCCTCGCCTCCGAGGTCTTGACGGATGGCATTATGATCGGAGACATCGTAGCCGTGCGAGCTCTCCGAGCTGGTCTCGAAGAATGGGGAGATGTAGCAGTCCGAAATCCCCAGGGCCGCGAGATAGGGGACCAAGGCCGCGGCGTCGTCGAAGGAGAGCTGGGGGCCGAGCTGCAGACGATACGTCGCCAGCGGGATCCGAGGGCCGACCGGTGCAGTCACCGCGTCTCTTCGCCCGCAAGGGCGAACCGGAGGGCGTCGGCCAACAGCCGCAGCGTCTCGACGGCAAGCGGCGCGGCGAGGAGGCTGCCGGCCACGCTATCCAGGAACGCACGTCGGTCCACGAGAGCCTCCGCTGGACCGCGCAAGTGAGGGCGGGGCGGCCAGCGGGTCGACCTTACACCAGTCGGGCGAGCGTGGGTAGCTGATGCCCGGAAAATGGACACCTGGGTTCGATGCGCTCCTGCAACGCTACGGTCTGATTCGCTCACGGGCCTGCGAGAAGCAGATGCCCTCTGCCTTCCGAATGGGCCGCCGGAACAGATCGTATAACGATGGTACTCGGCAATTCTTACCGATGCCGGATACTGCAGTCCAGACGCTCCCGGGCGCATCTGCCCGCGGCCTCGTCCTGGGGCTGGATCAAACGCAGCCGGAGTGCTGGCACGACAGATGCTGCTATGGCTGATGCCTCAGAGTGATGGGCTCGAGGCCACGCGACGAATCAGGCGGGCGGCGCCGGGGACCAAGGTCGTCGTCTTGAGCGCCCTCGCGGACGAGCCCCATCGGCAGATGCCCAGGACAGTGGCGCCGACGTGTTCATTAATAAACGGGACACGGTGACGGCACTCTTGCCGACGATCAAAGCGCGGTCGGGAAGCGCCGCGGACCCGGCGTAGGCGTACCTCCGTTGCACAAGGGAGGAGAGGCCCGATGAAAATCCGAGTGGAGACGAAGAATCACGGGATTCTGACGATAGACCTATCCGGCGAGTGGCGAGTCGAACCCGTCGAACTGCATTGCCTCGTGGGTCCGGAGGTACAACATTTTTTTACGGCCGACGGGTATTATGACCACGCTGAGCCGCGCCCGAGCGTACCCTCGCCCAGGGAACCCAACCGCATGGACGTCGGACCAACCGACGGGCAATCCTGTGTTCCCTGAGTGATCCTGTATCATCAGATCCCTGATGTGCAGGAGCCTGCCGGAGTACACTCCCCGCGCCCGGATGGACAGGGCGGTCATCACCATCGAGCGTCTGACGGCCCTCGGCGGAATCGCGTATCCCACCATAACGTAGCTTCTGCGCGGATCACTCAATGGGGCGAGTTCTTTACATTGTTACGAGGGAGCAGCCCTTGCTGTGCGGGTATCTGATGACCACGGTGGGTGCTCGATCCCCTGGCGGACACCGCGTGGAGATCAAGCTGGACGAACGGCGGGGCGAGCGCCGACTCCAGGGTGAGGCGCGAGACCCGGAACGACGCAGGGGTGAGCGGCGACGCCAACCGAACTACGACAGTGCTCTCCGGTCCCGTGGCTATGTCGCCGTGGTCCAGTCCGAGGCCACACCTTCGCGAAGTGAGGAGTCCGCGTGGGAGCCGATCATGGTTTGGCGACCCCGATCGACCTGGTGGCAGCGTGCGACTCGAACACGGCGGCGGGGGCGCGTGCGGTGGGCGCGGCGAGGCTTGATTGCTCTACTCCTCGTGGTGCTCGGCGCATCGATCGTGGTTGGCCGCTCGATCTACCAGACCCTCGGCCTGCCCCGTCGCACCGTCGGTTCCAATAGACCGGAGCCCGCTCGGCCGAGCGAGACAGCTCGCCCACTCCCGCTTGCGCCCCCCTCGAAGGCCGAAACGGTCTCGCCGGACGTGCGCCCGCTGCCGCCGTCGAGCCCACCACCGGTGCGGGTCGTCACGACGCGCTCCTCCGGCATCGTGCTGTCCGTGAACCCACGAGCCAGAACGCTCGTCCTGCAGGACCTGGGCGCCGCCGCAGAAGGGTGGCGGCGCCGCGTCGAGTTGGCCCCCGACGCGCGCGTTGTGCTGTCCGAGCGGGACGACCGAGCCGAAGATTTCAGCCACCCGTTCAAGGATACGGCGATCAGCTTGTCCGATGTCCGGGCAGGCGATTTCGTGGTGGTGGAGACGAGGGGGCCGGAGGGGAAGGCGCTGGCGCGGTCGGTCGTGGTGACGTTCCGGGGTAGTCAAGGTTCGGGCAGGGCAGCGCAGCCCATGAAGTAGAGGCGCCCACTCACTCACACGGAGTGGGATCTAGGCCTGAAAGGCAATCGACGCGTCCCAATGGATGACCCGTTCAGTGTTCTTCGCCTACCTCCGCCGGTCCTCTCGATGCTCGTCTCGGCGCTCCTCCCCGCGCGGCCTTTCCTCCCGCAGGTCACAAATGAGC
>Ga0210384_10003858_pt1 | contig 17066 bp, 18 predicted proteins | sample IncBWH2MmetaG_FD_160574 | JGI IMG/M metagenome (GOLD analysis project Ga0210384, IMG submission 160574) | Forest soil microbial communities from Barre Woods Harvard Forest LTER site, Petersham, Massachusetts, United States - Inc-BW-H-2-M | ecosystem: Environmental > Terrestrial > Soil >...
GTTGTCGGTCGCGAAGTGCGTCGGGTGCGCGCGCCAGGTCGCCCACTCGCGCTGGGTCGCGCAGCCGGTCGATACGAGCACGAGCCCAAGCAGCAGCGGCAGCCAGTTCCGGTCTCGCATGATGATTTCCCTCCGTGGAATCACAGTCTTGCACGACGGGAATTTATCGCACAAGGAATTCGATCAGGGCTCCAGGAGCTCCGGGAAGGCCCGGATGATGCGGTGCGGGACCACGTCGGCGGAGGGCGGCAGCCCGTGCCCCGGCCCATCCACCCAGACCCCGCGCAGGCCCAGCCGCTGGGGGGCGGCCACGTCCCACTCCAGGTTGTCGCCGACCATCCAGGCCTCGTCGGGCTTGATCCGCAGCTTCGACAGCGCGTAGCGGTAGACGATGTCGTCCGGCTTGCCGGCCCCGATCTCGCCTTCGATCACGATCACGTCGAAGAATCGCTCCAGATCGTGCTGGGCGATCTTGCGACGCTGGTGCCCCGGGTCGCCGTTGGTGACCAGGGCCATCGGGACGCCGCGATCCCGCAGCGTCTCGAGCGCCTGCGTCACGCCAGGGAAGAGGACCATGCGCTCCCACCGGCGCTCGGCGAAGTCCGCCGCGATGGTCGCGGCCAGCCCTTCGTCGGCCCGCCCCAGGCTGTCGAGGGCGTGGGCGGTGATCCGGGTCCACGCGCGGAACATATCGGCGCGCTCCACCCGATGCCGCCCGGGATCGCTCCAGAACCAGCGCCGGGTCTCAGCGATCGCCTTCACGAGCCGGTCGGGATCGATGCCGGCCGGGCCCGCCAGCGCTTCGGCGGCGTGGCGCCAGCACTCTTCGGCGCCGCCCGAGTAGTCGAGCAGGGTGTCGTCGAGATCGACCAGGAGGGCCTTCATGCCACCGGGTCGGGCGCCGGCACCGCGAAGGGCGTCAGCTCCGGACGGCAGACCGACCGGAAGTTGCACCAGCGACAGATACGCAGCTCCTCGGTCTTCTCGAAGCCCTCTTCCTCGGCGAGGTTGCGCTCCGGATCCTTCAGATAGGCCTTCATCGAGCGCACCGAGAGGCGGATGTGCTCGCGGACCCGCTCGAGGCTCGCGTCGTCCCAGGGATGGGCGGTCACGCGACCTTCCCGGAGGTTCACCTCCAGCAGGTCGACGCGGCTCAGATCCACGCCGAGCACGTCGAGGGCGTAGAGGGCGTAGCCGCCGAGCTGCAGCGCGGCGCCATCCCCGTTGCCGCCGGTCTTCCAGTCGAGCAGCTGGAGACGGTCGGCCTCGCTCCAGTAGCCGAAGTCGGGCGCGGTGAAGACCCGCGTGCCCTCGAACGGAAACGAGCCGATGTCCTCGATGAAGACCCACCGCTCGGTCGGGGTGCGCTTGATCTCGTTCAGCACGGGCAGACGGTGGAAGTTCCGCAGGCACCGCACCACGTGGTCCCGCAGGGCCTGCCACTCGCTGTCTCGGATCGGCACGCCGTATTCGTGCTCGAACAGGGAGGGCCGCTTCGGGACCTCCCGGTAGAGCCCGGCGCGCGAGCCCTTCCACTCCTCGCGCATCTGCCGCACCGTGTCCTCGATGAGGGACGCCTCGCTGAGCCCGTGGCCGTCGCGAAGGGCGAGCAGCGATCGCTCGATCGCCTCGTGGACGAGGCGGCCGGCCCACATCTGCCGGGTGGCGAGCTGCTTGAGGATGTAGAGCCGGCGGATCCGGGGGTCCGAGTTCGCGTCCCAGCCGCCCCAGGCGCCGTAGTACTGGAAGTAGTAGCGCCGGCGGCACTCCTGGAAGACGTTGTCGCGCGTGCGCGACCAGGAGAACTCGTTGACGAGATCGGCCACGGCTAGAGCATAGCATCGGCTCGGCCGGCTCGTGGCCGTCCGCGGGAACCCGGAAGGCGCTCGCGCAGTTTCCGATGCCGGGGTGTGCCTTGCTCGACCGGCAGCAGCGTGATAGCTTCTGCCCGCTTCGCTCTAACGGCTGCAACGTGACCACAACAAACACCTTTGAGGAGGTAACCATGCCCAAGTCGAAAGCCGCGGGACTCACCCGCCGCCAGATGCTCAAGGTCGGTGGAGCCGCCACCTTCGCCGGCTACGCGGTCGGCGTGGAGAAAGCGCTCGGCCAGGTGATCAAGACCGACACCCAGGGCATCGTCGCCGGCGACGCCACCGTGCCGATCGGTAGCTACAACATGCCGGTCTACGAGGCGCATCCGGCCAACGCCACCAACGCCCCGATCGTCCTGGTCATCTCCGAGATCTGGGGGGTGCACGAGTGGGTGAAGGACGTGACCCGCCGTTTCGCGAAGGAAGGCTACTACGCGGTGGCGCCCGAGCTGTTCCAGCGTGAGGGCGGCGTCGGCAACATCCCGGATATCCAGGCCATCCTCAAGATCGTTCTCGCGGTGCCCCGCAAGCAAGTCCTGGGCGATACCACCGCCGCGGTGGACTGGGCGAAGAAGCGCCCCGGCGCCCGCGCGGACCGCGTCGGGGTGACCGGCCATTGCTGGGGCGGCTCCACCGTGTATCAGGTGGCGGCGACCAACCCCGACATCAAGGCCGCGGTGGCGTGGTACGGGCCGCCGGCCCGGCCCTATCCCGACACGCCGAACCCGGTGACCGGCTTCGACGTGGTCAAGGACATCAAGATGCCCTTCCTCGGCCTGTACGGCGAGAAGGACACCGGCCCGAGCCCGGAGGACGCCAGGAAGTTCGGCGACATGCTCAAGCAGACCAACCCCAACTCCGAGATCGTGATCTATCCCGGCGTCGGCCACGGGTTCTTCGCCGACTATCGCCCCTCGTACAACGCGGCGGCGGCCGCCGACGCGTGGAAGCGCTGCACCGGCCTGTTCGCGAAGACCCTCAAGGCCTAGGGCACGGGAGGGACGCCATAGAGAGAGGGCGAGAGTCCACCGGCAGCACACCTTCATACAGGAAGGAGGGGGTTCCCATGAGGCGCTCGCACAACGTCCACGCCCGCCTGATGGACCGACGTTCACTGCTGCAGGGCATGGCGCTTCTGGGGGGACTGGCGCTTTGTCCCCGGATCGCGGGCGCGCAGGCCGGGGGTGCCAAGGCCGGCACGATCATGGTGCGCTGGCTGGGCGGCGGTGTGGTCGAGCTGGCCACCCCCGACTACAAGCAGATGGCCTACATCGACGCCTGGATCTGGAACAACGCCGGCTGGACCCGGTTCAACGTTCCCAAGCCGCCCGAGTACGCTTCGAAGGACGGCTTCGTGCAGTACGTCAAGTCGAAGTCACCCCAGGCCGTGCTGGTGCTCCTCACCCACGATCATGGTGATCACATCGGCGACTACTTCGAGATGCTCCAGGCCCTCAACGCCGCGGGCCTGCCCGTCAAGACCGCCGGGCAGAGCGATCTCATGCGCAAGGGGCTCGTGCCCGAGTTCAAGAACGCCGGCCTCGATCCCGCGCAGATCGTGCTCAACTCGGGTGGCGGCATGAACTTCGGCGGCACCGCCAAGCACGGCGACATGACCGTGCGTCTCGTGCCGGCCGTCCACTCGACGCTGGCCGGCTACCCGTCGGCCGGCTTCATCCTGGAGATCGGCGGGGTGCGGGTGTACGCGAGCGGCGACACCGACCTCTTCGGCGACATGAAATTGATCGGCGAGCGCTACCGGCCCCAGCTGGGCTTCTTCTGCGTCGGCGACGGGCCGTACACGATGGGTCCCCAGGACGCGGCGCGCGCCTGTCAGATGACGGGCGTCTCGCAGGCGGTGCCGGTGCACTACGCCCACAATCCCCAGGTGCTGGGCATCCAGGCCGGCGAGGAGTTCCGCCAGGCGGTCGCGGCCATCGCGCCGAGCGTGGAGGTACACGTGATGAAGCCAGGGGACAGCATCCAGGTCACCGCCTGATCGCCGGGCGCGAGGCGGGGCGCGGCGCGGTGACCGACGTGCCGCGCCCTTGCTCCCTCGGCATCCGGCGTGCTAGGCTCCCCGCACTTTCCGGGGGGCATCGTGGTGCCCCCCACCACCGCCGTGGCCAAGGGAGATTCCGATGCCATTCGTGAACATCCGCATCTACGAGGGCTGGGGCAAGGAGCGTCTGAACGAGATCGCCAAGCGGGTGACCGCGGCGATCACCGACGTCACCCAGCTGCCCAAGGAAGCCGTCTGGGTGGTGTTCGAGGAGGTCGACCCGCCCGACTGGTACGTGGGCGGCAAGCCCGGCGAGCGCATGGCCAAGAAGTGACCGGCGGCTCGCCCGTCACCGTCCGGGACGCGCGCTTCACCCAGGTCGTGGGCGCCACGATCGAGTTCGAGCGCATCGCGGCCGGGTGCCTGTTCACCGAGGGGCCGCTCTGGCATCCGGGCGGCGAGTACCTGCTGTGGAGCGACATGCCGGGCGATCACCTGCGCCGCTGGTCCGCCCGGGACGGCGTCACCACCTTCCGCAAGCCCTGCAACAAGTCCAACGGGCTCACGTGGGATCGGCAGGGCCGCCTGCTGGCCTGCGAGCACGCCTCGAGCCAGGTGAGCCGCACCGAGGCCGACGGCCGCATCGTCCCGCTGGCCACCCACTATCAGGGCAAGCAGCTCAACAGCCCGAACGACATCGTCTGCGGGGCCGACGGGGCCATCTACTTCAGCGACCCGCCGTATGGTCGCGCCGAGTTCTACGGCGTCGCGCGGCCGCAGGAGCTGGCGTTCCAGGGCGTGTTCCGGGTGGGCCCGGACGCCACGAGCCCGATCCTGGTCGCCGACGACTTCGATCGGCCCAACGGGCTCTGCTTCTCGCTCGACGGCCGGCGGCTCTTCGTCAACGATACTGCCCGCCAGCACATCCGGGTCTTCGACGTGAAGGGCGACGGCACGCTCGCGGGCGGCAAGGTCTGGGCGGAAACCACCGGGGAGGGCAAGGGCGCGCCTGACGGCATGAAGATCGACTCCCGCGGCAACGTGTACTGCTGCGGGCCCGGCGGCATCCACGTCCTGAGCCCCGAGGCGGTGAGCCTCGGGGTGATCCCCGTGCCCGAGTACGTGGCCAACTTCGCCTGGGGCGACGCGGACTACCGCAGCCTCTACATCACCGCGTCCACCTCGGTGTACCGCATCCGGACCGTCACCCCGGGCCTGCCCGCGTGGTGAACCGCCAAAGGAGGCTCTCAATGATGCTGCTGCGCGTAGTGACGATGCTGCTCGCGCTGGCCCTCGCCGTGCCGATGGCCGCGGAGGCCCAGAAGCCGATCAAGGTGGGGGTGCCGCTGCCGCTGTCGGGGCCGCCCGCGCTCTTCGGCGATCCCGCCTCCAAGGGCGCCATGATGTTCGTGGAAGAGCTGAACGCCAAGGGCGGCGTGCTCGGTCGCAAGGTCGAGCTGGTCGTGCGCGACTCGAAAGCGGACGCCAACGAGGCGGTGCGGGTCGCCCGCGAGATGATCCTCAAGGACAACGTGGACTTCCTGATGGGCACGCTCACCTCCGCGGAGGGTCCCGCGGTCTCGGTGGTGGCCAAGGAAAACAAGATCGTCTTCATCGCCCCGATCCCGAAGACGGATCAGCTCACCGCCGCCGACAAGCTGCATCCCTACGTGTTCCGCATCGCGGCCAACACCACGATGGAGGGGCGCAGCGCGGCCGAGATCGTGGCCAAATGGCCGGTGACGAAGGTCGCCACCATCGCCTTCGACTACGCCTACGGCCAGGACGTGACGAAGGCCTTCGTGGAGCACATCAAGAAGATCAAGCCGAGCGTGCAGATCGTGGACCAGCAGTGGCCGAAGCTCGGCGAGCAGGACTACAACCCGTTCATCAACGCCCAGATGGCCAAGAAGCCGGAAGCGATCGTGTCCTCCATCTGGGGCGGCTTCTTCGTCACCTACGCCAAGCAGGGCAAGGCCCTCGGCATGTTCGACGCGGTGAAGTACAACTTCATCGGCCTCGGTGAGGCCGCGACCCCCGAGACCACCAAGTCCATGGGCGCCGACTACCCGGTGGGGATCTGGGGCAACTCCTACGACGCCTTCTACTGGGGCGAGACGCAGGCCCACCGCGACTACACCCAGCGGCTTTCAAAATATCTGAAGGACGAGTATCCCTCCTCCTGGGCCATCCAGGGCTACACCGGCATGCAGTTCCTGGTCGAGGCGATCAAGAAGGCGGGGAGCACCGATTCCGACAAGGTCGCCAAGGCGCTGCTCGGGCTCACCATCGACACTCCGATCGGCAAGCAGACCATTCGAGAGAAAGATCACCAGGCGAATCGTGGCCAGCTCTACGGCAAGACGGTGATCGATCCGAAGTATCCGTTCCCGATCATGAAGCCGATCGAGTACGTGGACCCGACGAAGTTCATGGACTAGCGAGTCGCCCGCGAGGCGGCGGGGAGGGCGGGGGATGCCCTTGTTCGGTGAACCACTCACCGGGCATCCCCCGCCCTCCCCGCCGCCCTCGAGAAATCCATTGCTCGGATAGAATCCCCAGCCCTAGATGCCGGATCTGTCGTTTGTCTTTGCGCAGAGCTTGAGCGGCTTGACCGCCGCGATGTTTCTCTTCCTGATCGCGTCGGGGCTCTCGCTGATCTTCGGGGTGCTGCGGGTGCTGAATTTCGCGCACGGCACCTTCTACATGCTGGGGGCCTACAGCGCCTTCCAGCTCGTGCAGTGGATCGGGGTCGGGCCCGGTCGCTTCTGGCTCGCCGCGCTCGGGGCGGCCACCGCGGTCGCGATCCTGGGCGGCGTGATCGAGCACTTCCTCTTCCGGCATCTCTACGGCAAGGAGGAGCTCTATCAGCTCCTATTCACCTACGCCCTGGTGCTGATCCTGAGCGACACCGCCAAGATCCTCTGGGGGACGCAGCAGAAATCGGTGAGCCGGCCGGCGGAGCTGACCGGGGCCTTCCACGTCTTCGGCGCCACCGTGCCCCACTACAACTTGTTCATCCTGTTGCTGGGCCCGGCCATCGCGCTCGGCTTCTGGTTCGTGCTGCAGCGCACGCGGGCCGGCCGCTTCATCCGCGCGGCCGCGCTGGACCGCGAGACCCTGGGCGCGCTCGGGGTCAACGTGGACGGCCTCTACACCTGGGTGTTCGTGATCGCCTCCTTCCTGGGCGGGCTGGGTGGCGCCCTGATCGCGCCGATGCGGGCCACCGTGCCCGGCATGGACACCGACGTCATCGTGGAGGCATTCGTGGTGGTGGTGATCGGCGGCCTCGGCTCCTTCTGGGGGACGTTCCTCGGCGCGGTCATCTACGGCCAGGTGCTCTCCTTCGGCATCCTCTTCTTCCCGCGGTTCTCGATCTTCGCGGTGTTCGCGCTGATGGCCACCGTGCTCATCATCCGCCCCTGGGGCCTCCTGGGCCGCCCGCTCAAGTAACCCGTGCGCCTCTCCCGCATCCCCTGGGGCCCGCTCGTCCTGGTGGCCGCGCTGTTCGTGCCGGCGCAGGCCTCGCGCTTCTACACGTTCCTGGCCAACGACGTGGTCATCTGGGCGCTCTTCGCCACCAGCCTCAACGTGCTGGTGGGATACACCGGGCTCGTCTCCTTCGGCCACGCCGCCTATTTCGGCATCGGGGCCTACGCCACCGGGCTGCTCATGAAGAAGCTCGGCGTCTCGTTCCTGCTCGCCTTCCCCGCCGGGGGCGTGACGGCCGGCCTGTGCGCGCTCGTCTTCGGCTTCTTCTGCGTGCGCCTGACCCGGATCTATTTCGCGATGCTCACGCTCGCCTTCGCCCAGATCGTGTGGGCCATCTGCTTCAAGTGGAACGAGGTGACCGGCGGAGAGCAGGGCATGCCCGAGATCCCCTACCCGAGCTTCGACTGGGTGGATCGGGTCGCCGGCGTGCTCCCGTTCGTGGGCGGCTACCGCACCTCCGACTACTACTATTTCACGTGCGTGCTCCTGGTCGCGGCCTGCCTGTGGATCCTGCGACGCATCGTGGGCTCCCCGTTCGGGCGCATGTTGACCACGATTCGCGAGAACGCGGAGCGGGCCGAGTTCATCGGGGTCAACGTGCGCCGCTACGAGCTAGCCGCGTTCGTGATCGCGGGCGTCTTCGCGGGCCTGGCCGGCGGCCTGTTCGGCATCTTCAACCGCGGCGTGTTCCCGGACTTCGCCTACTGGACCAAGTCCTCCGAGGTGCTGATCATGACGCTGCTCGGCGGGATGGGGACGTTCTACGGTCCCGCGGTCGGAGCCCTGGTGCTAATCTGGCTCAACCAGCAGATCGTCTCCTACACCGAGTACTGGCCGCTGATCCTCGGCACCATTCTCGTGATCCTGCTCTTCGTCTTCCCGGGCGGCATCGGCGGCGCGGTGACCGCGCTCTGGCGCCGGCTCCAGCGGGGGGCGGCCCGTGCTTGAGGTCCGCGACGTCCGCAAGAGCTTCGACGGCTTCCAAGCGGTGGGCGGGGTCTCCTTCACGGTGCCGCGCGGCTCGATCAGCGCGATCATCGGCCCCAACGGGGCCGGGAAGACCACGCTGTTCAACCTGATCACCGGGCACCTGCAGCCCGACGACGGTCGAGTGGTCTTCAAGGAGCGCGACGTCACCGGCATCGCGCCGCACGATCTCTGCCGCCTCGGAATGGGTCGCTCGTTCCAGCGCACCAACATCTTCCCGCGGCTCACCGTGTACGAGAACATCCAGGCCGCCTACCTCTCCCACCGCGGACGCGGCTTCAACCTGTTCACGCCGGTGGAGCGCCTCTACCGCCCGGAGACCGAAGCGCTCCTGCAGTCGGTCGGGCTCCTCGAGAAAGCCGCGGAGGTCTCGGGATTTCTCTCCCACGGCAACCAGAAGCAGCTCGAGCTGGGCATCGCGCTCGCCCTGGAGCCGGAGATCCTGCTGCTCGACGAGCCCACCGCCGGCATGTCCGCCACCGAGACCCGCGAGTCGATCCGGCTCATCGAGCGCATCGCGGCCGATCGGGGCCTCACCCTTCTCTTCACCGAGCACGACATGGAAGTGGTCTTCTCGATCTCCCATCGCATCACGGTGCTGCACCAGGGGCGGGTGATCGCCGACGGTCCCCCCGCGGAGGTGCGGCGGGACCCCGAGGTGCGGCGGGTCTATCTGGGAGAGAGCGGGTGACCGGCGCGAGCCCGGCCGGGGCGAGCCCGGCCCGCGAGCCGATCCTCGCGGTCGAGGACATCTACACCGCCTACGACCTCTCGCAGGTGCTCTTCGGCGTCTCGCTCGAGGTCTCGCGCGGCGAGTGCGTGTGCCTGCTCGGACGCAACGGGGTGGGCAAGACCACCACCATGCGTAGCATCATCGGCCTCACCCCGCCGCGGCGCGGCCGGGTCGTGTGGAAGGGGCGCGACGTGACCGGCCGGGCGCCGTATCAGATCGCGCGCGCCGGCATCGGCTTCATCCCGGAGGACCGGCGCATCTTCGCCGACCTCACGGTGTGGGAGAACCTGGACGTGGCGAGCCGGGGCGGCGGCAACGGCGGCTGGAGCGTGGAGCGGGTCTTCGATCTCTTCCCCAAGCTGCGCGAGCTGGTCGGTCGCCAGGGCGGCTTCCTCTCCGGCGGCGAGCAGCAGATGCTCACGATCGCGCGCACCCTCATGGGCAACCCGGAGCTGCTGCTGCTCGACGAGCCGTCCGAGGGGCTGGCCCCGCTCGTGGTCGAGCACCTGAAGGAGCAGATCGCCCGGCTCAAGCGGGAGGGCCTCACGATCCTGCTCGCCGAGCAGAACGTGGGCTTCTCCCTGGACCTGGCCGACCGGGTCTACGTGCTCGAGAAGGGACGCATCCGCTACCACGGCACCGCGCGCGAGTTCCGCGACAACGACGCGATCCGCCAGCAATACCTCGCGCTCTGATCCGCGGAGCGCTCGCGCCGGTCCCCGCGCGGGCCGCGCGGCGGCGCCCGGGCGCCGCCGCCGCGCGTTGATCAGGCCGCCGCGGAGGAGCTAGCGGCGGGGGACCTCGGTCTCCTGCCGCTGCATGAAGCGATCGTATTCCTCCTGAGCCTTCTCCTTCGTGTAGCCGTAGCGCTGCTGGAGCAGGCCCACGAGCTGGTCGGCCTTGCCCTCGGCGCGATCGAGCTCGTCGTCGGTCATCTTCCCCCACTGCTCCTTGACGCGCCCCTTCATCTCCTTCCACTTGCCGGCGAAGATGTCCTTGTTCATCGTGGCTCCTTGTGTTCGGGGTGATCGTCGTGAATCCGGCCGTCACCGATGGAAGACGCAAGGCGCGTGCCGCGCGACGCGGTAAGCAACAGGGCGTCGAGGCGCATTTACCATGGCCGGGACTTCACCTCGCTACGCGGCGGGTATCTCTTACCTGGTAGAAACGGCTACAGCGCGGCACCCTGGCGGCGCAGCTCGGCCTGCACGTCCCCCGCCGGTACGTCGCGCGCCGCCTTGCCCGCCCGCGCCGCGAGCGCCGCGCACACGCCCGCGGCCTGGCCGGTGGCCATCGCGATCGGCATCACGCGATACGACGAATGCGCCTCGTGCGTGCCCGAGATCGCCCGCCCGGCCACCGTCAGATGATCCACGCGCTGCGGCAGGAGACAGCGGAGCGGGATATCGTAGGACTCGCCCGCGGGCAGCCGCATCAGCACCGTGCCCTTGCCTCGCGGGTTGTGGATGTCGATCGGATAGGTGCCCCGCGCCACCACGTCGTCCCACTTGTGCGCGCCCAGGATGTCGTCGGCGGTGAGCTGGTACTCGCCGGTGATGCGCCGGGTCTCCCGCACCCCGATGACCACGCCGCTCTGGGCCACGTACGAGCGCTCGAAACCCGGCACGTACTTGCGGAGGAAGGCGGCGATCTGCCGCATCTGACCGCGCGCCTGATACTCGGCCTGGGTGAGATCCCACACGCTGGTGCCGAGCACGCCGGTCACGCGGGTGCTGTTGACCGAGACCTCGCGCTCGTGTGGGGTCCCGAAGAAAAGGACGTCCTCACGCGCGAGCGCCAGTTCGCCGGCCGCGCTCGCGGCCCGCACCAGCTCCCACAGCCCGTGCACGCCCCGCCACTGGTCCGGGTGCTGCTCGCGATAGGCCGCGAAGGCGGTCCGCTCGAACTCCACCATCCGGAACATCAGGGTCATCGGCTGCACCAGGCCGTCGCCCTCGCGGCCGATCTCGAACGGCGCACCCGCGAGCGCCGCGATGTCGCCGTCACCGGTGGCGTCGACCACCGAGCGCGCGGTGACGACGATCGGCCCGGATTTGGTCTCGAACACCACGCCGTCCAGACGCGGAGCCCCGATGACCGCGGTGGCCAGGGCGTGGAGGAGCACGCGCACGCCGCCCTCGTCCAGCAGATCGAGGGCCACCAGCTTGAAGATCTCCGGGTCGAACGGCACCACGAAACCGGTCTGCGGGGAAGGATGGAGCGAGCCGCCCCCTTTCTCCAGCCGGTCGAGCAGCCGGCGCAGCACCCCCCGCACCACCGGGTCGCCGGGGCCGTGGTCGTGCGGCATCAGGTCGGCGGCGGCCGCGGACGGCGCCGAGCCGTGCTGGGTATGGAACGACATCAGCGGCATGACGAGCGCCGCGGTGGCGTTGCCGCCGAGAAAGGCGTGGCGCTCGACGAGGATCACGTCGGCCCCGGCGTCCGCGGCGCCGAGGGCCGCGCCGATCCCCGCGGGCCCGCCACCCACCACCAGCACGTCGCAGTCCGCGACCACCGTGGCGGTGCGGGGCGCCAGGGTGATGGTGGCCGGCGCGTGCGGACGCAAAAGCGGCGGCACGGGGCTCAGGCGGCCGAGCTGCGGTCGGTGGCCGCGGCGCGGCGCTCCCGTCCCTCGCGGAGCAGCCGCATCGCGATCTCGTTGGTGCGACGGGCGCGCTCCTGGATCTCTGGCACCGTCTTCTCGAGCCGCGCCTGCAGGTTCCGCCGCAGGTCCCACCAGCGGTCGATGTAGGCGATGAGCTGGCCCGCGTTGACCTGTTTGAGCGGCGGCATCGCGATGTCGAGGTCTTCCAGGAAGCCGGCCACCTTGCTCGAGTAGGGGAGCGCCACAAACGGTACCCGGTTGAGCGCCGCGAAGATCAGAAAGTGCAGGCGCATCCCGACCGCGAAGTCGAAGTGGCCGATCAGGGAGAGGAGCTGCCCCGAGCTGTACTCCCCCTTGAGCACGGCGGCGCGGTGGGCGTGGGCCATCTTGGCGACCACCGCGTGGGAGTGCTGCGTATCCTTCCGACGCGGCTCCATCGGCACGAACACCAGATCCGCGTCGAGCCGGTCGACCATGTAGTCGGCCGCGTTGGCGAGCAGGGCATGGTAGTGCGCTTCGTCGATGTCGGGCGCGGCCGCGCCCGGCTCTCGCACCGAGAGGCCGATGAGCCGGCGATTCTCGTTGAGGCCTTCCCGCTGCAGCGCCTCCGCGGGCAAGGGCTCCGGCTCGAGCAGGAAGGCCGGGTCGGCGGTCACCTCGATGTCGCGCACGCCGACCTCTTCCAGCACCTGGCGGGCCCGGCGCTCGCGCACCGTGATCGCCTCGACGCGGCTCAGGGTGTCGCGGACGAGGGCGCGGGCGGTCGCATCCTGCAGCGGGCCCGCGCTCACCGCGTACACCAGCACCGGGACGTGGTGCTCCTGGGCCAGCGCGACTTCCCGGAGGTACACGCTCGCCGCATCGTCGTAGAGGATGCCGCCACCCCCCAGGATCAGGAGATCGAGGTCGGCCACCTCGGGGCGGACCTCGTCGCGGGCGAGATCGCGCACCGGCACCGTGCGCTCGACCAGATGGCGCGCCGCGGTGTCCTTGGCGTCGCGCGAGAACACCGTGATCTCGCACGGGGCCGACGCACGGAGCTGGGTCACGATGGACTGGAGGATCGCTTCGTCCCCGAGGTTGAGGCCGCCGTACGAGCCCGAGATGCCGATGCGAAAAACGGGTTCCTCCGGCTTCGACTGGGTGACCATGGCCGCTCGAGGTTCAACTCCTGTGCCAGGACCACTCGGGCGCGGAGCGACACGATTCGCGCTCGACCAGGCTCGATCCGCACCCCCGCCGGTCAGAACTTCCGGGTCAGCGTCGGAAAGATTTCCCGAGCCGAGCTCGCGTGACCGCGTGAATCGCGTCGCGGCCGCGCGGGCACACGCCTTGCTTCAAGGGTGACGCATGAGACAGGTTGTCCACAGCTCGCGCCATCGCTTGGGCCGGCGCCTGGGCCTCATCGCGGGGGTCGTCGTCCTGCTCGTCGGCGTGGCCTCGGCGCTGAGCCTGTTCTTCGCCGACGAGCCGCTGCGCCGCTACACCGAGGCGAGGATGAACGCCCATCTCAAAGGCTACACCGTCACCATCGGCAGGCTGCATTTCAACCCGATCGCCTTCTCGCTCGACCTGCGGGACGCCATCGTCGTCCAGAACGAGCATCCGGAACCGCCCGTCGCGAACATCGAGCGGCTGCACGCCAGCGTGCACTGGGGCGCGCTCCTGGCGGGACGGATCGTGGGCGACGTTCACGTCGCCCACCCGGTCGTCGTGTTGAACCTGGAGCAGGCGCGCCGGGAGATCGCGGACCCGACCCCGCTGACGGACCGCGGCTGGCAGGATGCGCTCCAGGCCGTCTACCCCCTCCAGATCAACCATCTCCGGGTCACCGGCGGCGACGTCACCTACCAGGACCGGGGCCCGTTCAAGCCGCTCCACCTGCACGATCTGGAGTTCGAGGCCTCCAACATCCGGAACGTGCATTCGGAGCGCGGGACATATCCTTCGCCGATGAGCCTGCGGGCGCGCGTCTTCGAGCGCGGCTCCGTGGCGGTCACCGGCTGGGCCGACTTCCTGGCGGAGCCCTACGCGGCCTTCTCCGCCGATCTGGCCCTCGATAGGGTGGAGCTCGACTACTTCAAGCCGATCACGAATCGCTACAACCTGCTCGTGGACCGGGGAAGCTTCTCCGGATCCGGTCAGGTCGAGATCGCGCCCCAGTACAAGACCGCGAAGATCTGGCAGGCCACCGTGGACGGGGTGCACGTGGACTACCTGCACACCGCGACGACGAAGACGGCCGAGCGTGATCGGGCCGTTCGGACCGCGCGTGCCGCGCAGACCGCCAGTACCGACTCGGGGATGATGCTCCGCATCGACCGGCTCGACGTGGTCCGCAGCACGTTCGGCTTCGTCAACCGCGCCGCCCCCACCGAGTACCGGGTCTTCCTGGCCGATACGACCCTCACCGTCACCAACCTCAGCAGCATCCGCAGCGAGGAGACCGCGGTGGCCCACCTCCACGGCCGGTTCATGGGGAGCGGCCCCGCCGCAGTCGAGTTCACGCTCCACCCCGCGCGGCCCGGCCCGGACTTCGACCTGGCGGTGCGCATCGACGACACCGCGCTGCCGACCATGAACGACCTGCTGCGCGCCTACGGCAAGTTCGACGTGGTGGACGGGCGCTTCTCGTTCTACTCGGAGAGTGCGGTCCGGAACCGGCAGATCAGCGGCTACGTGAAGCCCCTGTTCCAGGAGATCGTCGTCTCCAAGGATCGGCACCGCACCGTCTTCCGGAAGATGTACGAGGGCCTCGTCAACGCGGTGGCCAGGCTCCTCGAGAACCGGCCGCGCAGCGAGGTCGCCACCCGCGTGGACGTCTCGGGCCGCCTCGACAACCCCGACGTCAGCCTCATCGACGTGATCGTCGGCCTCGTGCAGAACGCCTTCTTCAAGGCCATCCTCCCGGGCTTCGAGGCCGGGCTGCGACCGCGAGGCTGACCGAGGCGCTGACCGAAGGGTTTTCTGGTAGTCTCGGAGCCATGGCCACCTTCAAGGTCACCTGCCCCTGCTGCGACGGACGGCTCACCATCGATCCGGCGCTCGAGGCGGTCATCGCTCACGAGGCGGCGCCCCGGCCCAAGTCCGGGATCGGGCTCGACGACGCGCTCAACTCGCTGAAGGGCGCCGCGGCACGCCGCGCGGAGCGCTTCAAGGACGAGCTGAAGGCGCAGGAGAAGAAGCCGCAGATCCTGGACAAGATGTTCCAGGAGGGCGTGAAGAAGGCCAAGGACATGCCCGGCCGCCCCCTCAATCCGCTGGACCTCGACTAGGGGCCGTGGCCGCAGGGGATCTCACCACCGCGCTCCTCAGGCGGGTCAGTCGATCCTTCTACCTCTCGCTCGCGGTGCTGCCGCGCGCGGTGCGCCCCACCATCGGCCTGGCCTACCTGTTCGCGCGCGCCTCCGACACGATCGCCGACACGCGCCTGATCGACCGTGCCTCCCGGATCGCCCACCTGGAAGCCGTGCGCGGCGCGCTCCAGGACGGCGCGGGCGACGCCGTCGCCGCGGTGGTGGGCGCCACCGCCGGCTCGCAGGCGCTGCCGGCCGAGCGCGCGTTGCTCGAGCGGCTTCCCGAGTGCCTGGCCGCCTTCCGCGCGCTGCCCTCCCCCGATCGCGCGCGCGTGCGCGCGGTGCTCTCCACGATCATCGAGGGGCAGATCCAGGACCTTCGGGTGTTCCCCGGCGAGGACGAGGGCAAGCTGGCCGCGTTGGAGACCCGTGAGGACCTGGACCGCTACACCTATCTGGTGGCCGGCTGCGTCGGCGAGTTCTGGACCGAGGTCCACGTGGCGCACCGTCCGCGCCTGCACCACTGGGACCTGCCGCGCATGCGCGCGCTCGGGGTTCGCCTCGGCAAGGGCCTCCAGCTCACCAACGTGCTCCGCGACCTGCCGCGGGATCTCCGCCAGGGCCGCTGCTACCTGCCCCGGCAGGACCTCGCGCGGCTCGGCCTGGAGCCGCGCGATCTGCTCGATCCGTCCCGCGCGCCCGCGGTGCGCCCGATCTTGTTGGCGTGGCTCGACACCGCGCTCGATCACTACGAGGCCGGCTGGCAGTACGTCTTCGCGATCCCCCGGCGCGAGGCGCGCATGCGCCTGGCCTGCGCGTGGCCGCTGCTGATCGGACTCCGGACGCTCGAGCTCCTGGCCGCGTCGCCCAACTGGCTCGATCCGGCGGTCACCCTCAAGGTCCCCCGCGTGGGCGTCTACGGGCTGATGGCTCACTCCCTCGGCACCGTCTGGTCCACCCGCGCCCTCGGCCGCCAGGCGCGCCGGATGCGCGCGCGCATCCGCCGGTGACCGCGCCGATCCCGCTCATCCAGGCCGACGTCTTCACCGACCGGCCCTTCGCGGGGAACCCCGCCGCCGCGGTGCTGGACGCCGACGGCCTCGACGCGCCCGCCATGCAGCGCATCGCGGGCGAGATGCTGGTGCCGGGTACCGCGTTCGTGTCCGCCTCGAAGCGGCCCGACGCCGACTGGCGCCTCCGCATGTTCACGCCAAAGCGCGAGGTCGACTATTCCGGCCATACCGCCCTCTGCGGGACGCACGCGCTGATCGAGGCCGGCCGGCTGCCGGGCCCGCACGTGACGTTCGACACGCCCGCGGGGCTCCTGCGCGTGGCGGTGGAGCGCAGTGGCGGCGGCGCGTTGATGTGGCTCGAGCCGCCGCTGCCCTCGTGCACGCCGCTCGACGGCGGCGCGGTCGAGATCCTCGACGCGCTCGGGCTTCCCCGGGCCGGCCTCGGGGGCTGGGCGCGGCCGGCGGTGACGCCCGACGCCGATCTGCTGCTACCCGTGCGTGATCTCGCGACCCTGCGCGGGCTCGAGCCCGACATGCGCCGCCTCGGCACGCTGCGCACCGCGCAGCACGCCCGCGGAGTGTGCGTGGTCTCGCGCGAGACGGTAGAGCCGGGCTCGCGCACCCACAGCCGCTTCTTCGCCCCGCACTACGGCCTGCCCGAGGACATCGCGACCGGGTCCGTCCACACTGCCCTGGGCGTCTGGCTCCTCGAGGCCGGCGCGCTGGAGGTGACCGGTGACCGGGTCGCCTTCACCGCCGAGCAGGGCGACGGGCTCGGCCGACCCGGGCGGCTGCGGGTGGAGATGACCGTCGCGCATGGGCGCGCTTCCCGCGCTCGCGTCGGCGGACGCGCGGTGACCGTGCTCAGCGCGAGCCTCAGGCCCGGCCCCTGACCCGGGCCCCCGGCCGAGCCCGGCGACGGGTGGTGGGTAGCGCCGGCCGGCTGTTCAGTCCCGGATCGGGAGCGCGAAGAGGTCGGGCGGGTTGACGCGCGCCCGGCCGAGCTGGGCCGCGAAGTGCAGATGGGGGCCGGTGGAGCGGCCGGTCGTCCCCACCGTCCCCAG
>Ga0210384_10003861_pt1 | contig 17059 bp, 28 predicted proteins | sample IncBWH2MmetaG_FD_160574 | JGI IMG/M metagenome (GOLD analysis project Ga0210384, IMG submission 160574) | Forest soil microbial communities from Barre Woods Harvard Forest LTER site, Petersham, Massachusetts, United States - Inc-BW-H-2-M | ecosystem: Environmental > Terrestrial > Soil >...
CGATGGCGAAGAAACGCAAGATGTCCAAGAAGCAGCGCGCGGCTGCAATGCGCAATTTGGCGAAGGCCCGTCGCGCCCGCAAGCGTGGGAAGGTCAAGGCGCCCCGCAGAGCTGCGCGTCGAGCCAGTGGCAAGCGGAAGTCGGCCAAGCGCGTCGCCGCAGGCCGCAAAGCCGCTCGCACACGCAAGCGCCGCAAGGCCGAGCGACGTGCCGCAGCGAAACCCCGCCGTCGCGCCCGTCGCGCGGCAGCCGTTGCGGCGCCCAAGCGGCGTCGTCGTCGAGCCAAGGTGTCCGCGGCCCCCACGCGTCGCAGGAAGCGTCGCGGTGGTCGTCGGGTGAAGCGATCGATGTCGATGCGCGTGCCCCGCAAGGCGCGCAAGGTCTACGTCGTCGCCGCAGAGCGTCGCAGGCGTCGGCGCAGCCATAGTGGTGGCCGTCGGCGTCGTCACGGCGCGATGGAAAATCCCCTGTCCGGCGTCGAGCTCTTCGTCGGCAGCATCCTTGGTGTGGCAGGTTTCGGTATCGGTGACTTCACCGACCGATTGTTGGCTACGCACCCCTTGACCGACAAGGGCACCAAGGACGCGAACGGCAACGAGCTCTACGCAGACAACCCCCCGGCGACCGGCAGCTATGCGGGTCTCTTCAATCCAACGGCCATCACCAGCCCGATGGATCTCGCCCGGTGGGCCAACGCCGTGCTCGTTCCCGGAACGATCTTCGTCGTCGCCCACTTCGTTCGAGCCCCGACGTTCCGCAGCGCGATGCAGTTCTTCGCCTTCGGCTACGGCATCCGAGGTCTCGGCAAGGGAGTCATCGATCTGATGGCGCTCGTGTCGACCAAGTTCGGCCTCGGCCAGCGGCTCTACGACGGCGAGATGCGCGCCATGGTGCTCAAGGACAACAACGGCAACCAGCAGGCGAACGCGCTTGCGAGCTTGCCCGCGGCTGGCCTTGGCGCAGCCATGAAGCAAGTCGGCGCAGGATGCGGAGCCGGTTGCGCTTGCGCGAAATGCAAGCAGACGCCGGCCAATCCTCCCGGCGTCGGCTGGCCGTCTCTGCCCCGCGAACAGGCGAACGCCGCTTCAACGAGCCCTCGGCCGCCGAACGCACCCACGAACGCGCCTCCGCCCCCCGCGCAGCAGCCCCCGCAAGGTGGTGGCTCCGGTGGTGGAAGCAGCGGAGCCTTCAGTCCCGGCCCACTCTTGGGCACGCCTCGGAGGCGCGGACTGTATACGCCCTTCGGCGACTACAGCCACTGAGACACGACGACACGCGACACGAAAAGCGCGCGAGACTGACAATCCACATCGACTTCGTCGATCCGAGACGGCGCGAAGGTTGGGCCTGAGAGGCGACCGGCGAGCCCCCACGGAGAAGACGAGTCATGGCTATCAACAATCGAGTTATTTCCCGGCAAGCCCAGAAGATCACGAAGAGCAAGGTTCTTTCGCGCGCTGAGCGTGGCATCGCCAACACCCCCGCGGTCGGCTTCGGGCTCCCCATCGACACCGCGAAGATCAAGAACGCCGCCACGCGCAAGGAAGGCCTTGGTGCCATCCTCGACTTGGTGCGCGCCTCCAAGGAAAACCCCTGGTGGAACATGGACGTGGTCGAGCAGGTTCGCTGGACCCTCGGCGGACCCCAGACGAACGCGTCGATCACCGAAAACTTCGGCGCGACGATCGATCTCTTCGCTTCGGGCAAGTCGCCCGAGGACATCGACTTCGTCGAGACCACCATGGCGCAGCCGGGGCAGACGCAGACGCACTTCGTCGCGTGCTACGTCGGTTTGCACCTCGAGCCCGACCCCATGTGCTTCACGCTGCGCGGCAATGCGTGGACGCACCCCACGACGGGCCAGGCGCAGCCCCCGTCCCCCGACGTCTTCACCCTGAATGACCTCATTCACGGTGCGCTCGGCACGGCATTCGAGACGGAAGAGACCCCCGTCATGCTCCCGGCGATCATGGAGCACGGCTGGTGGCTGAACCGGGCCTTCTGGGAGCTCGTTCGCTCCTACAACTTCCGGTGGAAGATCGGCCAGCACATCAACATCATGGACGAGCAGGCGCGGCACACGGCGTACATGCCGCCCAACGCGCAGGAAGGTTCCGCATCGAGCTCCGAGACGGATCCGTTCAACCTCATCAATCAGATGAACCAGCGCTACGACGTGCTCGGAAGCGCGCTCGACTTTCTCCCCATCGACTTCCTGCGAATCGGCTCGGTCGGCGTCACAACCCTCAACAACGGTCGCTTCGCCCCGACGCGCGACTTCGACACCGTCGGTACGACCTACGGAGGCATGGATCTGCGATCGATGCTTCGAGGAAATTCGGAGTTTCGGCAGCTCTGTGTTCCCTACATCATCGAGCCGGGCGTGCCCATCGGCATCTACTTGCAGGAGTGCGACTCCGTGCAGGCGGACGTCATGCGCGCGCTGCTCTCGATCAGCCAGGTTGGCGGATCCTTCGGCGGGGTCATCCCCCCGAGCGTTACGCCGGACGCGAACATCAACGGCGGCATGACGGCGACCGGTGCGACGGTCATGCTCGAGCGCACGCTCGACGGCGCCGATGTTCCCCAGCAAGTCAACGCCGAGCGCGTCGTCTACAAGAGCGGCATGGGCAAGATCACACTCCCCATCAAGGGCTTCGAGGTCACCAAGGATTGGTACAACCAGCTGTCTTCGGACAGTGACATCCGCGACATCGTGCTCTCGGACTGCGGGATGCGATTCGCGGCGTACGGCGCCTAAGAGAGGGAAGCCTCTAGAAAAGGAGGTTTCTCCTCATGTCGAACGGAAACATTTACCAGCTGACCGAAGAGCAACTGACGAAGTTGCTCGCGGCGGCCCATCAGACCCAAACAGGCGTCGGAGCCCCCCCGAAGAAGAAAACCCTCGGCTTCGGCAGCCCCGACGAATGCAACCCCCAGTACGCCGCGGTCTACGCGATGCTCAGCGCCGGCTCTCCCCGGCTGGCGCTGGCGCGCGCTCGCGGCGTTCCCTTCGCGCCGTTCGTCATCAACGTGCGCGCCACGTTCCCCGACACGTCCACCGCGGTCGTGCCGGACATCGGCAGCGACGTGAAGATCAGCCAAGACGTGCACATCTACGAGATGATGGTGCGCATCTTCAATCGGTCGCCCACGGCGAACCTGAATCAGTTTCAGGCGCAATCGGATTTCTACTACACGTTCCAGAGCGGCATCGAGGCGACGCTCGACGTGCAGGGCGCCCCCCGATACACCATCGCCGACCGGTTCACGCCGCTGGCGAATCTGATGGACGCCTTCAACGGCAACTCGCGTCGCGCGGGTCACGGATGGGTGCTCACCTACCAAGAGCAGCTGTTCATGAGCTTCAACGCGACGGTCACGTTGCCGACGGCCCCGATGGAAGTCGTCTGCACCTTCGTCGGTGAGCTCCCCGAAAGCCAAACGTTCGTCCGTATGGACAATCGCGTGGCGATTGAGGAGCTTCGAACCAAGTTCGGGATCACCATCACCGACGATTACGAACAGACGGCGCTGCTCTACGGATAAGCAGCCATGGCGCGCGAGTTTCCTGAAGACGACGCAAGCATGAACGGTCGGGTGGCCTTTGCCTCGACCGTCAAACGGCCCGCGCGCGTCTTCGAAGCTGCCTCGAGCGGTATCGACGAGTTCCTCCAAGGGATCGGCGGCGATCCCTTTGGAGGATCGTCGGCCGTTGGCTTGCGCGTTCCGGCGCTGGCGACCGTCTCGCAGTTCAATCGCTACTTGTTCCTGCTCGCCTCCTTCTCGGTCGCCGAGAGCGTCAAGGCGACGATTCGTGGGTACAGACAGCTCGTCACCATCGGCAAGTCGATCGGCAGCGGATCGGCGCCCCGATTCGTCGAGCAAGAGGTCACATCGCCTGCCTGGCGCTTTCCTGATGGCAACGTCTCGTTCCACCTGCATCGGCTCGGCCCCCCGAATAGCCAAGGCTTCCCCCGGCCGGCGTCGAATCTGACCGACTTGCGGTCTTTCGCCCACAACTTCGCCGACAACCCCGCCTTGCTCTACGGCGCGTACACCATTCCGGCGGGAGATTCGTTCTACACGCACCTGACCGGGTACTTGCCCCCGAACGCGGGTAAGCCATGGGGAACCCCCCTGCGCGCCGGGCAGCAAGGAACGTTCTATGATCTGCGCACGCCGTGGCGCACGCATGGCGCGTGGCATGCGCTCGACATTGAGCTCGACGGCCCGGACACCATCGCCTTGTTTGCGAGCGTGCGGCAGACGGCCGGAACGGTGACGACCCCGAACACGTTGGCGAACACACCCAACTCGATGCCGGAGGAACAGTTCATCGCAGCGTATGCACCGGGGGTGGTGTATTGGCGCGTCGGTGGGGCGTTGATGGTGGAGGTTGCGCCGTGAAGAAGCGAAGCAAACATCGTCGAAAGCATCATCACGCGCGTGAGAATCCGTCGCACACGATGACGTGGATCGTTCTTGGCGGCCTCGGTCTCGCAGGCATCATCGGCGTCTACTACCTCACCCGGCCGAAGGCCCCCGCTGGGCAAGCGCCCGCTCTCTCCCCCTCAACGGCCGATCGAGCGGCTTCCCTCCAAGCAACCAGGGCGACGACAACGCCATGAAGCCCGATGCGCTCGCCATCGTTGATGCTCAAGCGCCTCCGGTTGGCGTCGGTAAGAGCCAAACCGACATGGCGTCCGATGAGTTCACGCTCGTCGGCGCGATCGGCGCGCTGCAATCGCTCATCGACGCGATGAACCCAAACGACTTGACCCGCGCGCGATTCCAGCAGGCCAAGGATGCGATCTACAACGCGTGGTCGACGGTGATTCAGGACAACAACGAACGCGACGCAACGATCGCGAGTCTTCAGCGGCAACTGAGCGCTCCTGCTTCGACGGCGTCGGATCGCGCGGCCTCCCTTCCAGCGACGCCGGCTTCCGGTGGCGTATCTTCCGGTGCGGCGGCGTTCATCGCCATCGGCAGCGCCGTCGTGGGCGGAATCGCTGGCTACGCCGTACGTGGTACTATGGAGAAGAAGCGATGATGACGACGACCCCCCATTGGCCCCAAGTGCAGCCCCGCACCGGCAACGTCGGCGTGGGTGCAGCAGCGCCGCCGAATCCCCAGAACCGCGCAGAGATCAACGCGGTCACGGATATGATCGCATTCTTCGACAGCAACGGCTGCACGCGAGCGAGTTTGCCCGTCGTGAAGGTGTTTCAGATTGCCTACAATCAGAGCGGTCTCCCCGGCCGATTGACCGAAGACGGGCAGTACGGCGGCAACACCGAGCGCGCAGCCCAGAACACCCTCGACGAGGCGCAGGCGGATGCGGGCGCAGGCCCGAGTCAGCAAGCTCCCGCGAATTGCTTCGGGATGGCTGTTCCAGCAACGCCGGGGCTGGACCCTGCTCCACCCCCCGCCCCACACCCCGGCGGTGGCCCGGTGACTCCCACGACGCCGACGACATCTGCATCGTCCAGCAATACTGCGTGGTGGCTCATTGGGAGTGCGGCAGCCGTCGGCGCGACGGCGCTCGGCGTGGCGTACTACCGCAAACGCCACCGCCGATAGGGTTGCGCGGAAGCAAGCTCTGCGATAAACTGCCTTGAGTGAGACGGTGGTGGCAGCGAAGAAGAAACGCGGTTTCGCCCTGATGGATCCCGAGGAGCATCGGCGGATCGCAGCGGCGGGTGGCAAAGCTGCACACGAGGCGGGTGTGGCACACCGTATGACCGCCGAAGAGGCCTCGCGCGCGGGCAAGAAGGGCGGCCAGAAAGTCGCTCGTGACCGTGCGCACATGGCGAAGATCGGCAGACTTGGCGGCCAGGCGAAACGCAAGCGCCGCAAGAAGGAAGAGACAGCATGAGCTTTCGATGCTTGGGCGATCGCATCCTTGTGAAGGCCGATAAGGCGCCGGAGAAGACCAAAGGCGGTCTATTCATCCCCGCGACGGCCGCGAAGGCGCAGCAGCGCAAGAACGGTCTGACGGGCATCGTGAGGCACGTCGGGCCGGGCATGCTCACGAACGACGGCGAGCGTTGGCCCATGCCGGACGTGAAGGCAGGCGATCGCGTCATCTACCTCGATCAGCCCTGGCCGACCATGAAGATAGCCGACGAGGAGCTCGTCGTGCTTCGCGACATCGCTGTCTTGGCGATCGTCGAGAACGATATGTGAGATGTGGACTCGTCGACTCAAGCGCTACGGCGGCCTTGCCGGTATCACCGCGCGGCGCCTTGTGCAAACGCGCATGTTGGTGAGGGCGCAGCGCCACATCGGAAAGGTTGCGGCGCTCGCAGACGACACCCTCAAGTGGCTCGCGGAGAATGAGCTTCGCTGCCTCAACGACGCCGAAGTAGAATGGTGGAGGCTACACGCATGAAGCTCGATCTCTCTCAGCTCAATTGGCAGCACTACGTCATGCTCGTCGCGGGCGCAATCGGCGCTGCCGCGACCGGCGTCGCCGCAAAGGCGGGGGACATGTGCAGCGCAGCCGTCGACGCGTCGGCGTGCACAGCGCAGGTCACCGGGGTGTGCTCGGCCATCATCGCCATCGCCGGGACGCTCACGCTCATCTTCGGCCATACGTCGCCGAGCATCGTGGCGAAGAAGGATGAGCCATCGTGAAAATTGCAATCGCTTTTCCGATCCTACTCGCGTGCGCTGCCTGCAACAAAGGCATCAACGTGCCCCCGAACACCCCCGATGACGTCGGCGGAGCGCTCGCGTGTGTCCTCACCGATGTCATCGCGCAAAAGCCCGTCGACGACTGCATCGCGCAGTATGGCCAAAAGATCGTCGCCGACATCTTGGGCACGCTCGCCGACTCGAAGCAGTTTGCGGCCGAGCATCCCGACGCGGCGCAATTCGCGCATGAGCAGTATCGAGCGCGTGAGCCATGATGACTTCCGCCCGTAGCGCCGTAATGGCGGCGCACGTCTCGCGCTTCGTCAACAGTCGCGGCTTCGCGCGCTTGGGGTACATCCCCGATCGTCTTGCCGTGCGCATTACGCAACAGGACAGCCGCGAGCTCTTCGACTCGAGCGCCTCGGGCGACGTGAGTCTCGCGGACTTTCGCGGGCCCAACCTCGATCAGGGCGCCAATGGCGCGTGCACTGGTGCTGGCACAGCACAAATCGTCTACGTCTCCACCAGTGCTTCGGGAAATCGCCTCCCCTTCTTCCCCTCGCCCCGCATCGGCTACGGCATCGTACGCATCCTGGAACTCCTCGACGCGTCGATGGCGCTCACCGACTCAGGGGCGATGCCGTCGGATCTGATCGCTGTCGTGAACACATGGGGTATCGCCCCGATCGGTTTTGGCGCGCAGTGCCCGACTCCCGACGGGCGCAACTTCGACCTATGGGGGCCCGACGACCCGACTGTACCTGGCGCGCCTTCGCCCAACGTCAACACGAAGCCTTCATTGCTCGACTTGGAGACGGCGGGGCTAAAGCTCACCATGAAGCCCCTTCGCGTCGATGAAACCTCCCCCGATTTCGGTGCGCAGCTCACCGCGGGGCTCAACGCCAAGAGCGCCGCGGGGGTCGGCATCTTCGTCGATACCGCCTTCATGCAATGGGACCCCTCGACGGGCCCCATCACGAGCATCAACACCTCCGATTCGAACGGGGGCGGACATTGGCTCGAGCTCGATTACCTCTACACGCTCCGGGGCAAGCGGATCGTCGGCGGCATCAACTCGTGGGGGCAGTGGAACGCGCCGAGCGCCAACGTCGACTCTCCCTTCTGGAAGCCGGGGGGATGGGAGATGACCCTCGATTGCCTCCAGAGCGTGTGCAGTGACTGCCTCATCTTCCCCGCGGTGGCGTCATGAAGCGCTGGCTTGATGTGTCGATGACAGTGGCGGCGGGGATCGGCGCCTTCGTCGTAGGAACAATGTTCGGTCTTGGCTGCCCCCCGAGCCAGCCGGCAGCCACGCCGGATGCATCGGATGCCGCCATCGACGCAGCGCCTCCTTTGCCGCCTGTCAGCGTCGATTCTGCGCCCACCCCGCCGCAGCCGACGTCGGTATGCCAACCCGCATGCGATCGCCTGAAGCTCGCCGGTTGCCGCGAGGGAACGCTCCCCGATTGCGCCCGTGTCGTGTGCAACATCAACGCCGATCCGCACTTCAAGCACATCAACCTCGCGTGCATGCAAACCGCCTCGACGCCGGCCGCCGTACGCGCGTGCGGCGCTGACTGCACGCCGTAGCGTGTGCTACGCTTGAGGCAGGATGAACACCCAAGTCGCAATCGCAAGCGGCGTCGGCGCGCTCGTCGGCGTCTTCGTTGGCCACGCCGTCGGCAAGGCTCTCACGCGCGGACATGATCCCGGGACGGAGATGCTTTCGACCGCTCTCGGCGCGGTGAGCGCTGCCGCACTCGCTGCGGGTATCTTCGCGCCCGCCTCGACAACGTCTCCGACGGCCGCCGCCGCGCTTCCGCAGTCGACAAGACCCCCGGTCTGAGTTACCGTAGAGACTGCTCGATGCATCCGGCAGCTCGCGAGGCATTGCTCACACTTGGTCGCGTCGGTGCGCGCGTTGTCGCGGCCGGCGTCGATGCGGCACTCGAGACCGCAAACGAAGTCGTCACGACAGCCGCGCAAGAGGTTTCGTCGCGCATCAGTAAGGGCCGAGCGCACGCGCAGAAGATCGGGCGCAAGCCGAGTCGTAGAGTCACGGTAGACATTCGAACTGTCGATGAGCAAGGCTTCGAAGTAGAAGAAGACGAGGAAGACGAATGAGCTTCACGAAGAAGTGGAATCCGAGCCCCCCGGCGCCGAAGTGCAAGTGTTGCGGCAAACGCTCCGAGATCGCCGGGCGCAAGGATCACCTGTGCGCCAACTGCGCGCACTACCCCGATAAGGCCAGGGCGGCGCGGGCTCGGCGGCTTGCCGAAGCGAAGTAAGTGAAGCGCGTTCTCATCGGAACGCCGATTCACTCCGGCGCTCATCCCGCGTACATCACGAGCCTCGACGAGACTGTCGCTCTCCTCCCCCGCGCAGGTTGGGCCGCAAAGCCGCTCATTCAAACCGGAAGCCTCGTGACGCTCCTACGCAATGGCATCGCGGCGGAGTTTCTCGCTGGCAAGGCGGATGTGCTCTTGTGGATCGATGCCGATGAAGGCTGGCGTGCAGGTGACGTCGTTTCGCTCTTGGAAGCGACATCGCAGCTGCCGATCGTCGGCGGGGTGTACCGGAAGAAGCTGATTCACTTGCGTGAGTTCGATTGGAAGGCGATTGCGGTTGCAGCGAAAGCTGGCGTAGCGCCGGAGCTACTTCAATTCGTCGGCCAAGACCTGGCGCTGGGGTTCAACCCCGAAGACATCGACGGCGAACGCGGCTACGTCGGGCCGACCAAGACGCTCTACGGCCGCATCTTCGTTCGTGCGGCGCACGTCGGTACGGGCTTTCTCGCCGTCACGCGCAACGCGTTGGAAAGAATTGCTACTTTCGACGATCCGAAGCTTGCGCCAGAATGTAGCGGCGGTATGCGCGCCTTCTTCGACACTGGCGTTGCCGATCGCAAGTTTCATGGCGAAGACGTCTTGTTTTGCCGCCTCGCGCGCAAAGCGGGGCTCGAGGTGTGGCTCGACACGGAAACGCTTGTCGACCACTACGGCCCCATCGGCGTCACGGGAGACTTGCGGGGAGAACGGCTGCACGAATACGCGAAGCGGCAAGCGCGAAGCTAAGACTTCTCCTCCGGCCACATATCGATCCGCTCTACCCGTGCGCGCTCGTCTTCTTCCTTCCCTCGCATGTCGTAGATGGCGGTCGTCGAAAGGTTCTTGTGCCCCATAAGCCTTTGCACGAGCGGTCCGTCCCCCGTCTGGCGCCAGCCACGCGTGCCGAACGTGCGCCGGCAATCGTGCGGCGCGAATCGCGTGACCCCCGCTTCGTTCGCGACGGTGGCGCAGAGGTAACCGACCACGCGGCGGTTCATCGTTTGCGGTTCCCCGAGACGTCCGTCGGGCAGTACGCGCACGAGCAGCGTCGATGCTTCGGGCTCGAGCTCTGCGCGTACGCCAAGCCACGCGTCGAGAGCTTTGCGCTCCGCCGGTTTGAGCTTAATAGTTCGCTCCTTGTTGCCCTTGGCGAGATACCTCACTCGCCCCTCCGAGGGGATGTAGCCCAATGGCTTTCCCCCGCTCGCCCCCCCAAGCGGCACGCGACACACCTCACTGGCGCGAATCCCCCCTCCGACCATGAGCGCGAATAGCGCTTCGAGCATCGCGCCGTATGCCGAGGCGGGCCAATCGCGGTGCGCAGGGCCAAGCGAGCGGCAGTAGACTGCGAGCTTCTCCAGTTCCGCTTGGGGGATCTCGCGCCCCCGCGCGCCCCGTCGGCTGTCGGTTTCGACCTTATCCCACGTCGTCGCACGCGCGAACGTCTCCCGATCGATGAGCGCGAGCTTCCAGGCTTGGTGCAGCACGCCCTTGACGGCTGCGAGCGTGATCTTGATCGTCCACGGGCTGTAGTCGCGCCGGTTCAATTCGGCGTAGATGGCCCCCGTGTGCTCGGCGCGGAGCCGTTCCCAAGGCACGAGAGAGCCTGGATAGGGCCCCCCCGGGAGGAGACGCGCCGCCCGTTCGAGGCTTTCGCGCATGGTCTGCTGCGTCCGCACGCTCCGGCGCGTCGCTAGGTACAGGTCATAGGGCTGAGCGGCCATCGGGCGGCCAAGCGAAGTCTCGCGGGGCGCCATGAGGGCGAGTGTTGCGTCGCCTACTTCAGTCGGTGCGACGTCAGGCGATTCTTCTTCGTCGTCTAACGGGCGCTCCGGCGTCTCTGACCCCCCCACAGCGGCCGCTGTACGCCACTGGCCTGCGAACATGGCGCGAACACGTGCTAACTGCGCGATATCATTAGCTTTTTCGTTGTCTGACGGCATAGCCTACGTCCCTAACATCTCTTAGGCATAGTCTAAGCCGTCGAGCGGGGCGCAGCAATTCGAGCGGTCCTATGTGGAGGGTCGGGCGGAATCCCTCGCGCGAGGGCGTCGATTCTTTTCGACCGTCCGGCCTTCGGGGGGTAGGGCGCCCCTCGCACGCTTGGCGAGGGCGCTACGGCACTGCGCGAGGCGGCAACGAATCGCAGTGTTCGATGTGCCAGTCACGCGCCTTCATGGCCTGCGCGAGGGCTTCGCACGAGGCGCGATCGTCGGGGCGCCGCGCTTGATCCGCAGCGAGAATCACGCGGGTGAGATGTACGTAGGTGAGACAACCGTCAATTCGACAGCGTTTCATGGCGATCTAGCCTTTTGGAGCGGGCAAAGGATCGGGCGATGCGCCTTCGAGCACGAGACACCCATCGTAGTGCGAGAAGCCATCGGCGTTTGGGCAACCGCACGCCATGCACGTGTCGCAGCTAGGGCAGTACGTCGTGTACCGCCCCGTTGACGCCAAGTGCTCGCCACATTCGCGGCAGGCTCCGAGGCATCGGCCGTGGTAGTCCGTGCCATCACTAGGGCACATGTCGCGGTCAGGGTGCTTGCAGGCCATCGGTTTTTTCCTCTTGCCCCGGTTTGACGAGGCGGTCGGGCGATCTATTCAAGCCTAGGGCGATTACAGCCCGGCTGTATTTTCGACCGATTGAATAAACACCCAAAACGCTCGTCAAACCGGCATGAGCGCAAAACGGTACAGCGGGTCAATCTCAATTCGGGTGACCTACCTCGACTACGTCCACACTGGACGCCTCAACGGCGAGTATCGCTGCTTCCTCCGCGCCAACAACGCGCGGTGCACGATCTACGTCGGGGTACCGGCGTCGACCCTCCTCCCCGTCGATTCGCCTGAGGCGTTCGACTCTGCGGCGCGCGCGGCCATCGGTTTCGCCGATCATGAGTTTGGCGATTGGGGCGATTGGGCTGAAGTCGACGACACGAGCAAGGGGGGCGTAGGGTACGTCATTACTCGATTCAACCCTCACTCTTTCCCGCCCGAGGATTTTTTCGCCAGCAAGTGAATCAACCGCGAGACGACTCGTCAAACAAGCACACAAGGGAGAAAACGAACATGCGCCGCATCGATGAGATTCTCAAAGACGCCGAGGTAGTCAACGCGAGCATCGAAGACGCGAAGGTTGCGATCGCCTGCTACGAGAAACGCCTGGCGGAATTGCATCGCGAGGCGCATCGCGCCGTCGGTGTGGCGTTCAAGGTCGCGCCGAAAGCGTCGAAGGAAGTCAAGCCGAAGGCGCGCAAGGCCAACGGCGCAGCGCCGGACATGGCGACTGGCTACGGCGATCCGCTCGGTAATCTTTGAATCTTCGCCCGCGGTGCTCGTCCAACCCGAGCATCGCAAGCGGAGAATCAACAACCCCGCGAGGAGAAGCTCATGAACTACACCATCTCAATCAAAGGCCGTCCCGAGACGGCCGAAACGGTCGACGCGGCGCAGCTGCTCGACGCATGCGCGCGACTCAGCAAAGATGGCGCGTTGGCGCTCGACGTCGTCGCTCAGGCCGAGACGCCGAAAGTCAATTCGACGTTCGACGGTAAGCTCGTCGTTGACGCCGAGGCAAAGGCGCGGATTGAAGCGCAGCATGCGGCGCTTGCCGCCAATGGCGTCGCCGTCGACCGCGAGCAACAATTCTTCGCGACCGGAACGCGCATGGCAGACGTCGGCTACGCGACGCAAGCCGCGCGTTCGGCGGAACATGCCGCGAAGGCGCCGCTCAGCGAAGCCGCAAACGCGCTCGCGAACCTCGTCAAGGCCGAGAAGCGCGAAGACATCGAAGTCAAGGCCGGTGACCTTGCCAAGCGCATCCACGCGAACGGCAAGATCACCTTTGATGGCCTGGCGATCGGTGAGCAAGCCATCCGCGGGCTTGCGGCGCGCATCGAATCTCCGATGCTCGGCTACGTGCTCGGCCTTCGCGATCGCATCGCCCGCAACGTCGCGGCGGCCAAGAAAGCCGAAGTTGAAGGCCTGACGGCCGTCGCCGAAAGCCTCAAGAATCAATCGCGCCTCGATCGCGCCGAGATTGCGGCGGTTGTCGCCTACGAGTGCAAGCAAAACCCCGACGTCGCCCTGAAGCTTCGCGCGCGCCGCGCCGTGGGCGACGTCTTCGCAGTCGTCTCCCCCTCGTACGTTCCGGCCGATGCGCCCGAAGTCGTGGCGGATCTGGTTTCGGGAATGCCTTCTGAAGCGCGCGGCTCGTTCGCCTACGACTCGCTCTCGACAAGCTGGGAGCTGCGCGCTTCCGTCTGGACGCCTACGCCGGTCAACGAGCAGGCCGTCGGCGAAGCGTTCGAGGGCTATGCAACCTTCTCATCGCGCGACAATGGGACTAGCCGATTCCGCGGGGGCGGAGGCGTCACGCTGATTCGTTGCCTCAACGCCTCGACGTACACCGCAAGCGGCGTCGAAGTCGCCCGCGTGCACCGCGGCGGGGTTCGGAGCGATATCGACGCCATGCTCCGAGGCGCACTGAGCGCGATTGACGCGCTCTGCAAGGCGTGGGGCACCAACAGGGATGTGGTCGTCGAGACGCCGTCAGGTGTCACCATCTCGGAAGCGATTCCCGGCTTCTGGCGGTACTGCCTACTCGATCGCAAGAGTGAGCTCGCCGGGGTTCTTCCTGGCCGAAGTGAGGAACACGTCAAGGGCCTCAGCGCCGCCTTCCACGACGAGCGCCGCGACAAGTCTCGACTCGTTCGGTCTGATCTCGCTCAGGGGTGGACGCGCTACATCCAAGGGCAAGCAGCGCCGGTGCGGCGCGAGGCGGAGAGCGCGATCGGGGATTGGCTCGTGAGAAACCGACCGCTCGGCTGCGATCTGCGGGGTTGAATCGGAAGCGATTGGCGAGCGTCGAACAGGATAACGGCGCTCGCCCGTCGCACTCGTCGCCTGAAGCTTTAGTGGTACGGGATGAGCCTAGCGCTTTCCTTAGGGCCAACGATTCGGGCGACGAGTGCGGCGAATCAGATCCGACCGTCAAGGAGAGAGGAAAACGACCATGAATCCTGAAGCGCCCCTGAGCGCCATTCTCGAAAAGGTCCGCAAGCTCCGCGCGCTCGCGACGAGCTCTAACGAGCACGAAGCGGCGGCGGCGGCGGCGGCAGCCGAGCGCATCATTCAAGAGCATCGCTTGAGTGAGGCGGAAGTCGAGGCGGGCGGGGAAGCGCCCACCGAGAAGGCTTCCGATGGCCACGAGCCGATCACGACGCACGCCAAGCGCGCGCCCTACTGGCGCAAGTACCTCGTGAGCGGACTATCGTCGCGGCATGGGTGCGCGACTTACCTCCGCTACGCGGGGGGCGGGGGTTGGGCTCACCAGATCGTAGGCCGAAAGTCAGACGTCGAGACGGTGCGGTATCTCTTCGCGTGGCTGTCACTCGAGATTGACCGCCTCGCCGGGCTCCACAAGGGCGAAGGAAGGGCGTGGCTGAACAGCTATCGCGTCGGCGCGGTCGCCGGGTGCCTGGAGGCGATGGCCGTCGCGGAGCGGGAGATACGCGCGCAAGCGCACGTGACCTCAACGGCGATCGTCAGGGTCGACGCGCGGAGGGAGGAAGCAAAAGCGGCGCTGCCGGGAGGGCTCGGGAAGGGCAGCGGCTACAACGGCTCAATCAATTCGGGTGGGGGATACGCCGCGGGCAAGCGCGACGGGGCGAACATCCACACCGGAGTACGAATCGGCGGCGGCGCGGCGCGGGCACTTCCGGCGAAAGGAGATTGAAACGAAAGAGACAACGTCGCAGCCCTATGGGGCTGCGGCGCCGCAATCGACAGTCGAGGGGATGAACAGCGCTTTGACGGAGATGGCGTGTCTTCGCCATCTTTGGCTCTAAGCCGAACGTCGAGGCAGGGCCCTATAACTCTCGGCTGTCGATTGCGGCGCAAGTGAGGCGCACGCGCTTTTTCAACAACAAAGCTGAACGGCTCGAGCAAAGCAATTCGGCTTAGGCGTACGCCTCGTGCGCGTCGCATTCGGAGGAGACGATGACCTTCAAGCAAACAGGTGACTTCAAGCTGCCCTACTTCGAGCGCACAAGCCCAAGCCGTAGGGTCCGCGTCAGACACCTTCGAGATCTCCTGTTTCAGATCGACGACCTACTCCCGTCGACGTTGAGTGAGAGCGTCGTCCTTCAGATCGTTGACCTGCCGTGGCTCATCGAGACGTTGCAGGAGCTTGCGGCGCAAAAGATTACAGTGCTCGTCGAAGGCTACGGAGGCGGTGGAGGCGGAGGAGGTCAGCAGACGCGAGAGACTCCGCCGCGAACGTGCGTCGAGACGACCCTCGGCGAGCTGGCGAAGGGCATTCCCATCACGATCGGAAAGAAGGCCGACCAATGATTCAGCTCTCCCTCTTTCCCGCTCGAGGCTTCGGCCTTGTCGGCATTCCCGGTATCGTCGAAGACTGGCGCTCGGGCGAACCGTTCTTCGTCAAGACTATCAAGACTGCAAGACGATACGCGAAAGAGCTCGCCTGGGGCTACGCGCGCATCGTGCGGCTCGAGCGGCATGAGGCAGTCGAAGGCGCGAATGATCTTCCGACGTTCATCGTCGTTGAATTGAAGCGCCAGGCCAACGTCAAACAGAGCAGGCCATGAAACTCCCGCGAAGCTTCACGAGCCCGGCCGGACGCCGCTTCACGCTCGGGCGCGTCGAACGCACGAAGCCGCGTTTCGAGGGTGATCCCTTCTGGACTGATGTGTGGCCGATCTTCATGGGGGAGAAGCAAGTCGGAAGGCTTTGGCGCGGCGCGATTTATGGCCGTGAGCTACCGTGGGGTACGACGACGCGCGAGCTGTGTTGGGCGGAGTTCCCCCTACCGCCGCTAGGCCTCGGCTTCGATGGCCCTCCCGCGGCGACCGTCCAGGAAGCTATGGCAGTATTCGGGCGTATCGCCGATGAAGTACTCGATTGGCGCGCCGACAAACGAGTGCGGAGCGTTTACAGCAAAACAGGCTTCTATCAAAAGGATCAGCCATGAATGTCACCATCGAACGAACGGTTCTTCAGAGCGGCAAGCAAGCCTTCAAAGTCGAATGGGAGCAGCGCGGCGCTGTTGCACCAGTCATCCCCAACGGCCCACGTGGAGATATCGGCGGCGTCTACAGCGCCCGCACGCGCGGTGGCGCCGAGGCGATCAAGACGACGCTCCTCGACTGGGGCAAAGGACGCATCGACGCGGCGACGCGCGACGCGATGATCGCAGTCATCCTGAAGGACGAGCAGTCGTGAGCAAACATCCGATGCAGCCGATCGAGCTCGATCGTGACGGTACGCCGCGCTTCAAGGAGAACGCCATCGTCCGATGGCTTGTCGACTCAGCGCGCGTAAACCTAAACGACATTCGCGTTCATCGCTTTCCCATCGAAGACGTCGAGCAGTTCTGGCAGCTGCTCGGTTACTCCGTCTCGGGCTACGGCGAGCTCTCCTTCACTCGGGATGAGACGGTCGCGGAAGCCGATAGGATCGCCGAAGCGCTCCTAGCGAAGGCCAAGCGATGAACATCGACGACGACGATACGATCGAGGCGCTCGCCGATTGGGATGAGCGCTTTCGCGAGTGGGATCGCGCACGTTGGGCGCCGCTGCAATCGCTCTGCTATGCGTGCGCCGCGAAGAAGCATCCGCTCCTCGCGCGGCAGTACCAGGTAGATTTCACTAAGAGGCAGAAACGAGCGCACGGGCCGATCGGGATGACGGGCGCGATGTGTTGCGCCGACTGCGGTAGCAGTCGGGGCGATTGGCTCTACGAAGCGAGACGCACCTGAGACGTGCGCCCTAGCGCAAGCAGACACTACAGTAAAAGGAGGGATCCTCTAATGAACGTCGAGAAACAGAAACTGACCAAGCGTGACCTTGCATCGATCGTGCTCCTCAACGGGAGCCACCCGAGCCGCGCCGAAGGGGTTTGTGCGATGGAGGCGGTTGCCTGGCTCGCGGGGGAGAAGCACTCCGACGCGCCGATATGCACCTGTCCGATCATCGCAAATATGGTTCGTCGATTCAACGATCGGATCAACGACGACGCGGAACGGACCCGCCTTCTGGCGCCAATTCTGCCCCTACTCGTCGGGACGC
>Ga0210384_10003864_pt1 | contig 17052 bp, 9 predicted proteins | sample IncBWH2MmetaG_FD_160574 | JGI IMG/M metagenome (GOLD analysis project Ga0210384, IMG submission 160574) | Forest soil microbial communities from Barre Woods Harvard Forest LTER site, Petersham, Massachusetts, United States - Inc-BW-H-2-M | ecosystem: Environmental > Terrestrial > Soil >...
GAGCGTCGCGGCAAGCAGAAGAAAGAAAACGGCCCCGCTCTGTGGATTGTAGACGCAGCATCTGGCGATCGCCGAGTCCTGATATCCGGCGATCGCCTTGCATCAATGTTGCCGGAAAATTTCTCTGCGCCCTCGCAGGCGACGGGGCTTGGCCGGCATGCGCCCGCTGATTATCAGTGGGCTCCCGATGGAGCGGCGCTCTTATTTCAGGGGCCAAACGCGCTGGTATGGTTTGAATTGAAATCCAAAACGCCACGCACCCTGGTTTCTGGGAAAGCCACCTTGGCTGATCCTAAAATTTCGCCGGACGGCAAGTTCCTTAGCTTCATTCGCGACCACAATCTCTGGCTGGTAAATATTGCCGATGGCAAAGAGCGGGCAATTACGCGCGATGGAATGGAAGAAATCCGCAAAGGTGAGCTGGACTGGGTGTATCCAGAAGAGTTGGACATCAAGACCGCTTACTGGTGGGCGCCGGATTCTTCAGCGGTAGCGTATCTGGAAATGGATGAGCGCAAAGTGGCGCAATATCCGCTGGTGGATTTCGCGTCATTCGAAGGCAAGGCCGAGATGGAGCGTTACCCTCCCGCTGGTGGCGCAAATCCGGTGGTACACGTGTTCGTCATGTCCTTGAGTGGAGGCCAGGCAAAGGAGATGGACACGGGACCCGAAACGGATCAGTACATTCCACGAGTGAACTGGCTGCCGGATTCGAAACACGTAGCCATAGAGCGGTTGAATCGAGCCCAAACAATCCTGGATCTGATCGTTGCGGATGCGGCGACGGGCGCTTCGCGTGTGGCGCTCACAGAGAAAGATCAGTATTGGATAAATGTCAGCGATGATCTCAGGTTTTTGCAGGATGGACAGCGCTTCCTGTGGTCCAGCGAACGAAGCGGGTTCCGTCATATCTATCTTTACAATCTGAAAGGGCAGCAACTGGCGCAGCTAACCAAAGGCGACTGGGAGGTTTCGGCCGTTGATGCCGTGGACGAGAAAGCTGGACTGATTTATTTCACGGCCACGGAAAAATCTCCCATGGAGCGCCACCTTTATCGCGTCGGTCTCGACGGCTCCGGATTTACGCGCATCACGAAAGAGGCGGGCACTCATGCGGTGAATTTTTCGCCCAGCGTGGGTAGTCCTCCGGGCGTCAATGTGACGAGCAGTGCAAATACCTCCGTAAGTGCGTTCATCGATACCTACTCGAACACTATGAATCCTCCACGTCAGGATTTACTGCGGCTTGATGGTTCGCGCATCGCGGTTCTTAGCGAAAATAAAGTTGCGGAACTCGCGAGCTATCAACTTTCTCCGGTGGAATTTCTTCAAGTTAAATCCCATGACGGGGTGATGCTCAACGCCTACATGATCAAGCCGGCGAATTTTGATCCGCATCGCAAGTATCCGGTGCTGGTTCATACCTACGGCGGCCCGCACGTTCAAATTGTGACGAATGAATGGGGGCGGTCAACTTTTCTCTGGCACCAGTTGATGGCGCAGAAGGGTTACATTATTTTTGCGCTCGATAATCGCGGCTCGGCGGGACGCGGGCATCTTTTTGAGGAGCCCATTCATTACCGGCTTGGGGCGCAGGAACTCTCGGACCAGCGCGACGGTGCCGCGTATTTGAAGTCGCTGTCTTATGTCGATGCTAATCGCATGGGCATTTGGGGGTGGAGTTATGGCGGACACATGACGCTGCACGCTATGTTTGAAGATTGGAGCGATTTCAAGGCCGGTTTTGCAGGTGGCCCAGTTACCGACTGGCATTACTACGATTCGATTTACACCGAACGCTATGTGGGGCTGTTGCCGCAGAACGAAGAATATTACAAGGCTTCGTCACCCATTGATAAGGTCAAGCAATTTCGGGGAAAATTGTTGATCGCCCATGGCACAGGTGATGACAACGTGCACTTCGCAAATACGCTGGAGCTGATTAATGAGCTGATAGAGAACGAAAAATATGTGGAAGTGCTACCGTTTCCGGGCCGAGGTCACGGAATTAGTGACGCGCCAGCCCAGCGACTGCTCATGGAGCGGGTAACGCGCTTTTTTCTGGATAATTTGTGAGGATGCCTCACACTCTTAACAACATTTAAAATTCCGTAACAGCTGCAGGTATCTCCGCAACTCCATCACGAAACGTGCAAACCGCCTTGCGCTTTTACGGCATCCAACGTTAGTCACCTAGATCAGGCCCGTCGTTGCTATTTATGCGTCGGCACATCTGTTGGTATTTCGCGACCTACGAGGGGGTTTGTGCCGCATTCGCGCGCCAAGCATTCACCAAGTAACGCCGGTTGGGGCAATCCACCGTGGACAATCGATTTTGATTCCACGGCCCGCGCTTTGCCATCTGAAGCGGATTTCGCCATTGTGGGCGGCGGTTTCGGTGGCCTGTCCGCCGCGGCGAGACTCAGGCAAGTGCATCCTGACAAGACGACCGTGGTATTTGAAGCCGATAGCGTGGGTGCGGGCTCCAGCGGGTACACCGGGGGAATGACCCTTGCGGAATCGGCGGCCGGCGATTTGCCGGGCCTGGGCGATGTGCTTGAGGGTTTTGTGGAGATCCAGCACGACTTAAAGATCGAATGCGATCTTAAATTGCCCGGAGTGTGGGAACTGGGCCGCAAGAAGGTAAAAAAGGACTCGCCCATTTCCTGGAACGATTCGGGAACCCTTGGGGTGGTGAACGACGCTCCCGGAGGCACCGTCGATCCGGGAAAATTGCTTAGCGGGTTGGCGCAAACGTCGCAGCGACTTGGCGCCGTCATTTTTGAACATGCGCGCGTGGAGAAAATCTCCTACGAGCCGCCTCTGGAATTGGAAGTGTCTGGAAAGCGTATCCGCGCCGGCCAAGTATTGATTGCCACCAACGCGGAATCGTTGGAGCTCAGCGATTTGTCCGGCGGCGCGGAACCAAAATTTACTTTGGCATTGGCAACTGCGCCTTTGACGGACGCGCAACTGACAGAAGTTGGTCTATCCACGCACCAGCCGTTTTATACAGTGGATATGCCCTATCTTTGGGGGCGTTCACTTCATGGCAACCAAGTGATATTTGGCAGCGGCCTGGTGCACCTTGAGCACTGGAGCGAACTGCTTAATTTGAACATTTCGAGCGGTGAGGCCGCGGGACTGATGCGTCTACTAGAGTCGCGTGTGCGTTCGTTGCATCCAATGCTTGAAAATGTCCAATTTACAAATCGTTGGGGAGGCCCGATTTTGATTGCGGACCAGATGACTCCAGTGTTCAGGCATCATTTAAAAAGCAAAAATATAGTTGTGCTCGGAGGCTATAGCGGGCACGGCGTCGCGCTTTCCGTTTATCTGGGCCGCTGGGCGGCCGACGTTTTGGCGGGGAAAAGAAAGTTGCCGTCGTGGAACAAATCTTCTGGAGCCAAACACTGAATGAATCTTCGCGCCACCTGTCAGGCAGTTTTTATCGCAGCAAAACGCGGCATGGTTCGATTGGTCGTGGGCGTCGCGGTGACATTGTTTTTTTGTGTGCCGGGAGGCGTCACGCAGCAACAGTTGAACAGTGACGCAGTAATCAATCATCTGAATGCAGTTATTAAGTTGTATCGCAACGCCTCCGCTGAACTGCAAGCGGGCGGCGCGCCCAGCGATGTTATTTACCAGGAGAAAGAAAAGAGCCTTACGTCTGTCGTGAGGCTGGCGTTTCAAGCGGCTAGAGCCGAAGCTGCCGCGATCCGCGCCACCGAGAAAGCGGGGGCGGCCAGTAATGGTTCTGCGCAAAGCTCAGCGCAAACGGATGCTCGCAACAAGGCGCGTATCGCTGACGTGAAATCAAAGCTCGACAACATCAACAAGCAGATCGCTTCCGCTCCCAAGAGCAAACGTGCTGCGCTGATCGCTCAGAAGCAAGCCCTAGAAGGCGAATTGAATCTCGACAATGCCATTCAAGAGGTGATTCAGAAGAGGGCCGCTTTCATGGAGAGCGGCATGGATACTGGGGCTGAGGGGCTGGAGGGACGCATTAATCAATTAGCCCGTTTGGTGCCCGGCGTGTTCGCGGTTATGAATGACCAAGAGTCCGGGACGCAAGCAAAGCCAACTCCCCAATCCGAAGCCACGAAACAGAATCCCTCGGGCCTGGTATCGCAAGCTCTTGCGCTCTACGCGGCGATCACTAGTGTTCACCAGATGGACCAATTGAACGAACAGACCGCTAGTGTGAAGCAAATGGTTGACGATCTGCGGCAGCCGTTGCGTGATTCGCTCGTTGCGGATATTAAGAAAGGCCGTGATCTTACCGATCAAGCGTTATCGGGCAAAATTCCTCCGCCGTCACCGGAACAATTTCAGGAGCTGACCGACCATTTCAAACGAATTTCGGCGGTGGTGCTGCCGCTGAGCCAGGAAATCATGGTGCTCGATCAAGCCAGCGCCAATCTTATGGAATGGCGAAGCTCGATTATTCGCGAGTCGAAATATGCGGCGCGAGCTTTGTTTGTGCGTGTGGGTATGATCCTTCTGGCGTTGGGTATGGTTCTGGCTTTGTCGGAGGTGTGGCGCCGTCTCACGTACAAATATATTCACGACGCCCGGCGCCGGCGTCAATTTCTTTTGCTGCGCCGATTCGTAGTGGGATTTCTTATCGGCGTAGTACTCATCCTGGGGTTCGTGAGTGAGTTCAGCTCGTTAGCTACCTTTGCGGGATTCGTTACGGCTGGTATTGCTGTAGGACTGCAGACCGTGCTGTTGTCCGTGGCAGCTTATTTCTTTGTGGTGGGCCGCTATGGAATTCACGTCGGGGATCGCGTGAGTGTTTCCGGCGTTACCGGCGATGTGATCGATATCAGCCTGGTTCGACTTTACCTGATGGAGTTGGCGGGCACAGGCATCGATCTCTTTCCTACCGGGCGAGTGGTGGTGTTTTCAAATTCGGTGCTGTTTCAGGCTACCACCCCTTTGTTTAAACAAATTCCCGGCACGGAATACGCGTGGCACGAAGTGGCTTTCAATCTGACTCCGGGAGGCAATCACAAGCTCGCTCAAGAGAAATTGTTTCAAGCGGTTAATGCTGTTCACGATCAATACCGTGAAGGATTCGAGCGACAGCGGAGTTTTATTGAACGGCGCATTGAGGTGCAATTGAAAACTCCGAGTCCCGAAACAAGGCTGCAATTCGGGGATACCGGCTTGGAGCTAGTGGTGCGCTACCCGGTTGAAATTCGCAACGAATCAATTACCGATGAGCAAGTCACTCGGATGGTGTTGGAGGTGATTCAAAGCGAACCGGAGGTGCAAGCCGCGGTGATCGGGTCACCGAAGATCCGCGCGGCGATCAAAGGCTAATGACATATTTGAGGATTTAAAGTCAACATTGGTCAGACTGATAGTCTACCAACGATCTTGCATTGAGGAAGCCGGACGGCGAGTAGGAATCGAAGATTGTTACGGGGCGACGATGTCCCTTAACTTCGCTTTCACCTGGATGGCTGCGAGGCTCGATGCATCCCATCCGCCGCCCAGGGCTTTAACCAGCAGGACGCTGGTAGTCAGTCGCTGGCCCTGAATGGTCACTAGTTCTTGCTCGTTATTGAGAAGATTCTGTTGCGCGGTCACCACATCAAGATAACTTACCAAGCCGCCCGTGTATCGGTTAGTGGAGATGTCCAGTGTGCGCCGGGCGGCGTCAACGGCCTGCTGCTGCGTTTGCTGCGCCTGAATGAATACGTCTAAGGCCGTCAAATCGTCCTGCACTTCGCGAAACGCATTCAACACCGTGCCCCGGTAGTTCGCGACGTTGGCGTCGAATCCGGCCTGCGCGAATTGCACTTGGGCGCGCCGCGCTCCACCGGTGAAAATGCTTTCCGATACATTAGCGCCCACTGCCCAAAACATACTCGACAGGTTCACGATCTTCGCAAGGTCCGACACTTGCGGACCCGCGGTTGCAAATAAATCAATTGTCGGATAATAGGCAGCCTTGGCTACGCCGATCTGCGCGTTGGCAGAGGCCATTTGCCGCTCAGCTTCCGCGACGTCCGGCCGCCGTTCCAGCAAATCGGAGGGCAGGCCGGCATTTAACGGCGGTGGAAGGGCGGCGTTCAGCTCATTCGAAGGCAAATGAAAGTCCGGCGCGGGTCTTCCGACTAGAACCGCGATTGCGTCCTCAAAATTTTTCCTTTGTTGTAGCCGCAGCTGCGCCTGTGTTTGCGTTGTGCGCAACAGCGTCTCTTCTTGCGCGACGTCCAGGCCGGATGCCACACCGCCGTCGTGCCGCGAATTCACGAGGTCCAGCCCCTTTTGCAGCGCTTCTACGGTGCGATTCAAAATGCCAATCTCGCTGTCCAGCTCGCGCAGCGAAAAATAATCTCCCGCCAGCTCCGCAGTGACCACCAGGCGCACGTTTTCCAGATCCGCAGCGCTGGCCTGGTACGCCGCTTCCGCCGATTCAATGCTGCGGCGCCGTCGCCCAAACAGATCCACTTCATAGCCGGCCACAAATGGGAGCGAGAAAGTATTCTGCTGCACGGTTCCTTTAACGGGAAAGCCAGAACTTGGCCGGTTGCCTGAAAGGCCCTGGCGTTCAACCGTGGGCGTGGTGGTACCGGGGGTCAAACCAAGGGTTGGGAAGAGTGTTGAGATTTGTACGGCTGCAGTGGCGCGAGCTTGCTCCAGGCGTGCGATCGACACTTTGATGGTCTGGTTGGCGTCGATGGCCTGTTTTTCCAATGCGGTCAACTGGTCGTCATGAAATACCGTCCACCACTCGCCTTTCGGTATCAGGTCCTTGGGTGCGCTTTCGCGCCACGGCTCCTGTACGTCCCAGGTGGCCGGCACCGGGGCGGTTGGGCGGTGATAATTTGGTCCCACGGTGCAACCGATGAGGCAGGCGGCTAGGGAGAAAGCGCCAACCGCAACACTTGCGCGGCAGACGAAATAGTTTTGTTTGAAGTTCCAGCTACTCATAATGGATTTAGAAGTCATCAGTCGAAAATCACTGATTTTTAGGAGCTGACTGACCGTTGTTATTATTGCCGTTCGGATTTGCGGCGGGCGTCCCGCTGGGTGCCCGAGTTCCGCTATTCGTAGGTGGGTTGCCTTGGCTGCTGGAAGCGCCGGACCCGGTGCTTGCTGGCGCAGGCCCGGCAGGTTGCGCGAGGGGTTTGACATTTACCTGCACACCCTCGTCGAGCGCATCTGCCGGATTGATTACGATCCAGTCGGTGGGTTTTAAGCCCTGCAGGACTTCCAGCGTGGTGCCATAGTCTCGGCCGATCATCAGCGGTTGCAAGTGCGTCTTGTGATTGTCATCAATGACCACTGCGCGCAAACCCTCGGAACGGAACAATAGCGCGTTCACCGGAACTTCCAGCCGCGAGCCGTTCACTTTTACTTCCAGATGCACTTGCGCGTATCCCCCCGGCAGCAATTGGCCCGACTTATTCGGAACGTCGACTTCGGTCAACAGCGTGCGTGTGTTCAGGTCTATGGAATCAGCGGTGCGCGCGACTTCGCCGTAAAATTTTTGGCCGGGGAATTGCACCAATTCCAGGTACGCCCCAAGTCCCTGGTGAATCGCCGGGGCATAAACTTCCGGTACGTTCACGAACACGCGGATGGGATCGGTCTGCGCCAACGTGAACAATAACTGCGCCGAACCGCCATTTCCGGCGTTGATCAGGTTTCCGATATCCACGTTGCGGCGTGTGATCACGCCGCTGAAAGGCGCAAAAATATGTCTGAATGATTCGGTCTCCTGCAATCTGCGCACATTGGCTTCGGCCGAAAGAGTATTGGCCCTTTTGGCGGCCAGATCGCCGGTGGCATTGTCTACTTCCTGTTTCGATACACTGTCTGTTTTGAGCAGGCCCTCGTATCGCGAAGCGGTAACTTGCGAAAGATTCTGATTGGCTTGCGCGGTTCCTAACTCAGCTCGCGATTGCGCCAATTCCTGGGCGATTTCCGGCGTATCGATGTCTGCGAGTAGTTGGCCCTTGTTTACGCGGCTGCCAATGTCGTGGTACCACTTTTTCAGATAGCCGTTGGTGCGCGCGTAGATGGGTGATTCCACATAAGCTTGCAGCGTGGAAGGCAATACCAGGTCTTCGGAGTCGGACTCCGCAATGGGATGAACCACCGATACCGTGGGTACAGCGAGCGTTTCCGTTTCCTTGGCCAGGGCCTGGTACTGCGAGCGGCGCATCACGAGAGTGATCCCACCTACAACCACCAATAAAATGACGACCAACAGCAGCGCCAGGAACAGGCGGCTGCGCTCGGGCTTCCGCTGAGACTGCTGCGTGCGCGGTTCCTCTCTTGCCGGCTCACCCCCCCTCGCGGTGCTCTGATCTTTTTGCTCCATAACATCCTGACTCATGCTTCGCTCCGCTGCTTTACGCAATTGTTCATTCTATGCTGTTGCCGGCTCTTTGCCGTGCGCTTTTCTTTTCTCGAGCCACCCGTGAATCACGGAGAACACGCAGGGCACAAAAAATAAGGTTGCGAAGGTGGCAAACAGTAATCCACCGATTACCGCGCGGCCCAGCGGTGCATTTTGTTCGCCTCCTTCGCCAAGGCCCATGGCCATGGGCACCATGCCGATGATCATCGCGAGCGCGGTCATGATCACCGGACGCATGCGCACAAAGCCGGCTTCTACCGCGGCGTCCAGTGGATTCTTGCCTTCGTCCATTTGTTCGCGCGCGAAAGAGACCATCAAAATACTATTGGCCGTAGCTACGCCCATGCACATGATCGCGCCGGTCAAGGATGGCACGCTCAGTGTCGTGTGGGTGATCAATAGCATCCAGCAAATTCCCGCCAGCGCACCGGGTAACGCGGTGATGATAATGAAGGGATCCAGCCAGGATTGAAAATTTACGACGATCAATAAATAAGCCAGCACAATGGCTCCCAGCAGCCCAAACCCCAAGCCGGTGAAGGAAGTTTTCATGGTCTGAACTTGGCCACGAATAATGATGTGGCTTCCCTTGGGTAACTGTTTTTCCATTTCCTCTACGCGTTTCTCTACCTGGTCTGCGACGCCGCCAAGGTCGCGTCCCTCAACGGAGGAGTAGACGTTTATCATGGGCTGCACATTGTAATGGGAGACCACCGCGGGCCGCGCGGTTGTGGAAGTGGTCACGAGGTTAGCCAGAATCTGCGGAGGCAAATTGGCGGTACTCGCGGTCACGGGCGTGTTCTGCAAAGCTTGATAAGTATCGACGCGGTATTGCGGGGTTTGCACTGCCACGCTGTAACTCACCCCATTTTTGGGATCGAGCCAAAAGGCTGGCGCGGTCTGAAAGCTGGAGCTTAAGGATACAAGCAAATTCTGCGCCACGTCCTTGGCTTGCAATCCCAGGTTCTGGACGCGCGTGCGTTCGATATCCATGTGGAGCGTCGGTTGATCAAAGGCTTGCTGCACGTGCACGTCGGCGGCTCCGGGGATGTGCCGAAGTTCTCTGGCAAGTTTCTCGCCCACCAAATAATTGCCTTGCTGGTTGTTGCCGGTGACCTGCACGTCGATAGGTGCCGGCGATCCGAAGTTTAAAATTTGGGTGACAATGTCGGCGGGCTGAAAGAAGAATTGGACGCCTGGAAACTCCTGCGGCAGTTGTTCGCGCAGATCGTTGATGTATGTCGAAGTTGGCTTCTGGCGCTTGGGTTTGAGCTGCACCAGAATTTCCGCATCAGCAGTGCCGAAAGTTCCTGCGTTGCTGTAACTCAGGTTCAGGCCGCTGTAAGGCACGCCCAGGTTATCAAGTATTGTTTCGACTTCTCCCTGCGGAATTGTTTTTCGAATGACGCCGTCGACCTGGTCGGCAAGCCGGGCGGTTTCCTCAATGCGCAACCCGGTACGCGCGCGGAAGTGCAGGCGAATTTGACCGGCATCCACAGAAGGAAAGAAGTCCCTGCCCAGGACGAAGACAAGTAAAGTGGACAACACGCAAAACGCCAGGAAGCAACCGGCGAATACAATAGGAGTAGCTAGTGCGGCACGCAACGCGTGGCGATAGCCTTCGCGCATGCGTTCGAAGGCGTGTTCGAATTTCTGCTGATAGCGGCGAAGCAATCCCTGCTTATCTGGGTCCGGTACGCGCTCGTCTTCCGCGCTCAGAAGATACATGGCCATAGTCGGGACGATCGTACGCGACCACATGTAGGAAGCCAGCATGGCGAAAATTACCGCCTCCGCTAGCGGCACGAAGAGAAACTTCGCCACGCCAGAAAGAAAAAACATGGGAATAAATACGATGCAAATACACAAGGTGGAAACAAACGCGGGCACCGCGATTTGCTGAGCGCCGTCCAGAATGGCTTGCACCGTTTCCTTGCCCATGGCCAGGTTACGATTGATGTTCTCTATCTCTACTGTCGCGTCGTCGACGAGAATGCCGACCGCCAGGGCCAGCCCACCCAGAGTCATAATGTTAATCGTTTCGCCCAGCGCACTGAGGCACAGCACACTGACGAGGATGGACAAGGGAATCGAAGCGGCGATGATTAAGGTGCTCTTCCAGTTCCCCAGGAATACAAGAATCATGAAGGCCGTCAAACAGGCGGCGATCAGCGCTTCGCGCAGGACTCCGTAAATGGAAGCTCGCACGAAAAGCGACTGATCGAAGAGCATGGCGATGTGTATGCCTTCGGGGATGGAGCCGGCGTATTCTTGAATGGACTTTTTGACGCGGCTCACGATGTCCAGCGTGGACGCCGACCCGGTTTTATAAACGGCCATCAGCACACCGCGCTGTCCATTGGCGCGGACGATATTGGTCTGCGGCGAAAATCCATCGCGGACGTGCGCCACATCGCGCATGTAAATTGTCGAGCCATTCACCGTTTTGATCGGCAGGTCGTTCAAGCCTGCCACCGTTTGCGGGCTCCCGTTCATTTCCACCGTGTATTCCAGGCTTCCAAGCTTCACTGTGCCGGTGGGAAGAATCAGGTTTTGCGCGTTGACGGCATTCACAATGTCACTGGCGGCCAGCCCTTTGGATTGCAGCGTCGCCGTGTCCAGGTCGACGGAAATCAGGCGTTGTTTGCCGCCATAAGGGAAGGGCAGAGCAGCGCCTTGTACGGTGGCCAGTTGCGTACGTATAAAATTGTTTCCAAAATCGAAAAGAGCTTGTTCGCTGAGTGTGTCACTGGTCATACCGATCTGAATGACTGGCACGGTCGAAGCGGAGTAGATAGCCACCAGCGGAGGGGTTGTACCAGGAGGCAACGTGCGCAAAATGGTTTGCACGATGGCAGTAGTTTGAGCCAGTGCGGTCTGAATGTTGGCCTTGGGCTGGAAGTAAATCTTTACGACTGCTATTCCATTCAACGATTGCGATTCGAGATGCTCCACGTCGTTTACGAGAGTGGTGACAGCGCGCTCGGAGTTGGACGTAATGCGCTGCTCCATCTCCTGCGGCTGAAGGCCGGTATAATTCCACACCAGGCTGATCACGGGAATATCTATATTGGGGAAAATGTCCGTCGGTGTGCGCAGGAGCACCACTGGTGTCAGCAGTATGATCACCATGGCCATCACGATGAAGGTATAGGGGCGCGAAAGCGCTAAACGGACAATCCACATACTGTTATTTGATTTTCCTCTGCGGCCCGGTTTCAGCCCGGAAACCCTGGTCAAACGACCTGGTTACTCTCTTTAGATTCCGCAACGTACTCTTTTGGGTACGTTTTAGGCTAGGACTATAACCCAGGATAACGGCACCCCATCTCTGGTTCTTGGATGCCCGTAACCGCGCACTTGTTACGGCGGTTAAGCGTTTTAGCGGGTCGGCGGAACGGATGCATAGATCAATTTCTTCGATTCTCGTGATAGAGAAATTCGCTGGCAAAGCTATTTGTGCGTCATGGTAAAAACGCCGTCCCACCCGGAAGGCGGCTCATCAAACAGATACTCCTGGCAGCGTTTCCAGTATGTCCGCGCAGGTCCATCATCCGGCCATTTATCAATCATGCCCTCAAATACGCGCTGTGCTTCTTCCCACTGTCGCGCGCAGTAAAAAGTTCGTCCTCGCGCGAACTGTTCGAGCCGTAACTGCATATCCGCGACGCTTCCGTATATGCTTTCTTCTCCGGCGCGTCCAATTAATTCATAAATCATTACCGGCTGAGTCTTTCCCTTTACGCGTATCAGGTCCAGTTCGCGATACACAAATTTCGCTACCTGCGTGGCTGCATAGGTCGTCTCGTTCACGATGATATGCGTGCCGTAATCCTTGTTCAGGCCCTCGAGCCGCGAGGATAGATTTACGGTGTCGCCTAGTGCAGTGTATCCGTAACGCAGCACGGAGCCCATGTTTCCGACACTGGCTACGCCGCTATTTAATCCGATGCCGATATTTAATTCTGGCTTGCCTTGTGCCTTCCACTCGCGGTGCATCTCACGCACGCGTTTTATCATTTTCAAGGCGGAGTTGCAGCCATGAACGGCGTGGTCATCCACTTCAAATGGCGCGCCCCAAAAAGCCATCACCGCGTCACCAATATACTTGTCCAGAGTTCCCTGAGATTCGAAGACCAGTCCGGTCATATCCGATAAATATTGATTGAGGAACACGGCGAGGTCTTGCGCATCCAGGTTCTCCGAAATGGTGGTGAAGCCGCGAATGTCGCTGAACATCACGGTTATTTCTGTTTTCTTTGGTTCCACTAGCTTGGGATTCCGTAGTAGCCGGCGAATCACTTCGGGACTCAGATATTGTCCAAACGCGGTTCGAATGCGGCGTTTTTCTTTTTCTTCCACCAGCGCACGATAGAGCGACACCAGTAAGACGTTCGACGCCAGCGTGAGCGCCGGAACGCTGAAATTCAGCCACCAGCCGCGCAAAAACGTGCCGTAATCAATTAATACAAGCGGCACCAGGAAGCTGAGTCCGAACCACATCCATCTCGGAGCTACCAGCGCCATCCAAATCCCGACGGGAATGCCAAAAAATAAAATCAGCGCGATGTCCGATAATTCCTGCACCGCGCCCCGGGTCAGCCCCTGGTGATTCAGCATGTTATCGATGGCGTTGGCGTGAACTTCTACTCCTGGATAGGTGATGCCGCCATAGGGCGGCGTGCGCAAGTCTCCGATCCCCGTGGCCGAAGCGCCGACCAGAACGATTTTGTCTTTGAAAGTTCCGGCGGGAAGTTTGCGGCGAACTACATCCACGATCGAATAATAAGGATAGGTGCGCTCCGGTCCGCGATAGTTGATGGCTAAGCGGCCGATGCTGTCCGGTTTTATTTGCAGCTTCGCTCCGAATTGCAAGCTTACGATACCGGTTTGGTTGTAATTCACAGTCAATTGTTCGGAAGGCACTCCCAGATAAAGGCGTAGGGTTTGCACTTCCAGCGATCCGTAAAGCTCAGCGTCCGCCAGTTTGCCCGAGCGATCGTAGGGAACGACCAGCAGCGCTCTGCGGATAACACCGTCGGCGTCCGGAAGCACGTTGAAGAATCCCATGGTGCCAGCATTGTTATTGTCCGGGCTCAGCAGCTCCGGGATATTGGCCATCGTCGCGGTGTAGAGGATGTTGTTGGCTTCATAGCGCTTCATTAAATTTGCAAAATCTTGCCTGCCCGTTGACGGATTCAACGAATTTTGCGCCAGCGAATACCATTGCACCAGGTCCGCGTAAGAACTCAGTGTGGCTTCATCGGTTCCTTGTAGCTCCTCTTTTGGAAAAAAGAAATTCCCCAGCACCACATTGCCGAATTTCCGGATGGCTTCGCCGAATTTTTTGTCGGCGTCGTATTCTGCCGCCAATGCCTGCACTTCTTCCTCTAACTTTGGATCGATGCGTTGGCCGGCGACTTTGCGCTTTTCTAGTTTTTGGGCGAGCGCGTGAACGGGGGCGGCGGTTTGATCAGGCTTGTCAAAGGTGATGTCAAAACCCACTACCTTCGCGCCGTCTTCGCGCAGAACATCGAGCATGGTGGCGAAGTTGCTTCGCGAAAAAGGCCATTTGCCGAGCCCTTCCTGCGATTTTTGATCAATGTCGACGATTACCATGCGAGCATCGGGAGGAGTGTATTTCGCCGGCCGCAGACGGAAGCGCGTATCTAGGGCGTCGAGTTCCAGTCGCTCGATAAAAACCAACAAGGGGCTGGGATGCTCGCCGATGTAAGTAAAAACGTAAAGACCGAGCGCCGTAAGCGTGATGATCAGGCTGATCAGAAACGAAACGCGATGCTGCCACCACTCTTGGAGCAGTTCGATAAAAACTGCAAATCCTCGCGGCCGTTGTTTTCCGCCTGACGAATCTGCCATCGCCTCTCGGGTTACTCGCGGAAGATGAAATTCAAGCGCACGCCGCAAACTTCCACTTGGTCGCCATCCTTGAGTTGCACTGGGCCTTGAATCGGCGAGCCATTTACCGAGGGCACTTTATCACCGGCACCCAGGTAGTAGCCGTCATCGTGCTTATTGATTTGCGCCGCCATTTTAGGTTTAAACCATCCACTCAAGCGCACCGTGGCCAGGTGAGATTTTCCTATGACCGTCAACTTGCTGGTCAGGGTATATTCTTTCCGGTCGGTTTTGCCGCCGAGAACCACCAGCGTGGGAACTCTCAAACGTCCCGCGGCTAACTGGGTGCGCTCGCCCAGTGCAGCTGCTTGTTGCAGCATCTCGCGGCGCATTTTGGTGTCGAGCACCATGGTCTCATTAATCTTGGGGGTGGCGGTTTGGCGCCCCGAGCCGTACGACACTGGAGCTTCGCCGGTCGCGTCTACCTTGATGTGGTGCTTGCCGATGTGGATGGAATCACCATGTTTAAGCGTGGCGCGCTCCACGCGCATCTCATTGACGAAGGTGCCGTTCAGGCTCTTCAGATCTTCTACCACCATTTTGCCGGAGTCCACGTAGACGCGCGCGTGATAATTGGAAACCGCCAGATTGTCGACCGTCAGGTCGTTGTCGGGCGACCGGCCGATTCCGACAGGCCGCGCACCAAGTGACACTTCTTTTACCGTCTTTTCTTCAAACATCAGTGTAAGCTTCGGCATTTCACATCCTCATGCTGAGCCGTTTTTGCCCGCATTTTTCTGCGCCCCGTGGCGCAACCACGACAAAAATCCGCTTTCTTTGGGTTCCATATGGACAACCACCACCGTTACGTTGTCAGCGCCGCCATTTTCATTTGCCAGCCCCACCAGTTTTTCCGCTGCTTTGCTAGGGTCTGATTCTGATTGCAACGTGCCCGCGATTTTTTGTTCCGCCACCATGCGCGTCAAACCGTCGGTGCACAGCAACAAAATATCGGCGGGAAAAAGGGCGTGCTCCTCGGCGTCCACTTCTACTTCCGGCTGAGTTCCCAGAGCGCGCAGCAGGACACTTTGCAACTCGCTGTGTTCCGCTTCCGCGGCGGTCAAAATTCCCCGCCGTACTTGTTCGGCCACCAAGGAGTGATCGCTCGTGAGCTGCTGCAACACTCCGCTGCGCAGCAGGTATACCCGGCTGTCGCCCACGTGCACGATGCTGAGTTTTTCTTCATTGATCCAAGCTGCTGCTAGGGTCGCGCCCATGCCTTGTTGCTGGAGATTTGCTTGCGATGATTCATAAATTTTTTTGTTCGCCAGGTGCGCAGCGTTAAAAAGCCGCCCGGTTTGGTCGCTCCAGCCCGGCTGCGTCTCCGCGGATGCTGCGGCGGTTCCTGTCTCTTCACCCATGCAAGTTTTGACCACCGTTTCAACGGCCATGGCGCTGGCGATTTCTCCGTGCGCTTCTCCACCCATGCCATCGGAAATTACGAACAGATTCAGGGGCTGCACGATGCGGAAACAATCTTCATTGTTGGTGCGTTGCTGCCCGACGTCGCTCTGCCCACCGCTGACAATGCGCACAAACCCCCTTTTCCGGATGGTCGCCCCAACGTGTGGTCGCGAGGTACACCCGGGGCCATGCCGGGACCAATAACCCAGTTCTCACGCTAACAGACAGTGGCGACGCGGGTAAGCCTGTGAACCTTACTGATTAGCAGTAGTTTGGAAACAAGTGAAGTTACCTTGCGAAGACTCGCGAGCGAATGATGCGGAATCCCAGCGGTCTTTCTTCTTTCCCCGCCGGTAATCTACAATTCAGGTATGTCCTTACTCCGCCGCGCCGTGATCTTGTCGGGGCTTTGCGCATTACTGTTTGCCTGCAGCGCGCACGCGCAGCAAGCGCCTAATCCCGCGGGGGCTCGGATTTTGCTGTTGCCGCGTCGAATTGTTTCTGGGGAGCGCGCGACATTGGCGGTCCTTGATGTGAATGGACGGCTGACTCCCGGCGTCACCGTGGCATTTTCCAATGGAGACCGGTTGACGACGGACCAATCCGGGCGCGCTTTGCTGGTCGCGCCGCTTAATCCGGGAGTCATTTTTGCCGCGATTGAGGGGCGGCGAGGACGAGTGCAAACTACCATCGTCGCACCCACGGAGTCGGAGCTTTCCCTGGTGGAAATAAATTCTGTCCCGCGCGTTGCGTCCCTTAGTGATCGCTTCGATATTCTCGGTCACGGATTTTGCGGCGATGCCGATGCCAATAGTGTGACTATCGGCGGGCTAACGGCGATTGTGTTGGCCTCGTCGGCAACGTCTCTCGTCGTTTTGCCACCTACCGATCTGGAACCAGGGCTCGTACCCGTCAAAATCAGTTGCGGAAAAAACAGTTTTCCGACTTTCAACACGACTTTTCTTGAGTTGGCATTGCGCGCTAATACTTCCGCGCTCTCGCCTGGGGAGCATCGCGAGCTGACCGTCAGCGTGCGCGGTGCACAGGCAAAGGTTGCGCTGGAGGCTAAAAATCTTGCGCCGGACATTGCTGAATTATCTGGCGGCGATACGGTGCGGCAATTGTCTTCGGGCGGCCCTGACAATGCGGCGCACTTCGAGGTGGTGGGGCGCAAACGGGGAAGTTTTCTTATTTCGATTCGCCTGGTTCCAGTGATCGCGCACCCCGCGGCGAAATCGTCGCAGCCGGCACGCTAAGGCATCCGCCGCTAAAAACGCAGCAGGTTGAACGAACCGCCGAAGACCGGTGACCTTCTGGCGATTGAACTACGCGGTTTTCTTTGCCGCGGC
>Ga0210384_10003865_pt1 | contig 17051 bp, 14 predicted proteins | sample IncBWH2MmetaG_FD_160574 | JGI IMG/M metagenome (GOLD analysis project Ga0210384, IMG submission 160574) | Forest soil microbial communities from Barre Woods Harvard Forest LTER site, Petersham, Massachusetts, United States - Inc-BW-H-2-M | ecosystem: Environmental > Terrestrial > Soil >...
GAGCGAGATGACGTTAAGCCGGTGAAATAGATCATCGCGGAACTTTTCTTCGCGGACGGCTTTTTGCAAGTCCTTATTGGTGGCCGCAAGGAAGCGCACGTTGATCTTGATAGAGCGTGTGCCGCCGACGCGGACGAGTTCGCGTTCCTGCAGGACGCGCAGCAATTTTGCCTGCAACGTAATCGGCATCTCGCCTACCTCGTCAAGAAAAACGGTGCCGCCCTCGGCGACTTCGAGCAGGCCCTTCTTCTGGCAAATGGCGCTGGTGAATGCGCCTTTCTCATGGCCAAACAGTTCGCTTTCGAGCAGTGTTTCCGTGAGCGCGGCGCAATTGAGGGCCAGGAAGGCCTGATCTTTGCGGAGGCTGTTTTTGTGAATGGCTCGGGCCGCAAGTTCCTTGCCGGTGCCGCTTTCCCCATTAATCAAGACGGTGGATTCACTGGGTGCTACGCGCTCAATGAATTGATAGACCTCGCGCATGCGGAGACTTTGGCCGGCCATATCGTGCTGCAAGCTGACTTCAGACTGCAGTTGCTGGTTTTCGACGCCCAGGCGCTCGAACTGGCGTGCATTTTCGATGGCGATGGCGGCCAGCCCCGCAACAGCGGCCAGCAGCTGGAGATCGTCCTTTGAAAAGGCAGTGGCGGGATTGGACGAGTCTAGATAAATGACGCCAAGGACCGGACCGCCGGCACTCAGGGGCACGCAAAGCAGAGAGTGTGCGGGCTTGCCCGCATGGCGATCGGAAACAGAATCGAATTGAGGGCCTTCATTCTCGAGAACGGAAATATGCTCATCGATCACGCGGCGAGTCAGCGCGCGGCTGACATGAACGGGATGATCGGGACCGGCCGCGCGATCCCATGCCACGGGAGAAGGACTCTCCTCGGCAGCATCCTCAACAAGGAGAATAGCGCCGCGCTCTGCCGGAATCACGTCAAAGATCATTCCCAGCAATTGCCACTGCAACGATTCCACATCGCGGATCGATCCGATGACTGTGCTGATTTTCAGCAAAGTGCTCAGAGCGCGGGCCAGCCGTTCCGAATGCGGCAAAGCCGCCAGGGAATCAGGCCGCAAATATAGAAGCTCCTCATGGCGCAACTGTTCGACTTGCGCGCCGGCCGCGGAATCTTCATCGAGTTGAACGGCGGAGCGAGCCGGAGCAGGAGTGCGGGCCACTTCGAAGAGGAACAGGGAGTTTCCGACGGCGATCTCATCGCCGGGAGACAACGCGCGCTGTTTCACTGGAATTCCATTCACGAATGTGCCGGAATCGCTGTCCATGTCGGTCAGGAGAAAGCGTTCGTTCTCGCAACTGATTCGGCAGTGATCCGGCGAAACGGATGCATCCTCGAGACAAATCGAATTCGTGGAATTGCGACCGATCGACAGAACCCCAGCGAGCGGGAATTTCGACTTCCGCATTGGTCCGTTCAGGGCCGCGAGTTTGGGCTGCATCGTAAAACTCTTCTCAGCAGATACCTTCTCCAGGCAAAGCTGCTCTGTGGAAAGGCGGTATTCTAACGCCAACCTGGGCTCGTTGCCATTGGCCGAACTGCGGTGAAGTCTCTCCGAAAGGATAGTGCGACTATCTGAATGGTTCGTTTCGTTATCTGGCCACTTTATTTTTCCAACCCCACAGCCATATCATGGCCTATCTGCATTGTTTTCAATTAATTGCAATCCCTCTCGGAAAATAGGGGATACCCGACAACGGCGGGAATCGGCAGAATCGGCGCGATCCTGGCCTCCTTTCGAACGAGCTGGATAGGCGGAGGCCGCAATGTGCGCGAGGCACTTTCGGCATTCTCCAAGTCAGACCGACCTCCATCTCGTTCCATTCCAATGCGTTCCAGCCAGTTTGCAGAAAAAAGTTCTTCCAACGACATGTCTGGTATGCAGTGTGCAACGTTCTTCGGCGTCGCAGCAATTTAAGAAGCTCGATGGAGGTGGTCTATGAATTTCCAAAAGATGATCCGAGTTCAACTGATGTTGGTGGGACTGGGAGCAGCGCTGTTGATGGCCAAACCAGTTTGTGCGCAACAGGACACTGATCCCACGCTGTTCGAATCCTCAGGTGAGGTGTCCCAGCCGGATCAGGCGGAGTTCAACGTCACCCCACCTCCTGATGCCACGATCCGCGTCACAGCGTACGCGTATCCCGCGCCGGCCGTGCAGGAATTGGACCAGGCAAAAATGACAGCCCTAGACGTTAAGACGATTTTGGCGTTGATGGTCGGCATTGGATCGATCGTACTGTTGGGAATGGCAGAGGCGGTTCGCGGAAGCCGACGCCGCACCTGGAGAGAAAGAGCTGTGGACGATTTCCCGATGGGAGCGATCGCTAGCTGAAGAGTTCCACAAAAGGTGAAAATGATCTCCGGGAGTGACGGCTCAGCAGCACTCCCGGAGTTTTTTTGCGACCGTGTCACTCACTGAATTCAAAAAAGGCTAGAAGCCGGGAGCGCCGGAAGTCGCAGGCCGCATTTCCGGGGCGTTGACACCGAAGCGCAGCCGCGCGAAGTAGGTTTGGCCGAGAGACATGCAGCCCGTGTAGAGGTAACCCCAGACGAAGAGCAGCAGGAACGGAACAGTTGCGTAATTCTCGTTGATGATCGCGTAGACGATGGTCATGGAAAAATACAAGCCAAGCAGTATCTCTGCGTAGGGCATCCAGCCGGCTTTATTCCTGTACGATTTTTTCGCAAAGGTGCCTAGCTTGCCTTCGATATTGAATTTTGGGGTGCGCGCGAACTCGCTCTTCTTTCCAACGATCGCTTCCATGACGGCCTGAGCGTTGCGCACGGAGATTCCAATTCCGGTGGCCATCACAAACGGCAAATAGAGGAATGTGCGCTGCCAGGTTTTTGGCCGCAACTCTCTTTGCGCGACCAGATAGAAACTGGAAATGGAACAAGTGGACGCGAGAAAAAGCGGCAGGTCGATGAGCAGCATCTGGAACCAGCCCTGCTGGAAACGCACGATCATCACCGGCAGCAGCATGGTCGATAGCAACACCATGAGCGGATAGCTGATGTTGGCTGTCAGGTGGAAAAACGCTTCGGCTTTGACGTGCCAGGGAGCATCCGATTTCAGCACTTTGGGAAGAATCTTTTTCGCCGTTTGCATCAAACCCTTGGCCCAGCGCGCTTGCTGCGCTTTGAAGCCGTTCATGTCCACTGGAAGCTCGGAAGCACATTCGATGTGCGGCAAGTAAAGAAACTTCCAACCTTTCAACTGGGAGCGATAAGAAAGATCGGTGTCTTCGGTAAGGGTGTCGTGTTCCCAGCCGCCGGCATCATCAATGGCTTTGCGCCGCCACACGCCGGCAGTGCCGTTGAAATTGAAAAAAGTTCCGCGGCGGGAACGCGCGCCGTGTTCCACCACGAAATGGCCGTCGAGGAGAATTGTCTCCACGTTGGTGAGCAGCGAATAGTCGCTGTTGAGATAGGTCCAGCGCGTCTGCACCATGCCGATCTTGTCGCCGCCATCGGGATTCAGGAAATACGGAATCGTGCGGCGCAGAAAATCGGGTTCGGGGAGGAAATCGGCGTCAAATATAGACACGAATTCGCCCTTCGAAGTTTTCAGGCCGTTCTCCAGCGCGCCCGCTTTGTAGCCTTCGCGGTTGGTGCGGTGGATGTAGACGATAGGCATACCCTGCGCGGCGTGGCGTTCCACGCACGCTTGGGCCACTTGCTGGGTTTCATCGGTGGAGTCGTCGAGAACCTGCACATCCAACAATTCGCTGGGGTAATCGAACCGGGAAACAGCTTCGACGAGCCGCTCGATTACATAGCGCTCATTGAAAATCGGCAACTGTACGGTGACGCGCGGCCACTCCTTTACTTCGGGGGGAGCGGCTGGAACATTATTCGAGTACATGAAGTAGTCGTAGACCAGCCAATAGCGGTGCAGGCCGTAAACCGCGAGGACAAACAAAACGATGAAGTAGGGAATCATCATCGCGAGGTCAAAGCCGTTCGCGTGGTAAATCCCCACAAAAGTTTTGTCCGTAATTCTGTGCCAGTAATGGCTAAGGGAATTCTGCGCTGCGAGAGTGGTCGTGAGTAGGAGTGTAGTGTTCACGTCGCTGAGCTAATCCAAAGACCGCGCGCGGTAATTGCGCTGGTATTGAGAGACAACGATTATAAGGCGAGGCTGCTGACAGTCAAAGCGCCTTCGCCGGCGGGAAATGGCGGACGGTTAGGGGATGAGAACGATTTTTCCCGCGGCGCCGGGCTCAAGAATCTCTTTGTGCGCGCGCGCAGCCTCGGCCAGCGGCATCTCTTTGCCGACAACGGGACGCAGCGAGCCATTCTCCAGGCCGGCAATGAGCCCCGCGTGGATTTCGCTTTCTTCCGACGGCGTGATGCCCCACAGAGTAAAGCCCCGGGCGGACGCGCGGCGCAGCATGAGGTCCCGCGGATTGATGGTGATCTCACCGCGATTGCCAATGATAATCACCCGCCCGTTCGTAGCCAGCAGTTTCAAATCGGCAGCGAGATTTACGTTGGCCAGCATTTCCAGAATGATATCCACGCCGCGGCCGCCAGTGGCCTTCAAAATATCTTCCTGATAGCCCGCCTTGCTGTGGTCGAATACCGCGTGCGCTCCTTCTCGCTTTGCAAGGTCCAATCCCTTCTGGGTCCCGGCCGTGCCGAGAACGGTTAGGCCGATCGCGCGTCCCATTTGCACTGCGGCGCTGCCGACACCGCCGCTCGCACCGTGCACCAGGACCGTTTCGCCTGCATGTGCTTTCGCCGAATGATAAAGAGCGTGGTATGCAGTGCCGTAAGGGACCCACACTCCCGCTCCTTGCCCAAAACTGATTTTTTGGGGAAGAGAGTGCACTTGTTCTTCGAGCGCCAGCGCATATTCCGCGTATGCTCCCGTGAGCGTCTTCGCGGTGTATACGCGGTCGCCGGGCTTCACTTTTTTGACGCGGTCGCCTACGGCTTCGATGACTCCCGCGCCGTCGGAACCTGGTGTGTAAGGAAGCGGCGGCTTCACTGCGTAAGTGCCTGCGCGCATGTAAGTGTCGTACGGGTTCACGCCCGCGCCATGGATGCGCACGAGAACCTGCCCGGCGGCGGGTTTTGGCGTGGGAATCTCTTCGAGTTTTAGTTCTTCGGGCCCGCCGAATTTATGAACGACAATAGCTTTCATGATTTTGCTCTCCATGAGGTTGCAATGGCGCATGGCGCCATGCCCCGCAAACTAAAAGTGTTCATTGGCGGCAATCGCCGCCGATTCCTTTTCGGTGAGACCCGCGGAACGGCCCCACGCCGTCGTCTGCCAATTGTCTTTCCCTTTCTTTGCTGGAATCCACGGTGGCAGCGCCAGGTTCAAGTATTCAGCCAGCGCATAAAGATAGGGCTCGTACATGGCCCGAAACTCCGTAAGTTTGCCATCCGATTCCGGACCGTCCAGAAGCTTCACGCCGTGTTGCGCCAGCATGTCGCGGACGCGGCGCAAATCTTCCGGGGGTAGCCGGTCGTTGGGAACCGCACGAGGCCGGGTCTTGAATACTTGCGACAAATCCACGGCGGCATGGCGCGCGATGGCGAAGGTGAGTTCCGCCTGGCGCTGGCAAGCATCTTCGATGCCGGCCTTGACCAGAGCGCAAGTGTCAAGAACGGCGGTGAGTGCGGCGATCCACGATTGGTTGTCGTGCTGCGACCGGAAAAACGCCAGAACCGGATAGGAAAGGTGGCTCTCCATGAGTTCTGCCGACCAGGATTCCCAATCCTTGAGAAGTACCCGCAACGCTTCGTCGCCGTGCGGGTAAGCATGCCGGCGGAGAAGTTCGCCGGCCGTAGGAGGTGTTCCGGCACGTGCATCCAGCAGCGAAATGTTCACCTCGCGCTTGGAAAACGAACCGTAGATGAACGGCAGATAGCCGATAATTGCGGCGAGAAAGCCAAACCCGAAGCCCGCTTCCGTAACCACCAGCGCACGCGCCAGCAACGAGTGCGGGACGACATCGCCGAGTCCCAATGTGAAAAATGTCGTGCCGCTGAGGTACAGATCCGTCAGAAAGCCGGGTTGTCCGCCCGTGATGATGACCGCGGAGCCGGCGCCGTACTGCATCAGCCCAAAACTAAAGACCAATCCCACGGCCCACACGCCCACTAAAATCAGCAACGAGATGGGTCCAAAGAAGCCCAACAGAGTTTCCCGGGTCTTTCGCAATGGGATTAGCCCAGTGATGAATCTCCAGCTCGTCCAGGTAGTTTTATAGAAAAGCCTGGTAAGGCGGAAGCGGCGCGTCACGCGCCGCGGCAGGATGATGGCTTCGAACGCATCCCACAGCACGATCAGGAAAATCGCGACACCCGCGGCGAATGCACCGGGAGCTGGAATCATGTGCGGCATTGTACCTGTTTGGCTCGTTCTAGGAGAATGTGCGGAAGAATGCGCCGAGTCAATTAAGGTTCGAGCCGAGCGCTAACGCTGATCTCCGCTTTAAATAGTTTCGACACAGGGCAACCGGTCTCCGCGGCTTTCACGGCGGCGTCGAACTTGGCTTTGTCCGCTCCCGGTACTTTCGCGACGAGGTCCAAGTGACTCTTAGTAATCGCGAAGCCGTCGGCGATCTTCTCCAAGGATATTGTAGCCGTGGTTTCGAGCTTGCTCGCTGTTAACCCGGCGCCGCCAAGTTGCGCGGAGAGCGCCATGGTGAAGCACCCGGCGTGCGCCGCAGCGAGGAGCTCCTCCGGATTCGTACCCACTCCATTTTCGAAACGCGTGCTAAAGGAGTACTGCGTTTGCTTCAAGACGCCGCTGTCCGTCGAAATGCTGCCCTTGCCGTCTTTCAAACCGCCCTGCCACACGGCCGATGCTTTGCGTTGCATGATTCTTCTCCTTTGTTCTTTTCATTCCGTTTGAACGTACAGAATTCGATTCGGGGCTGCCGTGAAAAGGTATATTCAGTGGATGCCGATGTCCAGACTCCTTTGTGAGCATCCATGAGGCGGGTTCTGGACGAAATCGCGCACCGCCCCTGGCCTCTGCCTGCCGGCAGCTGGATTATGAAACAAAAATGGCACGACCTGCTTTTTGCGCATTGGCCCGTGCCAGCAGAATTGCTGAAGCCGCAGATTCCCGCCCAACTGGAAACTGATGTCTTCGACGGGCAAGCGTGGCTGGCGGTCGTGCCATTTCGCATGTCGGCTGTGCGGCTTCGTGGGACTCCGGCGTTGCCCTGGCTCTCCGCGTTTCCCGAGTTGAATGTGCGCACGTACGTGACCTGCCGCGCGAAACCCGGTGTGTGGTTTTTCAGCCTGGACGCAGGGAATCCAATTGCTGTTGGAGTCGCGCGCATGTGGTTTCACCTGCCATACTTTCGCGCGCGGATGCATTGCTTGGAACGGGATGGCTGGATCGAGTATGCCAGTCAGCGAACCCACGCTGGCGCTGCTGCCGCCAAGCTTCTGGGACGCTATCGTCCGGTTACTGCGCCGTCTCATCCCTGCCCGGGCACGCTCGAACATTTTTTGACGGAGCGCTATTGCTTGTACGCGCTGGATGGGCAGGGCCGCCTGTTTCGCGGCGAGATTCATCATCGGCCCTGGCCACTGCAACCCGCCGAAGCGGAATGGGAGTCTAACAGCATGACGGAACAATTAGGAATTAAGCTCGACTCGCAGCCACTCTTGCATTTTGCCCGGAGGCAAGATGTCCTAGTGTGGCCACCGAAAAGGATTGAGTGACCGGAGTGGCGAACAGCTACCACTTGTGGAACATGAAAAACGCGGCGACAACAATGAATCCAAAACCCACCCCGTAGTTCCATTTGAATTTGTCACCCAGATAAAACACTGAGAACACTGGAAAAATAGAGAGGGTGATGATCTCCTGAATCGTTTTTAGCTGCGCCGTGGAATATTCATACGAGCCTATGCGGTTCGCCGGCACCTGGAAACAATACTCGAAGAAAGCAATGCCCCAGCTGATAAGGATAACCTTCCACAGAGCGGCCCCCCGGTGTTTCAGATGCCCGTACCAGGCGATGGTCATGAATACATTGGAAAACGTGAGCAGTAGTATGGTTCGCATTTTCGAGTCGTCAGCTCCTGGTGGGCGTATTGTTTCCATTCCTAGGATGGAACAGAGTTCACTGAAGTTGCCATTCGGTCAAATAGTTAGTGCCCGATACCGCACAACTGTACTGCCATCCTCTGTCTTGTCCGTCGCTCATCCGCTAGCGTGGAGGCATACACCAAGCCATTTCTGTCCGTACCCGGGGATTTGGAAAGAATTCCGAAGAGTGAGAGGGGATAGCGTGCGTTCGAAACTGAAAACACTTCTTACGCCTCTGTTCGCATCTGTCGTTCTGTTGCCCGTCGGCGCTCGATGCCAGGAGAAAATAGTGTTGGTGGAGACTGGTTCCAGCATGCCGGAGCCGCTCTACAAGAACTGGATTGAGGCCTACCACAAGCAGCAGCCGTCGACGGAAATCCGGTACATGGCGGTTGGAACCGCGGAGAGCTCCCGGAACGTTCTGGCAGGCTCCGGCGACTTTGGTGGCGGCGATGCCCCCATCCCCGAATCTCAACTTCGCGCGGCGCAGAAGCCGATTCTGGAATTGCCCTCCGTGCTCATTGGAATTGTCGTGATTTACGAGCTGCCCGATGTGAGAGGCGAACTCAAGCTCACTGGAGCTGTGGTGGCGAATATTTTTCTCGGGAAAATCAAAGTTTGGAACGATCCGGCAATCGCTAAGCTCAATCCGGAGATGAAGCTGCCGGACCTTCCGATTCAGGTCCTTCACCGCAACGACGGCAAGGGCTCCAATTACATTTTGTCGGACTATCTCGCCAAGGTAAGTCCTGAGTTTCTTGCCACGGCGGGTCGCGGCGAGTCTCCCAAGTGGCCCGTGGGCCAGGCGTTCCAGCGATCGCAGGATCTGGTTACGAAGCTGAGGAGCGCCCCCGGTGCCATCGGATATACCGAACTGAACCTGGCCGTCAGCTCCGCCGTGCGCGTCGCCAGCATCAAGAACGCCGCCGGAGAATTTGTCAAGCCTTCCACGAGGTCGATCGCGGCCGCTGCTTCCGCGAGCGGTAGCAAGATGAGCAACGACTTTCGGCTCTCTCTAACCAATGCCCCAGGGAAAGAGAGCTATCCGATTAGCAGTTTCACTTGGATCTACGTGCCTGTAGTTGCCAAGGAGCCTGGCCGGGGGGCTGCAGTCGCGAATTATTTGAAATGGGCCTACAGCAGCGGGCAAAAAATCGCCCAGGAACAAGGCTACGCGACCTTGCCCGACGACGTCCTGGAAAAAGTCGTGGCTAAGGCCTCGACCGTCCGTTAAATCAAGTATCGCAAACAATCAGACGTTTAGGGTAAGGCTTACCAAGTCTGTCCGAACGGGCGGAGGGAGCGGCGGCAGCTTTGAGCGGTCCACCGGGCGATAGAGCGTGTCGCGCTCGACGGGCACGCGGCCGGCGGTGCGGATCAAACGTTCCAATTCGTTGCGCGGCGTGAACTCGGACGTTTTCGCGCCGGCGTCGTGGTAAATCTTTTCTTCGACCACCGTTCCATCGAGGTCGTTGGCCCCGAAGCGCAGCGCAATTTGCGCGATGCTCGGCGTAAGCATGATCCAATAGGCCTTAATGTGCTCGAAATTGTCGAGCAGCAGCCGGGACACCGCGATGTTGCGCAAGTCGGCGTAGCCTGTGGTTTTCGGGATGTGCGAAAGCGGGGTGTTGTCCGGGTGAAACGCCAGCGGAATAAACGCCACGAAGCCGTGTGTTTGGTCCTGCAATTCGCGCAGTTTTACCAGGTGATCCACGCGCTCCTCTTCCGTCTCCACATGCCCATAAAGCATCGTGGCGTTCGAACGCAGTCCGATTTCGTGTGCCTGCCGCGCAATGTTCAGCCACATCTGCCCGCTGACTTTGTGATCGCAGATGATTCGGCGCACCCGCGGATGAAAAATCTCCGCGCCGCCGCCGGGCAGCGAATCCACACCCGCTTCCTTCAACTTCAGCAGCGTTTCTTTGGTGGAGAGCTTCGCGATGCGTGCGAAGTAGCCCACTTCGACCATGGTGAAGGCTTTCAGATGGACGCCCGGGCAGCGTTGTTTCAGCCCGCGAATCATTTCCAGAAAATATTCAAAAGGCAAATCGGGATGCAGGCCGCCCACGATGTGGAATTCCAGCGCGCCTTCGCGTGCACCCTGTTCCGCGCGCGCGTAAATCTCTTCCAGCGAAAAATTATATGCCCCGGGAGCGCTGGGATCGCGGCCAAACGCGCATAGCTTGCAGTGCGCCACGCAAATGTTCGTCGGGTTGATGTGCCGGTTGACGTTGTAGTACGTCACGTTGCCGTGCTTTTTTTCGCGCACGTGATTCGCTAGCCAGCCCACCGCCAGCAGATCCGGCGAGCGATAAAGCAGGATTCCGTCGTCGAAAGAGAGCCGTTCGCCGGACAGAACTTTCTCCGCAACTGGCTTCAATCGCTGATCGGTGATTGTCAGTTCGCCCATTTCGAATCCGTCGAAAACTTCAAACGCGCCAAAACGCGGCCGCCGCGCCCCAGAACAGCAAGAACAACATACTAATATAACCGTTCACGGTGAAAAACGCAGCGTCCAGCTTGCTCAAGTCGTTCGCCTTGACAAGGGAGTTTTCGTAGCCTAGCAGCGCGGCCACGACGCCGATGCCCGCCCACGCGGGCCACGGCAAACCAAAGCTAAACGCCAGCCATGTCAGAAGCGCAATCACACCAATGTGCATCGCGCGCGCGATGAGCAGCGCCTTGGCGATTCCGAATTTCTTGGGGACGGAAAAAAGCCCGGCGCGCCGGTCGTAATCAATGTCCTGGCATGCGTAGAGAACGTCGAAGCCGCCCACCCATAGCGTGACCGCCGCGCAAAGAATGAGGATGCGCCAATCGAGTCCGCCAGTTATTGCAATCCACGCGGCAGCGGGAGAAATGACAAGCGCAAAACCGAGAAATAGATGCGACCAATTGGTGAAGCGCTTCGTATAGGAATAGAAAAACAAGATCGCAATGGCCAACGGAGCGAGCTTTAGTGCAAGCGAGTTCAGTTGCCACGCCGCAAGAAAAAATACCGCAACCGCAACCAGCGTGAACAACCAGGCAAACTGCAGCGACAGCGCTCCGGTAGCCAGCGCGCGCTGTTTAGTCCGCGGATTTTCGCGGTCGTAACGCAAATCCACGATGCGGTTCATCGTCATGGCCGCGGAGCGCGCCGCCACCATGGCCGCCACGATCCATAGAATCTGCCGCAGCGAAGGCCAGCCATGATAAGTCGCCCGCGCCGCGAGCAGCGCCCCGGTCAGCGCAAAAGGCAGCGCAAACACGGAGTGCTCGAATTTGATCATTTCAAGCACGGTTTTGATGCGGCTGGCCATTTCAAGTCGTGTGCAATCCTCACGCCTCCGCTTTTTTCGCTGCGGGAGTTCCCGTCCAGCGATACATTTGTTCTTGCGGCAGATTGATTTGCGCCAGCACGCGGCAAACGTACTGCGTCACCAAGTCGTCGATCGTTTTCGGATGATGATAAAACGCCGGCACCGCGGGCATAATCACGGCGCCGGCCTGCTGTGCTCGAAGCATATTTTCCAGATGGACTCGATTGAACGGTGTATCGCGCACGCACAGCACCAGTTTGCGCCCTTCCTTCAGCATCACGTCCGCGGCGCGTGCCACGAGGTCATCGCTCACGCCATTGGCAATCGCCCCGAGCGTGTTCATGGAACAGGGAATCACGATCATTGCATCGACCGCATAGCTGCCCGAGGCGATGGGAGCCCCCACGTCTTTGTTGGACAGAATTTCCATCTTTGCTGACGGCCGGCCAAGAATGCGGCTGGGAAGTTGTTTTAAATCGCCGGAAGGAATGCCCAACTCTTCCGCGAGCAGGCGTTGGCCCGCTTCCGTGACCACCAGATGCACGCGCGCCACCCGCGCATCTTCCTCGAGCAATGCCAGCGCTTTTTGCGCGAGAACGGCCCCGCTGGCGCCGGTCACACCCACGGTGACAATTTGTTTTTGCGTCTCGGTCATGTTTTCCGCGAGGATGATTTCAGTCTCTCAACCGCTTCGGGCCCAGTCAAGTTAAGGTAATTGTACCGCGCAATGATAGAATTCGCGGCGGTCGAAGAATATGAATCAGCTCGCATTGCTGGAGATTCTGGAATCCGTGAAGGCCGGCGAACTCGCTCCCGCGAAAGCCATCGAGCGCCTGAAGCATTTGCCCTTCGAGGACCTGGGCTTCGCGAAAGTGGATCACCACCGGGCCCTCCGCCAGGGCTTCGCCGAAGTCATTTTCGGCAAGGGGAAAACTTCCCAGCAGGTCGCCGAAATCGTCAAGGCTATGCTGCGTCAAAAAGACTCACAACAGAACATTCTGGTCACACGGGCTGACGCCAAAATCTTCGCGGCCGTGAAGAAGCTGCATCGCGCCGCAAAGTTTCACCCGCTGTCCGGCGTGATTGCCATTGAGCGCAGCGCTGAAATCACTGGCAAGGGCACGATTCTGCTCGTTTCCGCCGGAACCAGCGACATGCCTGTCGCTGAAGAGGCCCTGCTGACGGCCCGCATGATGGGTAATCGCACCGAACATCTCTACGATGTCGGCGTCGCCGGGATTCATCGCCTGTTGGAGCACCGCGAAAAACTGACGCAAGCCCGCGTCATTATTTGCGTGGCGGGAATGGAGGGCGCATTGCCCAGCGTCGTCGGCGGCCTCGTCGCTGCGCCGGTGATCGCCGTCCCCACCAGCGTCGGGTACGGCGCCAGCTTCGGGGGAGTCGCCGCGCTCCTCGGGATGCTCAACAGTTGCGCCTCCAACGTCACCGTCGTCAACATCGACAACGGCTTCGGCGCCGCTTGTGTCGCCTCCTGCATCAACCGGCTCTGATTGATTTGGAGTAGCCTTCTTGAGAACGACAATGGGAAGAAAGGGAAAGACCGATCGGCGAACAACCATTGGAACTCGCCTGTACTTCATTGTTCCCGGATTATTATTGATTGCGTTCTCGATTGTGGCAGCGTTTCGTGGAGTTTGGTGGATACCTTGGTTCAGTCAGAGACTCGGACGCGTCGGGATCACGCCTTCCCCCATGTTCGGCGGGCTTGGTATAGTGTTTCTTGCTATCGGTCTGTTCCCTTGGAATCGTCTCGCCAAAAATCAAAAACCGCCAAGGCGCTGAGGCCGAGCCGGCAACGGTTCACGCCTTCAGGAGAACTTTCATTACGCCATCTCGCTGCGCAAATGCCATCGCAGCGGGTGCCTCTGCGAGTGGAAATCTGCGAGTGATAAGCGACGTCGGATCGACCTTCCCGGAATGGAGAAGCTCCATCGCTTTGCCAAACGGGCCGCAGCGCGAGCCAATCACGGTAAGTTCCTTCACGACAATTGGCCATGTTTCCGCCGGCGCCGCGCCGTGGAATGTGGATTTCAGAACGAGCGTTCCGCGAGGTTCTGTCACGTGCTGCCCCAGGGCCAGCCCGGTGGGCGAGCCGGTTGCTTCCACTAGAAGCGAGAAAGTTTCTTTGACGCGTTTCAGATCGGAAGCAGCGCCGTCGACCCTTCGCGTTGCGATGCCGGCGCGCCGGGCCAAGGCTAACTTTTTGTCGTGTTTGCCATACATCACCACGTGCGGGATAGCCGCGCGAAGTACGCGTGCAATAAGTTGCGCGAGTTTGCCATCACCAAGAACCGCGACGGATTTGAATCTCCTCGCGTTGACCTGCTCAAGGATTTCGCAAGCAGCAGCCAGCGGCTCCACGAAGACCGCTTGCTCGTCCGTGACATGCGTAGGAATGGTTTGGAGGTTTTCCAGCGGCAGGGTCAGGTACTCAGAAAAAGCGCCGTTGTGATTCACGATGCCTAGCACGGTGCGCCGCGCACAATGCGTTTTTAGCCCTCGCCGGCAAAAATCGCAAACTGGTTTGTAACCATACGCACTGCAACTGACATTGATTTCTCCGCAAACGCGCCGGCCCATCCATTTCTTCTTCGTCGCCGCGGAAACGCCAGAGACCTCAGCGACTTCACCGACGAATTCGTGCCCTGGCGTTCCGCGAAACGCGTGATAGCCGCGAAGAATTTCAACGTCGGTATTGCAGATACCCGCCAAGCGCACGCGAACGAGCGCCCAGCCTGCACGGAGCCGCGGCAAAGGCTTTGAAGTTAGTTTTAACTTCTTGTTAGAAACTTCGAAGGCAATCAAAGACGCAGCCTCGTTCTTCCTGTTGTGTACGCGGGTGTAGGGTAGAGATCTCTCACTCGTAGCGTAGTGCGACAAGCGGATCGACACGCACCGCGCGGCGCGCCGGCACATACGCAGCCGCCATCGCCACCGCCGCCAGCAAGACCGAAACTCCAATAAAGGTTACGGCGTCGTAAGCTCCCACCCCGAAAAGCAGGCTCGTCAGAAACTGCACCAGCGCGAACGACCCAGCCAGCCCCAACCCCACTCCCAACAACGTCAGCCTTGCCGAATGGCCCAGGATCATTCCTTGCACGTCACCAGGCTGCGCGCCCAGTGCCATGCGAATCCCGATTTCGTGCGTGCGCTGGCTCACGGAATAGCTCATCACTCCATAGATGCCGACGGCGGCGAGCACTAACGCGAGCGCCGCAAACGCTCCAATCAACACCGCCGAAAACCGCCGCGGCGAAACCGAACCCGAAAGCAATGCATCCATAGTCATCACGTGGGTCACCGGCAAGCTCGCGTCTGCTCTATGAATGACATCGGTTGCCGCGGCCGCCACCGTAACCGGGTCAGACGCCGTTCGAATTACGAAATAAGGCGTCCATCCCCCCGCTAGGTAGACATCGAATGTCGGCTCGGCTTCCAGGCCGAACTGATGCACGTTGCCCACGATTCCCACGATCGTGTACAAGCACGATTGTTTATCGAGTGAGCAGAGATCAATGCGTTTGCCGAGGGCGTCATCACCTGGCCAGAAACGCCTCGCCATCGCGTCGTTGATCAGGATGTTCGCAATGCTCCAGTCTTCCTGGTTGAAAAGGCGCCCCGCACGCAGGGGAATCCGCAGCGCGGAAAAATAGCTGAGGCTTGCGCTGCGAAGTTGAGCAATGGGACGAGCGCCAGCGGCAATCGCCGACTGGCCCTCGATCACGAAGCGCGCGGCCTTTCGGAACTCTGTTCCCAGCGGCAAGTCGTCGATCCCGCCCGCTTCCCTGACTCCCGGCAACGCTCGGATTTGCCCGGCAATCTGGTCAAATTCCAGTGATTGCTTCTCCCACAACTTGGACTGTTCCACCAGCGAGAGTTGGTTCCTTTGCGCAAAAGCGAGCGTTGGCTGCTGCACCTCCATCGTCAGGATATGCTCCGTTTGAAAGCCGGGATCCACCTGCAGCAAATGCTGGAAGCTTCGGAGCAGTAGCCCTGCTCCAATCAGCGGAACCAATGCCATCGCTACTTCGCATATCACAAGAAGGTTGTGCGTCCGCTGATAGCCGGCAGTGCTTGCACCCTTGTTTCCTTGCTTCAGTACCCCGGCTAGATTTGTTTTTAGTGTGCGTAGCGCCGGTAGCAATCCGCAAGCCAGGCCTGCAGCGAGGCAAACCGTCAAAGTGAATCCCAGCACCCAGCCGTTCAATCCCGTCTCGCGCAACACCGCGAGATCGTCGGGAACAAAGGACTTCAAGATCTTCAATCCGGCGGCCGCAAAAACCAGTCCAAGTCCGCCGCCCAAAAACGAAAGAAGCACGCTTTCCGTCAGCAATTGCCGGACGAGCCGCCACTGGTTTGCCCCTAGCGCCGTTCGAACCGCGACTTCCCGCTGGCGCGCGGCGTTTCGCACCAGCAGCAGGTTCACAATATTCGCGCACGCAATCAGCAGGACCAGCCCAACCGCTCCAAACAAAACCAGCAGCGTGTTCCGCAGCTTTTCCGCCGATGGATCTTGCAGCTTCTGGACCAGGACGCCAAAATTTTTGTGCTCGATCGGGTACGCGATTGCCGATTGCTCGTTGAGCTGACGGATTTCCGCGCTCGCTTCGGAAAAGGTTACGCCCGGTTTCAGCCGCGCAATCGCGACGAACGCATGGTGTACGTGCTCCGTAAGATCGTCATCAAACTGGCCGAGTGGCATCCACATGTCGGCCCAGCGCAATAGCTGAAATCCTGCGGGCAGGATCCCCGCAATGGTGTAGCTATGGTTGTCAAGCGTGACCGTCCGGCCGACTACTTGGGGATCCCCGCCATATCGGCTTTGCCACAATCGGTGGCTCAATAACACCACTGGGGCGCTCCCCGCCCGGTCTTCTTCCGGAACAAACGAGCGGCCGGTCACTACCCGTGCGCCCAGCATGAAAAAAATCGACGAGCTTGCATATCCGATCTGGATGCGTTGCGGTTCACCGTCACCCGTGAGATTGAACCCGTGGGAAACATCTGCATAACCGCCCATTTCCGAAAAGCTCTTGGCCTCCCTCCGCCAGTCGGCGTAGTCCCCGGGAGACAATGCCCCTCGGGGAACCTGTGGCGGGTAGGTGTTCCAGATTTGCACCAAACTTTCGGGCTGCGGATAAGGCAATGGGCGCAGCAACAGATTCTGCACCACGCTGAAAATCGCCGTGTTGGCGCCAATTCCCAGTGCCAGCGTCAGAACCGCCACCAGCGTGAAACCGGGATTCTTTCCCAACGTCCGCAGGCCATATCGGATGTCCTGCATCAGGTTTTCCATCACGGTCTACCTCTTGGGCCTGGGCTCAAATCAGTTCGAAGCCTGAGCGTACGGCGCGCCTTTCCTCCGCACTCTTCCACGCCGAATTTCTTCAAAGAAATAGCACCAACTTGCACGCTAGTGGAGCACGGCGGCAAGCGTTTTCACCAGAAGTGGCTCCTGCTCGGGAAATACCGTGCGAAGGTCGAGGATAAGGTGCTCCTCCTCAACGCGGGCAATCACGGATACGCCGGAGGGTGCACGGCGCAGCCGCTGCTCGAGCTTTGTCGCCGAGTAGCGCGCGCTGGCAATTCGAATCACCTTCGACGGCAAAGACTGCTCCGGAGTGGAACCGCCGCCGCAAG
>Ga0210384_10003866_pt1 | contig 17051 bp, 12 predicted proteins | sample IncBWH2MmetaG_FD_160574 | JGI IMG/M metagenome (GOLD analysis project Ga0210384, IMG submission 160574) | Forest soil microbial communities from Barre Woods Harvard Forest LTER site, Petersham, Massachusetts, United States - Inc-BW-H-2-M | ecosystem: Environmental > Terrestrial > Soil >...
GCGTGTATCACGCGCTCCACGATTTTTGCAGCGTGGAGCTGAGCTCATTTTATTTTGATGTACTCAAGGATCGCCTCTATACATTTGCACCAAATAATCTCGGCCGCCGCTCCGCCCAAACCGCCGTCCATCGCATTGCAAGTGCAATCCTTCGCCTGATCGCGCCCTTCATTGTTTTTACCGCCGAGGAAATCTGGAAGCATTTTCCACGTCACTCTGCCGATCCCGTGAGCATTCACATGACCACGTTTCCCGCCGCCGAAGAATTCGAGCGCGCCCTCGATGATGCCCACGTTAAAAATTGGGAGCGTTTGTTGACCGTTCGTGAGGAAGTTCTTAAAGCGCTGGAACCGATCCGCGCCGCTAAGACAATCTCGAGTGGCCTCGAAGCGCGCGTCACGTTGAGCGCGACCGGTGATTTGGCAGCGCTGCTGCAAAAATATTCCCCCATCCTCCCGGCACTTTTCATCGTCTCGCAAGTTGAAATCGCGCGCGGCGCTCTTGCGGGCGCTTCTCCCGCCGCGACAATCGAAGCCCTGCAAATCCAAATCGAGCGCGCAAAAGGTTCAAAGTGCGAGCGTTGCTGGAACTATTCGACGCATGTCGGTGAAAGCGCGGACTATCCCACTCTTTGCGAGCGTTGCGTCGCCGCACTCTCGGAGATCGAACGCGCGAGTGCCGCAGGAAGCGCGGTCACCTGATGTCTCCCATGTCCCGCTCCTCATGGTACGGCCTTTCGTTTCTCGTGCTCAGCGTCCTGGCTGCGGACCAAATCAGCAAGTATGCGGTCGAGAAGCTCACTTACGCCGGCTCCCTTCGTGTCGTCATACCAGGTCTGCTTAATCTCGCTCACACCAGCAACCCAGGCGTTGCTTTTGGCTTGCTTGCCAGCTCACGCTCGCCCTGGCTCGCGTCGGTGCTGATTACATTTTCTGTTGCCGTGATTGCTCTGCTCGTCTGGTTGCTGGCCACGGACCGTGCTGGTGGCTCTCTGGGCAAATTTGGCCTCGGCATGATCTTGGGCGGAGCCGCTGGAAACGTTCTCGACCGTGTCCTCCGCCGCAGCGTCACCGACTTTATCGATTTCCATGTTGGCAGCTACCATTGGTACACCTTCAATCTTGCGGATTCCGCCATCGTCATCGGCGCAGGCTTGGTTATTCTGGAACTCTTCCGCGATTGGCGGCATCCTAGGGAACAGCAAGAGCGAGCCTGACATGCATCCCATCCTCTTCCATCTCGGGCCACTGACGGTCTATACCTACGGCGTTCTGGTGGCCACGGGAGTTCTGCTGGGCCTGTGGTATGCACGTCGCCAGGCTCCGCGTGCTGGACTCGATCCGGATAAAGTTTGGAATCTCGGCATCTATCTGGTGCTCGCCGCGCTGATTATCGCGAAGATCTGGCTGGTGCTTTCGTCGTGGGGCTATTACGTTGCCAATCCCGGAAAAATCTTTAGCTTGGAGACATTTCAATCCGGCGGCACATTTTACGGCGGCATCATCGGCGCGGTACTCACGGTCGTGCTCTATACACACTTCCACAAAATGCCGCTCCTTGCTGTGATGGACACCATCAGCGCCGCAGTGCCCCTGGGACACGTCGTCGGCCGCTTGGGATGCTTTGCCGCGGGTTGCTGCTATGGCAAGCCCACCTCGCTCCCCTGGGGCGTCACGTTCACCAGTCCGGCGGCCGAGCAACTAGCAGGCACTCCGCTCGGCGTTCATCTGCATCCCACGCAGCTCTACGAAGCTTTCGCGGAATTTCTGAATTTTCTCATCCTGGTCTGGCTCGGCAAACGCCAGCGCTTTGCGGGACAAATGATCGGCACCTACTTTCTCCTGTATGGAGTCGAACGCGGCACTATAGAATTTTTTCGCGGAGATCCCGGTCGCACCATGCTGTTTCACGGCGCGGTCTCGCTGATGCAGCTTGTAAGTATCGCCTTGATCCTGACTGGTTCATTCCTCTGGTGGAGAGGACTACGTGGGACAGCGCCGCCCCAGCCAGTCGGCGCTGCTGAGGTTGGAACCGGCCGGTAGATTTGAAATTCAAACGCCGGGCGCCAGCTGCATCCTTCCCATGCCAGAAAAAATCGCTGCAATGAAAAATTCCGCTGAGCGCGTGCAGTTTCTTATTTCCAACGAGCATGCCGGCACACGCCTGGATCGTTTTCTCGCTTCCCATCTTCCGCAAATGAGCCGGACACATATCCAATCCCTCATGGATGAAGGCCGCGTGCTTGTGGACGGCTCGGCGATGAAGCCCTCTCATCGCGTCGAGCCGGGCGCAACCGTAATCGTTGAAATTCCACCCCCGCCCGCTCCCGGTGTTCCTGCCGAGGACATCCCTCTTGAAATTCTCTACGAAGATGCGGAGATTGCCGTGGTGAACAAGCCCGCCGGAATGATCGTGCATCCCGGCGCAGGAGGCGGCGCGGGCACGTTGGTCGCCGCACTGCTCAATCGCTATGGCATCGCCGGAGAACTCTCGACCGTCGGCGGCCCAATGCGTCCGGGGATCGTCCACCGCCTCGACAAGGAAACATCCGGACTTATGTTGATTGCGCGGACCGACACCGCACACCTGAAACTTGTCGAAGATTTTCGCGAGCGCCTGGTAGAAAAGACCTATCTCGCGCTCCTGCACGGCACGGTGAAAGGAGAATCCGGCCGCATTGAGCTGCCCGTCGCGCGCGATCTGCATCGCCGAGCGCGCATGACCGCGCGCCGCCGCGAAGGCCGCGAGGCTCGCACCGACTGGCGCGTGCTCCTCCGCCTCGCCGCATTCACGTTGATCCAGGCAGGCTTGCACACCGGGCGCACACATCAAATCCGCGTGCATTTTTCTGCACTGGGGTGGCCCGTCGTTGGCGACACTCTTTACGGCGCGCCTCGCCAGGAACGCGTCGTTGGTGCGCTTCTGCCGGCTCTAAGCAGGAATTTTCTCCATGCCGCGCGCTTGGCGTTTTCCCACCCGCGCACCGGAAAGCGCGTTGAGTTCTTGGCGCCTCTGCCGCAAGATCTCCTCAGCTATTTGAAGTTGCTCGCGCAAGCAACCGGCACCGACTCGCGCGGAATTGACGCTAGCTTGCGAGACTTCCTATAATCTCTATGATGAAAGTTTCTCGCTCCATTCTCGCGGTTGCTATTGCGATCACATCTTGTGCCATACTTGTGCACGCGCAACAAACTACGCCCCCTCGGGCCCCTCAGGATCAACAGAAAATTCCGCCGATTCAAGTCACCACCGGCCTTGTCCACTTGGTCGCCACTGTCACTGACCGCCGCCACAATTTCATCACCAATCTGAACAAGGGAGATTTCAAGATCCTCGAAGATGGAATACCTCAGGAAATTCGTTTCTTCGGCCGCGAAACGGATTTGCCTCTCCGCATCGCACTGCTCCTTGATACTTCCAACAGCATTCGTCCGCGCCTGGAATTCGAGCAGGACGCCGCCATCGATTTCCTGAGCAGCGTGATTCGCCGCAACAAAGACATGGCTTTTCTGATGACTTTCGACAACGAACCCGAGGTGATTCAGGATTTCACGGGAGACATTCATTTGCTTACCGCTGCAATCCGCAAGCAGCGGGCCGGAGGTGGGACGGCCCTACATGACGCCATCTTCAAAGCGGCTGACAAACTCTCGAACCCGCCTCTCGCGCCAGCCCCGAATCCGGAAGTGCGGAGAGTCCTGGTCGTAATCAGCGACGGCGAGGACAATCTGAGCGATCACGCGCTCAGCGATGCCATTGAAGCTGCCATCCGCGCGGAAGCTTCCATTTACGCCATCAGCACGAACACCGAGTGGATCTCCACCAGCGCAGTCGCAGGAGAGAAGCGCGCAGGCCCGGGCGACTTGTCTCACAAGAACCATCTGGGACCCGGCGACAAAGTCCTCGAGAAATTTGCGGACCAGAGCGGCGGACGCGTTTTCTTTCCCTATAGGGTGGATGATCTGGCGCAGTCTTTCGTTGATATTGGCTCGGAATTGCGCAGCCAGTACTTCATTGCGTATTCGCCGGCGAATCCGCCCGTCACTTCGAAGTACCGCAGAATTGATGTCCAGACAGACCGCAAAGGACTGATTGTCCGCTCACGCAAAGGTTACTTCGCGACCGCTCCAGCGTCGGCGCCGCCGAGTGATTGAGCATGATTCCAGCATTGCGCAGCCACCGCCGGCAATTGAGCGGGAGAATTAGCTAAATCGAAATTTTCAAAGGCGGGGCGCCTACCTTCTTGGCGCGTAATACCCCTTCCGAGCGGTGATCTTTGCATCAGGGTGGGAAATAACTTCCACTTGGATCTTGCGAAAAGTCCCGTCGCGTTTTTCGTTCGTGGGGTAATAACCGAGCACGTACTGCGAGCTCAGCTCTTCTGCGATTTCGTCAAACGCCTTTTCCAGCGTTTTGTTGTTATGAACGTCAATCACCCGGCCGCCTGTCTCCGTGGACATCTTGCTGGCCACTCCGGGACCTACCCCGGAGGTTGCCATAAAATCTCGCAGCAGCAGGACGTGGATCACGGTATCCGCACGTTGCGCAGCTTCGATCGCGTCCTGAATCTTGAGACGGCTTCCGGTGTCCTCGCAGTCTGACAGCAGGATGATCGCTTTGCGTCCTGCTTCGGTCGCCAGTTCATCATGCGCGGCCAGGTAAACCGCGTCATACAGGTTCGTACCGCCGCCGCGCGTCGGAATCGTGCCCACCGTGCCGCCTATTCCAGACGCGGGAGCGTTGATCACTGTCCGGCGAATCGCGCGCTCCAGAACTCTGGTGTCCTGTGTGAAGTCGGCCAATAAATTCACATCCAGGTCGAAACTAATCACCATCGCTTCATCGTTCTTGCGCATCACACGTTGCAGGAATTCCGACGCGGCATCCTGCTCGGCACTCAGAATGCGATCCATGCTGCCGCTGGTATCGATGAGTATCCCGAGCGTGATCGGCAGGTTCTTCTCTCTTGAGAAGAAGGCAACTTTCTGCTCTTGTCCGTCTTCTATGATTTTGAAATCTTTTTCGGTTAGATCGGAGATCACCGCGTGATGCCTGTCACGCACAGTGGCAAAAACATTTACAACCGTGACCTGGCTTTTCAAGGTCTGGTCGGATTGCGGCGTCTGCTGCTGCGACTGCGATTGCGATTGTCCGCTGACGCTCGCCTCTCCCAGCGTGCTCGCGGCAACCATGCCCGCCAGAGCGAGAGTAAGAATGCCTGCCGCAAAGCTGGTCATGCGCATTGTATAATCCCCCTGGAGATCATTGCTGACAGGTACGATGCGCCCGCCGCGCCTCCGGATGTTCGTGCGAAGTTTCCGAGCATAGAGAAGGTAATGTTCCCTGAGGCGCTGCTCAGAGGCAAGAAACGAGAAAAACTGATGAACCGAAGCATCCTGGTCCTTGGCATCGTCTTCCTCTTCGCGATTCCTGTCGCCGCCCAGATCCAGCCCAGACCCACGCTAAATCCTCCCCCGGGCGCCCCAGAATCTCAGCCTGCTCCGGCGGCACCCGGTGCGCAACAAAAAACTCCTCAGGAGGGCGACACTCGCTCCTACATCAAAGTTCATACCGAAGTTGTCGTCGTCCCCGTAACTGTGAAGGATCGCGACGGGCGCCTGGTCGGCGGACTGCAGGCGGAGGATTTTCGCATCTTCCAGGATGGTCAGGAACAGCAAATCCTGAAGTTTTCTGCGGAACCTTTTCCGCTTTCCGCTGTGGTGCTGATCGATAATGACCTCTCCCAAAAGCAAGCCGAACAGGTGCAGAAAAGTTTGGTGGCCATTGCCAGCGGGTTTGGTCCCACGGACGAAGCCGCCGTGGTCATTTATTCGGAATACCCAACCGTGGTGTCCAACTTTTCATTCAACAACGACCTGACCTTCACGGCTCTTAAGCGTCTTGAGATTCGTTCACATTTTCCAGGCGGGTTTGGCGGCCCGCTCGAGGCCGGCCCAGTCATCAACGGGCGCTCGCAGGAAACCGGTGTTCCTAATGTCGGCGCGCGCCGTGAAACTGTGGACAAGGATCTCGACGACGCCATCTATGCGGCTGGCGAAATGCTGAAGGGCCGCGGCCGCGACCGGCGCAAGATTATCTTCTTAATCTCTGATGGCAACAACTCCCGCAACAACAAGCACCATTTCAACGAGACGCTCCAACTTCTTCAGACCGCCGATGTCTCTGTGTATTCCATTTCTGTCGGCCACGCTCTGTTACAGCATGAGACAGCGCGCCTGGAAAAGTACGCGGGCGGCACCGGCGGCGATACTTTTTATGCCGGAAAATCCGATAGTCTGGCGCGACTCTACGCCAAGGTTACGGAGCAGGCGCGCAACCAGTACATTCTTGCATTCAGCCCGCAGGAAGCGGACCGCTCGAAGGATTATCACTCGATTGAAGTTCGCGTCCGGCGTCCCGGCCTCGATATTTCAGCGCGCGAAGGCTATTACACGAGCGCCGTGAACGCGCCGCATTGAAATTAGATGTAAAATAGTTTCGCGTCTGTCATCGCTGCAAAGTTTTTCTGCTTGACTTCATTCTCGCGCGCATTTATAGATGAACGAAGCGAGTTGAGCGCGATTCGAAATCGAAGACGCTGCTGATTCGCCGGGAGAAAGTTCCACAGTAGTTCATGCGCGGAACCACTCCGGAAATAAAGCGGGGCGCTTGAGGCAAAGGGCCGCCCCGCTTTTGTTTTTGCCCTGCCTTTTTCCATAGTTGCGGCTCTAGCTTTTTTCAGGGTCCTTGCGGGCCGGCCGAATGGAGATGAGCTATTCGTGTGCGGGGCACAGCGGTTTGAAATCGCAATAGCCGCAATGAAAACCGGCCTTCGTCGCAAAATCTCCCGCGCGGATCTGGCCTGCCACTCCGGCAATCACCTGCTTTGTTTTCTCAAGAGCCTTTGCGTCGCGCGCGGTGGCCACTGGTTCGTTGGTGGTGAGGTTGTAAAACACAAGCCGTGATGGATGGAGTTCGAGCACTTCCTCCGCAGCCAAGGCGTACACGCTGAGCTGCAGGCTCTCGGCAGCTTTTCTCGCGTCCCTCGCCTTCCCGGTTTTGTAATCCACGATTTCAATTTCTTTCTCGTTAATCCTGTTTATCTGGTCCATCCGGCCAGTGACGATCACGTCATGGTCTAGATGTAGTTCGAAATATTTTTCCTGATGTAGCATGTCGGGCGGCGCGGCTGAATAACTGCGGTGAAAATGCTCCAACTGTTCCTGACCCGCCTTGCGGTACTCCTGCTCCTGGTAATCATCCGGAAATCCGGCCGAAGACCATTCGCGCTCGTAAATGGCCGTCACTTCGCTGAACGGAATTTTCCGCTTATCGCGAACGAGAGCGGCGAATTCTTTGATGGTGGTGTGCATCACGTTTCCAAATGTCATCACGGCACGCGGGCCGCCGCGAATTCTCCAAACATTGGCAAAGAGATACTGCATCGGACACCGCTGATAAGTTTCGATTGCTGAAGCGCTGAGTTGCAAAGGCTCCGCAATCGGCGGGTGGTAGGCCTTGGCCCAGAGCGCCACGTTTGAATAGGCTCGCGCGTCCTTTCCAGAGGCGGAAAAGAGACTCGAGGGATCGATCGAATCCGGTGCCGGGCCCGTAGTTTCTTCCGAGAGCGGGAGAATTACTTTCGGGGCGGACTGCGCCGTATCGAACTTCTGAATTTTCGCATTCATCAGAAAGTCGTCCAGAAACAGTGACGGCTTCTTCCACTTGTTAACCACGGTGGACAGCGTCAGGCGCTGTTGCGCCCGGGTCAACGCCACATAAAAAAGCCGCCGCTCTTCCTGAATTTGAAAATCGCCGGTCGGCTTTTCCTCTTTCATCAACTCGGCAGGAAATTCAAAAACCACTGGCCGAGGTCCGGACGGAAAGTCCCGTTTGTTCAGGTGCATGATGAACACGTGCGGAAATTCCAAACCCTTCGCCGCGTGGACCGTCATTAACTGCACGGCATCGTCGTAGGGCTCTTCTTCCAGATGAATGTCGCCATTCGCTTCGGCAAAATAATTCAGATACTGGATGAAATCGCGGAGATTCTTGCCCTCGCTCTTCTTTTCCCATTCCTTCACAAAATTCACGAAGCGTTCGAGGTAGTGACGATCAGCCTCGGAAGGCAACGGTGCCAGGGCAAGCGCGGCGATCAATTCGTCCAATACACCAGTGGCTGGCATCTTCTTTGCAACTTGGCGCAACCGCGTAAGCAGGGTCACCAGCTCCGGGAGCCGCGATTCTTCACGCGCAAACGGCAGTTCGCGCTGGGAAGCGTCGAGTTCCTCTGAAAGCGGACGCCGATGATTTTTTTCAGCTCGTTCCGCAAGTCGCACCAAGTCTCGCGGCCCCAGGCCCCAATAGGGCGCGGCCAGCACGCGGGCGCAGGAAACATTGTCCGCCGGGACGGCTATCAACCGCAGCCATGCGAGCAGATCCCGCACCAGCGTGCTTGAAAGAATTGAGAATTTGCGGATCACGAACGGAATTTCACGGCGACGCAGCGCCTCCAGCAGGCGAGTACGATGCGCATGCTTGCGGTAGAGCACCGCGAAGCTGCGCCAGCTATTTCCCGGTGTGTGCAGCCGCTCGATTTCCGAAGCGATCCAGTGGGCTTCTTCGTCCGCTGTGGCGAACTCGGCGACGCGGATTTTTTCGCCCTCAGAATTATCTGTGTTCAACTTTTTCGGCGGAAGCAGCGGCGATTTCTCGTTGTGCGAAATCACTTCGCCGGCTATGCGCAGGATGCGGCTGGTCGAGCGGTAATTTTGCGTCAGCGAGACCAGATGTCTTGCGCCCCCAGCCGTGGTCTTAACTTCACTGACGCCGCATAATTTCTTGAGAAATATCGTGAAGCTGCCAAAGGATGCGCCCCTGAAGCGGTAAATCGCCTGATCATCGTCACCGACAGCCACGATATTTCTCCGCTGGCCCGCAAGCAGCCAGAGGAGCTCGAGCTGCGCAATGTTGGTGTCTTGAAATTCGTCCACCAGGATGTACCGATATTGGTCGCGCAATTTTTCAAGCAGCCCTGCATCGGATCGTAACACCTGGACCGCCTGCATTAGTTGTGCGCCGAATGTGAGCAGATTGCGTTCGCGGAGCAGGCGCTCGCTGACGCGATAAGCGCGGGCAAGTTCTGCCTGGCGGGCCAGCTCTTCTTCTTCCTGCGTGCAGGCGTCGGGCTCGAGGGACGATTTGCGGCTCTCATATTTTCGGTGCAGACCATCGACGTACTGCTGGTAATCATCGGGCGAAATCAGCTCGTCCTGGCAGCGCGAGAAAAATTTCACGAAATCATTCAGAAATTCGCCCGGATCGGCGAGGCGTTTGAAATGGTTCAGTTCAAGCTCGGCGATGTGGCGGCGCAGTAAAATCCAGTGGTCCACGTCTTCAAGCGGCACGAGGTCCGGTTTCGCAGCTCGAAGAATTTTCTCCAGGCAAAATTTGTGGAAGGTGCTCAGCCACACGCCTTCAGCCCGCTCGCCGATGGCCTTTACGACGCGGTATTTCATTTCTCCCGCTGCCTTGTCGGTGAACGTGAGCCCCAGGATATTTTCGCCTGCGAGTGCCGGGTTAGATTCGAGCAGGTTGCGGATGCGCTCGGTGATCACGCGGGTCTTGCCGGTCCCGGCGCCCGCGACGACCAACAGGGGCCCTTCACCGTGCTCAACGGCGGCGCGCTGCTCGGCGTTCAGCTCGAAGCCGGGTTTTAGACTCGTTTGCGGGGTCATTGTAGAGCCAGAAGAGCGCGTTGGAGAGGCGCAGAAAAATGATTGCAGTTGCGACGACGGACCCTGGATTTAGTTGCGATTAGGATCGGATGGACCATTTGTTTTGAGGGAGTTACGGACAATTCCAATCTGGCTCTGTTGCGATTAGAAATGGGAGCGGAGGGGGCGGAGCATTGGTAAAAAAAGCGAAAGAAAATCGTAGATCGCGCAGCCAGGCGTGCGGCCCCGGCATTCGGTGAATCGCACCATGGCGTCATGTCTATTGAGTCCACATTTGATGTTAGCACGGTAGTCAACAGCCAATCGGAGAGACATTATTTGCGATTAGGAAGTCCTTAGTCGAACGGATGAAAAGCTATAGTGCTTGCAACCAGGAAGAACGTGCCGGGAGGATGGGTAATCGATGAAAAAAAGAGCCGGGTCCTTAGACCCGGCTCTCAGACAGCTTAGGCAATTACCTGCAGCGCTTCCCTTACAGCGCGAACTTCCTCCGAGCAAACCCGAAGAGGCCGACAAGACCGCTCCCGAGAAGCAGGAGCGAAGAGGGTTCGGGAGCGACGTTGTTTCCCTGACCCGCAACAGTGCCGATTGGCGCCCACCCGATCGACTCATTCGGGCCCGTAAACAGGGGATTGCTACAAATGGCTATATCCGTCCCCCCCGTATTGAGGCGTTGACCTGTGTCGGACAATGTCTCCGGGGTACCATTCGCCGTGAAGTGTACCTTCGGCACCGCACTGCTGGGAAAACTGCACTGCTGTGGCTGATCGCTGGTGTCGAAGTTGTCCCCCGCCGTAGCCGTCAGAATCGCGGCCTGTCCGGGGGCAAGCGTGAACACCGGCCAAAGGGCAAAGCTGGCCCCGTTTCCGAACCCATCCACTGTGATATTGTCGATGGTGATGGACCCCGCCGTGTTGTTCACGAAAAGGATTCCACCGTCATCGGTACCACCGCCAAGCCCCCCTGGTACCAGGATGGGTTGGCCGTTGAAAGTGTCACCGATCCAAGGGCTTGGAAAGAATCCCCCGGCTCGAAGTCCGTCGTGATAACCGGTGTACACGGTCAAATCAGCACGCGCCGGCGAAGCACACAACAGTGCAAATGCCGCCACCAAAACCCAAAGTCTTGCTTTCATCTTGTAAGCCTCCAAGTTAAACACTAGAACAACGAGCGAGAACGCATAAACAGTTGATAAAACGGCTGCAAGTAGACCTCCATTGTTCAATCTTCGCCGAGTTCCCGGTATGTATTGAGAGGAAAGAGTTTATCTATTTTGCGCGCCCCCTACCTCGCCCTCAATTTGACAGATTCTTGCACATAAATGGAGTGAAAATGCGTGACTTAGACATTCACTGCACCACTCAGCGACTAGCGCCCCCGCCTCAGTGGTGAAGTGACAACGCCCACCTTGAATCGGCGTTCATAGGGGAAATCGCTAATGGCTGGTACCCTAACAATCTCCAAATCCCAACCATCAGGAGCTTCCTCACGCCTGAACCTGACGGCGAGAGATGGCCAATAGCTCGCGCTCGTTCAGACCATAGATTGATGGGGTTTTCACGCCCAGGATTCCCAGATACACATAAATCTGACCGCGATGGTGTGCTTCATGTTCCACCATGGAGCGCAACAGCTTCCAGGCGGTGATCGGAACGCCCTGCGGGGATGTGCCTTTCTTTGCGAGCTCTTCGTCTGACATTTCCCGGAATATCTTCATCGACTCCGAGTGCATCCGCTCCATGAAAGCAATCACATTGACGAGGCCATCCGCGAGGTCGCGGCCGCAACCCTTGTATCGGCTCGGACGCCCATTGGCGCATTCAGCGAAAACATAACGCTCGGTGGCAGCGATGTGGCGGGCCAGGTCGCCAAGAGTGAATTCACCTTCGCGGCAGGTCCATTCGATTTTATCAGGCGGGATGCAACGGACCAAGCGCATGGTTCTCTCGCGCACCTGCTCGAAATTATGGAAGAATTCTTCACGATCCATGAACGATTTCTCCTGCGTCGGAATTGTTGCTGCCGTAATCCAATTAAAGCTGAATCATACACCTCAGATAAGCGTCGCGATGAGGCTCGACGTAAGCGCATGGCCGCGTTTGCGAGCCAAATTGACCTGAGAAATCGGCGCGCCTATACTGAGAATTCAGCGATGGCGGTATAGGCCTCGGATCCGATTTTGGTGGTTGCGGTTCACGCGATGGCGGGTCGTAAGAACACAGTCATGATTGGCTGTGTCACGGAGAAGCGATTATGGATCAGCCGGTTATTTTAAGCGCGGTGCGGACGCCAATTGGAAAATTCATGGGCGGGCTTTCGCCGCTGAGTGCCACGGAGCTGGGCGCGAAGGTGGTGGCGGAAGTGGTACGGCGCGCCGGTATCGAACCAAGGCAGGTGGAAGAAGCGATTATGGGCAATGTGGTGCAGGCGGGCTTGGGGCAGAACCCGGCGCGGCAGGCGGCGCTGCGCGGAGGACTCGATTCGCGCGTGGCGGCCATGACCATCAACAAAGTTTGCGGCTCAGGGTTGAAGGCGGTTGCGCTGGCGGCGCAAGGAGTGGCGCTGGGCGAGTCGGAGATAGTGGTCGCGGGCGGGATGGAGTCCATGTCGAATTGCCCGTACTTGCTGAAGGGTGCGCGCACGGGTTTTCGGCTGGGCAATCAGGAAATTTTTGATTCGATGATCACCGACGGGCTGTGGGACGCGTACGAAAATTTTCATATGGGCAACACAGGCGAGCTGGTGGCGGAAAAATACAACATCTCGCGGCAGGAGCAGGACCAGTTTGCCGTCGAGAGCCATAAGAAGGCGGTGCGTGCGATCAAATCGTGTTTCTTCGGCGAGCAAATCGTTCCGGTCGAGATCCCGCAGAAAAAAGGCGAGCCGGTGGTGATCAAGACAGACGAGTCGCCCCGCGAAGATACCTCGCTTGAGGCGCTGGCAAAGCTGAAGCCGGCGTTCAAAAAAGACGGGACGGTGACGGCAGGGAACGCGCCTGGAACGAATGACGGCGCGGCAGCGGTGGTGGTCACAGGTGAAAAGAATGCTGCGCGAATGGGCAAGGCTCCGATGGCGCGCATTGTCGCGCAGGCCGTGAGCGGCGTCGAACCGAAATGGGTGATGATGGCGCCGGTGGACGCGGTCGAGAAGTTGCTCGCGAAAACGGGGTGGGATCGCGACAAGGACGTGGACCTGTACGAACTCAACGAAGCGTTCTCAGTAGCCGCGATTGCCGTCACGCGCGTGCTGAAGCTAAATCCTGAAAAAGTAAACGTGAATGGCGGCGCCGTAGCGCTGGGCCATCCGATTGGAGCATCCGGCGCGCGCGTGCTGGTCACATTGCTGTATGAGTTGCAGCGCCGCAATTTGAAGCGCGGCATCGCGGCGCTGTGCCTGGGCGGAGGCAATGCCGTGGCGCTGGCTGTCGAGCGATACTAGCGACCCTGTGTTCTGCCCACTCTGCAAGGCGGAGTACCGCGAAGGATTCACGCGCTGTTCAAATTGTGAGACCCAGTTGGTCGCTTCCCTGGACTCGTCAGAGGGGTCTGCGCGTGCGGGAGCACCTGTGCTCGCGTGGCGGGGCGACGATCCGTTGGCCCTCAGTCGCGTTCTCGCCGCCTTGCAGGAAGCGCAGATTCCCAGCCATCAGATTGCCGATCACGACCAGCTAGCTTTTCAGCCGGCTGTTCCAAGGCCGCGCTACGCACTTTTTGTTCGCGGAGATGACGGGGATCGGGCCGCGCAATTGATCCGTGAAGCGCTCGGGACCTCCGAGCGATAACGTCCGACTCGGCGCAATCTCCTTCTCTCTGTGTTTATCCCTGGTTGCAAGAGGCTACCGTTGTCCAGTTGACTTCCGGTATCATCGGCGGACTCATGGCGACAGACGCAATCAAGACGGTGGGCGTGCTGGGCGCGGGGACTATGGGAAACGGGATCGCGCACGTGTTCGCGCGCGCGGGTTACCACGTGATCCTGCGCGACGTGGAGAAGCGCTTTCTCGATCGTGGCGTCGAGACCATCAGCAAGAATCTGGACCGCGAAGTGAAGAAAGGAAAGATCTCCGAAGCCGACAAGCCGGTGATCGTCGCCCGAATTAAGCCCGCCACAGATGTTGCCGCGCTGGCGGCAGCCGATTTTGTCGTTGAAGCCGTCCCGGAGCAGCTCGATTTGAAATTACGCGTATTGAAGGATGTGGACGCCGTGCTGCGGCCAGACGTGATTTTAGCCAGCAACACTTCCTCGATTTCCATCACGCAGTTGGCAGCGCAAACATCAAGACCCGACCGATTTCTCGGCATGCACTTCATGAATCCGGTGCCAGTGATGGTGCTGGTGGAAGTGATCCGCGGGTTGGCGACCAGCGACTCAACATTTCAGGCCACCATGTTGTTGTGCGAGAAGCTGGAAAAGAAACCCGTGGCGGTGAATGACGCGCCGGGCTTCGTCTCAAACCGCGTGCTGATGCCGCTGATCAACGAAGCTGCGTTCTGCGTGATGGAAGGCGTGGCCACGCCGGAAGCCGTGGACGCGGTAATGAAATTGGGCATGAATCATCCCATGGGCCCGCTCGAGCTGGCCGATTTCATCGGGCTCGACGTGTGCGTGGATATCCTCCAAGTGCTCTTCCAGGGATTTGGCGACCCGAAATACCGCGCCTGCCCGCTGCTGCGGAAATATGTGGCGGCGGGGTGGCTGGGAAGAAAGTCCGGGCGCGGATTCTACAAGTACTCCTGAATTTAAGAGTAAAATTTTCTTCGGGCTTGGGGCCTCGGACAGATTTGTCCGATGGAGGCTGTTTGCATGCGACGCATTGCTCTCCTCTCGGCATTCGCGCTGCTTGTCTTCGGGATTGCGGTGGGACAGACTCGCGCGCCCGGAGACGTGCTGGTGTTCGATCATCCGAACAATCAATGGTTCGAGGGGCCGTCCACGGTAGTCACACTCTCGCCGGATGCGCAGTGGGCTCTGTTCACAGGATTTTTTGGCCAGGTACAGCTCTTCTCTCTAAAGACGCACCACGAAGCTGCCAGCACCCTGACGGCGGGCCTCAATCGAGTCCAGACTGCGACATTCTGCGGTCAAAAAGGGCTGATTCGCCTGGGCGAGCGGGGCAGTGACAAGCAGTGGTATCTGCCCGACCTTGAAAGCAGGCAGCTTTCGTTCCTGCCCGGCGACGCAATTTTCCAGTGTTCTGCGGACGGAAACGAGATCGCGTATTACCACCCGGGCGAGCAGGAAGGCGGTCTGTTCGCGGGACCGCTAGGCGACCTGAAGAGCTACCAGGTGGCAGGAAAAATTACGTCCATGGAATTCACACCTGACGGGAATGCGCTGTATGCCGTCGTATTTCGCGACACCGGAGAGTCGTCGCTCATCCGGATTTTTCCGCACTCGAAGAGCACGAAGACTCTGGCGACCAACCTGGACGCGAGTCCCGAGCGCGGAAGTCTTGCAATCGCCCCAGACGGGCGGAGCATCTATGTAGCGCTCGCGAGTGCTGGAGCGCCCAGCAATGAGGCGCGACACCGGCCTGAATCCGACCGCTGGCTGAAAATATATCAGCTCGATCTTGCCACGGGCGCGCGTCACGTGGTTGTCGAATCCCCGCGCGAGGATAATTTCGGACCCGCGGTGATCGGCGGGAATCTTTATTGGTCGCGAAATCTGATCGAAGATTCGATTGCGGTGCTGCCAGCGGATGGCGGTGCAGCCAGAGAAATTGTGAGCGGTGGGGAAGTTCCTATGTGGAGCCCCGACAGCAAACGCATCGGCTACACATTCGGCGGCTGGCGATTGGCCGATTGGGCGCTGGATCTGGATGCTGCGGTTGTGGGCGTGGATGAAAAAGGGCAGCGCAGCTCCGCACCGGCAGTGATCATCTCCGGTTACCATGAGGATTTTCCTCCGGCATGGTCGCCCGACGGACACTGGATCGCCTTTCACTCGCATCGCTCAAAAACGCCCGTCCCGGAATATTCGAGCGCCGGGAGCACGGACGACATTTACATGCGCAAGGCGGACGATCTGCAGGCTCCGGAAATTCGTCTCACGGATTTCGGGTGGGAGACCGGGCCCGCGTACTGGTCGCCCGACGGGCAGAAGCTCCTCTACAGCTCGTGGATGCGAGGCGGAGAGCCGGGGATTGATAAATTGTGGGTCACCACCGTGGACCTGGACGTGGAGCGCGCTCTGCGAACGGATATGATTCAATTGCCTGCGGACATTCGCAGCGCGCAATGGGCGGCGTGGTCGCCCGACGGGAAAGAGATTGCCATCGAGGACAATCGCGGCAACGGAATGCGCAGTCTATGGATCGCGCACGAAGATGGCTCGCACGCTGTGAAGGTGCTCGATTTTCAAGGGACCACATACGGCGGCCTCGACTGGACCGCCGATGGCAAGAATATTATTTACAGCGCGCTCGTCGGCGATGGCCTGCAACTATTCTCGGTGCCACGTGCCGGTGGCGCTCCGCGCCAGTTGACGCATGATTCCGGCAACCTGATGCACCCGCGCGTCTCACCGGATGGCCGCTGGATCGCCTGCACGCGAATCGTGCAGTCGCGGCAAATCTGGCGCCGCCCGCTTTCCTGATTTCAGCTCCTTAAAGAACAAGGACTTGATTGGATCGGCTGTGGACGATCTCACGGCAGGGGGGTATATTTCTGTCAATGTATGAATTCACTAGGCTGGAAGAAGAACCCGAACCTCAGACTTCTGGTAGCCGCTTCGGACCGCCGCCCAAATATACTGCCGCCGACCTTCTGGACTCACCGCAATTCCCGTCTATTCGCCCAAGGTGTTTCGGATGCTTGCGGCCCTTGGTGATCGCCGAAATCGGTCGGCACATCCTGAGTTGTGAAAGGGTCTTGTCTCAGGATTTGGCACGGTTCAAATTTGCGCTAGCCGAGTTTCAGGCGAATCCAAGCCGTGCCCTAGAAGTCCTCGAGGAATTTATGAATCGCGTTCGGATCACTCGTGGTTTTGATGCGGGAGACAAGCCACTGTAGCTGACGTCATATATTGGCCTCTGCACGAATTTTGTACAACAGAATGCATGGTAAACGCGCGTGCCTGAGCGAGGGAGTGTCATTTAATCTGCCGGCCGTCCCTCGAGCCCATCCGTTCGCGAACCCGCCGAACAAACTTGCTCACCTTGACATTCTACTGGAAGCGATGTACCCTCACCTAGGATGTCTACTAAAGAACAACGAGAACGCATCGAGCTGCTGCAAGGCACCCTCGACCTGCTGATCCTGCGCACGCTGCTCCTTGGGCCGACCCACGGCCATGCCATCGCCAAGGCAATCC
>Ga0210384_10003868_pt1 | contig 17046 bp, 17 predicted proteins | sample IncBWH2MmetaG_FD_160574 | JGI IMG/M metagenome (GOLD analysis project Ga0210384, IMG submission 160574) | Forest soil microbial communities from Barre Woods Harvard Forest LTER site, Petersham, Massachusetts, United States - Inc-BW-H-2-M | ecosystem: Environmental > Terrestrial > Soil >...
GGGTGGTCTCACCTTCTTCAATCCGCCGAACCAACAGGCGGTCGTGTAACGGGGTGAACTTTGCCATACTTGCTGACTCCTTTCGTTCGTGTTGAGTTAGAATCGGGGTGTGATTGCTAGAGAACTGGCCAACTGCTTGTTAGCACTCATTGTTGGCGAGTGCTAATTGTAGGCAAACGGCTGGGGCATTGTCAACCGGTTCGGAGTTGACACTCTGTAACATATTTAACAACAGTATCTTACACGGGATTTATGATTTCGGCAGCAAGGAGTGAACCACGACGTCACTTCGTCGTTGGTTCCAGGTTGGTCCAAGTGACAGCAGGAGCCAGCGTGCTTAGAATTGGAAATCGGCTATGAGAAAGATCGTGATCGGCTTCGCAACCTCGGTTCTGCTGGCTACTGTGGCCTTGGCACAGGACGACATGGCTGTCCTGAACTTCATCGTCATTCGCGACTACAGCGGCAAGCCGATCCGCAACGCCAGCGTGGTCATGCATCCGGTGGAGAAAAACGGTAAGCAGTCGAAAGGCGGCCTGCAGATCAAGACGGACGCGGACGGCAAGGCCAGCTTTGATGGTGTGCCTTACGGTAAGCTGCGGGTCCAGGTGCTGGCCACCGGTTTCCAGACGTTTGGCAACGACTACCCCATCGACAAGCCGACGGTTGAGATCACGGTCAAGATGAAGCGGCCAGTGGGGCAATACTCTATCTACGAAGAGCATCCGGAGGAGAAGAAGGATGAGCCCGAGCCGCAGAAGCCGCCGGGCACAGATTCGAAGGACAAGCCGCAGTAGGGCATTGCAGATTTCGGATTGTAGATTTCAGATTTAAACTCCACGTTTCGGGTTTCCAGTCTGAAAGCTACAATCAGCATCTCAAATTTCCTTTATGGATTACTTACTGAAGACTGAACCTACCGCATACTCGTTTGCCGACCTGCAGCATGACAAGAACACCGTCTGGGACGGAGTGGCAAATCCCGTGGCCTTAAGGCATCTGCGTGAGATGAAGCCTGGCGACCGGTTGGTGATTTACGAAACCGGCGAGCGCAAGAGCGCGGTGGGGACGGCGTCGGTGGTTTCGGTGGATGCCTCAGATCCCAAGAATCCCCAGGTGAACATCAAGGCAGGGAAGGCGCTCGGCAAGCCGGTGACTCTGGCTGAAGTCAAGGCCCGGAAGCTTTTTGCTGATTCTCCGCTGGTGCGGCAGGGGAGATTGAGTGTGGTGCCGCTGAGTGCGGCGCAGTTCAAGTTCCTAACCGGCGAGTGACGGAACAACCCCACCCTGTCTCTCCAAAAAACGGAGAGACGAGTATGGGACACCCGCTTCACTTTCCGGGGTCGTAGACCGCGGTTCCGAAACCATCTTTGCGCGCGGATTCCTGCGCATCAACCAGCGCCTTTTTCTCCGTGTCCAGTTGCTTTTGCAGGCGTTGTGCCTCCTGCTGCTTTTTCAGCTGATACTGGTTGTACTGGACGCCGTTGTAATAGCGATTGGCTTCGACAAAGTGAACCGAGTCGTTCAGTTTTTCCACCTGACTTTGCAGGGTCGCGATTCTTGACTTTCTGGCCTCGATCTCAGCTTTCCATTGTTCCGCAGTCTTCTTTTCGGCGCTGCGGGCGGCCGGCGCGGAAGACTCGGGCGCTGCATCGGTGTCGTCTGAAGAGCTGGCGGAGGCATCTGTAGACTCCGGGATCTCGTCATTGGTAACGACCTTGGCTGCGGCTTTCGGGTCTTTTGCCTGCTGCTTCTGCCGCTGCTCGCGGGCCACGTCACCCAGGGACTGCCCGTGGCCGGCACAGGTAAAGAGGAAGAGGAGGACGGGAAAGCAAGACGCGATTTTGTAAATCCGCATGTGAATTCTCGCGCTTCTCAGTTTGGAGAGAGGGCTAGCTCGTAATGTTACTTGCGGACATCTGAAAATGGGATGTTACGGAGGGTGCAAACCGATGGTGTACGAAAGTGGCTTCGGCGTCCCACCGGCTGTCTGGCGGGCTTCTCGCCCGCCCAGTGGGGCGGCCGGAGGCCGGCGCTACCAAAAAACTAGCTGGCCAGCTTGCGCAGGAACTCGCGCTCGTCCATGTGGTATTTGAAAGCCTTGTGGCCGTCGATGAAGATGACCGGGACTTCGTCGGTGAATCTGCGGCGCAGTTCGTCGTCGCTTTCGACATCAATTTCCCGCCAGGTAAAGCCCCCGCGCCGGTGCAACTTAGTCAGCGTTTCCTTGACGATCTCGCACAAGTGACAGCCCTTGCGGGAATAGACGACGACTTGGCGCGGCTCCGCCATGGGCGGAGTTTAGCAAGGGGGAAAGCACTTGGCAATTAGCAATTGGCACTTAGCCTTTTCCTTCGATGAGCCGTGTCTCGCCAATTGCTAATTGCTAAGTGCCGAACTGCAGCCCTCAATTACAATCCTCTGCATGGACCGCCCTCACGCCAAACCTCTCTCCGGCAAGGCCGCCCTTATTACGGGCGGAGCGCGGCGCCTGGGGCGGGCCATGGCTCTGGCGTTCGCTGAGGCGGGGGCGGATGTGGCTATCACGTTTCGCAACTCCGCGCGCGACGCCCAGCATACTGTGATCGACGTTGGGAGCTTCGGCGGACGGGCCGTGGCTGTGCGTTGTGACATCACGGACGAAAAGAGCGTCCGGTCGGCAATCAAGGAGACGGCAAAGGAGCTGGGCGGAATCGATATCCTGGTTAACAACGCCGCCAACTACGAGACCGCCGAATTCGGGGGGCTCACGCTCAAGCAATGGGACGCTATATTTGCTTCCAATACCCGCGGTCCGTTTCTGGTTTCGCGCGAGGCGTTGAAGCATTTGCGACAACGGCAGGGACAAATCATCAACATGGGTTCGCTGGGCGGACTGCGTCCATGGGCCAGTCATGCTCACTATTGTTCGTCCAAAGCCGCGGTACATATGCTGACCAAGGTGATGGCCAAAGCGCTTGCGCCCGAGATCGCGGTCAATTGCATCGCCCCGGGGATGATCGATCTGGGAGAAAAATCAGCGGCCGCATTCATGAAGAAGATGGCCCGCGAGACTCCGATGCGGCGTAATGGCAAGGGCGAGGAAATTGCCGCTGCGGCGCTCTTCTTTGCCACGGCACCGCACTTCATTACCGGACAAATACTGGCGGTGGATGGCGGATTAGGATTGTGACGATGGGGCGAGGGTGCCCGCGCCACGCAATTTGTCATGCCTGGGAAGTTTGCGGTATCGTGACCAGTCTTAACCCGCCATGCCGGATCGAGAGCTCATGAAGAAATGTTCGGGCCTGATGCTGCTGTTTTGTGCTTCGTTGACCTGGGCGCAGGCCCGAATCGAGGACGGCGGGCACGAGATACAGCTTTGGACCGGCGGCGGCCATTCTGTCCCAGGGGGTACTTCGAATACCGGAGTGTGGAACGCCGGGCTGCGTTACGGATGGATTCTTACCCGTCCCCACGGCCCCGGATTCCTTAAAGGAAGATTCGAATACGCACTGGATGCAGTGCCGCTGTTTCTGGTATTCCAGCCCGCCAACACCGCGTTCGGAGCCGGTTTCAATCCACTGAACCTAAAGTGGAACTTTGCCACTCGGGGGCGGGTGGTGCCCTACCTCGAACTCAGCGGCGGCACCCTGTTTACTAACCACGACGTCCCGACCGGGACTGACCGGGTAAACTTCACCTCTTCCGCCGCGCTGGGCACGCACTTTCTGGGAGGCTCGCGCAACTGGAGCGTGGAGCTGCGGTATATGCATATCTCCAATGCGGGCCTGGGTGATCGCAACTCCGGCATCAACACGGTGCAGGTGCGTTTGGGAATCGGTAAGTTCTTTGGCAGCGGTAAAGCGAAGCAAGAAAGATTTTAGGAGACTACGTTGAAACGCAGAATCACACTGAGCCTCGCAATCGCCCTCATGGGTCTGCCGGTCTGCGCGCAAGAAATGCCAGCGGACTGGATTGCTGCCAGCAACAAGTACACGAATCTGCTGCTGGCCGTCGAAATGAAGCACACTCCTGAGCTGGGTTCGAATGAGGGCTTAAGCCAGTTTGATACGGGCGTCTCTCAACCGACCCTGGCCGATGAAGACCAGGAGCGGCAGGAGACTGAAGCCGTACTCTCGACTTTCAAGAGCGCGGTTGGGCAGCAGAAGCAGAAGGAAGTGGCGCAGGACCTCCAGATCATGATCCGCGCCGTGGAATTGCAATTCCGGGAGCGAGATTTCGAGCGCGCTCACAGAGTGGATTTTCTGAATGCGAGTCAAAGGGTCTTTCGAGGATTGCGGGTTTTGCTGGATGAGCAGACACCTTCGGAACGGCGGCCCGCGGCAGTGATCCGCGTTCGCAAATATGCCGGGCTTGAACCTGGATACAAGCCGCTGGCTGAAATCCTGAAGCAGCGGGTAATCGAGCAGATCGGCAAGCCGGGCGTGGTCTATCCTGCGCGCAGCGAGATTGAGACTGAACTGGCGCGCGATCCGAATTACATGGAGGGCATCGCCACGCTGCTCGAGAAGTACAAACTGACCGGCTGGCGGGAGCCTTTCAATAAGCTCAAGTCCCAACTGATCGACTACGATGCGTGGACGAAAGCCAATGTGCTGCCCAAGGCCCGCGACGATTTCCGTTTACCGCCGGAGGAGTATGCGCTCAATCTTGAGGACTACGGCATCGACATTCCTCCCGATCAGCTCGCCGCTATGGCACATCAGGCATTCAGCGATATTCAAGCCGAAATGAAGCCGATTGCCCAACAGGTCGCGAAAGAACGGCACCTGCCTTCGAGCGACTATCGCGACGTGATCCGCGAGCTGAAAAAGCAACAGCTGGTGGGCGATGCCATTCTGCCGTTTTACCAGGAGCGGCTGAAGCAGATCGAAAAGATCATCGTCGAGAAGCAGATTGTCACCTTGCCGGACCGCCCGGCGCGCATCCGGATTGCCAGCGCGGCCGAGACCGCGGCGCAGCCGGCGCCGCACATGGTGCCTCCGCCGTTCCTGCACAACACCGGACAGAAGGGCGAGTTTGTTTTACCTCTGAATATTCCCGCCGGACCGGGTCAAACTAGTTCCGAACAATATGACGACTTTACGTTCGATGCAGCGGCCTGGACGCTCACCGCACACGAGGCGCGACCCGGGCACGAACTGCAGTTTGATTCCATGCTCGAACATGGAGTGTCCCTGGCGCGGGTTCGCTATGCTTTCAACAGCACCAATGTGGAAGGCTGGGGATTATATTCGGAGTACCTGATCCGTCCTCTCATGCCGCCGGAGGGACAGTTGGTTTCGCTTGATTACCGGCTGATGCGGGCGGCGCGAGCGTTTCTCGATCCCGAATTGCAGGCCGGGAAGATTCAGCCCGCAGACGCGTTTCGCGTTCTGGAGCACGACGTGGTGCAGTCTCATGCCTTTGCCGAGGAGGAAGTGGAGCGCTACACCTATCGTTCACCCGGCCAGGCCAACAGCTACTTCTATGGCTACACCAAGCTGATCGCGTTGCGAAAAGATGTGGAAGCGGCGCTCGGAACTAAATTCAACCAGAAGAAGTTTCATGACTTTATCCTGGCGCAGGGCTTGCTGCCGCCCGACCTGATGCGCAAGGCGGTGATGGAAGACTTTGTGCCCCAGCAGTAGGAACACTGGTTCCGGTCAAAGGCCCCACCCTGTCTCTCCAAGAAACTGAGAGACGAGGATGGGGTACCCCTCGGTGATATTCTTTTCCGCGTATGTCAACTCTTGTCGAATGTGTTCCTAATTTTTCTGAAGGCCGTGACAAGGCTAAAGTCGACGCGATTGTCGAGGCCATGAAGATGGACGGCGTCTTCCTGCTCGATCGCGAGATGGATGCCGATCATAACCGCTGCGTGATCACGTTGGTGGGGGAACGGGAGCCTGTCCAGGAGGCCGCAATTCGCGGCGTGGGCAAGGCCGCCGAGTTGATCGATCTGAACCAGCATCAGGGAGCGCATCCGCGAATGGGCGCGGCCGACGTTGTGCCTTTCATTCCCGTTGACGGCGTGACCATTGAAGATTGTGTGGCCATGGCGCGGCATGTCGGGGAACAGATCTGGAAGCGATTTCAGATTCCGGTGTACCTCTACGAAGCGGCTGCAACTTCGACTGAGCGGCAGAACCTGGAAAACATCCGGCGCGGGCAGTTCGAGGGCATACGCGCGGACATCGCGAGCAACCCGGCACGCAGGCCGGACTACGGTGAGGCGCGAGTGCATCCTTCGGCTGGGGCTACGGTCGTGGGGGCGCGCAAATTTCTCATCGCTTACAACGTCTTTCTCAATACTCCTGATGTTGAGATTGCGAAGAAGATCGCCAAGGCGGTCCGCTTTTCAAGCGGCGGGTTGCGGTTCGTGAAGGGTGCTGGATTCCTGGTCCGCGGGATGGCGCAGGTTTCGATGAACCTGACGGATTTTGAACAGACTCCCATCCACCGTGTATTCGAAGTGGTGAAGCGGGAAGCGGCCCGCTATGGGGTCATCGCGGTGAGCAGCGAAATTGTCGGATTGATTCCAAAGAAGGCGCTGGAGGCGGCGGCGGAATGGTTCTTGCAGGTGGAGAATTTCGACTCCTCTCTAATTCTGGAAAACCGTCTGGCGGCCGTGATGGGCGGCAAGATGGCGATTGGCGGACTGCGGGCCGGGGTTGAGCCTTTTGTAGAACAGCTTGCCGCGCCTACAGCTACTCCCGGAGGCGGCAGCGCGGCGGCGGCCAGCGGCGCGATGGCGGCCGGACTGGCTACCATGGTGGCCGCCATGTCTCGCGGCAAAAAGGCTTACCTGCAGCACGAGCGCGAGTTGAGCGAGGCCATCGCCCGACTCTCGCAACTGCGGGAAGAGTTAAAGGCTGCAATCGATGCCGACGCCGAGTCGTACAACGCGGTGATGAAGGCTTACAAGCAGCCGAAAGATTCGGCGAGTGCGGATGGCGTCATTGATGCTGCCCTAAAGCGGGCGACCAGCGTCCCTCTGGGTGTGGCAGAGCGGGCAAGGGAAGTAGCGGGAATCGTCGAGCGGCTGAAGCCGATCACAAATCCGAATATGAAGTCGGACCTGACCACGGCAACCGCTCTGGCGCGGGCGGCGATTCAAGGCGCTCTGGCCAATGTGGAGATCAATCTCGAATCACTGAAGGACACTGCCTTTGTGACGGAGACTCGAAAAAGGGCCGCAGCCCTAACGAGCTGATCCGCGCCGGTCATGCACCTCTCTGGTCATAAGACTTGCCCTTTCGTTTGGTCTTTCTTCCCCCAAATGGGCATACAATACGGTTATAAATCGCATCTAAACGCAAATATCCTTCGAGGTAGTCCATGAAAGCAGCCAAAGGTATTTTTTGTGTTCTTCTCGTGTTGAGCGCTACCGCGTGGTCCATGCCGCTGGGCAGCTCGGCGCGCACCGTGATTCCTTCTGACATCCAGCAGATCATTTCGGTGGACTATCGCGCGCTCAAGAATTCGGATACGGCCATGGCGCTGAAGGCGCAAGTGCTGCCGCCCAGCCTCAAGGAGTTCGAAGGCGCGCTGCGGGGCGTGGGCATTGATCCCGACAAGGACGTCGAGCAGCTTACATTTGCTTCTTATCGCAGTGGTAAGCAGGGAGTACGCGTGGTTGGCATAGCGCAGGGAAGTTTCGCCACGGCCACGGTGCTCAAGAAGATGCGGTTGAGCAAAGTGAAACCGATCAAGGTGCGCAACTCGGATATCTATCCTATGCCAGCCGGCATGCAGATGACGTTTCTCGATGACAACACACTGCTCTTTGGTGATAGCGGAGCCCTGCGCGGAGCGCTGGATGCCCGCGACGGCTACTCGTACACCCTCGACAGCAACACCGAGATCGCGGACATGATCGGTTCAGTGGAATCCGGCACGGTGTGGAGCGTCCTCGATCAGCAGGGAACACAGAACATGCTGCACTCCGCCCTGGGCGACGCTTCCGGTCTGGCGGACTACGATACGGTCAAGAAGCGCATATTGGGTTCGCGCTACACTATGAACTTTGAGAGCGGCGTGAATTTCGATCTGGACGTGGTGACGTCTGATTCGATGACCGCAACCACACTGTCTTCGCTGCTCAAGGCGGGCATGCTCTACAAGAAGATTTCGGCAACAGCCACGGAAAAGCTGGCACTGGATAACGTCACCGTCAACTCTGACAGCTCCAACTTGCAGATGCATTTCAAGGCTGACGATAAGCAGTTTCAGGGCTTGCTGCACTCACCTTTGTTTGCGGCGGTCTCGAAATAGCTCGCTGTCATCTCGAAATAGTTAGCTCCTGTCATCCTGAGAGTTTGTGACTTTTTTGATGTCGTCAAAAATCGAGGTTGCAAACAAAATAGTTACGCCGACAAACTGGTCATAAATTCAAAAGAGTCACAAACTCTGAGCGAAGCAAGAACTTCGCTTTGCCAGGTTCTTGCGGAGTCGAAGGACCTCTACCGACCAAACCGACCATTCCTTTGGGCGGCGTCATTCGTGGCGCTGCCACACGAGCGGGGCGCTCGCGCCTGCATTGCGCGGAACTACTTGGCTTTTTGGGCTTTGGCTTTTTCTCTTTTTGCTTTGGCCCAGCCTTCTTTTACGATCTGGCGGGCCCGGCCAAGGGCCAGGGAATCCGGTGGGACATCTTCGGTGACTGTGGTAGCGGCAGCGACGTAGGCGCCCTTACCAATCCGAACTGGGGCAATCAGGATGCTGTCGCTGCCCACAAACACTCCGTCTTCGATGATGGTTTTGTGCTTGTTCACACCGTCGTAATTGCAGGTGATGGTCCCGGCGCCAACATTCACTCTCTCTCCGACCTCGGTGTCTCCCAGATAGGTCAAGTGGTTTGCTTTCGAGCCTCTGCCAATGCGGGTCTTCTTCAGTTCAACGAAATTTCCGATGTGGGCGTCTTCGCAAACCTCGCACCCCGGGCGCACGTGGCTGTAAGGACCGAGCGAGGCGCGGGCCCTGATCACGGAATGTTCCAGCACGCAGCCGGTCTGGACCAGCACCTCGTCTCCGATCTCGCAGCTTAGAATTACGCTGTAGGAACCAATCCGTGCCTCGCTGCCGACGCGGGTGGAGCCTCGGAGCTGGACGCTGGGTTCGATGACCGTGTCAGCGCCAACCTCGACGTCGTTATCGATTACACAGGTCTCGGGATAAAGAATCGTGACTCCCTCGTCCATCAACTGCCGGCACTTGGCCAGGCGCATGTGCTGGTCAATCTCCGACAACTCGGCGCGCGTGTTGCCACCGAGGACTTCGTAGGCATCGCGGGCCCGCACCGCCACCACGCGCTGCCTGGCTTTGGTGAGAATCGCGGCCATATCGGTGAGATAGAACTCGCCATGGTGGTTATCGGTGCCCAGTTTCTCGATATGGCTGAAGAGCGGCTTCGCATCAAACGCGTAAAAACCGGAATTGACCTCGTGTATTTTCTGCTGCGCGGGCGTCAGGTTCTTCTGCTCGACGATGGCCTTCACGTCGTCGCTGCCGGTGTTCTTGCGGACGATTCTCCCGTATCCGCCCGGGTTCTCCAGCCGCGCCGTCAGCACGGTCATCGCAGCCTTCTTTGTAAGATGGAAATCGCGCAATTGCTCAATGGTTTGTGAGGTGATGAGTGGTGCGTCGCCGTAGAGAACGATGATGAGATCGTAGGGAGCGAGGGCTTCGCGCGCGACCATCAGGGCGTGTCCGGTGCCACGCTGCTCCGGTTGCAGCACGAATCCAACACCGGACGCGGCCACCGCGCTCCGAACCCGGTCGGCCTCATATCCGACGATAGCGAACACGTCATTCGCCGGAACCACTTTAGTCGCCGCAGCGATCACGTGGGCCAGAAGCGGCTTGCCGCCGACTTCATGCAGCACTTTCGGATGTTTGGACTTCAGCCTCGTCCCTTTACCGGCGGCCAGAATGGCAATCGCGGTTTTGGGGAAACGAGGTTGACTGTTATTTGCTTTCTGCATTCGATCCAATATACCGCGATAGGTATCCACCAAGCAGGGTTACGGTGGTTACTGGGGAACGGGGGACGGGCGGGGACGCCCGTCCTCCATCGGCCACAGCACAATTTATGCGGGCTTTGCCGGAGCCGGGGTTACCAGTTCCATCAGATCAGTGGTAATGCGGTCGGTCAGGTGGCGGGCCACCATGTTCTTCTCGTCGAGGTAGTCGCCCAGAACCGGGATGACACCGAGCTCTTCTACCGCTTCCAGGTCGGCAACAATCTGGTTGGCGCCTTCTAGAGCGTATTTCGCCTTCAGGGCCGGGGGGGCGGGGGCGCGATTGATGAGGGCGAAATCGAAGATGCGCTTGACCCCGGCATGGCGATTCAAGGCGCGTATGTGGTCGGAGGCCGTCAGTCCCAGACTCTCGTTGGCCTGTGTCATCAAGTTGCCCACATAGACTTTTACCGCTGCGGAATTGACCATGGCCTGGGCGATGCCGGGGACCAGAACGTTGGGGATCAGGCTGGTGAACAGCGAGCCAGGACCGAGTGTAATCAGGTCGGCTCGGGCCATTGCCTCCAAAGTCTGGGGTAGCGGCTTCACATCCGGAGGATCGAGGAAGAGCTGCTGGATCCGGCCGCTGCTGGCCGTGATGCGGGTTTCGCCACGAACCCTTCTGCCATCTTCCATCAGGGCCTCGAGCTCAACATGGGACGTGGTAGCGGGATAAATGTGTCCCCGAGTAAGCAGGATTTCTGAAGAGAGGCGGACGGCCTCGCTGAAGTCGCTGGTGACGGAGGTCAATGCCGCCAGAAACAGGTTGCCGAAGCTGTGGCCTTCGAGGCCGGATCCTTTTACGAAACGATGCTGAAACAAACGGGAGAGCAGGGCTTCGTCTTCCGAGAGAGCAACGATGCAGTTGCGAATATCTCCCGGCGGGAGCATGTTGAGCTCTTTGCGGAGACGTCCGCTGGAGCCGCCATCATCGCTGACGGTGACTACGGCGCACAATTCGCTGATCTCAGGATGGTTCGGCTTTCCCAGAGCGCTGGCCCGGGTAACATAGCGCTTGAGCCCCTTGAGCAGGGTAGAGAGGCCGGTACCGCCGCCGATGGCGACGACGCGCAGACTGCGAGTTGGTAGCGCGCTTTCCCGCGACGAACGCTGGGAGCGCCGCTGGGAATCAGGCACAGCCACGGCTAGCCATTGTCCTCAGGGATTGCTGATTCCGAGGCGAACTCAGCCCCTGGATCGGGATACAGTAGCTCGGTAAAACGGGGGTCCTCCGCCAGGTTTTGGAAATCGGAATCGTTGCGCGCCTGAAAGCGAAGGGCTGCGTTTGCCCGGATGGCCTCATCCAGGTGGCGCAGCGAATCCTCCAGATGGCCGGTCAAACAATCGAGGGCGGCCAAGCCATAGGCAACATAATCGGATTTGGGAACCTGCTTGGAAAGCTTTTCCAGGTGCTCACGGGCGGTGACGTAGTCGCCCACATTCATTAACGAAACCGCATAGTCGTAGTGCTCTTCGGGGTTCTTGAACTGAGTGGCAGATCGGTCCATATGCTGGTTGCAAGTATTGAGATGGACCGAGATCCGGTCCGCCAATTCCTTGCTGGCGCCAGTAATGGCTTTCTGCAGCAGGCCCTTGGCTTTTTCAAATTTGCGCTCCTGCATGGCGCGCAGTCCGGTCTCGTAGTTTTGCACAGCCTGTGCAAAACGAGGATCCTCGTTCATCGGTTTCTTGGCAGTGGTCTTCTGCGCCATCCGCAAAACTCTTCCTGAACTCTTCGTAAGATCTCCTTTTTCATACGCTTGGAAGAAATCGGTTAAATCATGACCGCCACTCTTACCCGATTTCGACCAGCAGCTTTATGACTGATGGTCAAGGAGCCCAGAACCTCACCTGTGGAAAAGCTTGGATCACTTCGAATGAGCAGGTTATACGTGGATTCGCATATCCGTCAACTCGGCCCAAGCCGTTTAACGCGGATCAGTTGATGGAAGCCGCCGTTTGCAGGTCTACCTGCTTCCACTCGCCCTTCATGATGCCCTGACGAATCTGGGCGGCGGTCTTTCCCTTTTTGTTCATGGAGTAGGAATAGTAGAGCTCTTTCAGGCAAACCGAACACTGGGCCCCATGTATGCCCTCAAAACAGCTATGAAGGCTATTGTGTCCCATCCCACGATCGCAGTAGCAGTAGCAGGGTTGCTGATGCAACACGGCAGGGATATTGGCGGCCAGTTCGTAAGCATGACTTTGAAAAGGATATTGTGCGTTGTTGCCCCACAGTTGCTCCCGGCCCAGAATCGGAGGAAGTGTGGAGCCCTTGGCGGGCGGTCCCGCATTGTATTTCGGCACGTCCCCATCCTGTTGAGATATGGCCCAGGGAGTGGACACCGCCAATACAACCAGACCTAGATAGGCAAGGGTCAAACCGCGTTTGATCATGATTCAGACGCCTCGGTGTAGTGATTGTAACCGAATCGGGGTGCGGCGGCATCGGCCTCAAAGGAACCGCGGAGGGTTTTGGGGAACTGGCAAGACCAGTTTCAACCCGGGCCGCTGGGCCCGTATAATAGGATCAGCATGCCGGAACAAACCCGTCCAGCGGATTCGCGTTCCCGCCACGACAAGAGTTCCGCACCCGTTCCGTCTCGCACTTTGCCGGTGCTGTCGGTATGGCTGCGCGACCTGTTCATCTCGCTGGCCATTTCCGCGTTCATTATTATTTTTCTGTACCAGCCGGTGAAGGTCGAGGGCACAAGCATGATGCCTTCGCTGGACGACCAGGAGCGCATTTTCGTCAACAAGTACGTGTATCGCCTGGAGCCCATCCAACGTAGCGACATCGTGGTGTTCCGCTACCCGCGCGATACCTCGAAGAGCTTTATCAAACGGGTGATCGGGCTGGCGGGCGATCATATCCGCATTGAATCGGGGGAAGTATTCGTCAACGGCGAGGCCCTGGAAGAAGACTATGTGCCGGCTGCCTACGCCGACCAGCGTTCCTATTCCGAGATCGTGGTGCCGGTCAACAGCTACTTCGTGCTGGGCGACCATCGCACCATGTCGAACGACAGCCGCGACTTTGGGCCGGTTGGAATTGGCTATATCTATGGTAAGGCCGTGTTCGGATACTGGCCCATGGATAAAATGGGAAGAGTACGCTAGGAGTTTCTTTGCGATCTTTGCGGTAAAAAGCTCGCGACCGCAAACAACGCAGAAAATCGAGATCATCGAAATCATTTGTTTCGCGATTTCGGCATCCCTGCTAAAATCTCTAAAATCCACTCCCTGGAGCAGGAATGCAAGCTACGCTTGCGCTCGAAGACGGCAGAGTCTTCCGAGGCAAAGGATATGGCGCCAAAGGCGAATGCTACGGCGAAGTCGTTTTCAATACTTCCATCACTGGCTATCAGGAAATTTTCACCGATCCTTCCTACTGCGGCCAGATTGTAGTTCTCACCAATCCTGAAATCGGCAACTACGGCACGAACGCCGAGGACAACGAAGCCACGCGTCCGTATATAGAAGGCTTAATCGTCCGCGAGTTCTCCCGGGCCAGCTCCAACTGGCGCTCGCAGCAGGTGGCGGAAGAATATCTCGAACAATTCAAGATTCCGGTACTGGCGGAAATTGACTCGCGGGCGCTGGTACGGCATTTGCGTGATCACGGCGTGATGCGCGGCGTGGTCTCCACGTTGGAAAATGACGGCGAGAAGCTGGTGGCGAAGGCCCGCTCGATTCCCAAGATGGATGGTACCGATCTGGCGAAGGTGGTCAGCACCAAGAGTACCTACGTTTGGGAAACCGGCGAGCGTTCTCATCTGCCGGACGAGGTCGTGGGCGTCAAGGACGAGCCGGCGCGGTTCCATGTCGTGGCCTACGACTACGGCATCAAGCAGAACATTCTGCGCAAACTGCGCGGCGAAGGCTGCAAGGTCACGGTCGTCCCCGCGCAGACTTTGGCGGAGGACGTGCTGGCGCTCAAGCCGGATGGCGTGTTCCTCTCCAACGGGCCGGGCGATCCCGAGCCATGCACCTACGCAGTGGACAACATTCGCCGTCTCATGGGGCGCCAGCCGATTTTCGGGATTTGTCTGGGGCACCAACTTACGGGGATCGCGCTGGGCGGAAAAACCTTCAAACTGAAGTTTGGACACCACGGCGGAAACCATCCGGTTAAGCAGTTGCACTCGGGAAAGATCGAGATCACGGCGCACAACCATAATTTTGCTGTTGATCCGGATTCGCTGCCGCAGAGTGAAGTCGAGCTGACACACATCGATTTGAATGACAACACGCTCGAGGGCATGCGGCACCGGAACCTGCCGCTTTTCTGCGTGCAATATCATCCCGAGGCGTCGCCGGGGCCGCATGATTCGCACTATCTGTTCAAGGATTTTGTGAAGATGATGGAGGAGTGGAAAGGGTGAAGCTGTTTCTTTTTCGAGTTCTGCTGATCGCCCTGCTCGGCTGCTCAAGGAATTCGCGGCCAGGACAGACGGTGGAGGACAACATCACAGTTTGTGGTGCTATCGACAGCCAGGATGCTCACCGGATCGCGAATTCCCCGATCGAATTGTACGATTCGCCGAAAGAGAGTGACGATGCCGTGGCGAACCGCTATCAGTTGGCGATCGCCGACCAAAGCGGCAAGTTCAAGCTGAAAGCAGTCGTTCCGAGCCGTCAATATTGGTTAGCGATTGTACCGAAGGCAGCTTGTGTCTCCATGGCCGAGCAGGAAGCTCGGCGAATTCCAGTAACCGCGCAACGTCGCGCCCACGACACAGAGTGCCAAGACAATATCAGGGTATTCCTGGACGCCGGTTGCAACCTTAAGCTGAATTGATTGTCTGATGCCCAAAAGAACTGATATCTCGAAAATTCTGATTATCGGCTCTGGCCCTATCATCATTGGCCAGTCGGCGGAGTTCGACTACTCCGGGACCCAGGCTTGCAAGGCGCTCAAGGCCGAGGGATTTGAAGTGGTGCTGGCCAACTCCAATCCGGCCACCATCATGACCGATCCCGAGATCGCCGACCGGACTTACATCGAGCCGCTCACGCGTGAGTACATGGAAGAGATTATTCGTATCGAGCGCGAGCTCTCGCCCGGCCAGGGATTCGCCATCCTGCCTACGGTGGGCGGACAAACTGCGCTCAATCTGGCGATTGAACTTTCGGACGGCGGCGTGCTTGAGAAGTACAACGTGCAACTCATCGGCGCGAACGTAGCCGCGATCAAGAAAGCCGAGGATCGTCTCTATTTCAAAGACGCGATGCAGAAGATTGGCCTGGATGTTCCCAAGTCAGCGCTGGTCAACAATCTGAAAGACGGTTTGGAATTCGCCGGCAAGATCGGGTTTCCTGTCATCGTGCGGCCTTCGTTCACGCTGGGGGGCAGCGGCGGCGGCATCGCATACAACCGTGAAGAGATGCTCGAAGTGCTGGCCCGCGGACTTGACTTCTCGCCTGTGCACGAAGCTTTGATCGAAGAGTCGGTGCTGGGTTGGAAAGAGTACGAACTCGAGGTGATGCGCGATCTGCGCGACAACGTCATCATCATCTGCTCGATCGAGAACTTCGATCCCATGGGCGTGCACACCGGCGACTCCATTACCGTCGCTCCGGCGCAGACCCTTACCGACCGCGAATACCAGGCCATGCGCGACGCCGCCATTGCGGTGATCCGCGAAATCGGGGTCGAAACCGGCGGATCGAACATTCAGTTCGGGGTGCATCCCACGACAGGGCGCATGGTCGTGATCGAGATGAACCCGCGCGTCTCGCGATCGTCCGCGCTGGCTTCGAAGGCCACCGGGTTTCCCATCGCCAAAATTGCGGCCAAGCTGGCTGTGGGCTACACGCTGGATGAAATTCCCAACGACATCACACGCAAGACGCCAGCGTGCTTTGAGCCGACGCTTGATTACGTGGTGGTGAAAATTCCCAAATGGCAGTTCGAAAAGTTTCCCGGCGCCGACGAAAACCTGGGGCCGCAGATGAAATCCGTCGGCGAAGTGATGGCCATCGGCCGCACGTTCAAGGAGGCGCTGCTCAAGGGTGTACGGGCGCTCGATACCGGCAAGAAAGTTGGGGCGGAGAAGATCGAACCAAAGATCCTTACTCAACGGCTGGTGACACCCCATCCCGAGAGGCTTTCCTACGTGCGCTATGCCTTGCGGCAGGGCCACACGGTCAAGCAACTGGCCAAGATGACTTCCATCGATCCCTGGTTTCTGTACCAGCTTAAAGAGATTAACGACATGCAACTGGAGCTGGAAAAGCATCCGATGGAATCAGTTCCAACCGAGGTGCTGCGCGAGGCCAAGCGCATGGGCTTTTCTGACGGTCGTCTGGCTGGGGTCTGGCGGCTCGACGGCAAGGGGGCTCAGGAGAAAGTTCGTCATCTTAGGAAGAAACACGGTATTTCTCCGGTTTACAAGCGCGTGGACACTTGCGCCGCGGAATTTGAAAGCTATACGCCTTATCTGTATTCGACTTACGAAGAAGAAGACGAGGCCACGCCTACCGGGAAAAAGAAAGTCATCATCCTGGGGAGCGGGCCCAATCGCATCGGGCAGGGAATCGAGTTTGATTACTGCTGCTGCCATGCGGCGTTTGCGCTGCGCGACGACGGTTACGAGACCATCATGATCAACTGCAATCCGGAAACCGTCTCGACCGATTACGACACCAGCGATCGTCTGTACTTCGAGCCGCTGACGCTGGAGGATGTCTTTGCCATCTGCGAGCACGAAGCTTCCAGCGGCGCACCGGTGGGCGTGATCGTGCAGTTTGGCGGACAAACGCCCTTGAATTTGGCGCTGCCTCTGAAGGCGGCGGGCGTGAACATCATCGGCACGTCTCCCGAGTCCATTGATCTGGCGGAAGATCGCAAGCGTTTCGGCAAATTACTCGACGAACTTGAAATTCCCCAGGCTCCGGGCGCGATGGCGGCATCGGTGGAAGAAGCCATCGAAGGCGCGAATCGGGTGGGATATCCGGTGCTGGTGCGCCCCTCGTATGTCCTCGGCGGACGCGCTATGGTGATCGCCTATGACGAAGAGATGGTCGTCCGCTACATGAA
>Ga0210384_10003869_pt1 | contig 17044 bp, 15 predicted proteins | sample IncBWH2MmetaG_FD_160574 | JGI IMG/M metagenome (GOLD analysis project Ga0210384, IMG submission 160574) | Forest soil microbial communities from Barre Woods Harvard Forest LTER site, Petersham, Massachusetts, United States - Inc-BW-H-2-M | ecosystem: Environmental > Terrestrial > Soil >...
CGCGCCGTCCCGGAAGAAGCCGATCCCAGGGTCCACCAGGATGCGCTCTTCTGCGATGCCCGCGGCCTTGGCGAGGGCGAGGCTCCGCTCGAGGACGGCGCGCACGGTCTCGATCGGACCCAGGCCGGCCGGCGCGCCGGTCGGCGAGGCCATGAGCACAAGACCGGCCCCGGCCTCGGCGATGAGCGACCCCAACCCGGGGTCGGAGGTGAGGCCGGTGACGTCGTTGATGATGCGGGCGCCCGCCTCGAGCGCGGCACGGGCGGGCTGGCTGCGGCTGGTGTCGGCCGAGATCGGCCGGTCGAGCTTGGTGGTGAGCAGATCCACCGCCCAGTGCAGCCGGTCGGCTTCCAGGGCGGCCGGGATCCGGGTGGTCAGATACGGCGCGGTGGACATGGCCCCCACGTCCAGCCAGGCCGCTCCCGCCCGCGCCATCGCGTCGGCCACCTGGAGGAGCCGATCCGCCTCCTCGACCACGGAGCCGCCGTAGAACGACTCCGGGCTCACGTTGATGACCCCGACGACGGCCACGTCCAGGCCGTCACCTATCGAGACTCCTGCCAGGGTCGCGCGGCTCACGGGGGATTTCTCCAGCACCAACTTAACACCGCTCCCCGCCCTGCGTCAGCCGGATTCCCGAGGGCGGCGACGGGGGTCCACGGCCTGGGGGAGTGTGGGGGCCATTTCTGGGCCCTTGCATTCAAAAGAGGCGCTCAGGCCGGAGTCGGCGCTCCCTGCAGCGGCGGGACGCGGAGGATGCGCGCGATCTCTTCGCCGTCGAGCGATTCCCGCTCCAGCAGCGCGCGCGCCAGCGCGTGCAGCTTCTCGAGATTCGTCTCGATCATGTGACGGGCGCGGCTGGCGCACTCCATCACGATCCGCTTGATCTCGGAATCGATCAGGACCGCCGTCTCCTCGCTGAAGTCCTTGGGACGCGCGACCTCGCGCCCGAGGAAGATGTGCTCTTCGCCCTTGCCGAAGGTGAGCGGGCCCATCTTATCGGACATACCCCATTCGCAGACCATCTTGCGGGCCATGTCCGTCGCCTTCTCGAGATCGTCGCCGGCGCCGGTGGTCTGCTGCTGGAAGACGATCTCCTCGGCGGCGCGGCCACCGAGGAGGATCGTGATGCGATTGACCAGGTAGTCCCGCGAGTAGTTGTACTTGTCGTCGGCGGGAAGCTGCTGGGTGAGGCCCAGCGCGCGACCGCGCGGGATGATCGTGACCTTGTGGAGCGGGTCCGCCCCCGGAAGCAGGTCCGCCACCAGGGCGTGCCCCGCCTCGTGGTACGCGATCGTCTTCTTCTCGGTCTCCGAGATGATCATCGAGCGCCGCTCCACGCCCATCAGGACCTTGTCCTTGGCGTTCTCGAAGTCGATCATCTCGACGACCTTCTTGTCCTGGCGCGCCGCGAGCAGCGCGGCCTCGTTGACCAGGTTGGCCAGATCCGCACCCGAGAAACCGGGAGTGCCGCGGGCGAGGACCTTCAGATCCACCTTGGGCGCCAGCGGGATGCGCCGGGAGTGGACCTTGAGGATCTCCTCCCGCCCCCGGACGTCGGGCCGGGCCACCACCACCTGGCGGTCGAAGCGACCGGGCCGCAGCAGGGCCGGGTCCAGAACGTCCGGCCGGTTGGTGGCTGCGATCAGGATGACCCCCTCGTTGGTCTCGAAGCCGTCCATCTCGACCAGGAGCTGATTCAGGGTCTGCTCGCGCTCGTCGTGCCCGCCGCCCAGGCCCGCGCCCCGGTGCCGGCCGACCGCGTCGATCTCGTCCATGAAGATGATGCAGGGCGCGTGCTTCTTCCCCTGCTCGAACAGGTCGCGCACGCGCGAGGCGCCCACGCCCACGAACATCTCCACGAAGTCCGAGCCCGAGATGGAGAAGAACGGCACGTTGGCCTCGCCCGCGATGGCCTTGGCCAGGAGGGTCTTGCCGGTGCCAGGAGGGCCGACCAGGAGGACGCCCTTCGGGATCTTGCCGCCGAGCTTCTGGAACTTGGGCGGGTCCTTCAAGAACTCGATGATCTCTCGCAGCTCTTCCTTGGCCTCGTCCACGCCCGCCACGTCCTGGAACGTGACCTTGTTCTGCTTCTCGGAGATCAGCCGGGCGCGCGCTTTGCCGAAGGACAGGGCCTTCGCGCCGCCCCCCTGCATCTGGCGCATGAAGAAGATCCAGACGCCGATGAACAGGAGCATCGGCACCCACTGGAGCACGATGGCCAGCCACGAATTGGTGTCGGGCGGCTTGACGTCGATCTTCACGCCCTTGTCCTTCAGCGACTTCACCAGGTCCGGGTAGTCCGCGGTGAAGGTGCGGAAGGAGGAGCCGTCGCTCAGCCGTCCGGAGACGTTGTTGCCCTTCAGCGTGACCTCGCGCACCTCGCCGGACTCGACCTTCTTCAAGAAGTCGGAGAAGAAGATCTCGCCCCGCGGGGTCTGGTTTTGCTGGAAGAGCTGGAAGAGCAGGATGACGATCAGGCCGATCACCATCCAGAGGGCGAGATTCTTGTAGAACGGATTCATGGTGGAGCAATCATACCATACGGAGCCAGGACGTGCGGGGGGCCCCCGAGCGCGAATCAGAGCTCGATCACCGGCTCCAGGACGGCGAGATCGGCCAGGTTTCGGTGCCAGCCGTCGTAGTCGAGCCCGTAGCCCACCACGAACTCATCGGGGATGACGAAGCCCACGTAGTCCACGTCCACGTCGACCTCTCGGCGGGAGACTTTGTCGAGGAGCACGCAGAGGGCCAAGCTTCGCGGATGCCGGGTCGCCAGGTTGCGGCGCAGGTAGCTGATCGTGCGCCCCGAGTCGATGACGTCCTCGACGATGATGACGTCCCGTCCCTCGATGGAGATGGAGAGGTCGGCGGTCAGTCGCACCACCCCCGAGGATCGGGTGCCGGAGCCGTAGGAGGACACCGCCATGAAGTCCATCGCGACCGGCAGGGGGATGGCCCGGATGAGATCGGCGGTGAACAGCACCGCGCCCTTGAGCACCCCCACCAGGAGCGGGGCCCGACCCGCGTAGTCGCGGCCGATGGCCTCGCCGAGCTCGGCGACGCGAGCCGCGATCTCGTCGCGTGAGATCAGGATGCGGCCGAGGCGCCGGTCCACCGGGCGGGCCGGGCTACTTGAGCGTGACGAACGCGGTGAGCGAGCGCTGACCACGGAGCCGCTCGGCCGTCGCGGCGGCCTCCTCGCGCGTCTTGAAGGTACCGATGCGCACCCGGAAGGGCACCTGCCCTTCCTTGACCGCCACGCTGGCCACGTAGGCCTCGACCCCGGTGGCCGCCAAGTGCTGGCGCATCTCGTCGGCCTGCTTGCGGTTCTTGAATGCGCCCACCTGGATGGTCCAGGCCGACGACGCCGACGTAGCGGGCGAGCCGATCGCGGGTGCGGGAGCGCTGGCGCCGGTCTGCTTCGCCGGCGTGGGTGCTGGTCCAGTTCCGGGGCCGGCCACGTCGACGGCCTTGGCGGGCGCAGGCGGAAGCGCGGGCGTGGGCTTCGGCGGAGCCGGCACGGAAGCGGGGGCGGCCGATGCGGACGCGGGAACGGGCGCGACGGTCGGGAGCTTGACCGAGACCGGCTTCGCCTCGGTCCTGGGCGCGCCGGGGCCATGGAGCGGCTCGGTCAGCGTCTGGTAGAAGGTGAGCTTCTCGGTCGCCTCGGGTGGGCGATCCACCAGCACGTCGGCGGCGAGGCCGCCGCGGCGCGCGGCCGGAGCGCCCTTCTTCGCAGCCTCCGGCGCGCTCGAGCCGGCGGCGACGACGCTGTGCCGCGCCCATTGCCGGCCCACCAGCAGACCCAGCGCGAAGGTGAGCCCGAGGATCACCACCACCGCGCCGCCGAGCGCCATCCACTGCCCGAGGCCGGGCCCGCTGCCGCCGCGCCGCCGCGCCGAGACCGCCATGTCAGTCGGGCTCCCCGCTCCGGCTCATCGCGTCGGGCGCGGAGACGCCGAGCAGGCCGAGGCCGCTGCGCACCACCTGTCCCACCGCGGCACACAGCCCGAGGCGGGCCAGCGTGGTCGCCCGGTCGGGCGTGATCACCCGATGGGCCTTGTAGTACGGGTGGAAGAGCCCGGCCAGCTCGGTGAGGAAGTAGGCCACCCGGTGCGGCTCACGGGCGCGCCCGGCGCCCGCCACCAGGTCGGGATACTGCAGCAGGCGCCTGATCAGGGCCTGCTCTTCATCCAATCCCAGCGGCGCGAAGTCCACCTGCTCCCAGCGCGGCACCGTCACGCCTTGCTCGGCCGCGTTCTTGAACAGGCTCGCTACGCGGGCGTGCGCGTACTGCACGTAGAACACCGGATTGTCGGACGACTGCCGCGTCGCCACCGCCAGGTCGAACTCGAGCGGGCTGTCGTGGCGGCGGGTGAGGAAGGTGAAGCGGGCCGCGTCGCGGCCGACCTCCTCCAGCAATTCCTCCATCAGCACGAACTCGCCGCGCCGCTTGGACATGCGGACCGGCTGGCCATCGCGGAGCAGCGTGACGAGCTGCACGATCAGCACGTCGAAGGTCTCGGGCGGGTGGCCGAGCGCCGCCATCGCGGCGCGCAGGCGGCCCACGTAGCCGTGGTGGTCGGGCCCGAGGAAATTGATCACGTGGTCAGCGCGGCCAAACTTCGCGAAGTGGTGGAAGCCGATGTCCACCGCGAAGTAGGTCAGCTCGCCGTCCGACTTGCGCAGCACCCGATCCTTGTCGTCGCCGAAGGATGTCGACCGGAACCAGAGCGCGCCGTCCTGCTCGAAGGTGTGACCGGCCGCGGTCAGCGCGTCGATCGCCTGCTGCGGCCGCCCCGCGTCCCGCACGTCCCGCTGTTCGTGGGCCCAGTGATCGAAGCTGTTGCCGTAGCCCTCGAGCACGCGACGCTGGCTCTCCACCATGGCGGCCACCGCGAGACGCCCCAGCCGCTCGAGCCGCTCCGCTTCCGGCCGCGCCGCGAGCGCGCGCATGGCCGTCGGGTCCTTCGCGAGCCACTCCGCGACGAGGTCCACCAGGTACTCGCCCGGATAGCTGTTCTCCGGCAGCTCGACCGTCTCGCCGAGCGCCTGCCGCAGTCGCACGTCCACCGACCGCGCGAGGGCGGTGAACTGATTGCCCGCGTCGTTGACGTAGTACTGCGACTCCACCGCGTAGCCCTGAGCGCGGAGGATGCGGGCGAGCGCGTCCCCCACTGCGGCGGCGCGCGCGTTGACGATCACGAGCGGCCCGGTCGGGTTCGCGGAGACGAATTCGAGCAGCACGCGCGTGCCCTTCCCGGTGTCGGCGCGACCGTAGCGCTCGCCGGCGGCCAGCACCCCGTGCAGCGCGTCGCCGCACCAGCGCGGGGAGAGGAACACGTTGACGAAGCCCGGGCCGGCGATCTCGAGCCGCTCGACCGCGTCGGTCTTCGGGAAGTGGGCGACGATGGCCTCGGCGACCTGACGAGGGGAGCGCCGCGCCGCGCGTGCGAGCGCCATGGCCACGTTGGTCGCATAGTCGCCGTGCCGCGCCTCGCGCGGGGTCTCCCACTGCACCTCGGAGGGTGCGGGTAAGCCGGCGGCCTCGAGCGCGTGTCTCAATGCGTCCGCGAGATGGTCGGTGATGTTCAAAGACGGAAATCGCCGCGGGCAGGCGGCAATAGTGGATGATACGCCCCGCTCCACGAGCGAGCGAAGAAATTTCCCTCGCCTACGCGCCGCCGAGCTCGCGCAGGAGACCCTCGTCGAGGCAGGCGGCGAGCGTGTCCGCGAGCCGGTCGTAGGCCTCCTCGCGGATCGCGCGATGATCGCGCGCCTCACCGACCGCGGCCGGCGCGGGGGCGGCCCGCGCCCAGTCCAGCACGCGCCGGCGCGCCGCGCCCGACTCGAGCAACCCGTGGAGATAGGTGCCCCACACGCGCCCGTCGGGCGACGCGCAGCCCTCGGCCCGGCCGGCGACCTCGAAGAGCGGGCGCGGCGCGCCGGATGCGCGGGTCGCCCCCATGTGGATCTCGTAGGCTTCGAACACGGGGCCGTCGGGCCGCCAGCGGGCGCGCACCCGGCGGGTGACCTTCCGGCGCGCGAGCGTCGTCGCGACCGGGAGCAGGCCGAGCCCGGTCTCGCGCCCTCCGCTCTCTACGCGGTGCGGATCGGCGATCACCCGCCCGAGCATCTGATAGCCGCCGCAGACGCCCAGCACCCGGCCGCCGCGCCGGCGGTGCTCGGCGAGCGCCTCGACGAAGCCCCGCGCCTTCAGCGCGCGTAGATCGGCGATGGTGTCCTTGGAGCCCGGCAGGACGACGAGCGCCGCGCCGGCCAGCTCCCGCGGCTCCTCCGCGTAGACCAGACGGACGCCGGGCTCGGTCTCGAGCGGCGCGAAGTCGGTGAAGTTCGAGATGTGGCCGAGCCGCACCACCGCGACGCGCAGCCCGCCGGAGAGGGGCGCGACGCCACCGTCGAGCCCGACCGAGTCCTCCTCCGGCAGGGCCAGCCGCGACAGGAAGGGGACGACGCCGACCACCGGAACGCCGGTGCGCCGGACGAGATCCCGGATGGCGGGCGCGAGGAGCGAGGCGTCGCCGCGGAACTTGTTGATGACGAAACCGCGGACCCGCCGTCGATCGGCGGGCGGCAGCAGCACCATCGTGCCCACCAAGCTCGCGAAGACCCCACCCCGATCGATATCGCCCACGATCAGCACCGGGGCGCGCGCCATCCGCGCCACCCGCATGTTGGCCAGGTCGCGGCGCATCAGGTTGGGCTCGGCCGGGCTCCCCGCGCCCTCGATGACCACCACGTCGGCCTCGCGCGCCAGACGCTCGTAGCTGCGGCGCACCGCCGGCCAGAGCGTGGGGGTGAGGCGGTAGTAGCCGCGCGCGTCCGCGTCCCGGCGCGCGCGCCCGAGCAGCACGACCTGACTGCGCGCCCCCGCGCGGGGCTTGAGCAGGATCGGGTTCATCTCCACGCGCGGCGGCACGCCGGCCGCCTCGGCCTGCATCACCTGGGCCCAGCCCATCTCCCCGCCCCCGATGCCCACGTGCGCGTTGAGCGACATGTTCTGCGACTTGAACGGCAACACCCGGAGACCCTGCCGCGCCAGCAGACGGCACAGGCCGGCGACCAGCACCGTCTTGCCCGCGTGCGAGCCGGTCCCCTGCAGCATGATGGCGCGCGCGCGACGCCGATCCCTCACGGCCGTGCCAGCAGCGCAAGCCCGGCCAGGAGCAGGCAGAGCGCGGCTCCCCACCGCTCGACCCGCATCGCCCGATCGATCGCCTCCAGGTCGGGCGGCGGCCCGTCGCCCAGCCGGTAGTGGCCACGCTTCTCCAGCGTCACGCCAAGCGCGCCCGCCATCGCGGCCATGGTCTGGCCCGCGTTGGGGCTGGCCGTGCGTCGCCCGTCGCGCTGCAGCACGCGCGCGGCGCCCTCGGCGGACTGTCGCGCAAACCACGCGCCCGCCACCAGCGCCCAGGCGGCCAGCCGCGCGGGCAGATAGTTGAACGCGTCGTCGGTGCGGGCCGTGGCGCGGCCCAGGTACTCGAGCTCGTCCTGCCGGTAGCCGATCATGGCGTCGGCCGTATTCACCGCGCGGTAGAGCCAGGCGGCCGCCATGCCGGCGCCGACGCCGCCCAGCAGCGTCCCCGCGACGAAGAAGCACACCGGCGCCGCGAGCCCGTCGGTGAAGTTCTCGGCCAGGGATTCGACCGCGGCCGAGGCGACCGCGCCGGCGTCGAGACCCTCCGCGGAGCGGCTGACCAGGTGCCAGGCCAGCTGCCGACGGGCCCCGGCGAGGTCGCCGGCCACCAGGTGGCCGCGCACGATCTCGACCGCCGCGAAGAGCCCGTCGAGCGACAGGCTGCACTTGAGCAGCCAGGCCTGCGCGAGGAGGGCGACAACGCCCGGGAGGGCGGCGAACACCGCGTGGAGGGCCAGCGCGCCGCCCGCCGCGACGCCCGCCACGACCAGGACCAGGAAGCTCCCGTAGAGAGCCAGATCCTCGGGAGCGCGAGGGGCGAGGCGGCGGCCCAGCGTGACGAGGGCGCCGAGCCAGGCCACCGGGTGCCAGCGGTTGGGCGGATCACCCACGAGCAGATCGAGCGCGATGGCCAGGCCCAGCACCGTCACCGGAGCCAGCGGCGCCTCACCGCGCCCTCAACGGAGCTCGAAGACGAGCGGGATCCGAATCAGCAACGGCCGGTGCGGCAGCGAATCGGGAAACGGCAGCGGGCCCAGCCGGCGGATGGTCTCGAGCGCGGCGTCATCCAGGATCTCGTGGGACGACGAGCGTACAACGCGGACGTCACTGACACGGCCGGTGGCTTCGAGCCGCACGTACAGCTCGACCGTGCCCGTGAGCCCCTCCTTCCGTGCCGCCAGCGGGTACACGAGGGCATCCGCGACTCGCTCGCGGAAGCGTCGGAGATACGGGCCGTACTCAGGACCCGGGCCGCCCGGCCCAGTCCCGGGGGCGGCAAGCGCGAACGACGAGCCGCGGGAACTGACCGTCCCGGAGTCGGTGGCCCCGAGAGTTCCGCCTGCCCCTCGCCCGGTGACTCCGGGCTCCGATGCGACGGCCCGGCCACCGGTCGGTGATGACACCGGCGACATCGACGGGGACGCAGGCTCACTCGGCATGGCCTGCGGAGTGACCGCGGGCACCAGAGGCGCCTGCACTTGAGGCTCTACTTGAGCTGGAGTATCCGGAAAGGCTTCCAGATTTGGAGAAATAGTCCCCGATGTCTGGCCGGATGACGACGGTGCGGACTGCGGCGCCGTCGCCTGGGGGGCGGGCGAGGCTTCATGCGAAGCGCCGACGAGGGAACCCAGCGCGGCGGACCTCGTGGTCGCCTGGCGGTGGAAAGGTCGCGGCGCCGATCGGGCCGCGGAGCCGTCACGCGATCCAGGCCCGGCCGCCCCCGCCGGCTCGGGCGGCTCCACCAGGTCAACGAAAAGCGGCTGCGTCCAGTCCGTCGCTGACCACGCGACGATCAGTGCACCTGCCCCCACGTGGAGGAGCACCGACAGCGTATAGCCGCCGAGCCGAAGGACGGGGCTCACCGATTCCGCTCCCGCCAATCGCGAATGCCGGGAACGAGTGCTGCGCGCACCGCACGAGCGACGACCCAGCCGAGGGGGCTCGCCGGTCCCCCGAAGCGCGCCCACCCGCCAGCGCCGGTCGCCGCGATGACCACCGCGTCGGTCGAGGTACCCGTCGCCGGCACGCCGTCCTGAGCCTCGATTTCCGCCTCCCGGAGCGCCAGCCCCTTCACCTCTGTCGCGGTCATCACGGCATTGACGAGGGCCGCCGGCTCCGGATCGGCGTCCACCACGACGATAATGTTGATGGTCGACACACCACACCGGGCGATGGGCGAGTGACCCGCGGCGATGGGATTGCTGAGCCCAACCGTGACGACGGCCAGCGCCGCGCAGCCCTCGGTCGCTTCCTCGGCGACGACCGCGCGCTCGGTCGCCGCTCCCGTCAACAGCCCGACCCAGGGGGCGGGCACCGACGCGCGCCGGGCGAACGCCGCGATCATCCCCGAGGGATCCAGACACGGATCATTCTTCCCCACGTGGACGTTGAGGAGGGCGCGCGCGTCGGCAAAGCCGCCGAGGTGCACCGCCGAGGACAGAACGCGTAGGGGCTGCGAGCTCACCACCACCACCGCCTCGCTTCCGATCTCGATGGACACCCCGGCGATCACGCCGCGCCTCCTAGAACGACGCCCGCAGCCCGACGAGCGCGTTGATGCCGAGGGCCGGGAAGCCGCGCACCTCGGCGTACTTCTCGTTGAGCAGGTTCTGCACTCGGGCCGTCAACTCGACCTTCTCGAGTAACCCGGTCCGGCCCAGGATGCGCCAGGTTCCGCCGATGTCAACACGCGTGTGACCGCGGTTGTAGAGATCGCCGAAGGACTCGAACTGGCGTTCCACCGCATACACCTGGACGAAGGTGGAGAGGCCGCTGAGCGGTTGCCAGGTCAACCCGGCGCTGCCGCTGTTGCGTGGGACGCGCGGCAGCGGGCGGCCCGTGGAGAAGTCGTCGGTGTCGGTGTACGTGTACGCGAAGGAGGCGACGAGGCTGGGCAGGATATCCACCTCGCCGCCCGCCTCGACGCCCCGGGAACGGGCCCGCCCGGCGTTGAAGGGGCCACCGAAGGGCGCGGTCGGCAGGGGCGTGCAGCAGATGATATCGTTGGTGAAGTCGGTGTTGAAATAAGTCGCCCGGAGCCGGACGCGGTTTCGCCACAGATTCTGGTCCACCCCGACGTCCCACGACTGGCTCCGCTCGGGCTGGAGCGCCGGGTTGCCGAACTGCGGGAAGAAGAGATCGTTGAAGGTAGGCGCGCGGAAACCCGTGCCGGCGCTCCCACGCAGGCGCGTGCCGGTCTCCTTGATGACGAAGAGGACTGACCCTTGCGCCGTGGTGGCCTGCCCGAAGACGCTGTCGTCCTCGATCCGGAATCCACCGGTGATGAACAAGCGGTCGAAGAACCGCAGCTGCTCCTCGAACAGCACCCACGGTACGTGGCGGGAGGCGCGGAACACGCCTTGATTGTTCCCCTCCTCGTTGCGGTATCCCACGCCGACCGTGCTGGTACTCCACTTGCCGAGAAAGAACGAGTTGAGCCACTCGCTCTCGAGCCGTTCGACGTCGACCTGCGACTTGACGAGCACGTCGAAGTCGAAACCGGGATCGGGCGGATCCTGGAAGCCCTGGTTGTTCGTGTAGCGCCCGAAGCTCGCCCGGCTCTCCCACCACTCGACGGGCCGCGTCTTGCCCTCGACGCTGAGAACCGTGGTCTCGGACTGCTGCTTGGCGTTGGGGTTGATGATCGGCACGATCGGCTGGGGCGGCGGGAACACGCCTTTGATCGGCACCCCGATGTCGCTCTTGTTGTACCGGTAGATCACCGAGAGCGAGCTGTCGAAGGGCAGCGCGACCCCGAACCGTACGTTCCCCGCGTTGACGTTCGAGTTGTCGTTCTTGAACTGCCCGTTGCTCTCGAGGTGGAAGCCGGACAGGGCGTAGTCGAACATCTTGTACGTGCCGCCGAACGAGAGCTTGTTCTGTAGCGTGTCGTAGTTCCCGACGCTGCTCTCGACGGACCCGCCGAAGGGCCCCCCGCTGCCCTTCCGGGTGATGATATTGACAACGCCGCCAATGGCGTCGGCCCCGTACAACGTTGACTGAGGCCCCCGGATGACCTCGATGCGCTCGATCTGTTCCGGTGAGATGTCAGACAGGTCCGTCTGCCCGAGCGTGGGGCTCGAAACACGGACGCCGTCGACGAGGATCAGCACCTGGTTCGCGTTGGCGCCCCGGATGCTCAGGGTCGACAGCTTGCCGTAGCTGCCCTGCTGCGTGACGGTGACCCCCGGGATGTTCCGGAAGGCGTCGTCGACCGCCGAGTAGTGATAGGCCTTGAAATCGTCGCCCGGAATCACGCTCAGGGCCACGCCCAGCTGCTGGGCCGGCGTCGCGACCGTGGTCGCGGTCACCACCACCGGGTCTACGCTCTTCGCTTCCTGGGCCTCTGCAGAAGCCACCGCCGCTAGCGCTATCGTAAGAACCGTCCCAACTGTCAGTCGCATGACCGCTCCCTTTCGCTCGAAAGGATGGCGAATTTCGCATCGCAGCCAGGTCTCCTGACTCGTGGATCGTCGTCGTGACCCGGCCTTCCCGGGCGCGCCTCGCGGCGGCCTAGTGGCTCCCTCGCGGGATCGGGCATGACTCCCCACTCACAGTGGCGGGACCGTGCCGGCTTCGGCCCGGACATCGGCCGGGACCGGCTTCCCTTGGACTACGATCGAGCTTTTTTTATCGATTGTTGCGGGTCATCACCTCCTACTGGGCTTTCATCAGCCCTGGGGGTAGATCAGGTGCACGGTGGGGCGACGGCTGATCGGATGCTTGTCGACCAGGACGCGGCAGCCGTACGCGGCCTCCAGAACGGCTTCGTCGATCACCATCTCCGGGGGGCCGACGCGCATGGCCGCGCCGCCGGCCAGGAGGAGCAACCGGTCGCTCAGCTCGGCCGCGAACCCCAGGTCGTGGGAGACCAGGACGATGGTCAGCCCGGCTTCCCGGCCGAGTCGGCGCAGCAGCCCGGCGCACTCGGCCTGGTAGCGCAGATCGAGAAAGGCGGTCGGCTCGTCGAGCAAGAGCAGGCGCGGCTCCTGGGCCAGCGCCCGGGCCAGCATCACCCGCTGGCGCTCTCCACCGCTCAATCGGTCGAGCTGCGCTCCCCGCAGGGCCAGCACGCCGACCGACTCCATGGCGCGCTCGGCCGCCGCGCGATCGTCCCGGGTCTCGAAGAAGCGGCCCGGGGCGCGCGGGAAGCGGCCCATGAGCACCAGCTCCTCCACGGTGTGGGGGAAGGCGCGCGGGACGTCCTGCGGCACCACCGCGACCTGGCGCGCCACCTCGGCGCGGGAGAGCTGGGCGGTGTCCGCCCCGTCGATCAGGATCTGGCCGCCGGAGGGCATGAGCACTCGGGACAGGAGGCGCACCAGGGTCGTCTTGCCGGAGCCGTTGGGGCCGATGACGCCGAAGATCTCGCCCGGCTGCACCTGAAGCGACAGGTCGCGCAAGGTAAAGGCGGCCGCGCCCGCGCTGGGGACCGGGTAGGCGAAGGCCACCCGACGGCACTCCACGAGGGGTGTCATGGCGCGACATCGGGCGCGCGGGAGCGAAGCAGGTAGATGAAGAACGGCGCCCCGCAGAACGCGGTGATCACGCCCACCGACAGCTCGGCCGGCGCGATGAGATTGCGGGCGAGCGTGTCGGCCAAGAGCAGGAAGGCTCCGCCCCCCAGCAGCGCGGTGGGGATGACCACCCGGTTGTCGGCGCCGAGCATCATCCGGAGCGCCTGCGGCACGATCAGACCCACGAAACCGATCGGACCCACGAAGGCCACCACCGCCGCGGTGAGGAGCGCGGCGCCCGCGAAGATGCGCCGCTTCAGCGCCTCCGCGTCCACCCCGAGCTGCTCGGCGCTCTCTTCTCCCAGAGCCAGGAGGTTGAGCGAGCGCGCCTGGCCGATGACCAGCCAGCAGCCCAACGCGGCCAGCACCGCGAACACCGCGAGGCCGCTCGGCGCGATCGGGCCGAGGTTGCCGAGCAACCAGTGCACCACGCCTCCCAGGCGGTCGAAGTCCACCACCGAGATCAGCACCGTGATGGCCGAGGAGAAGAAGATGCCCACGATGACCCCGGCCAGGAGCAACGTGTGGACCGGCATGCCGCCCGCGCGGGAGGCGATCAGGTAGACCCCGGCGCCCGCGACCAGCGCCCCCGCGAAAGCGCAGGCGGCGAGCCCGACCGCATCGACGAGCCCGCTCCCCAGCCCGAAGACCTGGGCCACGATGACCCCGAAGGCGGCCCCGCTCGAGACCCCCAATACCGACGGCTCCGCGAGCGGGTTACGCGTGAGTGCCTGGAAGCCGGCTCCGGCCACCGCGAGTGCCCCGCCCGCCAGCAGAGCGGCCAGGATGCGGGGCAGCCGGAGGCTCAGCACGACCACCTGGTCCACGCCCTTGACGTGTCCGGTCAGCACCGCCAGCACGTCGCGCGGCGGAACGCGCGCGCTCCCCAGGAAGAGCGCGCCGAGCGCCACCAGGGCCACCATGAGCCCGAGGCCGGCCAGCAGCACGGCGAGCCGCCCCGCGGAGACCGGTCCGTCCGTGCTCACCGCCGTGTCGCTCCGTCGAAGGCCTCGGGATGGATCAGGCGCGCGAGCGTCTCCAAGCCGTCCACCATGCGCGGGCCGTACCGATGCATCAGGTTGCCGTCCACCGTGTAGAGCCGTCCCGCGCTGATCGCCGGCACCTGGTGCAGACGCTCCCACTTCGAGCGAACCAGCGGGCTCCGCTCGGAGCCGTGGCTGGCCAGGACGATGATCTCCGGGTTCCGCGCGACCGCCGCCTCCATGCTATAGCGTGGGTATCCCTGCCCGCCGTCCGCGGTCACCGAGTCGCCGCCCGCCAGGTCGATCAGCTCGGAGACGAGCGCCCCGCGGCCCGGCACGATCAGCGGGTCCGGCCACAGGACGTACAGCACCCGTGGGCGCGGCCGCGTGGCTACGCGCGCCGTGATCGCCTGGATCCGCTCGCGCAACCCGGCCACCACGCGGTCGGCCGCGTCCCCCCGATCGGCTAACCGCCCGAGGCGACCGATCAGATCGAGCACGTCGGCCACCGTGATCGGATTGACGAGGAAGACGGGGATCTGCAGCCGGCCGAGCTGGTCGAAGGTCTCCTGGCGGTTGCCGGAGGTCGTGGCGATCACCAGATCGGGTTTCAGCGCGACCATCAGCTCGAGGCTCGGGGCGAGCATGCCGCCCACGCTCGGCTTGCGGCGGGCGTCGTCCGGATAGTCACAGAAGTCGGTCACACCGACCAGACGGTCCTGGGCCCCGATCGTGAAGAGGATCTCGGTCACGCTCGGCACGAGCGAGATGATGCGCCCGGGCAGGGCGGGCAGCACGACCTGCCGGCCGGTCTGGTCGGCGAGCGTCAGCCCCGCCGCCGGGCGTGTCCCCGGCATCGGGAACAGCAGGGCGAGCGTGAGGGCGAGGAGGATCCGTCGCGTCACGGTACGAAACCCGGCGGGTCGACCCGGTCCGACACACCGGCCGACTTGAACGTCGCCATCTCGGTCAGCACCGCGAGCGCGGCGCGCGCCAGGCTGATACACAGGGCCGCCCCGGTCCCCTCGCCCAGGCGCATGCCGAACGCGAGATACGGCTCGAGGCCGAGGGCCTCGAGGACGCGCGCGTGCCCGGGCTCGGCCGAGCGATGGGCGGCCAGCAGCGCGCTCCGCACCTCCGGCTTGAGCCGCACGGCGACCAGCGCCGCCGCGCCGGCGATGAACCCGTCGAGGATCACCGGGAGGCGATAGGCCGCGCCGGCCAGGATCACGCCCACGAGGCCGGCGATCTCGAATCCGCCCACCTTGGCGAGGGTGTCGAGCGGGTCGGCCGGATCGGGCTGGTTGACGGTGAGCGCGCGGCGGATGGCGTCGATCTTCCGCCGCCGCCCCGCGGAGTCCACTCCGGTACCGGCGCCGGTGACACTCTCCACCACCGCCCCGGTGAGCGCGGCCACGATGGCGCTCGCCGCCGTCGTGTTGCCGATCCCCATCTCGCCCGTGCCGATCAGGTCGGCGCCCCGCGCCCGCTCGGCCTCCACCAGCGAGATGCCGATCTCGATGGCGCGCCGGGTCTGCTCTCGGGTCATGGCGGGGCCGAGCGTCATGTCGGCGGTACCGGCCGCGATCCGGTGGGCGCAGAGCTGGGGGTGCCGAGGCAGGGGCGCCACGACGCCGAGGTCCGCCACCACCACGCGCGCGCCGGCATGCCGCGCCAGCACGTTGACCGCCGCCCCACCGCGGAGGAAGTTCTCCACCATCTGCGCAGTGACAATCTGCGGGTAGGCGCTCACGCCCTGCGCGACGACCCCGTGATCGCCGGCGAGCGTGAAGATCACAGGATCTCGGAGGGTGGGCGGGCACGTCCCGGCGATGGCGGCCAGGCGAATCACCAGCTCCTCGAGGCGACCGAGGCTGCCGGGTGGCTTGGAGAGCTGATCCAGGCGCCGGCGTACCTCGACCTCGGCGCCGGGGTCGGGGAGCGAGACGATGCTAAGGAGCTTCGTGAGGTCGGTCACGGCCGATCGGGGATGTGGCGACGGGAACGTCCTTCACGGTCAGGGGCAGACCCGCGATCATCAGGATCACGCGGTCCGCCGCCGCGGCGAGACGCTGGTTGACGAAGCCCAGGAGGTCGCGGAAGCGCCTCCCGACCTCGGTGGGCGGATGGACGCCCTCGCCGACCTCGTTCGAGACGATGATCAGCGAGAGCGCCCGCTCTCGCATGAGCTTGACCAGGTCGTCGGCGGCGGCCAGCACCGTGGTGTCGTCCTCGCCGCGCTCCATGCGATTCGCCACCCAGATCGTGGCGCAGTCGACGATGACCAGAGCGTGCCGGCTCGCGGCCCGGCGGCACGCGGCGACGACGTCGACGGGCTCTTCCAGCGTGGTCCAGGCGGCGGGGCGCTCGGCCTGATGTCGGGCGATCCGCGCGGACATGTCGCCGTCGAGGGCGCGCGCGGTGGCCAGAAAAGCGACGGAGCCCCCGCCCTGCCGGGCCTGCTCGACCGCGTAACGGCTCTTGCCGCTACGGGCGCCTCCCAGCACGAGACAGGAGCGATGGACGACGGGCACCCGGGTCCTCCCTCGAAGACCGGTGAAGGGTGGCGGCGTCGGGCAGGTCTCCTGGCTCTCGGATCGTCCTACTCCCCGCGCCTTCCCGATCCGGTTCGAGCCGGATCAGTGGCCGATCGCGGGTTTCGTTCCCGATTACAGTGACGGGGTCGCGGCGGATTCGCACCGCCTTCCCTGGAGGCCCGCACCCGGCGGGCCGCCCGGACACCATGAACGGGCCCGACCGTAGCAGAGCGGTCGAGCCAAAGCAAGCCGGCTCCCGGTCGCCGCTCCGGCTACCAGCGGGAAAGCCGGTCGATGTGGCGACGCTCGCGCTTGGTGGGCCGGCCGGCCCCGCGGGGCCGATATGCAGGCGGGCCGGTCCGGGCTTCGCGGGGTGGCGGCGGAGGCGTGAGGTCCTCGTAGAGCAGCGCGGCCTCGCTGCCGCTGCCGCGCCGCTCGGTCAGGACGGTCACGCGGACGATGCGACGGCTGCGCGGCAGGGTGATCCGCAACAGGTCGCCGGGGTGCACCGACTTGGAGGGCTTGGCGGCGTCGCCGTTGAGGTCCACCTTGCCGCCGTTGCAGGCCGACGCGGCAAGGGTCCGGCTCTTGAAGAATCGCGCGGCCCAGAGCCACTTGTCGATTCGGACGTCCGCCATCAGGTTTTTACCGTAGCACAGCGGTGGCGTGAGAAACTGATCTCGCTCATGACACGCGCCCTGATCGCGCTCACCTCCGCCGCCGCGCTGCTCGCGATTGCGCTTCTCGTGGCTGGGCCGGTGCCGGCCGCGGATCCGAACATCCTCGTCATCGAGGACTGGTCCGCGCAGCCCGAGGGCAAGACCGGCATCCCCGAGGGCTGGAAGG
>Ga0210384_10003871_pt1 | contig 17037 bp, 13 predicted proteins | sample IncBWH2MmetaG_FD_160574 | JGI IMG/M metagenome (GOLD analysis project Ga0210384, IMG submission 160574) | Forest soil microbial communities from Barre Woods Harvard Forest LTER site, Petersham, Massachusetts, United States - Inc-BW-H-2-M | ecosystem: Environmental > Terrestrial > Soil >...
AAACGCAAAATATAAAAGTACGACCACCACAAGGGCTAGAGCCCCAATCGTGAAAGCCATGGCACGGGATTTGTGAGATTGGTCGGCAGGTGGGTCAAATAACGTCATGTTTTTCTCCTGCCCGCGAGCAGTGAAAATCAGTATAGCTTAAGCGTGTATTTGTTCGAGCAGACTGTCGATGAAAATAACCAGAGGCGGGTCGAACTCAAAAATTACTGAAACTAATCGGTTGCGATTTTCGCTTCTTCCGGCAGCATCACCGGGATGTCATCCCGGATGGGATAGACCCGTTTGCATGCTTGGCATTTGAGTCCCAAACCCTCGGCCCAGAGCTTTACAGGAGTTTTGCAAAGCGGGCAGACCAAAATATCCAGCAAATCCTGTGGTACTGCCATGCCAGAGCCTCCGTATCGTAAAGAAATAAGCGTTAATGCGACTTTATCAAAGCGTGGTGCGCCGGTAAACTGCGCCCATGAAACGACCGGCGAAAAACAGTCCGCTTGGGTTCAATTAAGGTTACGATACTTCGCGTTGTCGAATTTGCTTACCCGTATTGGACATGAATAAAAGATCTTTTCTCAAACTTATCTCCGGCGCAATGTCCGCTCCCGTTCTGTCTCCGTCATTGGCCTGGGCGGCCGGGGATAAATTAAAAAATTGGGCGGGCAACATCGAGTACGGCACGGACCGCTTGTACTCGGCAACTTCCGTGGAGCAAGCGCAGGAGTTTGTCAGGAAACATACCAGGATGAAAGTGCTCGGCACGCGGCATTGCTTCAATTACCTTGCCGACAGCACCGACGAGTTTCTGTCGCTTCGTCCGATGAATAAGGTGCTCGAGCTGGATGCGAAAGCACGGACGGTCACAATTCCAGCGAACATGAGCTATGGGCAGCTCGCTCCTTACGTGCATGAACGCGGTTTCGCGCTGCATAATCTGGCGTCTCTGCCGCATATCTCGGTGGCGGGCGCATGTGCCACCGCAACGCACGGATCAGGTGAGAAGAATGGCAATCTTTCCACCTCGGTGTCGGCTTTCGAAATGATTATCGCGTCGGGCGACATCGCTACGCTTTCTCGCAAGCAGGATGGCCAAGGATTTTCAGGGGCGGTTGTCGGGCTGGGTGCGCTCGGGGTGGTCACAAAAATCACGCTCGACCTTCAGCCCACCTTCATGATGAAGCAATACGTTTATGAAAACCTGCCGCTCAGCCAGATGCAGGAACATTTCGATGCCATCGAGTCCAGCGGTTACAGCGTCAGCCTTTTCACTGACTGGCAAAAAAAGCGTATCAATGAAGTGTGGATCAAGAGCCGCGTGGAACCTGGGCAAGAATTTAAGCCGACACCGGAATTTTTTGGAGCTACGCTGGCGACCAGGAACCTTCACCCAATCGCCGCACTTTCCGCCGAAAATTGCACGGAGCAGATGGGCGTGCCCGGTCCTTGGTACGAGCGATTGCCACATTTCCGCATGGGATTTACGCCCAGCGCCGGAAACGAGCTGCAAGCGGAATACTTCGTTCCGCGCAAGCACGCGGTTGAGGCGATTCTTGCGGTGGAGCGGATTCGCGACCAAGTCAGTCCTCATTTGCTGATTACGGAAATCAGGACCATTGCCGCTGACGATTTCTGGATGAGCCCGTGCTACAAGCAGAATTCCGTTACGATTCACTTCACGTTGAAGCCGGATTGGCCTGCGGTCAGCAAACTTTTGCCGGTTATTGAACGGGAGCTGTCGTCATTTGAAGTGCGTCCGCACTGGGGGAAACTTTTCACGCTGGCGCCAGAACGACTGAGGGCGGGCTACGAAAAGTTGCCGGAGTTCGTCGAGCTCAGTAAGAAGTACGATCCCCACGGGAAGTTTCGGAATGATTTCCTCAATACGAATATTTTCTCCTAGAGTTACTTCCTGGATTTTTCGGAAGCTCGGGTCTCCTTGGTACCCAGCCGCGAAGTGTTCTGTGTAATTTGCGTGCCTTCCTGCAGCCGTTCCGTCATCGCTCCGGGCGCCGCGTCGCACTATAGGAAGCAAGTGCAAGCGCGGACGCATGGTCACTGCAAGGGTTTTGAAACGGCTTAAAAAATGCGCGAGTTACCGGAGTGAGTGAGAGAATATCCACGAGCTAATTCGGCATGTCACTCGGGATCCTGGTGAGTGACGATGTGAACATCGACGGCGGGGGCGTCGCGCAAGAAGCGGTGAATGGCCCATAAGTAAAAAAGTTTGCGCAAACCTTTTACGACGGCCCGTCCAAAGATGACTTGCGTGACGTGTTTCTCTCGCGCGAATGCCGCCATGGTATCCGCGATGTTTTTACCTTTTATTCGGACGACTTTTGCTCCTAGATCCCCTGCGAAACGAATGTTGGCTTCCAAGGATTTGTGACCGGGGCCTTGATTTTCCGCCCCGTTGTCCACGTGGACCACGTATAGCTCGGCGTCCAAGCGCCTGGCCATGCGGGCGCCGCGAGCGATCAAGTATTGGCCTGAGGGGTTCGAACTGATGCAAACGGCCAGCCTTTCGCGCACCGGCCAATTTTTTTCGATGTCCTTGGCAGCCATGTAGGATTCCAGGCTGCGGTCGACATGTTCAGCTACCTGCCGCAGGGCGAGTTCGCGCAGAGCGATCAAATTGCCGCGGCGAAAAAAATTGTGGAGTGCTTGATGCACTTTGTGTTTCGAATAAACGTCCCCGCGTTCCATGCGCTGTTGAAGCGCTTCCGGCGTGAGGTCCACCATCACCGTTTCGTTGGCCATCAAAGGAACCCAATCGGGGACAGTTTCGCGCACCGTGACTCCGGTAATGCTGTGGACCGTGGGTGCCAGACTCTCCATGTGCTGAATATTTAAAGTGGAGAGGACATCGATTTTGGCGTTGAGAAGTTCCAGCAGGTCTTCGTAGCGTTTGCGGTGCTTGCTGCCGGGAATGTTGGTGTGGGCCAGCTCATCGACCAGAACGACGGCGGGATGGCGGGCGATGATGGCGTCCACATCCATCTCTTCAAATGTCGTGCCTTTGTATTCGATGCGGCGGCGAGGTATGGTTTCGAGCTCGGGCACGAGCTCTTCGACGCCCTTTCGGCCGTGAGTTTCGATGAAGCCGATCACCGCGTCTTCACCCCGGCTGTGGCGGCGGATGCCTTCGCTCAACATGCTGTAGGTTTTTCCTACGCCGGGGGCATAGCCGAGGAAAAGTTTGAAGATGCCTTTGGTTTTCTCCGGGTGGCTAGCTTTCTCCAGCCAATCTTCAGGTGTTTTCTTCATCGGGCGTCTTACCGCTACCGGGTATGAACGGCTGAGCTAGAATACTGCAGTGCTCTCACGTCTTCCTATTCGCTTCCTGCACGTTGTTGTAGCGCTCGGCATCGTGGCCCTCATTACTTTTTTTTATCGCGACCTGTTGCGAGTAAACCAAACGACCGTCGCGCTTACATTTGTGGTGGCAATTTTAGCAGTTTCGACCTTTTGGGGCTTTACCGTTTCAGCCTTTATGTCCCTGGCGGCGATGCTGGCATTCAATTATTTTTTCCTTCCGCCGGTAGGGACGTTTACGATTGCCGATCCGCAAAACTGGGCGGCGCTATTTGCGTTCCTGGCGGCATCGCTTATCGCCAGCCAACTGGCGGCGCGGGTGCGCAAGGAAGCCGATGAAGCGCAGCGGCGGCGCAATGAACTGGAGAGACTTTACACTTTCAGTCAGACATTGCTGGTGTCCGGGAACGTGATTACCTTGCTCAATGCGATTCCCAGACACATCGTGGAAACATTTGAAGTGGGAGCGGCGGCACTTTACCTGGAAAACAAAAATAAGTTTTATCACTCGGGAGGGGCTTCGCACTTCGCCGAGGAAGAGTTAAAGCGCGCGACGGCTCGGGATGAGCCGCTGCGTGATGCGGGCCGAAGTTTGTCTTTTGTTCCGGTACGCATGGGCGCGCGCGCGATTGGAAGTCTGGGAATCTCGGGCCAGATGTTATCTCGGGAAACGCTGGACGCACTCGGTTCCATGATTGCGATTGCCTTCGAGCGCGCCCGGGCGGTGGAAGAACTGGGAAAAACAGAAGCCACCAGGGAAGGCGAACGTTTGAAATCAGCTTTGCTGGATTCCGTGACGCATGACTTTCGTACGCCGCTGACTTCCATTAAGGCGTCGGTGACCAGTCTACTGTCCGAGCGCCACGTGGCGGACCCACAAAAACGCGAACTGCTAACGGTGATCGATGAAGAGTGCGATCGCTTGAACCAACTGGTGGGTGACGCTGCGGAAATGGCGCAGCTGGATGCCGGGGAATTCGAATTGGATGTGGCGCCCAATTCGATGAATGAAATTGTTTCGGCGGCGCTAACGTATTGCAAAACATTATTAGGACCGAGAACCATACGCATGGATGTCCCTGAGACGCTTCCGTCTGTGCGCGCCGACTTCAATCGCATACGGGACGTGCTGGTGCGCTTGATTGAGAATGCCAATGGTTATTCGCCGAAAGACCAGCCAATCACCATTACTGCCGAGGCCAGCGGGAATGTCGTGCTTACCAGCGTCGCCGATAAAGGACCGGGGATCGAGGACATGGAGTTAGGGCTGATTTTTGACAAATTTTATCGTGGGAAGGACCAGCGTTACCTTGTTCAGGGAACGGGGATGGGGTTGCCGATCGCGAAAGCCATCATTCAAGCGCACGGTGGAACGATCAGCGTGGCCAGCCAGCGCGATCATGGCTCGGTGTTTTCCTTCACTCTGCCCATCGATTCGTCGTCGAGCAAAACGCGATGAACGCCGCGACGATCCTGGTGGTAGATGATGAATCGCAGATTCGACGTGTGCTGCGCACGACGCTTACCGCGGAGGGTTACACCATCATTGAAGCACGCGATGGCACGGAGGCATTTGAAAAGGTCCGCGACAGCAAACCTGACCTGATTCTCTTAGATATGAATATGCCCGGATTGGACGGACTGCAGACGTGCCGCGAGATTCGCAGCGATTCGGAAGTTCCCATCATTATGCTCACGGTGCGAAACGCGGAGAAAGACAAGGTTCGGGCTCTTGACGCCGGGGCCGACGATTATGTGGTGAAGCCGTTTGGTATGCAGGAATTGCTGGCGCGAGTTCGGGCGTTGCTGCGACGAGCCACCGAGGATAAGGATGCCGGGGCGCTGGTATCCAAGGAACTTAATTTTGATTTTGAGAAGCGCGACATTGTGGTCCGCGGGACGCAAATTCATTTGACGCCTAAGGAGTTCGCGGTGCTGAAGGAATTGGTAGTCGCGGATGGCCGGCCGATCTCACATCGCAGATTATTGCAATCCGTGTGGGGTCCTGAGTATGGCGAAGAGACGGAATCGTTGCGGGTGGTGATCAACCAGCTCCGCAAAAAAATTGAAGCGAATCCGGCAAAACCAAAATATATTCACACGGAACCGTGGGTTGGTTACCGCTTCAGCCGGCCCGCCGATGCAAGAAGACCAGGATTGAAGGAAGAATTGTGAAATTTAGCGAGTGGCCAAAATGCCGGCTTACCAGGAACCTTCCTTCCGGCCCCACCACCAAATGAGTCCGACGGTTGCGGTGCTTTGATCTTTACTGAGAACATTTTGTACATCGGTTAAGAAGGCCGGCTTATTGGAGAAATCGCGACGGAATTCGTAGCGCATAAGAAATCCGTCCGCCAGGCTGTAATCGAAGGTGACGGTGTTTTCTTTCAGTGCTTGCGTAAGTCCGCTGAAAAGTCCTCCGCGGTCGGACAGATATTCGGCACGAGTGGCCAGCGCGATTTTAGGGTTGACCTGATAGCGAACATAGGCAGCGCCGCCGGCGACGTGAGAAGGAGCGGATGATTGACCAGGCGCTTCGGTCTTCCACAAACGCTGAATAAAATAATCGCCTTCCAGAGTGCAAGACAGTTTAGGCGTAGCCTGCCAGGTTACATAACTGTCAAAAATGTGCGTACGCCCATTTGGCGCGGGACGAATAGCAGCAAAGCTGAGCCCGGGCTGCACCGGAATCGCACTCGTTGGTGGGACGACGGTTCGATCTGGATGTTCCTGTCCGAGATAATAGTTCATGGTCCAGACAACGTTTTTCGACGGCTTAGCAACGAAACCGAACAGCTCATCTTTGAAACCATTGGTGGCTTCGACTTGATTGGTGCCGTTTACCACCCAATAGTTCAGTGTAAAGCGATTGCTAATTGGGGCACTGAGACGGACGCCCATGTGGTAGAAGGGCAGAAAGTCGAACCAGTAGGCGCGGGAATAATTTATTTGGTCTTTGGAGTAGTTGCCTTCGATTCCGAGAGAACTTCCCCATTTGCCAAAATCGACAGTTATAGCTTTACCGGCGGGAATTATGTATGTGCCGTAGGCCTGAAAAATGTTGCGATAAATCTGGGGCCGGGGTTCGTTGGCGGGGTTTCCTTGCAATGTGTCGGTGGCTTGGCCGAACTGCAAGTCCAGACGCCCGCCCCAGCGGCGGCCGGCTGCGGCATCAGGCGGATGTTCAACGACGACACTAGCCTGGTTGAGACTGAATTCATTGCTGAGCACGTCGTAGGCGCGTAGCAGATTTACTCGACCGACAGGATTGTTGAAATTGTAGGCGTAGTAGCCATCCAGCGCGACATTGATGGTGGTTTCACGCAAGAAACCGAGCACCCTGCTCTCGTCTGGCTGCAAGACGGTCTGAACGGCTTCCTTTTTTGGAGTCGGCTGGATTACCGCCGCAGGTTGTGCGGCCGCGGCTGCGTTGGTGCTAGAGGGAACGGACTGGATCCGATTGACGATAGCTTTTAACTCAGATACCTCAGCTTCGAGTTTGCTGATGCGCACTAGCAGCTCTTGCGGACTCTCGAAGGTCAGCGGAGCTTGAGCAGGCGCGGCAGATTGCGCACGCGCGAAGGGGCTGCACGCGCAAGCGGTGACGATTCCGACGCATTTTATTAAAGCACGCCGATCCCATGCCCTTTTCCTGATTGTCGCGACTTTTTTTCTTTTGTCGTGAATTGCTTTAAGGTTGCGGTTCATACGTTCACCTTCGGGAACTGGATGCTGAACACTCGAGTCTTCACGGTATAAAGAAATGCTAAAAAGCCTAAAAGTACAATTTATTCTTACCATCGGGCAGATGCATTTTTTCTGAGCGGCAACGGCTTAACCGCGAAAGGTGACACCCCTCTAGTAATGCAGCGGAAGGGAAATTGTAAGGATTTCGTAAAGGCTTTTTGCTGTGGGAATCAGTCCGGGAAGTTGAGCTGTTTGTGCAGCGCAATGAAGCGGGAATTAGACCGCACGGGGTCAAGCTCAGGCTCGACCTTGAGAAAGACCAGACCGTTCGAGCGGTCTGCGAAAGCCTTTTCCATCCAGTCCATGGCCATTTCGGTTTTGTCTAACGCGATGTACACGACCGCGACGTAAAACGGGGAAACATACTGCTTCTTGGACTGCGCTGCCAACGGCTGGAGTGATCGCAGCGCTTCCTCCTGATTGCCAGATAGCGCATCAGCATGCGCCAAGGCGGAGATCATCAGCGGACTGCTGTGGGAAAGTTCAACGGCCTTTTGCAGCTCGGCGCGGGCTAGATTGAATTCACCCTTTTGCTCGTAAGCCTGGCCAAGGATCAGGTGCGCCCATGCGTAGGAGGGATCAGGTATATGACTACCGCGACATTTATGATGAGCACCAGAATTTTCGTTACGCTGGGATGGCGATATAGCTCGTAAACCTCTACTGGCACGAGCGAGCTGGTAATGATTATGGTAAACCACTCGGCCCAATGTTTCATAAGCCAGAGTCCGATTCCCTCGGTCAGAAATATTCCAGCGTAGATAAAGCTCACGATACCGAGGCCCTTTACCTTGGCGGGAGTCAGATTGGAGGCCTTCTCAATCCCTCTTTCTACCCAGCGGTTGCCCGGATCGAGACCGCTCATAGCGACCCAATGATCTAGCGTGCTCTGCAAGTCTCGATGACGTAGCTTCAGGGCGCCCACGCCAACGGCGATGAGAGTTATCGCTTTTAGCAGCTTGAACAGCGCGATTAAACGGAGAACAGTGGCATCAGAAGATTTCATGTGGTCGCTTATTGTAGCGCCGACAGGCAAAAGTCCAGCCACGAGAAGACAGCTCCTGTCGTTTTCGGATAGGCGGCCAATCGTTGCTCACATAATTAGATATGTCACTCGCGGTTTAAATCTTTTTTGTGATGGAGGATCAAGTCATTGGCCACTGCATGAAAGAAGCGGCCTCCATAAAGGGCGATGATCAGGAAGGTGCCGAATAAAACTATGGCGTCGAGGCTGGCACGACCTTCGCGCGCCCAGTAAACGTCTTCGAGATTCAACCACAACGCAAATTCATCCAATGTGAGCGCGGCGCCCGCGCCGTAAAGAAAGGACATTAGACGGCTCGCTGCGATGGAGGAGTTTTCTCCACCCACGCCAACATCCTGCAACCATCCAAAACCGACGGCCAGCAAAATCAAAATTCCCCAAACCAGATGATGAATGTGCCGTCCACCAATGTAGATATCGTGGAAGGGTCCAATGTTATGAAAGTTGACATAGGCAAGCGTCCTAGCGACCGCGAAGGTGGCAAAAAATCCGATCGCTGCTAAAAATAGGCGGCGCTTTGGCCGCTCGGAAATGTGTTTATGAAAAAGTTCACCGACGCGCGGATGGCGCAGCACCAGTAGGGTGATGCCAGCCGAAACCAACACAAAGAGCAGAAGGAGCCACGTTTTAATGGACATGTCTTCCCTGAATCGTCGACTGAATCGCTAGCAAAGATTTATACACGACCAAGGTGTTGAAGCGAAGCCGAGTAGGCGCGAAGAACGACTTAGTCAGATGTTAGTTGCAGAGCGCTAAACTTGGCCATCCATTAGCACGCGGAAATTTTGAACGCTGCGCTATTTTAGAATGCGAAATGGACTCTTATCCACATCATAAAAGCCATCCGTAGAATACCTTAGACGACATTACTGGATTCCTGGCGTTGAACATCGGTTGCGAGCGGGCCATACTTTTATCCGTTAGCTCGGCAAATAAATTGGACCGATATTCTCCAGGAGGAATTATGAATGCTGCATACCGATACATTACGTTTCTTTTCCTGACGGCCGCCCTAGGCGCGCCCGCCGCGATAGTTACGAGGGCAGTGTCGCAGGATGAACACCGTGACGAACATCGTGATGAGCATCACGATCAAAAACGCGTGTACGATCGCTCTCACAAGGACTACCACAATTGGGATAACAATGAAGACCGCTACTATCATCAATATTTCACCGAGAACCACAAAGAGTATCGCGACTACGCGAAGTTGAATCGCAGAGATCAGGACAATTATTGGAAGTGGCGTCACGAACATGGTGATGACAACCACTAAATTCTAGTCTTACACACAGGCCACATGCACGGGCAGCCACAACGGGCTGCCCGCTGTGTTTGTGGCTGTTGGGATCGCGAAATTCTCCCTCCCAGTGTTGGCTAGAAGGCGTTGAGATTAAGGCTTGGGACCGCCAATTCTTTGTCATTCGCATGTTTACCTGCAGGCGGGTAATGTAGACGTAGCCTGGAGGGCCAGAGATTCTTGAAGGGCGAGTTCCGCATTTTGTTTCTTTATGAGGTGGCCGAGGCTATACGCCTTGATGTACTGCGGCCTCTGCTCGAACCAGGCGGTATGCAATCCTCAATCGGTTTGACTCCTCCGATCCCGCACTATTTGCACTTTGAAAGATCGCCGGTGGTCGAGACCATCCAGCCGATGGTCCTGAAGGCCGGTGAACACATAGAAGGAAAAACCAATTATTACGACTATGGAGTGGTCAGCATTGAGCTGGAGGTGCCGTTCGACTGCGACTGGGGTGCTTTGGTTCAGCAATCCAGTCAATGGATCGGCGCGACGGAACTGGAGAACCGGGCGACCGAAATACTTCGCACAGCTTTGAAACACGCCACCCCTGCTCTCGTGAAACCGTACGATAACTGGCTCAAAGAGGACTATTACGTAATACAACTCCGCGAAATACGGGGCGGCGATGGCCACAGTCTGGCCTCCGAAGAATTGCTTGCATTGCACGGCCCAGAGATAGCCCAACTGGTTCGTGGGGAATCGGCATTGTTGTCCGACGCGGAGCGGCAGGAAGTTTTGCAATCGAGCATCTCCTACTCGCACGCGGATTTGTTGGTTGTAGGTTGGAGTGGCGCGCTAGTCTACGGAAGCTCGGAAGTGGCAGCGACAACCATACAACTGCTGGAGTATGCCAATACGCAGCTGTTGGAATTTCGTTATTACGACACCTTGCTCACGAGCCTCCTTGACGGAGTGTATCGTTCGCTGGAGCGCCAAGGCGGTTTGCTTACAGCCTGGCGGCTCTCCCGTGAAGCGGCCCGGTTGAACACCATCCGCCTAGATGTTATGGAATTGACCGAGAAGGTTGATAATGCGGTGAAGTTTTTGAGCGATATGTTTTATGCACGGCTATACAATTTGATTGCCGCTAAGGTTGGCGTGCCGGATTATCGCGGACTGGTTGACCAGAAACTGCGCACCGCCGGTGAGCTTTACCGATTCATGGTGGACCAGTTCAATCAAACCCGCAGCTTCGTCCTTGAGCTGGCGGTGGTGATCATTCTAATTGTTGACCTCGCCTTCCTGTTTCGTGGCAAGTAGCGATCCCCCCGTAACCCTAAGAGAAGAAACTGCTCGCACCCAATATTAGGCCCGGGTGTATCCAAAGACGGGTTACTATTCGTCAATAAATAGGGGCTCTCCGTGTCCCGGTCCCGACTAACGTGAGGATGAGGAACCACTTTGCCTGCTGATCAAACTGAGCATCCAGCTATCGGGCCCGAACATCGGTTACCCCCGCCAACCGAGGCGACGCCACCCAGACGAAGCACCGCCGTGCGCGTCCTCATGTGGGTCGTGATCCTGTCGGTATTCGGGCTGGGCTTCTGGCTGGTTTTGCGTCACCAGGAGGCAACAACCGCCAAAGCACCCAGAGGAGGCGGCGGGCCGGTCACGGTGACGACCGCAACAGCGCAGAAACGCGACATCGGCGTATACCTGGATGCTATCGGCACGGTCACACCGGTTTACACCTCTTCGATCACCAGTCAAGTGAATGGCATTGTGACCGAGGTGCACTACAGAGAGGGTCAGATCGTGCACAAGGGCGATTCCTTGATTGACATTGATTCCCGGCCGTACCGGGCCACATTGATGCAAGCGCAGGGTACCCTGGAGCGGGACCAAAATGTTTTGGCGCAAGCGAAGATGGATCTGCTGCGCTACCACGAAGCGTGGGATCGCAGAGCCATACCAAAGCAACAGTTGGACGATCAAGAAAAAATCGTGCTGCAAAATCAGGGCACGGTGAAGCTTGATGAGGGCACGGTGCAGTTCGACCAGGTGCAGGTGAGCTATTGCCATATCGTGGCGCCCATTACCGGCAAGGTTGGTTTGCGGCTGGTCGATCCGGGAAACGTGGTGCAATCGTCGGGAACGACCACGCTGGTGGTGATTACGCAAATGTCGCCCATCACTGTAATTTTCACTATTCCGGAGGACAGCCTCGGGGCAGTACAGGAGCGTTTGCGCAACAAGGCGGTGCTGACGGCCGATGCACTTGACCGAGGCGGGCAACAGAAAATAGCTACGGGAAAATTGCTAACGCTGGACAACCAGATCGACACCACCACCGGAACGGTTAAAGCACGCGCCTCGTTCGAGAACAAGGATGCCGCGCTTTTTCCAAACCAGTTTGTTAATGTTCGGCTGCTCGTGAATACGCTCCACGATGCCACCTTGATTCCCGGCTCGGCAATCCAACACAACGGACAGACTGCATTTGTTTATGTTCTCCAGGACAACACCGCACATATGCGCACGATTAAACCGGGCGTGACGGACGGCGGAATTACGCAAGTCACGGGCGTGTCCCCGGGGGAGGTGTTGGCAAACAGCAGCTTCGATAAGTTGCAGGACAATTCAAAAGTTGTCATCGCCTTGAACCCACCTGCCCCCGGCAACGCTCCAGGCGGATCACCAAACCGAGGGAATAGTTCGGGCGGCAGAAACAGCGCTGCTCCCGGATCCGCTCCGGGAAATCCAAGTGGCCCAGAAAACGCCGCTGCTCCAGAGAATACTTCCACGCAAGGCAACGCCAACAGCCAGGGGAGTACGCCTCATTGAGTCCGTCACGTCCGTTCATTTTGAGGCCGGTTGCGACAGCGCTGCTAATGGCCGCCATACTACTGGTGGGCATCGTGAGCTACACGCAGTTGCCAGTTTCCGCATTGCCTGAAGTCGACTATCCCACTATTCAAGTACTCACCTTTTATCCTGGAGCGAGCCCGGATGTGGTGGCCACGACGGTGACCGCACCATTAGAGCGGCAGTTTGGTCAGCTCCAGGGCCTTAGCCAGATGACTTCCAGTAGCTCGGGCGGCTGCTCCGTCATCGTGTTGCAATTCACACTGAGTCTAAATATTGATGTCGCGGAAGAAGAAGTGCAGTCGGCCATCAATGCTTCGCAAAACTTTCTTCCCGCGAACCTTCCTTCGCCGCCGATTTACAGCAAGACAAATCCCGCGGACGCTCCGGTGCTGACCTTGGCGGCTACGTCGAGCACCATTCCGCTTTCGCAGGTGGAAGACCTGGTGGATACGCGGCTGGCTCCCAAGATTTCGCAATTGAGCGGCGTTGGGCTAGTCACCATCAGCGGTGGTCAGAAGCCTGCAGTACGTATCCAGGCTAATCCGGCGGCGCTCTCTTCCTATGGAATTAATTTGGAAGACTTGCGGACGGCGGTTACGCAATCGAGCGTCAATGCCGCAAAAGGGAATTTTGATGGTCCACGTCAGGACTATCAGATCGATGCCAACGATCAATTGGTCACCAGTAAGGATTACAGAAATGTAGTGGTCGCCTATCGCGATGGAGCGCCGGTGATGCTCACCGACGTTGCGAATATCGTGGATGGCGTGGAGAACAAGAATCAAGCCGCGTGGATGAACAAGACGCCGGCGGTCATCGTGAACGTGCAACGGCAGCCCGGTGGAAACACCATCAGCGTAGTGAAGCGGATAAAAGCGCTGCTGCCACAACTGGAAGCCAATCTTCCCAAAGGGATCGATATCACTACACTCACGGACCTGACTACACCGATTCAGGCGTCGGTGTCGGACGTGGAGTTTGAATTGATGCTGACGATCGCGCTGGTGGTCCTGGTGATCTTTCTGTTTTTGCGAAACTTGTATGCCACGATCATTCCCAGCGTGGCCGTGCCCCTGTCACTAGTAGGCACGTTTGCGGCGATGTACGCGCTGGGCTACAGCCTGGATAACTTGTCGCTGATGGCGCTGACCATCTCCACCGGATTCGTTGTTGATGACGCCATCGTCATGGTTGAAAACATTTCGCGCTATATCGAGGCGGGCGAGCCTCCCATGCAGGCGGCGTTAAAAGGGGCGGAACAGATTGGCTTCACGATTTTGTCTCTGACCGTTTCGCTGATCGCGGTGTTGATTCCGCTGCTTTTCATGGGAGATGTTGTGGGCCGGCTGTTCCGGGAATTCGCGGTAACTCTCGCAGTCACCATCGTGGTATCGGCAGTGGTTTCTTTGACACTCACGCCGATGATGGCGTCGCGCATCTTGAAGCACAATCCCACGGAAAAGCAGGGATGGTTTTATCAGAAGTCGGAGCACATGTTCGAGAGGATGATCGCCTTTTACGGGCGCACCTTGAAATTCGTCCTGGGGCACCAGACGATTACGCTGCTGGTGGCGGCGGGAACGCTGTTACTCACCATCTTCCTGTATGTCGTCATTCCCAAAGGATTTTTTCCAGTGCAGGATACAGGAATTATTCAGGGAATTTCGCAGGCACCGCCGACGATTGGGCCCCAAGCCATGGCGGAAAAGCAGCAGGAACTCACCGATGTTATTCTTGCCGATCCCGCAGTCGAGAGCCTGTCGTCGTTCATCGGCGCTGATGGCACCAACATCACCACGAACAGCGGAAGGTTATCGATTAATCTGAAGCCGCTTAGCCAGCGGGACCTGAACGCCTCCGATGTTATCCGCAGGCTGCAGACCAAGCTCGCTACTGTGCAAGGCATTCAGCTGTTCATGCAGCCGGTGCAAAACATAACCGTCGATGATCGCGTCAGCCGCACTCAATATCAATACACGCTAGAGGATCCCGACCCGAACGAACTGAATGACTGGACCAATCTTTTCGTAACCAAGCTAAAGAATTTGAAGGAGTTGGAAGACGTGGCTACCGACCAGCAACCCGGTGGGCTTGCCGTACAGCTGGTAATCGATCGAATCACAGCATCGCGTCTCGGAATAGCACCGACGACCATCGACAACACGCTGTACGATGCATTCGGACAGCGGCAGATTAATACGATGTACACGCAGTTGAACCAGTATCACGTGATTCTGGAATCTGAGCCGCGGTTTCAACTTGATCCGGACAAATTAAACAAATTGTATATACAGGCGAATGCTGCTGCAGGCACTACGGGAGCGGCGGCGAGTTCGAGTGGAAACGGTTCCACGTCGGCCGGTTCGAACGCGCTGACTACCAGTCCTCTCTACAATCCGACGCCGAACACCTTGACTCCTCCGGTGAATGCGCTCACCGCCGGTACATCGAATACCGCAAACAAAGTCAGTAATCAGGCGGCAGTCACGAGCTCTGCAAAAAGTAACGCCGTGCCACTCAGCGCATTTTCGCATTTTGAAATGAAGACCCAGCCCCTCTCAATCAACCACCAGGGCCAGTTTCCAGCCATAACGGTTTCTTTTAATCTTGCGCCCAACGCTGCACTCGGCGGAGCCATTACGGCCATCGGCAAAGTTCAACAAGATATGCACATGCCGGCCAGTTTGCAGGCTGATTTTCAGGGCACGGCAGCGTCTTTTCGTAATTCGCTTTCGAACATGCCTTTGCTGATTCTTGCCGCGCTCGTCACGGTGTACATCGTGCTCGGCGTGTTGTACGAAAGCTTCATTCATCCGGTAACAATTCTTTCCACGTTGCCTTCCGCCGGGGTCGGCGCTTTTCTGGCGTTAATTATTTTTCATCAAGACCTGAGCGTGGTGGCCATCATCGGGTTAGTGCTGCTGATCGGCATCGTCAAGAAAAACGGAATTATGATGGTGGACTTTGCGCTCGAAGCGGAACGCAACCACGGGAAAAGCCCCAAAGACGCCATTTACGAGGCCAGCCTGCTTCGTTTCCGGCCCATCATGATGACCACCATGGCCGCCCTTCTGGGCGGTCTGCCGCTGGCGTTTGGCACGGGCATTGGTTCGGAATTACGTCGGCCACTGGGAATCGCCATGGTCGGCGGCTTGCTCGTGAGCCAAGTACTTACGCTGTACACCACGCCGGTGATTTACATCTTTTTCGATCGCATCGCTCAGCGCTTTTCGCGAAAATCGCCAGCCTGGGGACCGGGTACGCAACCGCAAACCGCGGAACACTCATGAACGTATCCGCTCCATTTATCTACCGGCCCGTAGCCACGACGCTACTGACCATCGCCATCGCCGTGGCAGGCGCTATCGCTTTCAAAGTGTTGCCTGTTTCTCCTTTGCCGCAGGTGGACTTTCCTACCATTTCAGTTAACTCCAGTTTGCCGGGAGCGAGCGCGGAGATTATGGCCTCTTCCGTGGCTACTCCTCTGGAACGGCAGTTCGGTCATATCTCCGGCGTTACGGAGATGACCTCCACAAGCAGTTTGGGAACAACTTCTGTAACCATTCAATTCGACCTGAGCCGCAACATTGATGGCGCTGCTCGGGACGTCGAGGCGGCCATCAATTCTGCGCGTACTTATTTGCCTGCAAACCTTCCTTCGAATCCCACGTATCGCAAAGTCAATCCCGCGGATGCGCCCATTATGATCGCTGGACTCACTTCCGATAAGTATGGTCCGGACAAACTGTACGACGAGGCGTCAACAGTCATTCAACAGAAACTTTCGCAAATCCAGGGCGTAGGTCAGGTGAACGTGGGTGGCGGGGCGTTGCCTTCCGTGCGCGTGGAAGTCGACCCCACGAAGTTGGCCGGCTATGGGCTGGCCATGACGGATCTGCAATCGGTGTTGCGTTTGCAAAATTCCGATCTCGCCAAAGGGCAAATTACCAATGGCGACACCAGCGCTGACATTCTCGCGAACGATCAGATATCACACGCGGAAGACTACAAGCCGATCATCGTCGGCTATAAGAATGGAGGGGCGGTCAGGCTATCTGATGTCGCAAAGGTAATCGATTCAGTACAAAACGTGCGCGCGGCGGGCTATTTGAATGGCAAACGCGCGGTAATGCTCATCATCTTCCGCCAGCCAGGCGCCAATATCATTGATACCGTTGACCGCATTCGCGCTGATCTGCCTTCGATAGAAGCTTCGATTCCACAGGGGATCGAGACCACCATTGTTCTTGATCGCACGACTACGATTCGCGCGTCGGTAAGCGATGTGGAGCGGACCCTGGGACTTTCCATCGTGCTGGTCATCGTGGTTGTTTTCATTTTTTTGCGGAATGGGCGGGCCACGCTGATTCCGGCGGTTGCCGTTCCGGTCTCGTTGGTCGGAACTTTTTCGGTGATGTATCTCTGCGGCTACAGTCTCGACAATCTCTCATTGATGGCCTTGACCATCTCCACTGGTTTCGTGGTGGACGACGCTATTGTGGTGATGGAGAACATCACCCGGCATTTGGAAGCCGACATGGAACCCTTCGCCGCGGCGCTCAAAGGAGCGCAGGAAATTGGATTTACTGTTTTTTCGATCAGTATTTCGCTGATCGCGGTTTTTATTCCACTCTTGCTGATGGGCGGAATTGTAGGGCGCCTATTTCGCGAATTTGCCATCACGCTATCCACGGCCATTATCGTTTCCATGGTCATTTCGCTGAGCACCACACCGATGATGTGCGCCTACCTGCTACGCGACGAGCAGCACGAGAAACACGGCCGTGTGTACATGAGTATGGAGAGATTTTTTGAAGGC
>Ga0210384_10003874_pt1 | contig 17025 bp, 14 predicted proteins | sample IncBWH2MmetaG_FD_160574 | JGI IMG/M metagenome (GOLD analysis project Ga0210384, IMG submission 160574) | Forest soil microbial communities from Barre Woods Harvard Forest LTER site, Petersham, Massachusetts, United States - Inc-BW-H-2-M | ecosystem: Environmental > Terrestrial > Soil >...
AGGGAACCCCGGGCGGCATTCCGGTGAGATTCTTGTCCGGCGCGGTGCGATACTTTGAAGTTAGTGTACCGTCTCGCATGTAATGGTAGTGTCGCCGGTTAGGGGAAACGTATCGGCGTATCGGCGTATCGGCGTATTGCGGTACCGGCGTATCGGCGTCCGGCGAAGTAAGACTGCTTTTCGACACGGCTATAGTGACCAGAAGGTCTCGACGAAGTTGATAACGCTTTGCAAACGCCGACCCGCCGACACGCCGATACGCCGATAGGTTTCCCCTAACCGACTTCCCGCCTGTGGCCTTCCTCGTCGTACTCGTAGATTTTTCCGCCTTCTTCGTCCCTGGTTTTCTTATGCGATCCGTCGCAAAACGGTTGGTTCTTGGAGAGACCGCACATGCAGATCCAAACAGACGACTCTTGGGGCTTTATCTCAAGAGGTCCCTGGGCGGATTTAAGGACTTTGCGCATAACCCAATGGTTAAAATAGAATCGAAACAAAATGTCGAGCTACAACCGGTGTCCTGTCCCCGAAATAGCAGGTACCTGCTATTTCGGGGACAGGAAACTAGGGACGAGCTATACGTGAACGCGAATTACACCTGCTCTTGTCCTGCGCGTCGACTATCTGAATCAAAGAGAGCCATTACAAATGTTGAGAGGGTTGGACCTTGCCCATCAGGGATACGATTTCGGCCAGACAAATTCCGGCCACAATGGAGGCTCGTTGCAAGGCGTCCTCAGCTTCGTTGGCCTGCCCATTTTGAATGCTGGCTATGCCGATGTTAAGGTGCCGCACCATCGAATGAAACCATTGCAGAGTGAGGTTGAAACGCTCGCCTATCTCGGGCTTTTCACGGAGTCCTTTTCGTTCATCAAGTTCGGCGAGATAAGCGCCGTGTAGGGAGACGAGGAAGCATCGGCAAAAGATGAGAAAAAAGTCCTGAGCCTCGCCAGTGGGCAGCAGCTTCGCGTTGGACAAGCCCAGGATGACCCGGAGGATTGGCCTGCTGTAATAAGCGAAATGAATTTCAACCGCGGCCCGACAGCCATGGCTCTCAAGAGCTTGCCGCGCGGCCGGATCAGACTGAAGCGATTTGGGTGAGCGATGCAGTGTCAGCCGTAAGTCATCCTGTGACTGGGCCGCGGCTTTGCTCTGAAGAATCTGCGCCTCGGGAGCGATTTCTTGCTCACGCAGGACGAGGTTGCGATCGAGCGTTAATCGAATCCGATGATTAATTTTGTGGTCCGGTCGCCAGAGGTAGCCAAGCAAATATTGAATCGGAATGAGCTTCATCAGCGTAAGAATAAATGCATCGACACATGTCTCGACGGTGAACTGCGGCGCCGCGCGCCGCAGAAAGAGCTGCACCGCTTGGGGCAATTGGCGAATTTCCGGTTTCAGGTCACTTTGCGGTTCATCACTCATAAGGAACAGATTTCATACACGTTTGAAGGATTTGAGCGAATTGCTAATGCGGCAAGTGCGTGCGAAATAATATTGCCGAACTAAAGGCTGTAGCTTCGGCGATCTGTGTTGCAATTACCGTAGGGATTTTTTTTACAATTTAATGGCAAAGCCTCGAGCGAAAAATACGAGTGCGCGTTTCACCAAAGAAGTATCGGTGATGGGTTGGATAGAAGATCCCGACCAGGGCGTTCTGCTCGTGCGCCAGGCCGCCCCGCCAAAAAATTGGACCTTGCCGGGTGGTAAGGTGAAACGCGGCGAGTCACTTGTGAACGCGTTGAAGCGTGAGGTGTTCGAAGAAACCGGATTGCGAATTCATGTCGGGTCTTTGCTTGGTGCGTTAGATCGTCACGATAAGGATGCTGTTACATTGCTTTTTGCGGCGGTCCTCAATGGAGGTTCGAGCAGGCTTAGGAAGAAACAAAATGAGATTGCAAAGGCAGGGTATCAGCTTTCATTGCCGAGAAAAGCGTCTCCGTCCGCGAAATATTTTTGGTCTGCCAGGAGGGGTTCGGTAAAAATAGATGCGAGTATTCCGGCCTCGACGCATCAATTGCCAATGCAGCCTTCGCTTGCGTAGCGGGCCAGTTTGACATGCCGAATTAGTGGTTGCTACAGGCCGTCGCAATTGTCAGGGAAGGCTCCAGACTTTGCCGGCCCTCAACCGGGCAAAAGCAGGGAGCTTTCGCTTACTAAGGATTTGTGATCGATGCAGGCTAATCATCTATGGAAACCGTTAGAGAAACATTGATTCTGAGGGAAACAAACTCCGAGGAGGTCGATACCCTTCTCGATTTCGTCCGGCGCTACTACGCTTTTGACGGTATCCCCTTTCATCCTTTTGACGTTCGACGATCGCTCTTACAGCTGGTCAGCGATCCTAGACTGGGGAAAGCCTGGATTCTCCAGGTTAACGGAATCTCTGCGGGTTACGCGATTCTGACGATCGGATTTGACCACGAAGTTGGAGGCAGGATCGGAACGATCACCGATTTTTATTTGGACCCCGCTTTCCGGCGGAGAGGCATTGGAAGGGAGACGTTGGAGCGGATCGAAAAGGAAGCTGTCACGCTTGGGCTCGAAGCATTAGAACTTCAAGTCGAGAACGATAATGACGAGGCGAAGGGACTTTACCGCAAAATGGGTTTTCAAGCGGCAGACAGAATCCCGATGTGCAAACGACTCACGGAGATTCGCGAACAAGAATAGCGCGGTTTGAAAATTGGATGATCCCGTGGCAGGTATGAGCTGGAACTCCAAGGGATGCGGGAGATTAGCATCCCCTTCATTCTATGGAAGCCAACGTCGACCGAAGGTGCAAGTCTGACAAGACGGGATCCCAATGCAGAGGGAGCGAAATTCTGCTGGATGTCCTTCGATCGCAGGGAACCCGATTCATTTTCGGTAACCCGGGCACGACCGAATTGCCGTTGATCGATGCACTGGTCACTAACCGAGACATAAAGTATGTATGGGGCCTGCAGGAGGCGACTGCCGTTTCGATGGCGGATGGGTATGCGCAGGCTTCGGGTAAGCCTGCCTTTGTTAATCTCCATACCTCAGGTGGCCTCGGACACGGTATGGGAGCGATCATGAACGCGAAGATCGCTCGGGTGCCAATGGTCGTCACCGCGGGACAACAGGATCTGCGGCATTTTCTGGCGGACCCGTTACTTGCTGCGGATCTCGTTGGAATGGCCGCCCCCGTCGCCAAGTGGTGTTTCGAGCCGAATGCACTCGATGACTTACCGCTAATTCTCCGCCGAGCTTTCCACAATTCGATGTCTCCCCCGCGCGGCCCGGTTTTCCTTTCTCTCCCGATGAATATACTGGACGAAGTAGGTTCTCTGCCGATGCTCCCGACGAGCCGAATTGAGCGGGCCAGCGTCGGCGGAGGGGTTGCCGATCTTGCAGCGGGACTGTTGCAATTTAATTCCGGCCAGATTGTCATAGTCGCAGGTAACGATATCGCCGAGCCTGGCGTAGATGAAGCGATCGCGAAAGTCGCGCGGTTGCTAGGTGCGCCGGTCTACGGGTCTTCCTGGCCCTCCGCGAACAACTTCGCCTCAACCGATCCTTTCTGGCGCGGTTCGTTGCCTACCACCGCCAAAGAAATTTCTGAAACTCTCGGTCAATACGATTGCATGCTAGGCCTCGGAGGAAAGACGTTGGTCGCAATCGTCTATACCGCCAGGGATCCTATTCCAGAAAGCATCGAGTTCTACCACATCTCAGAGGATGCGAATGATCTCGGCCATAACGAAGCGCCCAGATTGGGGATCGTTGGGAATGTCAAAGCGACCATGGAAGCGTTGGCGGCAGAACTCGAGCAAAAGATTTCTCCGGATTCCGTTGAGCGGAACGTCAAGATCGCTCAGGAGGTGAAGGAAGCCCGGCAGCTTGCGCTGAAACAACAAGCTGACGCGGCCGGAACTGGTCCGCAAATCCGACCGATCGTTGCGGTACAGGAGGTCATGCGAGCCATGGCAGATGGAGCCCTACTGGTGGATGAAGCGCCATGCGCCAATGCATACACCCAACCGATGCACCGATCGACAGCGGCAAAGCAGTACTTTCACAATCGTGGCGGAGTCCTGGGCTGGGGAATGCCGGCCGCAGTTGGTGTTTCATTGGCTCACGACCAAGCGCCGGTCCTGTGCGTAGTTGGAGACGGCTCCGCGATGTATTCGCCGCAGGCGCTTTGGAGCGCAGTGCATGAGGAAACGCCGGTCGTGTTCGTCGTCCTGAACAACGCCGAGTACGGCATCCTGAAAGAGTTCATGTTGAGTCAACCCCAGTACAATGCTCGACAACATGGTTTTTTGGCGATGGATATCAGTAATCCCTCGATTGATTTCCAGCTCCTCGCCAGATCGATGGGTGTCCCAGCGCAAAGGGTAACTTCGAAAGGTGAGATCAGCGGGATCGTCGAAGCCGCTTTAGCTTCCGGTAAGGCACAACTAATCGAAATTCCGGTGACCAATGATTAAGCGCCGGGAATTTCTCCTGATCTGCGCTGCCGTTGGTGTTGTTTCGAGCTTTTTTGTGGGTGCGCTTTACGCTCTCGCTGCCACGAAACGGGAACCGAAAATCACCGGTGAGACGATCGACGAAGCCGCCGCATTGGCAGGGATTGAGATTCCCCCGGATAAGAAGCAAGCGATGCTTGCCAAACTCAATGAACAACTTAGGGCGTATGATGCGGTTCGCCGTCTCCGTTTACCAAACGACTTGCCGCCCGCGTTCCGCTTCGATCCATTGATTTCCGGCGGTCGCTCTCCAATGACCGAAGCGGTGCCGGTTCGAACTCCGGCGGTACTGAGCGAGCCACCGACAATTGCCGATGACGAAATCCCCCGGGACCTGGAGAAATTGGCGTTTGCCACCGTTCGCGAACTTGGAGCGCTGATGCAGCGCAAGAAAATCTCTGCTGCGGATCTCACCGAAATGTATCTCGCAAGATTGAAGCGCTTCAATCCAGAACTAAATTTTCTCATCACGCTCACCGAAGAGCGAGCGCGAGCTCAGGCTAGCGAGCTTGATGTCGAGCTTGGAAAGGGCCGGTATCGAGGACCGCTGCATGGGATCCCGTGGGGAGCAAAAGACTTGTTGGCTGTGCGCGGTTATCCAACGACGTGGGGTGCAGCAGGATTTCAGCAACAGGTTATCGACGACGACGCAACCATCGTGAAGCGTTTGGATGAAGCCGGAGCGGTGCTTGTGGCAAAGTTAACATTAGGTGCGCTGGCGATGGGCGATAAGTGGTTCGGCGGGCGAACGCGGAACCCATGGAACACTGCCGAGGGCTCAAGCGGTTCGTCAGCCGGGTCAGCTTCGGCCATTGCCGCCGGTTGCGTCGCCTTTGCAATCGGTTCGGAGACATTAGGCTCGATTTCATCGCCTTCGACACGCTGTGGCACGACGGGGTTTCGCCCTACATTTGGCTTCGTTCCGCGTACCGGGGCCATGACGTTGGCCTGGACGATGGATAAACTTGGTCCGATCTGCCGCGCAGTTGAAGATTGTGCACTGGTAATGCAGGCAATCTATGGGCCGGACGGAATCGATTTAACGGTGCATCCGGCGCCTTTTCTCTGGAACGCCGCTCTTGATTGGAAACAACTACGAGTCGGGTATTTCAAAACCTTGTTTGAAGACCAATCCCCTTCGGAAAAGTCGCCGGAGGCCTTGACGCAGGAGGAATTAAAAGACTGGGAGGCTCGGAAGCCGGACCGCGACGCTGCCAGAGCGCGCCGGGATTACGATCGCCAGTACGATCTCGACGCACTCGCGACGCTCCGGAAGACTGGCTTGGATCTTCGGGCTGTTGAAATGCCTGATCTGCCTTTGGACGCGATAGCTCTTTTACTAAACGCTGAGGCCGCGGCGGCTTTCGACGACTTGACCTTGACCGGCCGAGACGATCTGCTCACAGAGCAAGGCCCTGACGATTGGCCAAACCTATTTCGCGTAGCCCGTTTTTATCCAGCGGTGGAATATATCCAGGCAAATCGGGCGCGAACTCTGGCGATGCGACGAATGGCGAAACTGTTCGAAGAACTGGACATCATCATTGCGCCGTCGTTTTCCGACGCTCAGCTGACTCTCACAAACCTCACGGGTCATCCTTCAGTAATTGTCCCCAACGGTCTCCGGGGCAAAGACGCCCCCAAACCCCCGCCTGTTGATAGCGGCGACGACGATAGTATCGGCGGACCTGGTACCCCGGTGAGCCTGACTTTCCTCGGCGGCCTTTACAGTGACGCCACTCTGCTGGCATTTGCCTCGGCCTACCAGCGAGCGACCGGTTTCCATAATCTTCGGCCGCCGCGATTTGCTTGAAGGGCGCACAGGCAGTCGGGCTTAACCTGAATTCCGAATTTGAGGAGTCGTCCTCGTGCTCGTCGTCGTCCTGGTCCTCGAGAATCCCGATCGTTTCGCAATTAGACTAACAGAACAAATTAGTTCCATCGGTCTCTTTGCGGTCCCGGAATCCCCAATGCACCGAGGACGAGCACGACGACGAGGACGATTCCAAATTCGGAATTTAGGCTGACGCAGCGCAGATTGATTTTGCGGCAAATGATGATGAAGTGGATGCAGCCGTTTGGGGTGGCCGACGGGATTTGAACCCGCAACAGCCGGAACCACAATCCGGGGCTCTACCGTTGAGCTACGACCACCATACCGATACGGAACGTGAAATTAGCTCAAGTTCGTATTCCGCCAAGGAGATTTTCGCTGGAAGCAGGCCCACTGAGAATGATTGCAATAACGTCCTGATCATTTATGCTCGAACGTTGATCTGGACAAGAGCAATGTTCAGAGCTGCGATCCTTAGAGCGGCTCGAGAGGCTTGGTATTTGGACGGACAAGTGAAATCGCTTGGTTTTGCCGCTCTGATGTTAATTAGGATTTTGATGGTCGTGACCCTGTCAGGAGAGCGGTCCAACGCACAGTTTTTGTCCCACGATCATCCGCTCGAAGCGGGCGAAATCAAGCTTGGCATGTCAAATGCCCAGACGGGTCGCCTCGGCTTTTTGGGAACCGCGGTCAGGCAAGGATGTTTGGCCTACCTTTCACGAGCAAACAAGGAAGGAGGAGTTTCCGGTCGCAGACTGGTGTTAGTGGACTATGACGACCGATACGAGCCCATAGAGGCGGTCAGCAATACCGAGCGTCTTATTGATCGGGACAAGGTCTTTGCGCTGCTGAACTTTCTCGGGACGCCAACTTGTCGCTCTATTATGCCGATGCTAAACGAGGCGCATATCGTCCTGCTTGGGCCAATTTCTGGTGCAGTATTCTTACGGCAACCAATGCAGCCCCTGATTTTCAACACCCGCCCGAGTTACGAGGAGGAAGCGGAGGTGTTGGTCGCCCACCTTATTTCAGATCTGGGTTGCAAGAGAATCGCACTTTTCCGGCAGGATGACAGCTACGGGGACGCGGGCAGGATAGCGGTTGTTGAGGCATTGCGCCGCCGCGGACTTCTGCTGGTCGGCGAGGGTGACTACGTCCGGAATTCAGTGAGAGCTCCCGACGCGGTGTATCGCATCGCAAAAAGTAAACCGGATGCGGTCATTTTATTTGGCACCTATAAGCCGTGCGCGGATTTCATTCGAGAATCAAAAAAAATGGGTTTGCAAAAAACAGTTTTTTGTAATGTTTCATTCGTTGGAACAGAACCCCTGATTAAATATCTCGCCGAGGACGGGGACGGAGTGATCATTTCGCAGGTCGTTCCTTCTCCTTTTGATCAGTCCTTGCCACTCGTTCGGGACTACCAGACCGATATGCGCTCGGTTGGAGAAACGGAATTCAGTTACATGAGCCTGGAGGGGTACGTGAATACCCTCACTATGGTCACCGCACTGCGAAGGGCCGGTCCAGATTTAACGGAAGACGCGTTGATACATTCGTTGGAGAATCTGAATATCGATTTTCGCTTATTTTCGATCCACTTTTCTCCGGACACCCGACAGGGAGCACATCAGGTTTTCCTCACAAAGATCGATCATGGGCGATCTGTACCGATCGAAAAGTTAGACCCGGCCGATTTCGCAAGATGACTGTCGATGACAACGACGAGTCATTGGCCCCCCGCGGATTAACTATCCGATCGAAGCTCCTGCTTTTTACCACAGGAATTGGCTTTCTGATCCTTGCGGCGCTCGCGATTACGGCGTTTTTCTTATCGGCGGTCGCTTTAAGAACAGCGAGATTGGATGGTTTTCAGTCCCTCCGGACTTCCCTTTCTCAAGCGATCAACACCTATTTTGCTGACCAGCGGCGCGATATGACCGCCCAAGCGGAATTGCAAACAGTCAGGTACGCGGTAACAGAATTGTCGTCGGGCTACGAACATTTAATTGAGGACCTGGATGCTGCCGGTTTTAAAGTGGATCCTTCGTTCCTGAGCCAGGTTCGGCAAAGTCTCCACGCTGCGTACGAGAACGGGCCGATGGCCGATTTACGGAGCTTGGGTATGGAAGTCGGCAACTTTGATGAATTCAGTGATCTAAGTCCGGTAGCAGCGATCCTGCAATATGTTTACATTCTGAAAAACCCGTCAAGTGCCGGATCCAAATTCCAGGCGAACTCGGTGTTGGATATTTCAAAGAACGAGAATCTCCCGCCGGATTTTCGAAACGCCTTCTCCAAGACCATGTTTGCGCGAGCGATGGATCGCTATCACGGACTGTTCGAAACGGTAGTCCGACGGAACAGCTACTTCGACCTGATGTTGATAGATGATCTTGGTAACGTTGTTTACACCTTTGAAAAGGGCTGGGACTTCGGAACGAACGTTTTCAAAGGCTGGCGGGAACGTTCACCGTTGGAGAAGGTATTTTTGGGCGCATGGTACGGATCAAGTTCCTCTGGAGATCATTCTTCCGGTGAGGAAATTGTTGTGACCGACCTGGAGCGTTATGCGGGCGCTTCCGGATCTCCGATGCTCTTATTGAGCTGTCCGATTAACAACCGGTTAGGTGGCCGATTGGGAGTGGTTGTGCACAAGATTGCCAGCAGCACGTTCACTGACATGGTCACATTTCAAGGCCGCTGGTCGGCAGTAGGGCTTGGGGAGACCGGAGAGGCTTACATTGTGGGGCCTGACCTGAAGCTGCGGACGGAATCTCGATTTGTCAAAGAAATGCCCGAAAAGATGAGGTCACTTTCCTTCGAGCCAGACGGTTCTGCTGGACCTTTGACCTCGATCCTGGGCGCTCCGTTGCACAACACGGCAGTGGAGAACATTTATTCGGATCAAACCTTGTCCAACGAAGGTGAAGTCACTTTCTTTGATGATATAGGCCGGGAATCGCTTGGAGTGTATAAACCGCTCGGTGCTCCAGGGCTGGACTGGGGGTTAGTGGTCACAATTAGCACAGACGAAGCGTTTGCTCCGGCGGTCCATCTTACGCGGCTGATAGCGTTCGGCGGATTCGTCATTTTGATCGTGGCGATTCTAGCCGCTTTAGCGTTTGGGCACCTCCTTTCCGGACCGATCGTTCAGTTGGTCAACACCGCGGAAAGGATCGGATCTGGAGATCTCTCCGCTCGGGCGCCGATCTCAAGTAGGGATGAAATCGGATTTCTTGCGGAACGGTTCAACTACATGATCGATCAGGTGGAAGAGCGGAATCGCCAGGTTCACAAGATCCTCCAGACGGTCAATGAGGGTTTGTTCCTGATGGGCCCAGATTTCATTATTCAGCCCGGCTATTCGAAAATCACCGGAGAGATCTTTCAGCGGAAGATGGACGGAATCTACTTTCTCGATCTTCTTCGGCCGGCCCCAGAGTCAGGTCTAAAGCCGATCGTCAGCGATGATATTTTATTAGCGACGCAGCACTACCTCGAGCTCCTCTTGAATCCGCGGATCAAGGAACAGCTCATCCAGCAGACAAACCCTCTGGTTGAAGTCGAATATCAGATTCTTCGACCGAAGGGGGCACAAAGCAGCAAGTTTTTGGGATTCCGGTTTAACCGGGTGGTCGAAGGTGGGAAGACGACGCAGATCATGGTTACAACGCAGGATTTGACATCTCGTATCGCTTTGGCCAGGCAAATCAAGGAAAACGAGACGAAGGCTGAGTCGCAGATTGAAATGCTGTTTGGAATCATGCACCTAGATCCGCCAATACTCGGCGAGTTCCTGAATCACGCGAAGTCCGAGATAGCCGGGATGTTGAGTCTTTTGGAGGCAGAGCAATATGGAAGTCACGCGGGCGAATCGGGTGACGAACGTTCTCAGCGATACCTCCTGTTGTTGAAAAAAATTTCCCGATCGATTCACTTGATCAAAGGGAACGCTGCGATGCTTCGGCTCTCTTACTTTGAAGATCTCGCAAACCAGCTGGAGGAAACGATTGCTTCCGTCCGCAGTAATCCATCGCTGGCTGGCGAGCAATTTCTGCCGATTACCACGAGTTTGGGCGCATTGCTCGACCAGATTGACATGACTCACGATTTGATTACCCGGCTTTTATCGATGCAGAAGGTGTTTGGAAAGGGGACCGGCGAGGGTATCCAAAGCGATTTCACGCCCCTGGTCGAGCTGGCAGAAGAGATTGCGGCTCGAAATGGAAAGCAAGTCCGTGTCAGTCTGCAGCTCAAGGACGGCCTTGCCCGGCTGCCGAATTCGTTGCGTGAGCCGGTTCAGATGATGATGACCCAACTGGTCAGGAATGCGGTGCTGCACGGGATCGAGCCGCCCTCCGAAAGGTTGGCCCGGAGAAAACATCCGGTCGGCGAAATACAAATTTGCGCCTACCGGCTAACCGAGAGCGGCAAAAAAATTATTTTGACCGTGCGTGACGATGGGCGCGGGCTTGACTATGATTTACTGCGTCGGCGTGCGGTGCAACTCGGCTATGGGAGTATGAAAACTATCGAAGGCTGGACACCGCAACAGTTAATTGATCTCCTGTTTGAGACCGGCTTTACGACGATGGATCGACCGACGACGGATGGCGGGCGCGGTGTTGGGTTAGATGCGGTTCGAGACCTGACAGCAAAAATGGGTGGTCTCTTGAACGTTTTATCCAATCAAGGTCAATATTGTGAATTTCGATTAGAAATCCCTGTGGCATGAAACTTCTTATCGTTGATGACTCGAGTGTAGTCAGAAGGGCGATCGAACGCGATCTTGAATCTGGAGAAATCACGGAGGTCGATCAGGCCGCGACCGGTGAAGATGCGGTGAGATTGTATGGAGCCAAGCTGCATGATGTAGTGACCTTGGACATCACGATGCCCGGCATGGATGGCCTAACTTGTCTGGACAAGATCATCGAAATCAATCCGGAGGCACGTGTGCTGATCATTTCGGCCTTGCGAGATAAGGCTACGGCGATCGACGCGATTAAGAGAGGAGCCAGCGGTTTTTTGTGTAAGCCGATCAACCCGCCGGAACTGAGGGAGGCATTCAAATTGTTGATAGAGGACTGAAGTCCCATGAACGACCGTGATATCCAGGTTTTTATTGCTTGTGTCCAGAGGTACTTCGAGTCCCTCAAGAGGGATGTCACGGTCGTCATTGAGCCACCTTTCATCAAAGATGAGGAAAAGCCGTTCTTAGAGTACACAGGGATCATCGGCATTTCCGGCAAAGCACACGGGGCGGTTTGTTTTACCGCTAACGGGGTGATGTTGGAAAGTATTCTGAGCTTCCTGAAAGAGGCGCCGATCGATCGTAACCTCATTTGCGATCTGGTAGGAGAAATCGCCAACACACTGAGCGGAAACGCGCGCGAGGAGTTCGGCAGAGATTTCCTAATTTCGGTGCCGATTGTCTCGACCGGAAAAAACGTCGGTTTCAAATTTCCGCCGGACTGCCGCAATTACGTCATTCCGATTATTTGGCAGGGTGAGAAGGCTTACTTGCTCGTTTGCCTCAGCTGAGGCCTGAGCTCCGCAGGCGGAACTTCGGCTAGGAGTCACCTGGTCAAGAATTCGAGAATCCGAGAATTCGAGAATTCAAGAAGAACCGACAATCTCGCGTCGAGTTTCGCACCCTTGAGTTCTTGAGTTCTTGAGTTCTTGAGTTCTTGAGTTCTTGAGTTCTTGAGTTCTTGAGTTCTTGAGTTCTTGAGTTCTTGAGTTCTTGAGTTCTTGAGTTCTTGAGTTGCGCCAAGAATCATAAAATCAGGAAGAAAGAAAGAAACTTTTGAACAGCGCGCAAGTTGCCCTGTCTAAATTCTTCGGTTAAGGCGATTCGGGTTTGCGCACGAATCTCTCGACTTCTACTCCTTGGCGTGCGCAACCCGGATCATTTTTTTTGCAACTAGTCTTGCTGGTCGGTCGAGCATTCGCTAGCCTGCGCCTCCGATGGTTGAAACAATCCTCGTTGTCGACGACGAGCCTGACGTAGTTGACCTGGTACGATACCATCTACACCGGGCTGGTTTTGACGTCCTTGTCGCTTTTACGGGTCCAACCGGACTGGCGACGGCAACCGAGTCGCGTCCCGACGCGATCGTCTTGGATATCATGTTGCCGCAAATGACTGGAATTGAGGTCTGTAAGGCTCTTCGCAAAAGCAACGAAACCGCAGAAATTCCGATCTTGATACTTACAGCAAAGGCAGAACTTTCGGAGCGTATCGCCGGTTTGGAACTCGGGGTAGACGACTACATCACGAAACCGTTCAGCCCACGGGAATTGGTTTTGCGGGTGCAAAACTTGCTTCGGCGCCTGCGAGCCGTGCAAAATTCGTCCCTGCTTATTGTCGATGAGTTCTGCCTGGACAAGGGGAATTTCGGAATCACAATCCGCGGCAGGCGGTTAGACCTGACGACCACCGAATTTAAATTGCTCGCGGTGTTGGTAGAACGCCGCGGGAGGACTCTTTCCAGGGAGACACTTTTGCAAGATGTCTGGGGCTATACGAGCGCGATTGATACTCGTACCGTTGACACACATATCAGAAGGCTTCGTGAAAAATTAGGTCCAGCCGCCAATCGAATTGTCACGGTGCGGGGCGAGGGTTACAGATTTCTCACCAACCGTACGCCGTGACTATCGGGTGGCTTGCCGTGTGGCTGGTCTTCGTAGGCGCCGTTGCCTTGCTGGCGATCATGCTCTGGCGCCGCGTACTTCTTTTGCGTCGCGAAGTGCGCAGCCTGGTTACCGATGGAACGCTGTCCCATGAATTTCGAGGTCCTCGGATCTTCCGGGAGATCCATCAGGACCTGGTGGAGATGGCTAAGCGGCAACGAGCGATAAAACGACAAATTGCCGACGAAGACTTTAGTCTGCGCGCCATCCTGGCAAGCCTGGTCGAGGGCGTTCTGATCGCGGACGGCGATATGCGGATTCGACTCACGAACGATCGCCTCCAACAGATGTTCTCGCTGCCAAAGCCTCCCGTGGACCGCACGGTCATGGAAGTTTTCAGAAACCACGTTTTGCACCAGATAATTCAGCAAACTCTGGATACCGAAGAACCGCGGTCCACGGAGTTGCAAGCGGAGATTCGGGAAGGAGATCAATTCCAGCTGAAACATTTCCAAGTCACCTCCGTCAGTTTGCGTCCGCGCGAGCACGAGTCGCTGACCGGAGCGCTGGTGATATTTCACGACGTTAGTCAGCTCAGATCCCTAGAAGCTGTCCGGAAAGAGTTTGTGGCGAATGTCTCCCATGAGCTGCGAACCCCGCTGGCGATTATTACTGGTTATCTTGAAACGCTCATCGAGGGAGGAGGAGATTCTGAGACCAATCTCCGTTTCCTGAAGACAATGCACAAACATGCACAGCGCTTGAATCTCTTGATCGAAGATCTCCTGGCAATTTCTCAGCTAGAATCCCGGAAAATAAGCCTCCACTTTGAGCCGGTCGATCTTCTCGAAAGTGTGAACCGAGTCCTCGAACGGCTGGATTCGCGTATCCGCGAGATCAGTGCGTCGGTTACGATCAACACGCCGAAGCATCTGCCACGGATCGAGGCCGACGCTTTTCGAATAGAACAGGCGCTTTATAATCTGGTGGATAACTGCCTGAAGCATAGCGGCACGTCTACGGTTAAGGTGACCCTTGAGGTTCGCAGCGATTGCCGTTCCGTTAGTATCATTGTACACGACGATGGCGTGGGTATCCCGTTAAGCGACCAACCGCATATTTTCGAGCGTTTCTACCGCGTCCACAAAGACAGGTCTAGAGACGCCGGTGGCACCGGTCTGGGCCTCTCGATCGTCAAACACACGGTGCAAGCCCACGGTGGATCTGTCTCCGTTCAGAGCCGCCCGGGTTCTGGCGCAACATTTTTCATAAACCTTCCGATCCAGCAGAGCTAACCCGCAAGAATCCCACGCTTTAAGCCTGCATCGCTCACAATCTCTAAGAATTTGTGAGCGATGCAGGCTAACATCTGGAGGTGGATACTCCATTATTTGATCCAGTCGATATTTCTTTGGTTGAAGATGTCGGTTCTGGCGACTTGACTTCCCTCTTTTTCATTCCGGAGCTGCACATTTCCAAGAGCCGGATTTTCGCGAAGGAAGATTGCGTGATTGCCGGTGTTGCGGTGGTTCGGAGGGTCTACGAGAAGATTGATCCAAGACTAAAACTTGTGATCGTCAAAGAGGATGGGACTGTCGGAAAGCCTGGCGAAACAGTGATAGAATTATCCGGTTCGACCAGAAGTATTTTGACTGGCGAGCGTGTCGCTTTGAACTTTCTTCAGCACCTTACGGGAATCGCGACGCTTACGGCTCAGTTCGTCGCGACCGTACGTGGCACCGGAGTGACGATTCTGGATACGCGAAAGACTACGCCTGGTCTCCGCGCGCTCGAGAAAGCCGCTGTGAGGGCAGGCGGCGGGAGTAATCATAGGATGGGCCTCTACGACGCAGTCATGGTGAAAGATAACCATCTCCTGGCCAAGCCTGAGCTCGAAGAGGCAATCCGCTCGCTCCGCCAGATTCACCCGAATGTATTAATTGAAGTGGAAGCTGATTCTATTGATCAGGTGCACGAATTTGTGCTTCTGAAAGGCGTTGACGTGATTCTACTCGACAACATGTCGCCGGATGAATTGCGCGCATGCGTGTCGCTTGGAAGACCGGGGCTCAAATTCGAAGCCAGCGGCGGCGTCGATCTGACGACCGTGCGCCAGATTGCTGAGACTGGTGTCGATTTCATTTCGGTCGGCCAGCTGACGCACTCAGCAAGGGCCATTGATTTCTCCCTGGAGCTCTCAGATGCGTAATCCCAGAGAGATTGAACTGATTCGGTTGCTGCTGCCGGTTGGCTCAGAGGTGTTGCTCGCGGAAATATTCGAGCGAGCCATCCAGCCCTCTGAGCTTCCGTTCCTGGTCGAGTCATTGCAGCAATGTGGGTTCGTTTTCACTCGAACTGAACAAACGCTCTCGATTGCGCAGGAGCCAGAGTCACTCGTACCAGAGATGATCCTCGCGGGACTTCGCACCAAGACAATCGGTCGCGACGTGTTGGTTTTTCGAGAAACGTCGTCTACGAACGATCGTGCTCGTCAAGCCGGTGTCGCCGGCGCGGCTGAAGGTCTGGTGGTATTTGCTGAAAGCCAGACCAGCGGTCGTGGGACCTATGGCCGCGCATGGCTATCGGCGCCGGGTAGTGGCCTTTGGTTTTCGATTCTACTCCGTAGTCGGATCTCCCCGAATCGATGGCCAATGTTGGTCCAAATGGCCGCCATCGCGTGTAGCGATGCTGTCGAAAGATGGGTCATGCAGCCTGTGCGAATCAAACCGCCGAATGATCTGATTCTGGGCGGAGGAAAGCTCGCCGGATTCCTGCTCGAAACTTCCAACAGTTGGGATTTTCAGGTTCTGGGTGTCGGAATCAATGTGCGATCCGCACCGGAAATCGCCGGCTATCCGACTTCTGCAGTCGACCAATATTTTAGGGGTCAGGTATCAAGATCTGCCTTGGCTGTTGACCTCTTAAACCGGTTTGAGGAGTGGTATCTTAGGACGCCATTGGCTGCAGTGTCTTTTGCGTTCGAACGCCGGGTTCTGAAAGTCGCCTCCGCTTAAAATCGGATACCAGCAAAAATTCTTGCTTAAAACTACGCGAAGTTTTGCGCGTTTCGCGCTATGATTGGTAGGCCATGATCTTGGCGCTAGCCGAGTTTTCAGACACCATTTCCAAAGGAGTTCGTGCGTGGCGGAAAAGACACAGCCGAGCAATTCGAATACGGAAAGCTTCCCGGCAGAATACTATGCGGCTTTGCTGGCAGGGCTTATCCACAAGCTGAACAACATTATTACCGTCGTCTCCGGGCACTGTGGGTTATTGCTCCTCGAGCCGGATCTTAGCGGCGACGTCTTACAGCCGGTTCAACAGATGTCTCGTGCTGCGCAGCTTTTGTCCCGCTATATCGACGAAGCCACGGTTATTACTAGAGCAGGGCCGCTTTATCCGGAGTCGGTTGGTCTATCTGAGCTGTTCGAGTCGCTCGAATTTCCTCCTGGTCTTTCGACCAGGAAACAGTTCGGGGGGTCGCTGAAGGTTCTCGCGGACCGCCGGAAATTAAAGGAGATCCTGGAGCAGATCTTGCGGAACGCCAGCGAAGCGAATGCAAAATCTACGGTCGTCACTGCGGACACTCATTCCGGGTTTGTTGAGGTAAGAGTCCGGGACGACGGACACGGCATTAAGCCTCCAGTGATGTCGCGAGTTTTTGATCCGTTTTTCACAACGCGGAAGCCCGATGAGAACTTTGGTGTGGGACTCTTCAGAGCAAGAGGCGACCTGGCGCGTATGAAGGGCGAGATCTCTGCCGAGAGCGATGGAAAAACGTATACGGAAATTCTCGTGCGGCTGCCGGCGGGGTAATTCAGTGGCTAGTGGCTGGTGGCTAGAAGGGGAAAGCGATCGCTAGCAGTTGTCCGCGCGCGCGGGAGCGCATACGTACCACGCCACGCGCGCGACCAACGCCCCGCAATCCTAGCCACTAGCCACTAGCCACTATCTGGCTGTCCGGTCACCTTTCTCTTTGAGAAACCTCTTCACGTCGCTCAACGGGAGACAGTTGATGACATCCCCACGGGTTAACCAACCTTTGCGTGCGGCCCC
>Ga0210384_10003875_pt1 | contig 17025 bp, 9 predicted proteins | sample IncBWH2MmetaG_FD_160574 | JGI IMG/M metagenome (GOLD analysis project Ga0210384, IMG submission 160574) | Forest soil microbial communities from Barre Woods Harvard Forest LTER site, Petersham, Massachusetts, United States - Inc-BW-H-2-M | ecosystem: Environmental > Terrestrial > Soil >...
GCCCGTCGGTGACTGCTCCATGCGCGAATCGCTGCCAGCTTCCCGCGGCCGGCTTCCTGATCGGGTCTTCACCGGTCCAGAACTGCACCGCGTAGTCCCTGGCGTAGGGTGCGGCCCAGTCGATGCGTATGGCGCTCAGCTTCTGCCTGCTGGCGAGATCGAGGATGACCCACTGCGGATGTGCGGCGTCATCCTCGGCGGTGAACGCCTGCGCGAGGTACGGGTTGCTTTTCCAGAATGTCCTGCGGTCGCCATCGGTCAGACGCGAATAACCGATCATGTCCGTGCCGTCATCGCGCGTGACGCCGCGCCGTGGCAGCGGATAGCCGTAAGAGTGGATGATCAGATCGGCTCGCGGGCTCGCCTCACCGACGAAATAGCCGCGCTCCCCGGGGCCGCTCCAGGCGCCGCGTGGATTCCAGTGCCAGGCTTCCGCATGCAGCTCGGTGTTCTGCCGGTAGGTGACGGTCTGCCATCCGGCCGAGAGGACGCGGCCGATGGTCTCCGGCGTGAGCAGCTTGTCGGCGGCGCCGTAAGGCAAGCGGTCGACGCCCGCACCGAGCGCCTCGGAGGGCCGTATGGAATTGGTGAGGTGCTCGGGGGTCACATCCACGCGGATCGTATCCGCCACGGTGCGCATGCCCGGAAGCAGGAGCGCCATGCACAGCCATGCGTGGCGCAAACTCCCCTCAGCCAGCCCCTTCACAGCAGTATGCGCACTCCGAAGAAGTACTGCCGTCCGTTGCTATAGAACGCCTGCGGCTGCTCCGCGTTCGAATAGTACTTGAGCCGCGGGTCGTTGAGGTTCAACCCGTCGAGGGTGAGCATGAAGTGCTCGTTGATGCTGTAGTAAAGCGATGCGGCGAGCGTACCCATTCCCGCCTCGTACTGCTGGGTCACGTTGGCGAGCCCCACGAGGAAGGCGGACCGGTAAGTGTAGGCGACGCGCGCGCTCAGCCCATGCGCTTCGTAGTAGAGCTCGGCGTTGAAGGTATTCTTGGAGGAGCCCACCAGCGGCTGGCCGTCATCCGTGTGTCCGTTGTTGTAGGTGTAATTGGCGAGTGCGCCGAACGGTCCCCACAGGGGTTGCTGCCAGGCGAACTCGGCCCCGTAGTTCTTGGCGGCGATGTTGAAAGGTGAAGTCACCACGAAATCCGCGACTTTGCCGGTGCTGGTATTGACGAAGGACCGGGTGTTGTACCCATAGGTCACGTACGAGGGCATGTCCATGTAGAACACGGCTGCCGACAGCAGTGCGCCGCGGGCGAAGTACCATTCGATACCCGCGTCGAAGTTATTGGAACGCACGGGTTTCAGATCCGCGTTGCCGCCGGTACCGGTCAGGTCGAGGTTGTTGAGACTCACCGCCGGCGAAAGCGCCGAGTAATCCGCGCGCGACATGGTGCGCGAGGCGGCGAACCTCGCCACCAGGTCCGGCGCCAGGTCGTAGCGGAAGTTGACGCTCGGCAGCACGTCCCAGAAGTCGTGTTTTGTCGACGTCGGAATGGGCGCGCCGGTGTTCGGATCGATGTCGAAGGCGCTGCTGAGCTGGTCGGTGTACACCACCCGCACCCCCGCATTGCCGCGCCAGCCCGTGCCGGCGAAGTTGGCCATGAAATAGCCCGCAGAGTCCTTCTCTGTGATGTGGAAGTTGCCCTGGTAGTTGGGCCCCGTCGAAATGCTGAAGTAGCTCGCCATCCAGGCGGCCATATTGCTCGGTTCCATCACCCAGAAGTGCTGCAGATAGTTCGGCGGGATCATGCCGATGCCACTGCCGAAGTTGCCGGGCGACACGGTGTTGTTCCAGGCCGGGAAAGGCAACCCCACGGGCGGCGGCAAGCCGGGCGTGTTCAGGCACGAGGCATTCGGATCAGTCGAGCACGAGTAATTGATGCCGTAATCGTCGCGGTCGTGCTTGGCATAGCGCAGGCCGAACTGGAGCGACTGCAGCACCCCGCTATTCATCGTGAGCAGCCCATCAGCCTGTCCGTAGGTTTCCTCGTCGGTCACCTTGGTGTAGGAATGCCAGCTGCCGCCATTGCTCACGTGGACGGGATCGTCGAACTTGGTGGTGTCGTATCCGGGGAATGACACCGTGGCGGGCGCCACCGTGCCCATCATCTGGTAGACGAGCGGCGAATTGACGAGGAACGCTTCATAGCCCTCATCGTTCGGGGTCTGGCCGATGGCGCGTGTGTAGCCCACCTCGGCAGTGAACAGGAGCTTATCGGTCGCCTGCAGGCGCGTGTCGAAGTCGATGAAGCCGGTGCTGGAGGCGGCCTCGGGACGCGAGATCGAGTCGCGCACGCCGGGGAAGGCCGAGCCGTAGGGATTGGTGGGATCGAACGGCTCGTTGGGAAAGGTCGCCGCTTCCAGCGTGCCGTTGATCACCTTGTAGCTGGTGGGCGCGATTCCCACGCCCAGCTCATTCAGCGGGCTCGCCATGAAGTTGGTGTCGAAGTTCGTCGCGTCGAAGTGCGAGTAGAACCCGTTGAGATCGAGGGTGAGCTTGTCCGAAGGCTGCCACTCGAAGTCCGCGAGCCCGCCGGTACGCTTGCTGTGCTGGGTGAAGGCCGCCGAGCCGATCTGCGTCGGGTAAACGACCCCGGCAAGATCGGGATGAGCGACCGCCACCGGATCGGCATTGGGACCCGTTGCGGGACCAATCTGCCCAGCACCGAGGAGGAACAGCTCCTGGCCGTCGCGCCGCTCGTGACGCTCCTCGCTAAATCCCTGCAGCAGCACGCCAAAGGTACTGTCGGAGTTTTTCCAGTTGATGAGGCCGTTGTACTGCGGGTCCTTGGTGTTGGGCAGATCGGCGTACAGCACCTGGCCGGTGAGCTGTACGGTGAGCTCCTTCTTGAAGCTCAGCGGACGGCGGGTCAGGATGTTGACGTTGCCGACGGTGCCGCCCTCGATGTAGTCGGCCTGCGAGCTCTTCTGCACCTCGACGGCGCCTACGATCTCGGCGGGCAGCAACGTGAAGCTGACGCTGCGGCCGACGGTCTGGGTCTGATCGCCGATGTACCAGTCGCCGGTGGCGATGGTGTGCCCGTTGAGGGTCGTCTGCGTGAGGCTCGGATTGGTGCCGCGGATGCTCACGCGGTCGTTCTCGGAGAACCCGCCCTCACCCCCCGAGCCGGAGGAGATGTTGACGCCCGGCAGACGCTGCACCGCGTCCGCGACGTTCTTGTCGGGAAGCTTGCCGATGTCGTCCGCGGTCACGACCTCGATGACCGAATCGGAGCTGCGCTTGCGCTCGAGCGACTGCTCGTAGGACGCGCGCAGGCCGGTGACGATGATGGTCTCCATCTGGGTGTTCTCACCGCCGCCGCTCGCCTCGGCCGCCGCGGCTGCAGTGAGAGTCGGCCCCATCGGCGCGGTCCCTTCCTGCGCACCGGCTGCCACGCAGTAACCACACAGTGCCATCGCAACCGCTGTCGCGACACTTGTTCGTCGTGTCTTCATGATCTGATCCCCCGGTTAAGTCGGCGTCCGCGCGCAGGTGCATCCGCGGCGTCCGCGCGTCGAAAACAGTGGGTCGCGCAGGCATGCAGGCGCTTGCGTGCGTGCTCAATCGTGGGCATTGCTGCGCCTGCGCGAGCTGAAGAGCTCGAGCACCCCGACCGTCTCGTTGCGGATGAGAGGCCGCGCCCAGAAGGCAATACTCAGGATGAACCCGAGCGTCACGAACACCGTGAGCATCGCGAGGCGCAGGCCGAGGCGATCACCGAGCATGCCGACCAGCAGCGGCACCACCGCGCCGCCGAGAATTCCGGTGCACAGGATGGCGGAGAACGCGCCGTGATGACGGCTGACGGAGTTCAGTGCGAGCGAGAAGATGATCGACCACATGACCGACAGGAAGAAGCCGGTCGCGGGAAAGGCGAGCAGCGAGACTTCCGCGGAGCCGAACAACGCGAGTCCCACGCAGCCGAGCGCGAGCGTGGTGAAGACCGCCAGCACCAGCTTTGCATCCCGCAGCCGCAGCAGCGCCATGCCGAGCACGCAGCCGATCGACATCAGGCCCCAGAACAGGTCGACGGCGCGCGCGCCTTCGCGCGCCGGCGAGAAATGGTGGTAGGTGCTGAGGAACTGCGACATCCAGTCGGCGAGACTCTGCTCGGTGCCGACGTAGGCGATGATTCCGAGCAAGAAAAGCTGCACCATGTGAACCCCTGCCCGCGCCCGGCGCCTGCGCGCCGGCTAGAGTGATAACCGGACGCCGAGATAATCGTGCCGCCCGTTGCTGTAGAAACGTGATCTTGTCCGCCAGCTGCGGATTCCGCTGATGATGAACGGTTGCGCCGCAGGATCGTATGCGAGTGGCCCCTGAACGGGCTACTACACGATGGGCACTTGGCTGATGTTGTTCTTCGGATCCATCCAGAACGATTCGTTCGCGAAGCGGCCGAAGATCTCGCGCGGCAAGATGGGGGTGCGCTCGATCGGCTCCACTTTCGGGCGCACAGTATGCAGGCCGGGCATGCCGACCCGGGCGTCGAACTCGTCCGCGTTATAGGAAATGTGGTCGAAGTCATGTTCGAACCAGGGTTCGCCGAGGAATTGGTAGACCGCGCGCATGGCCGCAGACGGGTTGCGCGCCAGGCTTTCGTAGGTCAGCACCAGCAAATGGCCCGGGGCATATTGGCCATAGAACGCATCCTTGGTGGCCTGGAAGGAGAACCCTACCATGCCACGCGGATCGGTCAGCGCCTCGACACGCGAGTACACCGTGGTATTGGTGTCGAACCGGAACACCTTGCTGACGCCGACCGGCTGCCTGCGCACCAGCCGTTCCATGCTGTCCAGCACCCAGGACAACTGGCGAACGCACGCGATGACCTTCGCCTCCGGAAACAGCGTGTCGAGCAACTGCATCCGGCTGCACCACAGCCGGCTGGTGTCGAACACGACGCTGGCATCCGCTTGTCCCGCGTAGAAATTCTCGATCAGGCCGCGCAGCATTGCGATGCGCTGGTCGTCGGAGACGTCGAACGAAAAATCGTTCTTGCTGCTCGCCTCCGCGATCACCACCCCCATGATGTCGGCAAGCGGGCTGGTCATGCGCGCGCGGAAACGCGGGTTCTGGTTGAGGATGGCAGCCAGAAGCGTGGTGCCCGAGCGCGGCAGCCCGGAAATGAAGTGGAACTTCCGGGCTAGCTTCGCGACGTGGGGTGACGCAGGCATGTGGGCCTTCTCGTGTGTATCGGTGATGCGGATTGTATAAAAGAAAGCGCCCAACCGGATTCAATGATTCAGTCCTGCGAAGCGGCCGCGCGGCTCTCGACGGCGAGCGGGACGCTTCGGGTTGGAACGTTCCATCCGCTCACTTCGACGACCGGCGCCGCTTCCCCTGGCGTGGCGAAATGCGCGATCAAGGTAAGCGATTCGCCGGGCCACAGCGTAACGTCATTGTCGCTCCACAGGATCGGCAGCATCGGCTCGCCGCCCGCCGATCGCTTGATCGACAGGTGCTGGAACAGTGCCACGGCCCTGGAGGATGGGGGTACGGTCAGCGTGACGGTGGCGATGTCCTCGGCCCCCTCGTGCCGCAGCGTTGCCCGGACATCGCTCGTCGCAGCCGGCAGGGACTGCAACGGGGTCAGGTCCGCGTATCGCGTCACCGGTGTGAGATACCAGTTCGAATGCGCCCAGTCGAGCTCGTCGGTTTGCGTGGAGAGCCAATAAACGTTGCGGCTGATCGGTTTGCCAGCGGCGGAAGCGAGCTCGAGCTCGATGAAGTAGGCGCGCGACAAGCCAGCCGGCGGCGGCAGTGTCGCCAATTGGCGCACGCCATTGCCGGCGAGATCGATGTCCTTAAGGCGCCGCTCGTAAGGCACGCTGCCGTCGAGGTTACGTACGCGGACATTCGCCTGTAATCCATGCTCACGGGTAAGTGTTTGACTGACCAGCACGATCGCGCGCGTATCGTACGAGTACTGGATATGCACCGGCTCGTTGGCCTTCTTGGCGCCGAAGTAGGCGCCGGCCGGATTCAGGAAATAATCGTACAGGTGCCAGTGGAGCGACGGCCACGCGTTGTTGAGCATCCAGTAGATGACGCCGGTCGAGGGTTGGGCCGCATCCATGTGCGCATTGAATGCCTCGAATTGCGCTCGCACGTTGTCGTAGTTTTCGAGCTGGGACTTGGCGACGTAGTCCGCAAGGTCCCTGGGTGGGCCATAGCGCGTGGCCAGCGCGGTGTCGAACGTCGCGAGGCTCGCGAATTCCGACCGGGCGGCGCCGGCATGGTATTGACGCACCTGCGGGTATCTCCACAGTGCCTCCAGCTCCTGCGGCGAGAGCATGCGGGTCAGGTCGTCGAGCGGCGGGATGCTGGCGCCTGCGCTGGCCTCGGAGTTGAACCCGAATGCGCCGCCCAGCTTGTCGGCGTACCAATACGCCGGTGGAACCCACGTGTAGGGCCCGGGCATCTTCATGCCGGACGGTCCGGTCTCGGCCGTGGCCTCATCTGACGCCGCCGCGATGATCGGTAGCGGCCAGCCTTCGGCATGCAGGGTATCGACGTACATCCTCGCGACCGCCGCCGGCGGCGCGTGGTCGCTGCCGATCAGGAATCCGACCACGGATGGGTGGTTCCGCAGCAGGCGCGCCTCGCTCGCCATCGAGGCTGCGGCCACCTTCTCGTCCGCAGCGTCCCATGGCTCGCCACCGGTCTTCGCTGCCGATTCCCACTTGTCGCAGCACTCCCAGCCGGCCAGGATCATGATGCCGTCACGGTCGGCGAGGTCGTAGAAGCTGGCGTCCTCCAGCTTGCCCTCACTGCGAATGGTGTTGAGCCCGAGGTTCACGATGTAACTGAACTCGGCCTCCATGCGCTTGGGGTTGTCGCGCAGGAACATGTCCGGCGCCCAGCCCGCGCCGCGAAGGAGCACAGGCTTGCCGTTGATGACGAACTGGCTATAGCCCTGTCGGGTGAGGTGGGAGCTGACGCTGCGTATGCCGAACGTCTCGCTGGCCTGGTCAGAGATCGCACCATCAACGGCGGCAGTCATCTGCAAACGGTAGAGCGGATGCGCACCCATGCCGACCGGCCACCAGACCTGTGGGTGGTTGAGGTCGAGGTCCGGATCGGTCTTGGGGGAAAACGCTACGGTCTGCGTTTGCCCGGGAGCGAGGTGGATCGTTCGGCGCAGCGAAACGCCAGCCACGACGCCAGTGATCGTGGCGTCGTGTGCCGCCGCATCGAGGTTGCGCGCCTCCACCGTCACGGTCAGCGCGGCGCGCGCGAGATCGGGAAGCGACAGCGTCGAGGTCACCTGCGGAAAACGTATCTCGACCGGCCCGGTCCGCACGATATCCACGCCCCGCCACGGGCCCATGTTGTTGTCCGGTGGCGTCGGGTTCCAGTCCACCCAGCCAATCGAGAGGCTCGTCCTCGGGTCGGCCGGACGCACGTGCAATGCCAGGGTGTTGCTGCCTGCGTGTACCCAGCGTGTCACGTCGAGCTCATGCACGGGATAGGCGCCGGCGACGGCTGCCTGTTCGGCGACCAGCTGCCCGTTCAACCACACATCTGCGCTCGAGATCACGCCGTTGATACGCAGCAGGGTACGTATTCCCGGGGATCCGTTGGCAACGGTGAACTCGGTGCGATACCACCAGGGAATCACGAACAGCTCGCCGTTGGCGTCGGGCTCCGCTACCGCACGCAGGTTGTCGCCATAGAACACGTTCGCGTACGTGCCGTTCTCCAGCAGCCCTGCCATCACGGTTGCACGGCCGCTCACCGGGTACCACCCCTGCGTTGGAAAACCGGCCGAGGAGACTTCGGCGCCGCTTTGCTGCGCCTTGGCGCTGGTCTGAATCTGCCAATGGGCCATGGCAGTTGCGGACCCGGCGTCGCCATCCACCCGAGTGGGCGCGAAAGTGCCTGCTGCGCAAGCGAGCGACGCGGCCGCCAGCGCCGCGAGCGCCGCCAGCACGCGCATCGTCGCTAGCTGCGGGATTCGGGTCGCCTCAGCCGCTCCCAAGACGCACCGGTCACCACTGCCCGCGGACGCCGAACTGGTAGATGCGCTCGGAGAAGGTCGAGTGCGCCGGCTGGTCATGCCATACGAGGTAGTACCGCTGGTACTCGTTGGTCAGGTTGCTGCCGTTCACGAACAGCTCGGCGTACTTGCTGACCTTGTAGGCGATGGACGCGTCGAGGTAATGCTGCGGCTCCTCGTACCTTTCCAGGCCGGTGATGCCGCCCACGTTCTCCGACACGGCGCGCTTCGAGCGGTAGTTGTAGGCGACGCGTGCTTGGAATCGCTGGCTCTGGTACCAGAGGATCGCATTGCCGGACTCGGTCGAGTTGTCCTGGAACGGAATCTTGTTGCCCGCCAGATCGCGCTCGCCGGTGTTGCTCGGCGAGTAGGTGAAGTTGAGCTGCACTCCGGTATTGGACAGCAGCCCCGGAAGGAACGTGAAGCCCTGGCGATAATCGAACTCCACGCCGTGGAGGCTGTTGCCCGAGCCCTGAACCGGCTGGGTGATCGCCACGCAATTGCCGCGATAGACACCGTCCGCGTCCGGCAGGTTGCAATTGAGCGTGCTGCCCTGCTTGATGAAGCTCTGCACATCGATGTAGAAGAACTGGAGCGCGACCATGCTCGTCGGGTTCATGTAGTACTCGAGGTTGACGCCGTAGTTCGAGGAGCGCCACGGGTTGAGTTGCGGATTGCCGTTCGAATTGCCCTGCGAAACCTTGTATATCGGGCCCGTCGGGGTTTCCTGCAGCGAGTAGCCGAGCGACAGTCCGCCGCCCCACTGGCTGAGATTGAGTGGCAGCATGTTCTTGGAGTAGGCGAGGCGCAGCACCAGCTGGTCGGTCATGTTCAGCGCGAAGTTGACCGCCGGCAGGACGTCGTTGTAGCTGCGGTCGGTCTCCTGGGCGCCATTATCGGCGGGCTCGGTGAGGTTTGGCCCGGGCAAGCCGGTCAGATGCTGGGTGATTTCGAGGTTGGTTTTGATGAAGCGCACGCCAACGTTACCGCTGTACCGCATGCCGCCGAGCTCCCCGCCGAGGTCGGCCTGCAGATAGCTCGCCAACTCCTTCATCCACACGTGCCAGGTGCTTCCAGGCGCCTCCTGTGTCGTGGTATTGGGATAGAGCGAGTGCCAGAACGCCGCGGGATTGTCGATGGCCCTTGGATCGATCCCCCAGAAGGTGATTCCCGACCCGAGCAGGTTCTTGTATTCCCGGAAGTTGTTGGCGAGCGGCGGGGGGGTCTTGGAGAGCTGTTGGGATGAAATTTCGCCGGCCCGGAAGTACCCTTGCGAGTTGTACGCGGTACACCAGGTATTCCCCGTGGGGGGCGGGCCGTTCGTCTGATCTCCACTACCCTGCAAAATGACATCGGAGCCGGCATAACGCACCAGGCATCCGGTCGCGTTGGGGGTACCGTCCGGGTTTCGCGCACCTACGCCCCCGTACACCGGAGTGACGAAGACCCATGCCTGGTTATCGCCGCTGCGGATGCCGTCGCGCACGCCGAACTTGAGCTTGAAGCCATGATTGAAGTCGTATTGTCCATCGAAGCGCAACGCGGTAAGTGAGGTTCTGCGGTCGTAGTTTTCGTTGCCTTCCAGCGTCTTCATGGTCCAGCCGTTGGGGTTGGCGAAAGCGCTGGCGAGCGCTGGGGGCATGGTGACGGTGAGATTACGGCCGGTGAAGTCCGCGGTGACGGGAATCGTGTTCTGGGGAATCCCGTTGGCGTTGAAGACGCGGTTCCCGCCGAGTTGCGCAGGATAGACGAAGGTCCCGCAGGGCAGGCCGGTGCGGGCGTCAGCCCACAGGCAGCCGTCGGAATCAGAGATGTTGATGTCGGTCTCTATGTTCGACTGCTGGGCCTTATCGTAGATGCCGCGCACGCTGGCTTTGAAGGCGCCGCCGTTGTTGAAGTCCAGCTGGCCATTGATGTTCTGCGCCGTGGAGTCCCAGCGGATGACCTGCGAGTACGACTCGACGTCGCCCGGCCACTTTTCGTACACCGAGGTGGCGTAGATCTGCGAGCCGGCCCAGTACTGGTCGGCGGGCGGTGTGTTGTACTGACCCAGGGTGGTGGCGCCGGTGTTTCTCGACTTCAACGGCACGTAGGTCGCGCCTTGCCAGCTGGTGGAATTGAACTGGATGCCGATGTTGCGATCCCACTCATCCTGGTGCGCGTAAAAGTAATCGCTGGTGAAGGTGAGCCCGCTGCCAAAGTCGAACTGAAACGACGCGTTGGCGGACTTGCGCTTGCGCTGCGTGGTGAGGTCGTAGAGGCTGATGTCCTGGCTGCCCATGAATACGCCGTTGGACTTCCCGTCACCGTTGACATCGACACTACCGTTTGGAAACACCTTGATCTGGGGAGGAATCGGCGCGCCGTTCCACGCGGTGATGAAGCCGTTGTAGGCGGCCGCGCTTGCCGCGTTTTCGCCGTGGAAAATGACGCCATACTGGTCGAGGCCCTCGCTGGCAGGGCCGGGGTTGCCGTTGCCGTCAGTGTCCCGCGCACCGCTCAACGTGGTGTCGGCGTAATCGGCGGAAAGCTGCAGACCCCAGCGGCCATCCCCGTTGTATGCGATGAGGCCGTGGCCCTCCTTGCCAGTCTTGCGCGTGACGTCGCCCTTCTCCCCGTTGAGCGAATAGGCATAGGTGAAGCCAGTCGGCAGATCCCAGGGCCGATAGGTATGCAGATCGATCGCGCCGCTGATGCCGGTCGTAGTCTGGGCGGAGGTGGGCGACTTGATGACGTCCACCTGGTTGAAGAGCGTCGCTGGCAGCGTGGTGAAGTCGGGTTGTTGGGCGTCGATCTGGTCCGGCGTGATGAATACTTCACCGTTCAGCATGGTGCCGACCTGAGGCAGGCCGCGCACGTCCACCGAGGTGCCGACGCCCCCGTCGCGGTTGATCTGCACGCCGGTGATGCGCTGCAGCGCGTCCGTGATGGTCGTGTCGGGCAATTGGCCGATGCTCTCCGCCGAGATGCTGTCCTGGATACTCGGAGCCAGGCGCTTCACTTCGATCGCGCGTTCCTGCGACTCACGTACACCGGTGATGACGATGGTTTCCAACTGGGACTTCGGTCCCTGGTCCGTCCCGGCGCTGTCGGTCCCGGACTTGGGTTTGCCGGCATCGTGCGGTGGTGTCGTCGGCGCGTCCTGCGGCGCAGGGCCCTGCGCCCCGGCGTTCTCCGCCGGGGCAGCCGTGCCCTCTGCTGCCATGGCCGAGGCCGCCGCGGCAGCGAGCAACGCCATGGATACGGCAATCGACACGGGGTGCTTGCGATGTGCGTTTGAGACGGCTTTACCTCTCAGCGCCGCTACCGTTGCGACACTTGTTTGTCGTGTCTTCATGTGATTGACCCCCAATATGCGATTCACGCCGCGCCGCCGCGGCGCACACTCAAAAGCTCGAGAATTCCCACCGTCTGGTTGCGGATCAGCGGCCGTGCCCACCAGGAGATGCTCAGGATGAAGCCGAGGGTGACGAACACCGTCAGCATCGCCTGGCGCAGCCCGATGTGATCGCCGAGCACGCCGACCAGCAGCGGCACCACCGCGCCACCCAGAATTCCGGTGCATAGAATGCCGGAGAACGCGCCGTGGTGACGGCTGACGGAATTCAGCGCGAGCGAGAAGACGATCGACCACATCACCGACAGGAAGAATCCGCACGCGGGAAAGGCGAGCAGCGAGACTCTGGCCTCGCCGAACAGCGCCAGGCCGAGGCAGACGAGCGCGCAGGTCGTGAAAGCCGCGAGCACCAGCTTCGCATCCAGCAGCCGCAGCAGCACCATGCCGAGCACACAACCGATCGACATGAGCCCCCAGAACAGACCCACGGCGTGAGCACCTTCACGCGCGGGCGAGAAATGGTGGTAGGTGCTGAGGAACTGCGACATCCAGTCGGCCAGGCTCTGCTCGGTGCCGACATAGGCGATGATGCCGAGGAAAAACAACTGCACCGTCGGCTGGCGGAGCAGCTCGCGGTAGGTGGCCACGCTTCCCGCGCGCTCGCTGTCGGTCAGCGTCACGCGCGGGATGCGCAGCGCAGCGGTAATGGCGATCATGATCACGTACACGGGCACGAACGCCCAGTAGAGCTGCACCCACACGAGTGGCCGTCCCGCCGCCCCGGGCTGCTGCATCAACAGCGCATAGATCAGCGGGCTCACGTAAGAGGCGAGGCCGAACACCAGCTGCGCCATCACCGCGAAGAAGGCGAAATGCGCCTCACCGCCTGTGGTGCGCATCAGCGGATTGATGACCACCTGCAGCATCGCCATGCCGAGACCGATCAGGAACAGACCGGCGATCACCACTGCGTAGACCGGCCAGAGGCTGATCGCCAGGCAACCCGCGAGATTGAGCGCAAAAGCGGCCAGCAGTGTGGTGCGCGGTCCGCGCGCCTCGACGAGCGCGCCAGCCGGGATCGAGATCAACCCGTAGGCAATGAAGAACGAGAATGGCAGAACGCCCGCCATGAACAGGCTCAGGTGAAAATCGCTGATGATGGTCGGCATGAGGGGGCCGATGAGGTTCGTCACGAAGGAGATGACGAACCAGATCACCATGATGAAGAGCATCAGCAGCGCGGACTTCCTCATGCCTGCTCCTCCAGCGCCACGGGAAAGCGCGTGCGCAGGCTGGCGAGGTCCCCGGCGGCGATCGAGCGGCGCGGGAAGCGCGCAATGATCGAGGTCGCCGCCTCGCATCCTGCGGCAAGCGACTCGACGAGCGCTGCGCCATCGAGGCGCGCGAGCAGATAACCGGCATTGAAGGAGTCCCCGGCACCGATGGTGTCGAAGATCCCTGCCTGCGCCGCGGCATGCTCGCAGCGCTTGCCGTCCTGTATGCCGAGAGCGCCCCGGGCTCCGGTCTTCACGATGAGACTCGCGCCGGGCTTGAGCATCGGTGCGAGCCACGCGATGGCGCCATCGAGGTCGTCCCGGTCGGCGAGGCTGCGGACTTCGAGATCATTCAGCAGCACGTGATCGCAGGCGGAGATCCAGCCGGTGACCTCGGCGCGCAGGGCCACGCTCCAATCCTCCGGCGGCCAGTTGGTGTCGAGCGCGATCGCGTACCCGAGCGACTGCAAGTCACGAATCAGCAGCGGATACGACGCTCGCAGCGTCGGCGTGAGAAAGACTCCGGACAGGAGGGCAATCGACTCGGGCGTCGGTGCAGGCGCGATGCGTGGCCGCAGCAACTCGTAGGAGAGCGCTTCGAGGTGGCCGCGCGTGGTGAAGAAGGTGCGCTCACCGCAGCTGTGGATGAGGCCGACCGTGAGTGTGGTCGGCGCATTACAGGTGGCGAGCGAGGTGTTGAGCGACCGCAGCTGCCCCGCGAGCCACGCCCCCGGCTCATCGTTCCCGACCACCGACAGTAGCTGCGAGTCGCCGCCGAGGTAGCTCACCGCAAGCGCGGCGTTCCCCGCCGAGCCCCCGGCGCGCAACTCGCTGCGCTCCACGAGGGTTTCGGTGCCGACGCGCGGCCAGTCAGAGATGGGCCCCAGCACGAGATCGACCCCCACATCGCCGATGATGGTCAGCCGGTGCTGTTTTCCCCCCATCGCCGGACTATAGGCGGCTGGTCAACCAGGTGTCAATAAATACATCTACTGGATGTAGATATTCTAAAGGCGCCCCGCCCGGCTCGTCCCTCTCTGGCCCATGAGCCCCGCCACGTTGGCCTCGGCGCGCCGATCCTGCTGCAGCACCTCGAAGCGCGGTGAGAGCAGGTCAAAGATCGGGAGCACCGCGGCGCCGAGAATCGAGCTGTCCTCCTGGCGCTCGGAAAGCAGGATGCGGGTGCTCGGTGCGGCGACGCCTCCGCGCACCGAGTGATGGAGCGGCTGAGCCAGCACGACGAGCCGCTCCACCAGCAGCTTCGGCGCCGAGCCGCCGATGACGATGGTGAGCGGATCGAGCATGTTCTCGATGACGCACACCGCATCGCGCAGCCGCTCGGCCGCCTCGCGGCACCACCCCTGCAGTGCCGGATCATCGTTGCGCTCGAGCTGCGCGATGATCAGGGCATCGCGGTCCGGCGCTTCGCTGACACCGAGGGCTTCGGCGAGTGACTGCAGCGAGAGATAGCGCTCGAGACAACCGGCGTTCCCGCAGTAACAAGGCTTGCCGCCGGGCACCGCGGGAATGTGGCCGATCTCGGTCGCGTTGCCGTTGGCGCCCCGGTACGCGGATCGGTTCACCACCAGAGTGCCGCCGAGTCCGACGCCGAAATGCATGTAGAAGAAGTTATCGAGCGAGCGGGCGACCCCGAACAGAGTCTCGCCGAGCGCCGCGGCAACGCTGTCGACGCTGTAGAAGACCTGGAGTCGCGTCGCATCGCGCAGCTCTTCGAGCACCGACAGATCGCTCCACCCCTCGAGGGTCGTCGGACCGACGAAGCTGATGTCGGTCTTGACGAGCGGTCCCGGCAGGGCGACGCCGATCCCCCATAAACGCTCGGCTGCCGCAGGCCGTCGCCGCAGCTCGCGAATCAACCCCATCACCGTCGCGAGCACGCGTCGCTGATCGTGCGTATCGATATGGACCTCGCGCCGCTCGAGGATCTCGCCGATGAGATTGACGAGACCCGCCGAGACCCGCCCGGGCTCGAGGCTGATGCCGATCGAGTTGCCGGCATTCGGATTGAGCTCGAAAGCGATGGGTGGCTGACCCCGCGACTTCGCGCCCTTCAACCGCCGCGCGACGATGAGCCCGATCGTCTGCAGCTCGTTGGTGATGTTGGCGACGGTCTGGGGACTCAAGGAAACGAGCTCGACGATCTCTCGCCTTGAAATCCTCCCGTGTCGCCGGATGACATCGAGAACGATGCGGCGGTTGTACGGGGCGCTCGACTGCTGCGTCGTGCCGCGGCTGACCATAGGTTGCCGCCGGGATTATATACACATCCGGTGTGTAAATTTGTTCCGGGAGCCGTTTCCACCTCATTAGATTCGCGCACGTTTCGAGGCATCGCATCCGGCGGCGAGCTGAGGTCCGCGGCTGAGGCGCCGTGTGAGGTGAGCGGGCGGCTTCATTCAGTGGCTATGGTCTGCTCGCCCCAATCCTTGAGATGACAGGACTCGGGAAAGGCATGGATGCCGGGCACCTCGCCAGCGCGCAGCGCCTGCTGCAGCTGCTCCCAGTACTCCACCGTCATGAGCTCGGCGTGGACGGCGCGGAAGGCGCGGCGCAGCGCGCGGTTGGGCACCCGCAGGCCCGCTTCGATCTCTTCGGGCAGAAACACCACGCCCGGCTCGAAGAACCAGCCGGGTATCTCCTCCTCGCCCTCATACCGGTCGCGGTTGGTGCGCACCTTCACGTCGGTCAGCGTTTCCACGGCGTCGTAGTCGTAGAGATAGATCTTGAGGTAGCGGCTAACACCGTAGTTGCGGGCATCGAAGTCCTTGTTGAAGACGTTCGCTGCCGCATTGTTGCGGATGCAGAACCCGAGGTTGATCATGGCGCGCTCGGCCCTCTGCGCGGGCGCGGTCTCCAGGAATACGTTCAACGGCGTGAGCTTGCGCTGCGCGATCAGGTATTTGAACACCAGCGCCCGTCCCTGGCGCTGCACGCTGTTGCCCGCGGCCTGCAGCAGCTCCTCTGCCAAAGCGGGCTCGAACCACGCGTGCTCGAGCCGCAGGTTGTAGTAGACGATGTTATCGAGCATGCTGCCGGTGCGATTGATCTCGTGCACGCCCTTGTACTTGGCGAGCACGGCCTCCACCCCTTCGAAACGGTCCCACTTGTAGCCGCTCGTCGGCTGATCGCGTATCACCTTGAGGACGTAATCGAGCTGTGGCGAGGTGAAGGCGATGGTCACGGTGCCGGGACTGCCGGGCGCCACGGAGAGCCGCTCGCGCTCGTGCACCAGGCGGCGGCGGACCTCGTTCATCACCGCGACCTTGCTGAAGTGGTAGTAGCCTATCGTCGAGTAGTGCAGCCCAAGCGGCCGCCTCGGCATGATGCTGTGGAGGAAGGCACTCAGCTCGTGATAGTGGCGGTTGGTAACCTGGAAGGGAGCCTCGGTGGAGCTGCAGAGGTTGTGCACGTGCGGTGCCGCGTGCAGCAGCGCTTCGGCGCGCAGGCCTTCGGCCGCGTTGACGAGCGCAATGACGCACGGCTTGTGCTCCGTGCCTTTGAGCACCAGCCGGCCGACGAGGTAGGCGCCGCGATTGCGGAAGAAGCCCGCGCGTAGCATCTCGATGCCGCGCAGTCCCGCGCCGGCACGGTCCGCGAGCACATCGTTCACCCGCCGCGCGATCAGCCCGGCATCGCGTGCCGGATCGCAGAACGGGACGGCGAGGTCGGCAACCTGCAGCACCCGCTGAATGGTGAGCGGGTCCACCGGCCACGAGCAGGGAAAATATTCCGAGACCGCATTCGCCGGCGGCACCACGCGGTGTGATCCCCGGAACCCATACTCCACCGGCTTCCACTCGCCGTGGTGCACGCAGCGCTGCGCCGAGTGCAGATAGGCCAGCGCCAGGTCCGCTTCGTAGCGGCCGTCGACCGCGGTCCGATAGGCCGCTTCGACTTGGCGCCAATGCGGCTCGTGCTCCTTCAACTGCGGAAAAGCGCGCTGCAATTCATCGGCGAGCGGATAGACCGTCGCGTTGTACAGCCCGAGGCGTCGCCGGGCGTTGGCGATCGCGGTAGGGTGATCGCGGCTCTCGAACGTTGCCTTCGCTGCCCAGGTGAGGCGCAGGAACTCCGCGTAGAAGTCATCGAAGACTTTCAGGATCCACTCGGCAGTGAGTTGAATCCGTTGCCGCTCGGAGTCCGCCGAGACGACGCGCGGCGCGTAGTCGGCGCGCCCTCGCTCAACAGCCGGCGCAGCCGCCGGAGAGCTACTCATGATGGGGCTTCCGTGCAGCAAGCCGCCCGGCGATCGCACGCGCGAGCGCGCACAGCGCTTCATCCTCACCGCTTCGGCCGATGAGCTGCAGCCCGGCGGGCAGTCCCTCCACATCGATCGGCAGCGTGATCGCCGGATGCCCGGAAAGGTTGAACTGCCGCA
>Ga0210384_10003876_pt1 | contig 17023 bp, 17 predicted proteins | sample IncBWH2MmetaG_FD_160574 | JGI IMG/M metagenome (GOLD analysis project Ga0210384, IMG submission 160574) | Forest soil microbial communities from Barre Woods Harvard Forest LTER site, Petersham, Massachusetts, United States - Inc-BW-H-2-M | ecosystem: Environmental > Terrestrial > Soil >...
CTGCGTCGACCGGCAAAACCTCGCGAGATGATAGCCATAGGATCTCCTACTCAGCGACTAACGTAGTGTGATGCTGCGTTCCGAACCGTCGAAAAAACAACAGCAATCGAGCTTCCAATCAATGTCGTCGCAGAATGTAAGAACTGCCCACTTGCGGCATGCTCTCGAGACGAGTGCAGTCGAAATAGCGTCACGGCGTCTCTATCTCAACGAGCACAGCAGGAGCTCACTGAGAGCGTCATTGTAATTCCTGCTCGGCCGTTCTCACGATGTTGAATCCACTGGCACAACGACGCAGGGCTGAACGCCTCCCAAGGCTTCAAGCGTTGGAACAACAGTTGCACATCAATTGCTGACGTGATCGAAGCAGACAAGCTCACAAACGGATGACTGACGATGACGTAAGGCGGCAAGCAAAGGAGTGCATGTGACCTTCCTCGTAAGAGCTTTGATTAAGCTCGGTATTCTCAAGAACGATCTCGATTACCACTTGCTCCGTGCATCGATGGTCATCATTTTTCTCTTCTTTGGTTATCAGAAGTGGTTCGATTATGAGGCGCAGGCTCTGCTCCCCTACATCGGTCACGGCCCTCTCCTCTTTTGGATGTACGCAGTCTTTGGCGTTCGGGGGGCAACCTATTTCCTCGGAGTTGCAGAGTGGCTGTCTGGGGCGCTTTTGTTCGCCGGATATTGGAACAAAAGATTGGGGATTCTCGGAGCTCTTGGCTCATGTTTCGCATTCATCGCGACCACGACGATCATTCCGTTTATGCCGGACGGTTGGGCCGCTTCCGCCGGCGGATTCCCAGCGATGACCGAGAGGGTTGCTTTCCTGATGAAGGATCTCGTCCTTTTCGCTGTGTCTGTCTATTTACTGCGGCAGGACGTGATAAGGGCTTCGCTGTTCACGACGGCGGCATCCGACTCAAGCACCACAGTTCGGCAGAACGCAAGTCCGACAGGAGCAGTCGCAGGCTGCTAGTGCTCCCGTTCATCCCGTGGAATGAACGTCTCCGGGAGAGCTGGGGAGGTTCTGTCTTGAATTCTCATGGCGCAGGTGATGACGTCTGGTTCCAGACAGCCCGTTGTGAAGAGGACCCCATCGTGATCGAGCAACTCATTCCACCGGTTATTCAGACGGACTCCGGCACAGCACAGTCGACACACGAGCGGAAGTCGCTCCAACTCTGGCTGGTGCGTCACGGCGAAACCGAATGGGTGCCCACCACGGAAGTTTGCGTCACGTTCTCTAGATCTCCAGATCAAAAATCTTCTAACGTAAAGCACAGCAAAAATAACGAAAATCATGCACGGAGGAAGTTCGGTGAAATTAACAATTAGCAAGTGGACTGGTCTCGCGCTGTTCTGCGCAGTCTCTGTCGTTTTGTTGGCAGCATTGCGTTTTGGATCTTCGACAGCTACTTCCGACATTCATGTCAAGCAAGACGTCAAAGTCGCCGGTGTGATTCTCTCGCGCGATGGCGACATGGTTCGGATCAAGACAAAAAATCCGGTCAGGTCGTTATTGTCAATATCACTGACAACACTAAGATCGAGCGCAAGAAACATCGCTTTCTGTTTCCTCGCCACACCGACATGGATGTGACGACGATGGTACCCGGCTTGATGATAGAAGCGGAAGCCGTCCGCAATCCAAAGGGGCAATTTGATGCCGTCAAGATCTCCTTCACTCCCGATCAGTTTGCCATCAAGAATGCCCAAGAGCAACAAGTCGCGGCCAACAAGGCCCAAGATGCCCATGGCACTGGATACGAAGCGACAGCTGCTGCCGGCCGATCCCAGTCTTCAGCCGAGCATGCCCAGAACTTGACAGATCAGCCTAGCCTGCAGGCGCAAGATGTTGCCCCTTTCGAAAGTGCGGACGCCACCGACGTCTCGATGCTCAACCATCGTGTCTCAGACTTAGACGACTACAAGAACGAGTTTGAGGTCGACGTTTTCTTTGGCCGGGATTCAGATGTGCTTAACCAAAGGACCAAGAAAGATCTCGATAATCTCGCTGACATTGCCAGGTCCCTCAATGGCTATTTGATCGAAATTGCAGGCTATACTTCCAACACCTTGGGAACAGAGGTAGATCAAAAGCTCAGCGAAGACCGTGCAGCCGCCGTCGCCGGCTATTTCCGAGAAAAGGACATCCCAATACGGCGTATTCTCATACCGGTAGGGTATGGGGCGAGCCATCCGGCCGTCAGCAACAAAGACCTCAGACTCCGCGAGCTCAACGACCGCGTGGATATCAAGATTCTGGTGAACAAGAGCCTGGGGCAGGGCGTGTAGTCGCGGCTGAGGATGCAAAAGACACCGAGACTGTGAAGCGCGCTGCCTTCATCGATTTGGGAACAATGAAGGGGAACATCGGTGACCAGAATTACGCGCCTTGGGCGCTGATTCGGATTTGTCGAAGTACTGGACGGTTTCGATCTGGTACAAAAGGTTCGCTATCAATTTCGGCGCGGCACCACTAAGAAGGAGTTTCTTGAACCTTTACGAGCAGGTGAGCCTTCGCGTAATTCGGGTGACGATCATGTCGAATGGTTAAAGTCCAGACCGGGCTTTTCGTTGCAATTCCGACAGCGGGCAAGCACCTCTGATGTCGCCGAGATTACGCTGATGAGTCCGGGAGACATTCTTTTCCTTAGAAAGACTGAAGCTCTCCAACCCCTTTATCCAGTCGCCCTTGGTCCCGGCTAATCTCCGCCCCATACCTCGTGAACCTCATCATGGTTGTCTTACTCGAAACCAAAGTAAAACCCAAACACTGCCAACGATAAGCAGAAGAGCCAATACTGCCATTAGGGTGGCTGTATTGGATTCTTTGTCCTTCTCCCGTTCGTCAGGGTCCAGGTAGCGAATAGCCGACCAGACTTCTTCTTTATCAATCTTTTCATCTTCCATGAGACTCTTCTGAAACTGCTTGATCAATGTTCCACTTCCGATTTCAGCATGTTGGGGTTGTACGGCGGCGGGTGTCGTTCGGATAGAAACCTGATATAAAACACTTCACTTGATTCCGCTCCTCCAGTGTTAACAACTGATAGTCTTTACGAAGGCCTCGCAGCAAATGGCTCGCTTGCTTCCGTGTACAGACCAAACCAGGAAGGCTACCTGTGACAGTGATTCGTGATTTCTTGTTCCGGTTTGTCATTCAAGCTTCTTGAAAGCGCTCTGACCTCGCGCTTGCCGCTAATCTTCATGATGTGAACCAAGCATCGGTGATCCACAACTAAAAAGAAGCTCCGAGCGCAATGCGGATCATTACGGACACGATGTTCTTCGAGTAGAAGAGGGCAATGACCGCCGCAAGAGTGGATTGCAGAATGCTTTGCGGGATTCTGCCATGCTTCACGAGGCCGTGCCCGCTCGGCGAGTCACCATTCTCATGAGTCGCGTGAAACATTGCTGTGATTCGAAGCTTTTGTTTCGACGGAGCGGCGTCTGACATGTGGCCTTCGAGGTTCGCGATTGCTTCTTCGCGCGACGCGAAGCCGAGGTCGATGATGCTTGGAGCAGCTATCAGATCACGCAAGCAATTCTCATCGTGATAGGCAATAACCAGTCGTTCAGGGCTATCTTGTTTGCTGGACGCCTGTATGATGGCGTAGCACACACTTGAGCAATGAACGAGGACTCCCATGACGTCACCATCGGTTTGTCTTCAACAAACCCCGACACTACCTGAAGCAATTCGAATTCCAAATGTGTGTAGGTGAACACGTGCTCGATCCGTTCTCAATTGCAGCAGCGGCGTTGGGAACAGGCGTCGGGGCGTCACTTGTCTAAACTGCGACACTGCGCCACGCGGCGATCTCAGCGAACAGAGCCACTTTCGACGCGTGCAGTCGCGAACCTCAGTCCTGTAGCGTCTTTTCGCGAGTCGAAGCCTTCGGTTTGTTTTGGTAAAGCGAGTGCATCAGTCAGGGCGCTATGGGAAAACGAATTGGACATCGCGACTTCAGCGTTCAAGCGACTGGTAGATCTCGCGACGACGGTATGTATTGTGTTCACCGTCGGCTGAGTGTGTGCTTATCGGACTTTCTCTTGGGGGAGCTATTGGCTATGCGATCAATCTCGCTCGGGACTTCGGACCTCGACCGGCGCACGCTGTGTTGCCCGTCGCTGGCAAGGGCACTTCTGACTGGGGCAGCTGTCGTGCCCGTTCTAGGGCCCCTCATCGGCGTAGAACTGGGTGGGCTCCTTCTACGAGTGGTAGCCCGATAGCCACGTCATCATAAGGAGGAATATGCACTCGATCCACCGGCTTGTCGGGAATAGCGCGAACAGTTCAGCTTGGGAAAGCTGCTTTAGCGATAGATGGCAACGCAGGTTCACCAATCATTGGCCGCTGGCAAAACTCGCGTGTGTTTTGTTTCTGGTACCCAGTGTCAGTCTTGCACAGGGCGTTGTGACTGCAAGCGCAAACATTCCTTTTGATTTTTGGGCAGAAGGTCAGAAGTTTGCCGCTGGCGAATACACTTTTGATACGGGTTTCCCCGGTTCAACCTCCGTCCACCGCAAGGGAACGAAGACAACCATCGCGGTTCCAGTCATCATCTACGGTGATCCAGTAAGGAAGGAAGACGCCAAAATCGTGTTCGTTCTGCGAGACGGCAAATACTATCTCGCGGAATTTTGGTGCGTGTCCGACCGACGGGTAGTGACAGCCGAATTCGACCATCGCGGGCAAACAACCGCCGGACAACGCGAAGTACAGCTCAGCTACCCGTAGGCTCCTAAGACCCACAAATCGAGCCATCCGGACCATCGGGACCGATGAAGTCGCGCATGATGCCGCGTCGATACAAATAGGAGTATCTACTCGATCCACGAACTTTCGTGCCAATAATCCAGCTACCCAAAGCGAAGTCGACAGCGGAGCTAGACTTGGGTCTCCTTTGGCCAATGCCACTAGGGGACCAGGCCTGGCGACTTGAGTCGCTTCATTCCTGCCTACGAATAAGGTATGTACAATGGGCTAAAATTACGCACACGAATAATCCTCGGTATTCGCGGATGGATTTCGGAATACCTACATCGATTCGGGGTCAATTGCCGTCTGTGGAGTTGCGCTCCGAGCCCTTTTCGAATGCCACGCATTGCCCGCTTGGGAGGACAGAGAGTGGGTTGCAAAGAGTTGCAGGCGCCAAACACGTAGCAAAGTCGAGTCTTGCGCGCACTCTCCTGTCTCTTACCGTCTTTTACTTCTGCTCGACGGCTTTGATCTGGGCGCTCGACCCAGGGCGTCGAATATCACAATATGCCCATACTGCATGGCGCGTCCAAGACGGTTCTATCACCATTGGAACCAGCATCACCCAGACCGCGGACGGTTATTTGTGGTTAGGAACACCTGAGGGTTTGCTGCGTTTCGACGGCATCAAGTTTGTACCTTTTTCTATCCCCGGCTTTGACCTCGCAAAACTTGCTTATACCTACCTTTTGGGCGCTCGCGACGGCAGTTTGTGGATTGGAACAAGGATCGGTGTCGGCCGGCTGAAGAACGGCGAGTTCCAATGGTACTCGAACCCCGCCCAGCGCAGTGGGATCAGCGTCATATTAGAAGACCATGGGGGGACAATTTGGGTGACGCGTTATCGCGTCCCACCAGACGAAGGTCCCTTATGCCGGGTCGAGGGAAGTGGGCTCCTCTGTTACGGAAAGGCTGATGGGATTCCAGTGAGGTACGGCCTAGGCTTAACTGAAGACAGCCTTGGAAATTTCTGGTTTGGGTCTAGTGTACTTTGCCGTTGGCGGCAGGGCTCCGTGAGCACCTACTTGAACGGGATAGCAAAGCGTCATGACGCGGGAAACGGCGTATTTGATGTTGCGGCCGGGCCGTCAGAATCCATTTGGGCAACAGTCGATGGAGTCGGGCCTGATCTGGGTGTTCGCTATTACTCCAACGGGAAATGGGCGCCTTACGTGGTAGCAGGCTTTGATGGGGCGAAGGTCAACTCTCATGCGCTTTTCGTCGATCGAGACAACTCACTCTGGATTGGAACCGAGAATGACGGACTTTACCGTGTCCACGATGGAGTGGCAGATCATTTTGGAAGCGCCGATGGGTTATCGGGCAATTCTATTGTTGACTTCTACGAAGATCACGAGGGTGACCTGTGGGTAGTGACGGAAGGCGGACTCGATATGTTTCGGAGTACGCCAGTCGTCACCTACTCGATGCGTGAAGGATTGTATTCATCAGCGCTTCTTTCGATTCTAGCCCTACAAGATGATTCAGTTTGGATCGGACACGAAGGTGGCGTTGACATTCTAAAGGGGAATCGGGTCTCACTGCTGTCTGCTGCTGGTGGGCTGCCAGGTCAGGATGTGGCAGCGCTGTTTCAAGACCATAGCGGTGTGGTTTGGCTCGGAATAAATAGCAAGCTGGTGAGTTACGAGCACGGTCGATTCCATGAGATCAAGCGCTCTGACAGCCAGAGTCCACGCGATCCTGTCGATGCCATTGCTGAGGATGCGAATCACAATATTTGGGCGTTGACTGAAGCTGGTCACCTCCTTAGAGTCACTAATCAAATCGCGAAGGAAGTTACAGAGGTGACCAGCGATGGTCGACAATCTGGTTATCTTATACCCGATCACGATAGTGGTATCTGGGCCGCCTCGAAAAATGGCAATCTGGTTTACTACCGCAATGGAAGTGTCGGCACAACAGCGCTGAAGGGGCATGACAGTTCTTTCTCAGTTTTGGGTATGCTTCTCGATTCCGACGATTCGTTGTTGGTCGCAACAACGGAGGGCCTGTTTCGCTGGGACGGCAAGGTCTGGAGTGTGCTGAATCGTCGCAATGGCCTTCCATGCGATGCAATTTTCTCTGCCATCAAAGACGATGGCGGATCCCTCTGGCTCTATTCGCAATGTGGCCTCGTAAAAGTCGGGGGTGCAGAGTTGAGAGCGTGGCGTACACATGGCGATAGCATCCGTAGCGCTGAGGTATTTGACAGGTTCGATGGCGCGCGCCCCCATATGGCATCGCATCCGATGCAGCCAATTGCGTCAAAGGGATCGGACGGGCGCCTTTGGTTTATAAACCAGATCTCAGTCCAAATGATTGATCCCAGCCAAATCTATCCTAATAAGGTTCCACCACCAGTGCACATAGAAAGTGTTGTCGCGGACCATAAGGACTACGCTCTGGGGAAGCGGGTGCGATTACCTCCCTTAACTCGCGACGTTGAGATCGACTACAGCGGGTTGAGTGTAGCCGTACCCCAAAAAGTCCATTTCCGTTATGAACTGGAGGGCCGCGATACGGGGTGGCAGGAAGCAGGCACAAGACGACAAGCTTTCTATACGAATCTCCCGCCAGGAAATTATCGCTTCCGAGTCACCGCCTGCAATAACAGCGGCATATGGAATGAGGCTGCCGCATTCCTGGAGTTTTCCATCGTTCCCGCTTACTACCAGACTGCCTGGTTCCGCCTTACATGCGCAGCTGTTTCTCTTCTAATACTATGGGCGCTCTATCAGCTGCGACTTCAACAATTGCATCGGCAATTCAACATCGGTCTGGAGGCACGGGTTAAGGAACGTACGCGCATCGCGCGCGACCTGCACGACACCCTGCTGCAGAGTTTGCACGGATTGATGTTCGAATTTCAGGCAGCACGCAACATGTTCGATCGGCGCCCCGAAGCAGCACTGCAAGCTCTCGACGGCGCGATCATGGGAACCGAGCGGGCCATCACCGAGAGCCAGGTGGCTATCGAAGGCTTACGTGACGTCCAGGTCGCCGGGAACGACCTCGCGCAACTACTGAGGGCAACGGGGGAGGAACTAGTTGCCTCGCGGAGTGCAGACCACGATGCGCCGACCTTCGGCCTGACGGTTGAGGGAGAGCGACGAACGTTGGTTCCGATCATCGGGGATGAAGTCTACCGCATTGCGCGAGAGGTCTTACGAAATGCTTTCCGCCATGCCCACGCGCGCCGGATCGAAGCAGAGATTCTGTACGATGAACACCAGTTTCGATTGCGCATACGGGACGATGGCAAGGGTATGGACCCGCAAGTTCTGGAGAAAGGTGGGCGCGCCGGACACTGGGGGTTGCCGGGTGTTCGGGAGCGAGCGCAGCAAATGGGAGCAAAATTGGATCTGTGGAGCGAAGCAGGAGCCGGAACGGAAGTTCAACTAACCATTGCCGGTACCATAGCTTACGAAAAGACACCCGATCGCTCCGGATTCAGACTATTCCGAAGGACGAGAAATCATGACCACCGATCTTAGCCTGATTCGAATCCTCACCGTGGACGACCACCCTCTTCTGCGCAAGGGGATCGCAGCACTGGTCAACGCTGAAACTGACATGAAGCTGGTTGCAGAGGCTTCTAATGGCGAGGAAGCCATCGAGAAGTTCCGATCGCACCGCCCGGATGTGACCCTAATGGATTTGCAGATGCCGGGCTTGAATGGCATTGAAGCGATTAGTCGCATCCAGAGCGAATTTCCGAACGCACGGATCATCGTTCTGACGACATACACAGGCGATGTCCAAGTGGTGCGAGCCCTCAAGGCAGGCGCACGAGCTTACTTGTTGAAGAGACAGGTGCACAGAGAGCTCTTGGAGACCATCCGGGCTGTCCATGCGGGACAAAGGCGCATACCTTCAGAGATTGCCGCGGAGATAGTAGATCGTCCTAGGGACGACTTAACCCCGCGAGAAATCGATGTGTTAAGGCTAATCGCTAACGGAAACGCCAACAAACAGATCGCAGATCAGCTCTCAATCGGGGAAGCCAGCGTAAAGAGCTATGTGGCCAACATACTCTCGAAACTTGGGGCTAGTGACCGGGCCCATGCCGTTACCATCGGGCTGAAGCGTGGAATTATCGAGCTAGAGATCCCCTGAAAGATGGAGGTGCGGACCTCCTTTTGGCCGTTTTGGGACGTGTTGCGAATGCCCTATGCTGGATCAGGGTCTTTCTTGCAACGCTTATTTTCCACATTCCCGAACGGTTGGCCGGGTATTGGCATTCTGCTCCAACGCGCGTTAACCGCCACGACTCTGTTTTGTTATGGGATCGCACATTTAAGGGACACGTCACAATTGGCATCAATGGTTCCGCACATGTTCGCAGCAGTCGCCGGGCTACTACTCCTCGTTGGCTTATGGACGCCGATCGCTGGAACGATGGTCGCAATCGTTGAGCTATGGATTGTTTGGTCAAGCGCCGGCGGTCTAGGGATTCCAATCATGTTGGCCACCTTGGGTGCCACTCTGGCAATGATCGGCCCTGGCGCGTGGTCCATTGATGCGCATTTCTTCGGCAGGAAGCATTTCGAAATCCCGCAACGCTAAAAAAATTCCTTTTCACCCAGACGGGGGAGCATCGGTTCCCCTAAACGGTAGGGTTGGTCTACACCAAATATCTATCCAAAGAGCATCGATCTACGGTTGTGCCAAGTCGCAGGTCATTGCACACTCAGCTTAAGGGCAAGCAGATTTCAATTCGTGGGGATTTCGGCAGATACAAGAGCGTTGTGGAGGACTCAGTATGGGAATCCCAAGTGTCGTTGTTCCGGACGCGCAAGGCTTCGCAAGAATGGGCTTTGTTCGGGCAAACCGCCATCCGGACTTTGAACGAATTATTGGTAGCAGCCTCGCTCTCATGGAGACCCTAGACCTGGTCCGCTCGGTCGCGCCCACAGATTCTACGGTCCTGATCGAAGGCGAAACAGGGACAGGAAAGGAACTGATCGCGAGCGCCATTCACAATCTCAGCACACGCCGCAGCCGCCCCTTCGTGAAGCTGAATTGCGCTGCCATACCCTTTGACCTGTTGGAAAGCGAGCTCTTTGGACACGAGAAGGGTGCTTTCACAGGCGCGATCGCGCAGAAAATCGGCCGATTCGAAACGGCCGACAGCGGCACGCTTTTTCTGGACGAGATCGGAGATCTACCGCAGGCCTTGCAGCCTAAGCTGCTGCGCGTCCTGCAGGAGCAGGAGTTTGAGCGCCTGGGCAGCGGCCGTACCCATCGCATTAACGTGCGTCTGGTTGCCGCTACCAATCGCGATCTTACCCAGATGGTCGCGCGAAACGAATTCCGCAGTGACCTGTACTACCGTCTCAATGTATTTCCTGTCGTGCTGCCACCACTACGCGAGCGCCGGCAGGATATTGCGCCGTTGGTCTGGCATTTTGTCGAGCTTTTTGCCCGGCGCGTGGGGAAGCGGATCGAGCAGATATCGCAGACAACGATGAATGCGTTCATTGAGTACTCCTGGCCGGGTAATGTGCGCGAATTGCAAAACCTTATTGAACGGGCCGTAATCCGATCAGACGATGGCGTGCTTCCGAATCCTCTGCCCAGATCACAGAAGAATGCAATCACTCCGACCGCCGCACAAGGCACGTTCCGAGACGCTGAAATAGCCCTGATTTTGCAGACGTTGCGTGCTACAGAGGGAATGATAGGAGGGCCGCGAGGAGCAGCTGCTCGGCTTGGGGTTAAGCGTACAACATTGGTCTCCAAGATGAAGAGGCTCGGGATTTACCGAACGCGCTCCCAAAGATTCACAGATGTGCTCCAGGAGCATTCCGAGAGCGAGCCGTTATTCAAACCGGAAGCTGACGATGGATTTTCGCAGAACAACGATGTGCTAGGGGCGCTTGTTTGAGCAAGGGGCGTGCACGATGCCGCGTCTCGCGGAAGTCTCCGAGTCGCTATTACGACACTCCCCGTAGGGAAAAAGACACTTCGTGCCGACAATGCACTGGGGAGAGATAAGGTCTTTTCTGCGCATCGGCAGCACTCGCACTTTGGCTAAAGACCTGCTTAAGGCTTCGGCGACAGCTGAGCCGCATTTGAACTGCAATCGCGGACCCCCACAACGTTGCGGGCAATCGTGATAGGAAAGGAATAATGTCTGCCCTCACAGCGGAAATATTGGCTTGGCGGGACGTGCGAGCGAGGTTTGCGCCCTATGCGGCGATCCCCCTTCGATTGATTGTTGGTTATGGATTCCTGGCACACGGTTTGGCGAAATGGTCCAAGGGACCAGAAGTGTTCGTCAGCATTCTTCATGCGACAGGTGTTCCTTTGCCGCACGTCATGGCTTGGGTCACAATCGCCACTGAGATTGTCTGTGGGATCGCTTTCCTGATCGGAGCTTTCGTTTATCTGGTGAGCATTCCAGCCATCATTCTGCTTGGGGTTGCGATTTTCACGGTCCATCTGCCATATGGCTTCAGTTCGATCAAGTTGGTAAGCGTCAACAATGGAAGAGCGCAGTTCGGGCCACCGGGATACGAATGCGACCTCCTCTATATTGCTTGCATTGTGGCGCTTGCACTGATTGGTCCAACTCCTTGGTCCGTCGATAAGTATCGATCACTACATTCATAGCAGCATAGGCCGTTAAACAATTGAACGGAGGGACTGTCATGACAACCTATCATCACGCCAACGTAAAGGAAAAAAGGATCTTCTACCGGGAAGCCGGATCCAAGGACTCGCCGACCATCGTACTTTTGCACGGCTTTCCCAGTTCTTCGCACATGTTTCGTGACCTGATACCGCGATTAGCGGACAAGTTCCACGTGATTGCTCCCGACTATTTGGGCTTTGGCTACAGTGATGCCCCCACAGCGCAAGAGTTCGAATATACCTTCGACACCCTGGCAGCACACGTCGAGGATCTGCTGTTCGAGAACTTGGGGTTGAAGCAGTTCAGCATCTATGTGCAGGACTACGGCGCACCGGTCGGCTATCGGATTGCTTCAAAACATCCGGATGCTATTCAGAGCATTATCGTTCAGAACGGGAATGCATACGAGGAAGGTATCGGTGGTGCGTTCGATCCGATGAAGCCGTTCTGGGCCAATCGCAATTCCGAGACCGAGAAGCCTGTGCGCGATCTCCTGACGAAAGAAACGACCATCTTTCAGTACACACACGGTGTTACAGACCCTGACCGAATCAGTCCGGATTCCTATACGGTGGACCAGTTCTTCCTCGATCGTCCGGGGAACGCCGCAATTCAACTCGATCTTCTTTACAACTATCAATCGAATGTCGCGCTGTATGACCACTGGCATGAGTACTTCCGCAACCGGCAACCTAGAATGCTGATTCTCTGGGGGAAGAACGATCCGTTCTTCACGGTAGAAGGAGCCAAGGCCTACCAAAGAGATCTCCCGAAGGCTGAGTTGCACCTGATTGATACGGGCCACTTCGCGCTCGAGGACTCCAACGGTTTCATCGCAGAGCGGATGCGGAAATTTCTCGGTCAAAGCGCCGTGCCGAGTGGCGTTACCGCGGCTTGAACTAGCGGAAGGGAGTCGGGGCGTGCCAGTTCCTGGAAACATTACTGTAGTTGCGGTCCACGGGGCTTGGGCGGATGGTTCGAGTTGGAAAGACGTAATTCTTGGCCTTGAAGGGGGAGGTTTACGAATAATTGCCGCTCCGATCCCTCTGACTTCGCTCGGCGATGACACTGCGGCATTAAAGCGCGCGATAGCTCGTTCGCAGGGACCGGTGGTTCTCGCGGGTCATGCTTATGCAGGCGCGGTAATCGCTGCGGCGAATGAAGAGCGGGTGAAGGCACTGGTTTATATCGCGGGATTAGCTCCAGACGAAGGTGAGACGGTTGCTCAGGTCTTCTATCAAGATGAGAAACACTCCCAGTCGCCTCAACTCGCGCCCGATGCCGACGGTTTCATCTGGATGCCGGACGAGGGCTTCAGAAATGCCTTCTCGCAGCATGCGACGGCAGAACAAATCGCGTTATCGGCAGCTGTCCAGAGGCCAATCGCAATGAAATGTATTCAAGAGCCGGTTCCAACACCGGCGTGGAGATCCAAACCTACCTGGTACCTGATTGCCGAAGAGGACCGCATGATCAACCCCAAAACACAACACTTCATGGCGAAACGAATGGGAGCAACAACAAGGTCGTTCGCCGTCGATCACACGCCACTGCTCAGTGCGCCCCAGAAAGTTGTGGACATCATCAGGGAAGCGAGCCAGACGGTGTCCTCATGAGCCGAAGGTGATGGAATCGGAACGAATTAGGAGCGGTGATGACTGATGGAACAACTCCAACCGAGCGGCTGACGGCGTTCTCGGATGCTGTCTTCGCGGTGATTATCACCATTATGGTTCTGGACTTGAAACCGCCAGCACAAGCGACGCTCTCGGCTCTGCTTCCTCTGTGGCCCACTGCGTTAAGCTATGCTGTCAGCTATCTGTTCGTTGCCATTATCTGGATCAACCACCATCGTCTCCTGCTTTTTGCCCGCGACGCCACACCGAAGCTTATATGGTGGAATTTTGCACATCTATTCATGACTTCACTCATACCTGCTTCAACGGCTTGGATATCAGCGACAAGGCTCGCAGCAGGGCCCGTCCTTGTCTATGCAGCGGTATTCGTAATGGTCAACATAGCGTTTCTGGGATACCAACAGGAGGTATTGTCTCAAGCGAGGGACAGTGAGGTTTCGGCAACGATCCGACGTATTACCCGAGTGCGGGCACTAGTAACGTTAGCAATCTTCATTACTGCGGCGTGCATAGCGTATTGGTCCCCTTGGTCTGGCTTTGGTTTGGTCTGTTGTGTACTGCTCATCTACCTGCGACCGCAAGTTCCAGGCGAGGGATTGGAGCGAGATGCGCGCAAGGGACATTCGAACTCAGTTCGCTTACCCGAACCGCACGTAAATAAAGAAACATTGTGAATTGTCCCCGGATAGCACTCGATCAGGCTGAGCCGTCATCGCTGATTCTGAGGAGGAGGTATGCATGGCGCGGTTGCTCTCAGTGAACGTCGGCCTTCCGCGCGACGTGACATGGAACGGCAAAACTGTGCGAACCGCAGTCTGGAAATCTCCGGTTACGGGACGGCGAATGGTGCGCAAGCTCGATATCGATGGTGATGCGCAAGCCGATCTCGCCGGTCACGGTGGGGAGCACCGCGCCGTATTCGTCTACCAGATGGATTCTTACCGTTACTGGGAGCGCTTTTTGGGCCGCAACGATTTTACTTTCGGCCAGTTCGGAGAAAACTTCACGGTCGAGGGACTAGCGGATGACGAGGTCTGCATCGGTGATCGATACCGCATTGGTGATGCGGTATTTGAAGTTACACAGCCGCGCGTGACGTGCTACCGCGTCGGCATTCGCATGAATGAGCCTCGTATGCCCGCCCTGCTTGTCGCACACCGAAGACCGGGTTTCTATTTTCGCGTGTTGCAGGAAGGAGAAGTTGGCGCGGGCGATGACAGCGTGAAGATCGCTGATGGTCCAGAACGGGTCACCGTGGCCGAAATTGATGCTCTCCTGTATTTGCCTGGACATTCTCGCGAGCGACTGCAACGCGCACTCCGGATTCCTGCGCTTAGCAAGGGCTGGCAAAGTTCTTTCCAGGCGATACTCCAACAAGAGTCGAGCGCGAAGACCGTGGCGGGGAATCCGGGACTCGCAAATGAAGAGCAAACTCCAGCATGGTCCGGATTTAGACAAATGCGAGTCGGGCAGATTCGTAAGGAAAGCGATAGCGTCACTTCCTTCCTTCTGGGGCCAATCGACGGGCAACCCCTTCCTGTCTTCGGCGCGGGTCAGTTTATTGTCTTGCGATTGCATGTCGATCCGGACAAAGCGCCGGTTCTGCGCAGCTATTCGCTGTCTGACCTGCCAGGAGCCGATCATTTCCGCATAAGCGTCAAGAGAGAATTGAATGGGATTGGCAGTTCATTTCTGTGCAACCGTGGTCGAGAAGGCGATGTATTGGCTGTTAGTGCACCTCGAGGAAGCTTTACCCTGCGTCCCGGCCAGAATCCTCTGGTTCTGCTAAGCGCCGGAGTTGGTGCAACACCCGTAATGTCGATGCTGCACGCACTCGCCGCCGAAAGATCGCAACGAGAGATCTGGTGGATCTATGCAGCGCGCAATAGAGTCGAGCATCCATTCGCAGAAGAATCGCGTTTTCTACTGAAACAGCTCTCTCGCGGACGAAGCTACATCGTGTATAGCAGGCCCGCTGCAACCGACCAACTAAAGTTGGACTTCGATGCTCCTGGGCACATTGACGTAGCTTTGCTCGAGAAGATTGGCGTGTCACGGAATAGTGACTTCTATCTGTGTGGCCCATCTTCATTCTTGCAGAATATGGGCGATGGGCTGCGAAACTGGGGTGTGCTCGCCGAGAATGTGCACACGGAAATCTTTGGTGCTCTTGAGGGTATTACACCTGGTATGGCGCAGGTTGATCACGCTCCGCACCTGCCGCAAGGACCGCCCGGATCTGGCCCCGCAGTGTCGTTTACACGCAGCGGGATCACGGCCGCGTGGGATCGTAAGTTTGGGAGTTTGCTTGAGCTGGCGGAAACGTGCGAGGTTCCGGTCAGATGGTCGTGCCGGACTGGAGTGTGCCATACCTGCATGACTGGCCTGATTGGCGGATCGATTACTTATAACCCGGAGCCACTCGAGAGGCCCGCTCCCGGGAACGTGCTCGTGTGCTGCTCACAGCCAAACGCGAGTGTCACTCTGGATCTTTGAGAGAAACAAGGTCGAGATGTCCGCATGAGCTAGTTTCACGGCGTCAGAGTTGCTGGTTTTAGCACTGCTGCGTCGTAGCATTTCGTTTGAAGATTCCCTATAAGGAGGAGGAATCATGGGACTGTCATGGCAGCAAGGTCCGTTATCACCGGGGGCCATCGGACGATTTCTCGTGCCCGAACCGCTACCCAAGAAACTGTTGTACGTTGAGCCGTTGCGTCGGCGGATGCGCGTGCGTTTCGGCGGAAACTGGATCGCCGATAGCGAGAACGTCCTCTTGCTCTTCGAGCCGGGCCACTATCCGATGGCCTATTTCCCAGAGACCGACGTCTCTCCAAACACTCTCCAGAGGACCGAGCATACGAGCCACCATCCCGATCTTGGGCTCACATCCTGGTATACCGTCCAGGCGGGCCAGCAGAGCGCGCCCCGAGGGGCATGGCGACACATCGACTTGCCCGCGTACGCCAACGAGTTGCAGGGACGGGTTGCATTCTCCTGGCCGGCCATGGAGGCTTTCTATGAAGAGGACGAACGGATCGTGGGCCATGCCGCCGACAACTACCACCGCATCGACATTCGCCAGACATCCCGTCATCTCGTGGTCCGCCATCGTGACAACATCATTGCAGATACCAAACGGCCCATGGTTCTCCACGAGTCCGGCTTTGCGCCGCGCTGGTATGTTCCACGTGCCGACGTCGACGGATCTGCGCTCACTCCCGTGGAACGCCAGACCTTCTGTCCGTACAAGGGGCTATGCCGCTACTACAACATCGGTGACGCGCATCTAGCGGTCTGGTCGTATCCTGAGGCATATCCCGAGGTCGGCCGCATCTCCAACTTTTTGTCGTTCGAGCCGGACATAGTCTCGGTGCAGCTCGATGGCAAACAGCTTCATCTTGAGCCGGGTCAGACGGTGATTCCACACGGCCCCGATCGCGAGCTCGGTGTTGCCGAAGTGCTCCCCCGCCGCAAGTCGGCATGAGCGGGCACTCGGCCACTCGCAGCGGAGAATATTAGATTTTCGAAGGCAAAATTCTTCCCCACGCTATCCGCCGCAGCCCTCGACGCAAGCCGTATGGGAGAAGAAATGTCGGATTTCGTCCGTGAAACTCAAGCCTCGTCGATATCCTCTTTCAGTGCCATTGCCACTCAGCGAGAGGATTCCGCGTTCCCCGCATGCGGTAAGACTGGCTGCCCACAAGATAGGGTGTGTATCGTGTAACCGCTTGCCGATGGGAAGCAAACAGGATGCCAGTCATCAGGACGAAAGACATAGTCACTTCTCCGGCGAATGCGCCGGCCTTGCCAAATATGCCGGGGGTTGTAACCGCGTAGCGCGTAAGTGTCGGCGGCAAACAGTCCTCAACGTGCCAGGTGAGGAGCCACGCGAACTGGATCGGCGTTACCTAGCCGTCGCCGGAACGTCGAGATGACCACGGGAAGACAGATTCCCATCCCTCGGGGTAAAGGCAGATA
>Ga0210384_10003877_pt1 | contig 17019 bp, 14 predicted proteins | sample IncBWH2MmetaG_FD_160574 | JGI IMG/M metagenome (GOLD analysis project Ga0210384, IMG submission 160574) | Forest soil microbial communities from Barre Woods Harvard Forest LTER site, Petersham, Massachusetts, United States - Inc-BW-H-2-M | ecosystem: Environmental > Terrestrial > Soil >...
ACCGGCCAAGCTGATCGCTTTCTTTGTTTGCGACCACGAAACGCCCCTGACCGTGCCTCCGGTCGACAGCCACGCCGGACACGAAGCGAAGTAGAACTGACCGTACAACCTTAAATAAGGGCACGAGTGAACTCGTTCCCTTCCAATGTTAGAGGTGTTTTTCGCTACTGCCGCGGCGCGTAGTAGCCTTTGCGCGCTCGCACCTGGAGGTCTTTCTTCAGCGCGGTAATTTCAATCGAACGGTAGCGGCCATCGGCATCGAAGTCGGCTGGCTTGTAGGAAACCACATACTGACTCCGCAGTTCATCCTCAATCGCGGCAAATGAATTCTTGATGTCTTTCATCTTGAAGGGGAAGAAAGCGCGTCCGCCGGTAGCATCCGCAATCTGTTGCAGGGCCTTGTCGCCCCGAAGAATCAGGCCGCTGTCGTCGGTCGAAATCGCGTAGATGATTACTTCGGCGCGCTGCGCCGTCTCTATCGCCAGCGCCCGGCTGACCTCGCTCTGATTATCCTCACCGTCGCTGATCACGACGATGGCCCGCCGCACTGGATGGTCGCCGCGGTCCTTACTCAGTTTTTCGCGGCAGGCTCTATAAATGGCGTCATACATCGCGGTGCCGCCGCCGTTGCGCAGACTTCGCACCCCGGTTTCGAGCAGTCGAACGTTGTCGGTGAACTCCTGCGTCACCAGGCTGTGAGTGCCGAAGCCCATGACAAAGGCTTTGTCGAAATTTGCCCGCAGGGTGTGCTGCAAGAAGCTGACCGCCGCTTCCTGCTCGAAATCAAAGCGGCCGTGCACCGACCCGCTGGTATCCACCAACAGCCCCAACTCGAGTGGCAGGTCGGTCTCACGACGGAAGTTGATGATGGCTTGGGGCGGCTTGTGATCGTCCAGGATGCTGAAATCACCCTGGTTCAGGTTGCGCACGAACTTGCCATGATGGTCGGTGGCAATGAACAGCACATTGACCTCGTCAACCCGCTTCTTGATGGTAAGGATGGGATCCGAATCTGATCCGATGGTAGGGGAAGCCTCGGGCAGCGCCACGCTGGATGCTGCCATATACGGCGCCTGAGCCAGCGCGGGCAAACCGGCTGTGGCAAGGACAACGGAAACTGCCACCAGCCACCGAAACCACGTCGTGTAGTTCATGCCCGATAAACCCAAAAATTTCACGCCAAACCGCGGCTAAAGCCCTCGTCTCTCAATTAGATGCACGTATCGGGCCGAAAGCCGCAGTTACCATCAGTACTGTCCCGACTGTAGGGGACTGGCACTGGGAAGCCAAGTTACAAAAGGAGCACGCGCTTGGTCATTCCTGCAAGGCCTTTTGTTTGTGCGGACTGTGGCTTTGGTGTGGACTTTGTTTGCGTGGTCGCCGGCGACTCGCCCGCGAAGGCCCTGAGGTCAAAATCAAAAGCCGCGGGCGAGGTCGCCCACAATCACACGAACCTCGTAAACTAGGGTTCGCCAGCGCCATGAAACCCAAATCTTCAAATCTGATCCGCTGCACCTGGCCTAGCAACCCGCTGTCGATCCGCTATCACGACGAAGAGTGGGGACTGCCTCAGCACGATGACCGCGCTCTCTTCGAGTTCCTCATTCTCGAAGGCGCGCAGGCCGGTCTCAGCTGGGACACCGTCCTGCAGAAACGCGAGAACTACCGCGCCGCCTTCGATGGCTTCAACCCGCAACGCATCGCTCGCTACGATCGGCGCAAGCTCGAACGCCTGCTGGGCAACCCCGGCATCATTCGCAACCGGCTCAAAATCGCATCCGCGGTAAGCAATGCGAAAGCCTTCCTCGACATCCAGAAGGCGTTTGGTTCGTTCGACAAATACGTCTGGCAGTTCGTGGGCGGAAAGCCGCAGGTCAACGCCTGGCGCTCGGGGCAGCGAGTGCCGGCCAGCACCCCGGAGTCCGATGCCATGAGCAAGGATCTCAAGAAGCGTGGCTTCAACTTCGTGGGCTCAACGATCTGCTACGCCTTCATGCAAGCCGTGGGCATGGTGAACGACCACACCATCGAGTGCTTCCGCTACGCCCAGGTCGACCGGGCACGACGGCCTCGCGCCTGATCTCATTCAGCTTGCTCTTTATTTCCAGCATAGCAACCAACCAAGGGTAAACGGGACACCCATGGCGACTTTATATCTGTCGCGCAGAGAGCGGGTTGCCGGGGATCCACGATTCTTGAGGTCTTGACAAGAGCATAACCTGCCGCGAAGCGGCACAAGACTACAACCCACCGCGCAAGCCGTGGGTGGAGAGCCAGACTGCGATCGAGTTCCGAAGGAACGAAAGAGACCAACCCCACCGACCCTCTCGAAGCCTCCCGTGACGCGTGGCGACATTGCGTTCTAAGTGCACAATTTCCACATTATGTGACTAAATCAAGTATATTATTGACGAAGTCACATTATTTAGTTGAGGGGTATAGAACGCATGGTCACCTCTCTCAGTACTCGAGTCGAGCAAAATATCCACGCCGTTCGCGCCTTCAATCGCTTCTACACCCGGCAGATCGGCGTGTTGCGGGAAGGGCTGCTCAAAAGCCCTTTCTCGCTTACCGAACTGCGAGTGCTCTACGAGCTTGCGCACCGCGACCAACCCACTGCCACCGAACTCTGCCAGCACCTTGGCCTCGATCCCGGCTACCTGAGCCGCATCCTGCGGGAACTTGAAAAACGCGGCTTGGTCAGCAAATCCGCCTCTCAGGCGGATGGACGTCAAAGCCTGCTGGGATTGACCGCACGTGGTAAAGAGACTTTCGCCACTCTGGACGCGCGCCAAAGCGAAGAGGTAGCAACCATGCTGCGCCAACTTCCGGCTGCCGAGCGGGCCCACCTGGTGCAAGCCATGCATGTCATCGAGAGCCTGCTCGGCAGCAGCCCCCAACCCAAGACTCCGTATATTTTGCGCACGCATCAACCTGGCGACATGGGATGGGTGGTCCATCGCCACGGCGTTCTTTATGGCCAGGAGTACGGATACGATGAGACCTTCGAAGCCCTGGTGGCGGAGATCACAGCCAAATTTATTCAGCACTTCGATCCCAAGCGCGAGCGGTGCTGGATTGCGGAAAAGGAGGGTGAGATCGTCGGCTCGGTGTTTCTCGTGAAGAAATCGAAGACGGTAGCCAAGCTCCGCCTGCTGCTGGTGGAACCCTCCGCCCGAGGACTAGGCATCGGCAAGCGTCTGGTCGGCGAATGTCTGCGCTTCGCTCGACAAGTAGGCTACAAGAAAATGGTTTTGTGGACACAAAGCGAACTCCCCGCCGCCCGCCATATCTACCAGGACGCGGGCTTCCGCCTGACGCAGCAAAAGAAGCACCAAAGCTGGGGTCGCGACAATCTGGTATCGCAAGTCTGGGAACTCAAACTCTGAGCCCCAGCACTAAGCTCCGACCGCCGTTCCCGGAAGTTCTGTTCAATTTCATGATTGACTCGCGCTCCTTCTAATAGGACAATCCCCTCGCTTTCCCCGCCGCGCAGATGCTTTTCGGTTCTTGCAGCCTGGGCCGAACCCCTACAGAAAAATCAATCGGCTTGCTTCCAAATGGCACCCCAGATCTGTTTAAGGAGTGACGGCAATGTCCAATCAACGATCTCTGGGCCGGTTCGAGGTCGAGAGACCGCTCTCCTACGAGTCTTTCCCGCTTGCGCCTGCCGAGGCAGAGCTAAAAGAATCAGCCAAAAAGATGCAGGCCGAGATGGTTGTCTCCCCGCCCGGCACAACCAAGAAGCGTGCTGCCTGGATCGTCCACGGCATGGGGCAGCAGGTGCCCTACGAAACCCTGGAACAACTGGCGGAGGGACTGATTCGCGCAGCCGAGCGTTCAAGTCCCGGAGTTCGGATCAAGCCCTTATTTCGTGAGGTACGAGTCGGCGACACGGTTTTGCAACGGATCGAAATGACCTTCCCTCGCCCCGGCGCCGACCCCCAGGAGGTCCACCTGTACGAATGCTATTGGGCCCCCATGACCGAGGGGGCGGTCCAATTGCGAGACGTCGTCAATTTCCTCTGGGATGGCGGCGGGCGTGGCCTGATCAACTTCTGGACCAAGTTCGCCCGCGCCCTGTTCGGCAATATGGTCGAGTTTTCGCTGACCTTGCGCACGCCGCTCTACCTGTTGCTGACGCTCGCGATCCTGGCCGCTCTGACTGTGATCAATGCCATCGTCGTTGGAATAGGCGCTTCGCTCATTGGAATTAGCAGTGGCCAAAAGTTTGTCCCTGGCGCGCTGATTCAGCCGCTGACTTCAGTGGCGAGCATTGTCTGTGCCGTAACCATCAGCTTCGGGGCGACACTCTTTCTCGCCGAAATGAGCCGGCCGACGCGCGATACTACTCCCGCCTACGGAAAGCGGTTGCGCGATTTGACCTGGATCGCTTTCGGAGTCACGGTCGCGACCATACTGGCGGGTGCCGGGAGAATGGCATTCTTCCTGTTGAAGGCGCATTTCGTCGATCACTTCATGCCCGTCGCTCTTCCCGTGATCCACTTCGACAACGTCGTGGTGTTAAGTGTCATCTCGATCCTGTTTCTGGCGCGCATCGTGGGCTGGCGCAACGTGTCCCGGCAGAGGAGCGGCCCGCAGGAGAATGCGACGGTCAAAGAAAGGGAGGAGAGCGAAAAAAGCCTCACCCTGCGCACAATGTTCTATGTTTCATTCCTGATCCATGTCATTGCTGTTGGCGGTGTCGTCTGGCTGGCTTGGCCGGGACGCTCGCTACAACTTCCTTCGCCGCTCGCCTGGTTGTGGGATTCGCCAAGCCGCATACTTCATTACCTACTGGGCGCCTGCTGGGGAGAGAGTGCAAGCCGGGGTCTGCATCGTTTGCTGATCTCTTCGTTCTGGATATGGCCTTTTCTGTTTCTGATCAGCGCGGCAGTGCGTCAGTTACTTGTGCAGTTTGTGGGCGACGTGACGGCATACATTGCATCCAACAAAATCGATCGCTTCGAAACCATCCGGAAAAAGATCAAAGATGCGGCCAAGCAATCCGCTGGCGCGGTTTATCTGGCGAAGGCCGATGGCAGCAATAATTTCGAGTATGAAAAAGTGGCCATTGTGGGACACTCGCTCGGGTCTGTCATCGCTTACGACACGCTCAATCGCCTGATCGCCGACGATGCGCTAGGCGCTGATAGGACCGGCATTGTACCTCGCACCTGCTTATTCCTCACTTTTGGCAGCCCACTCGACAAAATCGCTTTCTTCTTCAGCGTGATGGGTAAGAGCACCCGGCATATTCGCGAACAACTCGCGGCAGTGGTCCAGCCGCTGATACAGGACTATAAAAACCGTCCCTATCCCTGGGTCAACGTGTATTCGCGAAACGACGTTATCTGCGGCCACCTCGACTTCTATGATTTGCCCAACACTCTTATCCCTGCGAAGGCCAAACCCGTCTACAACGTGCGCGACGAGGAATCACTGATCCCTCTGGTCGCGCATGTCGAATACTGGAACAATCGCACGGTGTGGAATGAGCTGTTCGCCGAGATTACTCACATAACAGGTAGTCCTGAGATTCCACGGACACCGGAGGATGAAGGGCCCGGCCCGCTCGGGCGGGGTTTCAACTACCTCCGCAACAAATTCCTGGCGATGAAGAACACATTGGCCGGCCGTTCCGCCAGGCGTCGCATGAAGTAGGGATACCACTCGGTTCCGAATGGTATATAGACGCGTATGCGCCATCCCTCGCGTACCAGCCGCCGCTGCAAGTCGCGGCGGATACCGTAGAGCATCTGGAACTCAAAGGCTTCGCGCGGAATATTTTCCTGCGTGGCAAATATCTTGGCCTGATTGATGATCTGTTCGTCGTGCGTCGCCAGGCCGTGATAGACGCCACTCTTCATCAGAATCTTCATCAGGTGGACGTAATTCGCGTCCACCTCTGATTTCTTCTGGAAGGCGATCTCTTCCGGCTCCTTGTAAGCCCCCTTGCACAGCCGGACACGAATGCGTTCGGCCAGCAGCCCCTCGATGTCCTTTTCCGCGCGCCGCATGTAAGACTGGATCACCGCTCCCACGGCGCCGGCATGACCCGGCATGCGATGTAGTTCGTACACGAAGTCGAGCGTGCGCTGGGTGTAGGGCGAGCCTTCCATGTCGACACGGACGAAATTGCGCGGACTCATCGCGGCTGCCTTCGTCACCAGGCCGGTCACCAGATCGCGGGCGAGCTTCTCGTCCACGTCAAGACCCATGTGGGTCAGTTTCAGGCTGACATTCGCGTTGAGCTGGCGGCTCGAAATTTCGTCCAGCATCTGATGATAGAGCTGGGCGCTGGCACGGGCTTCGTCAGCGTTGGTGACATTCTCGCCGAGGTTATCGACTGAGACGCTCTGACCCTTCTGATTGACGGTTTGGGTGACACGCAGCGCGTCGTCCACCTGGGTGCCAGCCACGAAACGGCTGGACAGACGCCGCCCGATCGCGGACCGCTCAGCCATCCCCCGCAGCGAGCGGTTCTCGGAAAGAGAAATGAAAAGCGCCCTCAGCATCTTTCTTCCCGGCCAACGTCGAGACGGGCGCTCTGCGGGTACATGAGGATCTCAGAAATTTGTATCACAACCGAGGAAAGCTGAGACGGGGGGCGATTCCAGACCACGTGGGGACAGCTGCCCTCGGCTGTCCAGGTCGAGCGAAGCTCGACACGCTCTTGCTGGCAACAAAATAGCGGAGCGCCGCTCCGCCTGGACAGCCGAGGGCGGCTGTCCCCACGTGGTCTGGAATCGTTGCACGCGAAACGCATGGGTGCGTCGAAGGATGACAGTATACGGCTACGTCACTGCGGATCGAATTTGACTTCGATGGGTTCCCGGGTCTCATGTGCAGACGGCTCCCATTTCCACCTGTAGATCGCCTCCTGCGCCGCCCGTACCAGCACGGGATGCCCACCTTTCACATCTACGGATTTGACCACGCCATTCGGTTTGACCAGCGCTTCGACTTTCACGCTTCCTCTTAGGTTCATGGTGCGGGCGATTTCAGGATATCGAGGCATAACCCGGCTTGTAATCTTGCGACCAGCGTCGGTCTGCTCCTGCTGCGCCAACGAAGGCGGGGTGTGAAGCAAGAGGCCGAACAAAACCAGGAGGCTGGCTGAAATGAAGCGACTCATAAGTCATCTGCAGCTTATTTCGCCTCTGGGTTTGGTAAAAGATGACCTCGGTAACGGAGGCGGGCATCGGACCTCGGGCGTCGGACCTCAGCCCTTGGATCTTGATGTAGACATTGAGCGAAAGCGCTCTCGAAGGGATGTACTTGGCGTACCGAGAAAAAGCCGAGGTGTGAGATGTGACGCCCGACGTCTGCCGCCCGCCCTCCGCCGTCACTCCAGAAAGACTTCGTCCACGTAGCACCAGCGCCAGTCTTCCCCAGGCTCGAAGGATTGCACGAGAGGATGCTTGGTCTGGTGGAAGTGTTTCGTGGCATGTTTGTTTTTTGAAGAATCGCAGCAGCCAACGTGGCCACAGCTGAGGCACTCCCGCAGATGCACCCAGGTATCGCCCATCTCCAGGCATTCTTTGCAGCCTCGGCCGCTCGGTTTCACTTGTCGGATTTCTCCCAGGTGGGAGCAGATTGGGGCCGGACGCGCCATTTGGATTCCTCCGAAAAAGCTGGTTGGTTTACTCGCCCTCGGCTTCCAGAAACCTCTCTGCTTCGAGGGCGGCCATGCAGCCAGTGCCGGCGGCGGTGATGGCCTGGCGATAACGCCGGTCTTGCACGTCACCGCAGGCGTAGACGCCCGGCACCCGGGTTAAAACGTTCTTCTCGGTCACCAGATATCCATCCTGATCCGTTTCAAGCTGGCCTTCGAACATCCGGGCATTCGGTATGTGGCCGATGCCCAGAAACATGGCGCTGGTGGGGAAGTCCCAGGTCTTGTCGGTTTTCGCATCGCGCAGTTTGAGCGCAGTCACTTCCTGCCTGGAAGGATCCAGGACGTCTTCGACGATGGTGTTGGTAAGAAATTCGATTTTCTTGTTCTGTTGGGCGCGGTCGAGCATGATCTTCGAGGCCCGGAACTGATCGCGGCGATGAATCAGCGTCACCTTGGTGGCGAAGCGAGTAAGGAAGTTCGCTTCCTCCATGGCCGAGTCGCCGCCACCGATGACCGCGATTTCTTTTCCGGAAAAAAAGAAACCGTCGCAGGTGGCACATGAGGAAACTCCATGTCCGATCAACGCCTTTTCGCCCGGCAATCCCAACCAGCGTGCCGATGCCCCACTGGCGATAATCAGAGCGCGGGCGTGAATCGTCTCCTTGCCAAAATTCACCGCGAAGGGCCGCTTGCTCAGATCGACGCTGACCACATGGCCCAGTTGATACTGCGCCCCAAAGCGTCCGGCTTGTTTACGCATGTTCTCGATCAACTCGGGCCCCTGAATGCCATCGGGAAACCCGGGGAAATTCTCCACCAGCGTAGTGAGCGAAAGTTGGCCTCCAGGCTCATGCCCTTCAATCACCAGAGGTTTGAGGTTGGCACGGGCGGTGTAGAGCGCCGCAGTATGGCCGGCGCAACCGGACCCAATGATGACAACGTTGCGAATGTTCTCCATGTTTAGGTGCCAAGAACCGTGCAGCTGTTAGATTGCCAAACTCAGATTTGGATGCAAGTAGCGCTGGCGTCCCGCCCTCCGCCGCTGCGCTATTTCTTCTTCGGCGGAGGCTTCGTCACTGAAGACGATTTCGGCGCTTTGGGCTTGCTGTCCGCCACTCCGGCGACCCGCTCGAGTTCCTCCGGCACCGTAGTGCGCGCCCCCAGCAGACCCCGATAGTTTGAAAGAATGGCCGACGCGCCCTGAAACAAGGGCTCGTAAGCGCCCTGATCCGGCGCCGGCCCCGCCTCCGAGGCAAAGCAGCGCGCCAACACAACCGACGACTTGCCGAAGCGCTCCAGTTTGATACGGCTGGCGGGCGTACTGCTGGTCAGCATGGTGGCCGGAGTGGTCACAGCCGAGGCGCTGTCTTCGATCGAAACCTGCATCAGGTCTTTGGGGTCGCGCACCCGGAAGACCAACGTCTCCACCATGTTCTTCGGATCGATGCTGAACGAGTATTGCACCGTCGAAAAAAGCGCCTGCACGGAAAACTCCCGCCGGATGCGTACCCAGTTGGCGGTCCCCGGATCGGAAGACATCTGCCCGCCGGATCCAGGCTGCAGAAATCCCGGCCCCACTTCGAGGCTGGACCTTCCGCGATCGACCTCGAAGTCCACGCCAAATAAAGGCTGCTTGGGAACCCGGGCCAGCGCGGACGCAATCTCCTGCTGTTCTCCTGCCGAAGGCGAGCACACGTTCAGGAGGTTCACTTTGACCTGCGGCTGCGACGGCTGTTGCGCCATCGCCAGCGAGCCCAGGCCGAGACACATCATTAGAATCAGGATGGTTCGGTGCACCAAGGGATTTTAGCAGCAGGGATGCCCCACTTCTTCTGCTACGACAAACCACGCGGGACAGCCGCCCCGGCTGTACAGTCGATCAACGCTCGACCGCTTTTTCCCGAACGCCAAACCTGGCGGAGCGTTACTCCGCCGGACAGCCGAGGCGGCTGTCCCCACGTGGTTCGTGGTGATTGACCGGCCCAGGAATTCGACACTTTGCCCGACCCGGGAGGCATCAAGAGAGTACCTCCAATCTGCTGCCCATTCGGCCTATCATTTCCAGAGATAATCTCCGGGAGGTATTTCACATGGCAGCGAGTCAGGTTGTTCTCTATTTTGACAAGCAGGAAGACGCGCTGCTCTTCACCCTGGCCGCCAGCTCAATGATTTCAGATGACGGTCCCGCACGCGCCGACGAGGCTCTGGTGAAAGTTGCCGCCGAAATCCGCAAGGCCAATCGGATCACCACCGAGGGTGTTCTGGAACCATCCAACTAGCAATCAGCATTTATTCCGCCCCAGATCGGGGCAACCCACTGCTCCAAACTGGGTAAGCGATGAATCGTTAGGCACCTGACAAGGCCCGGCAACCGCACCAAGTCCATTTTCTGCCCGACGCGCCCGCAGCCCGTTACGCACTCCCCCGCCCGCTAAAACTTGACGCCGACCGGTCGGAAAAGCGACCCATAGGGGTTCTTTTTCTTCACCCTGGTTTTTTGTTGTAACAATTTCGGCAGGTCATTCGCCCCTGAAGCAGGTCTGAAAGTCTGCTGGCATGGCTGATAGGACCGTCGAACCCGGGTCGGGAGGTGCATCTGTGGATCGGGATCTTAAAGTTGCAAAAAAGCCCTATAGCGCTCCGTCTTTTAAAGTCTTGGACGCATCCGCCGCCAAGACAGAACTCGACGCCACCGGCCAATTGAGTGATGAGAACGCCCGGCAGATGTTGTCTGTGCTGAACCAGCCGCGTGACGGAAAGCCTTCCCCGGCGCCTTCCTCTGCGCGGACTTCATTACCCTAGGCGCGATTGCCGCTGCCTCATGCATGGGTCAGAGTCCATGAGACACGATCACATCGTTTGGAATCCCGCTATTCAGGAATGGTTCTGCACGAAGTGCGGACAGACTTCAGATCAGATCAGTGAGAAAGATGCCCGGTTCGAACTTGAACAGCGTCAGTGCCACGTTCCCTGGATAGAAATGCCCCAATCCGCTTCGAACCCGCCCGGCCACTGATTACCTCGGCGCGAATCCGGCCCGACTTAGCGGCTCACCACATCATTCGCGGTCCAGTCGCGTGTAGGCCTGCTCCGCCAGCACCAGCCCCCCCAGGACCCCTGCCTGGCCTCCGAGCTGCGGCGGAACCACGTACTGGTCGATGTCACGCATCACCTCAGTTGCCCGAACGTATCCGTTGAGCAGCTCGACCAGGTCTCGCCGGATTCGACCGAAGAGATGCGATTGGCGCAACACCCCTCCGCCCAGCAGAATGCGCTGCGGCGACAAAGTCAGCACCCAGTTCGCCAACCCGAGCGCGAGGTAGTGCGCTTCCAGCGTCCATGCCGGATGGTCCGGCGGGAGGTCCTGTGCAGCCGTGCCCCAACGCGCCTGCATGGCCGGACCTGCGGCCAATCCTTCCAGGCAATCGCCGTGGTACGGGCAGCCGCCCGGATACGGGTCTTTCGCCCGATCGTGCGGGACCCGAATGTGGCCCATCTCAGGATGCACCAGCCCATGAAGAACGCGGCCATTGATGATCGCGCCACCACCAATGCCCGTGCCAATGGTGAGGTAAATGAAGTCAGTCAGATTTTGGGCCGCGCCCCAGCGCGCCTCGCCGAGCGCAGCGGCGTCCACGTCGGTGTCAAACCCAACCGGCACACCCAAAGCATCGCGCACGGTGCCCGCCAGATTGTAATTCTGCCATCCCGCCTTCGGCGTGGAGGTGACGTAGCCAAACGTAAGTGAAGTGCTATGCAAATCAATCGGCCCAAACGAGCCAATCCCCACCGCCTTCAACTCGCCTCTTGATTCGTCGCGCAGAAATTCTATGGCGATCGCCAGCGTGGCCGCAGGCAGGGTCGTGGGAAACTGCATCGTCTTCAGGTCGGCCGGCCCGGTCCCAACTCCACAAACGAATTTTGTGCCACCGGCTTCGATCGAACCGAACATAGATTGATAAAAGTCCCAAGGGAGTCTGCCACAGAACCGCGCCGGGACAAAATCTACCTGCCAGAAACCGTGTGGGGCGGGCACTGTTGTCCGCCGCCTTTGACTTGGACTTTCTAGTACACGTTACCGTGAGTGATGAGCTTCACCACAACTCACCAGATTCCTAAGCAGGAAAGTCAACTTTAAAAGCTGCGGACAAAGTGTCCGCCCCACACGGCCCAACTGAGGCTTTTCAGCCTACCCGAACTCAGATAAGCTTGCTCTGATGTCACTCAAAAACTGGTTGCCAGTCAGTTCCCTGCTACTGCTGGCCCTTGTGTTGCCCAGCTGTGGAGGCGGTGGTACTTCGTCTCCGACACCCACCCCAACCCCAGGCACCTTGGCTCTGACCACTGTCGTAAGCGGTCTCAGCGCTCCCCTCGGTCTGGAAAGGCCGCCCGGTGACAACCGCTTTTTCGTGGTGCAACAAGCGGGGACCGTCCGCATCATCGAGAATGGCGCCCTGCGGTCGGGAAATTTTCTGGACATCCAGAGCCTGGTGAACTTCGACGGACAGGAACAGGGCCTGTTGGGTCTGACCTTCCATCCCAACTACAGCACTAACCGTAAGTTCTATGTGAATTACACGCGGGACTCCACTTCCCGGCAGACCGTCATTGCGGAGTTCCAGACTTCCGCCAGCGACCCCAACCAAGCCGACCCTAACAGCGAGCGCATCCTGCTGACCGTAAACCAGCCGTTCCCCAACCATAAGGGCGGGCAACTGGTGTTCGGCACCGATGGCTTTCTCTACATCGGCCTCGGGGACGGCGGCGACGAGGGCGACCCCCTCAACAACGCGCAGAACTTGTTCTCGCTGCTGGGAAAAATGCTCCGCATCGGAGTGGATCCCCCCTTCACGGGAAGCCTGCAGTATGCGATTCCAGCGGACAATCCTTTCGCGGGGGGCAGCGGATCGCCTGAGATCTTCGCCTACGGTCTGCGCAATCCGTGGCGTTTCTCACTGGAGCAGGGCGGCACCCGCATCTTCGTTGCTGACGTTGGCCAGGAAAGCTTTGAAGAAGTCGACATACTCCAAAAGGGCGGGAACTACGGCTGGAGAGTCATGGAAGGTGCGCACTGCTTCAATCCATCGACGGGCTGCGACACCAGCAATAAGATCATGCCGATTGCCGAGTACGATCACACGATTGGCATCGCCGTCATTGGTGGATATGTTTACAAGGGCACCGCCATTCCCAGCCTGGCGAACAAGTACATCTTTGGCGATCTCACCGGCAAGATATTCAGCCTAACGGAAGCGCCCGCCAATACGTTCACTCGCTCTGATCTGCTCACCACCAATCGCACGGTCTCATCTCTCGGCCAGGACGCCGCCGGAGAAGTGTACGTACTCGACTACGGCGCTGGCATCATCCTCAAACTGGTCCCCCAGTAACGCGTGCTGATTCTCACCTCTGGGTGCCCCACCCTCCTCGCGTATTTTGCGAGAGGGTGGGAGCCGTCGGCACAGACCACGTGGGGACAGCCGCCCTAGGGCGTCCAGCGGAGCGAAGCTCCGCCAGATTTGACTTTCGGCAAAAGGCAGTCGAGCGTTGCTCGACTGGACAGCCGAGAGCGGCTGTCCCCACTTGGCTGGTGGTGATTCCTAAAAACCCGCGCGCCCTTCCCGAATACGTCGGGAAAAATCGGGAGCATCTCCCGCTGCCTTCGCTGCGGCGTTGATGTGAGCCTGCTCCTTGAGTTGCGCGAACGAAAGATTCCCCGTCGCCAGGTCTCCGCGCTCGTAAAGCATCTGGTCGGCACGTCCATTCAGCAGGACGCGCCAGTCCCACTGCGGCTCTCCCGCCAGCGCAGCGATATTGGTGGTGCAATTGTTGGTCAGCGCGTTGTACCACTCCGGCCGATTGCGTATCCGGTTTATCTTTTTCAGATAATTCAGGAAGGTTGCCCGTGAATGTTCGGGCGTGGCCAGAGTGTGAAAGAGATATGTCTCCTCCCCCTTGCGGTAGTTCGTGCGCAGTCGCACCACGTCGCGTTCATCGCTCACCGTATAAATCAGTTCGTAGTAGCGGAAAAAACCACGGACGGCCGAGTACACCTCCCCAACTTCTTTCCGGGTCTCGATCGACATCGCAATGTAGTCATGGTCGCCGAACTGGAAGCTGACGATGGGATGCGCGATCCAGGGTGAACCCCAGTAGGTGAAGAAAATATCCATGCCGCGTATCTGCGAAAGGTCGAAGGAGCGGGTCTCCCACCGTGGCGTGTAGTCGCCTTCGGTGCGGTAGTCGCAGTTGCGGACGTTGTGGATGGTCACATGATTGCCATCTATTTCCGCCCAGGCGGTCTGCGCCACGTCGGGCTGCCAAGCCCGGTCGTTCGACGGCTTCAGGGTAAGCCACCAGGCCAGCACCAGGACAAATGCCGCAATACAAATTGCGATGCCTTTGTCGCGTCCGTGGAAGGCCAGCAGCGTCCCCAGCATGGCGATCCCGTAGCCAGACGCCGCAACATCTCGGAGAGAGGAACCGGACAACAGGTCGAAATACAGTGCCGCCGTCGCCCAACCGGTCAGCAATACGACCAGAAGCAGAGCGAATCCGCGTCCCACGACACCCGCGAAGCGCCGCCACAAAGGGTGTGGGTTCATCCACCGGTCCAGTTTTAAGCGTAGATTCCGCGCTGCCGAAGCGTAAAGGCAACCCGGTCGATGGCCAGCATGTAGGCTGCAATGCGATTGCTGACGCCGTGGGTCTCGGCGTATTTCAGTACTTCCGCGAAGGCGGTCCGCATGGTGTGCTGCAGATAATCGTTGACGACCGCTTCGGTCCAGAAATATCCCTGCCGGTCCTGCACCCACTCGAAGTAGGAAACAGTGACCCCGCCCGAGTTGGCGAGGATGTCAGGAATAACAAACACACCCTTGTCCACCAGAATTTCATCGGCCTCGGCAGTGGTGGGGCCATTCGCTCCTTCACAGAGCACCTTGGCCTTCACTCGCTCGGCATTACGGGTGGTGATCTGGTTCTCGAGCGCGGCTGGAATGAGAATGTCGCAGTCGGTGACGAGCAATTCGGCAGAATTGGTTTCTTCGCTGCCGGGAAAACCGCTTAAGGTGCGATTGTGCTGGTAATACAGCGAGAGTGCTTCAATGTCGATGCCGTTCTTGTTGTACAGCCCGCTCTTGCTGGTGGATACGCCAACGATCTTGTAGCCTCTGCGGCGCATCAGGCGGGCGGCATTCGAGCCCACGTTGCCGAACCCCTGAATCACCACCCGGGTCTGGTCCGGACTCATGCCGAGCTTCTTTGCAGCCTCGTCACAGACGATCATCAGTCCGCGCCCTGTAGCTTCAATGCGCCCGTGCGACCCTCCCAACTCCAGCGGCTTGCCGGTCACAACCGCGTTGACGGTATGGCGCACGTGCATGGAGTAGGTATCCATGATCCAGGCCATGATCTGCCCGTCGGTGTTGATGTCGGGACCAGGAACATCTTTCTCCGGCCCCAGCAGTTCCATCAGTTCCGCCGTGTAACGGCGCGTGAGGCGTTCAAGTTCACGTTTGGACAGCTTATCGGGATCGCAAATTACTCCTCCAGCCGCGCCGCCGAACGGGACATCCACCACAGCGCACTTCCACGTCATCCAACTGGCCAGCGCACGAGTCTCGTCCAGGGTGACATCGGGGGTGTAACGAATGCCGCCCTTGGCCGGCCCGCGATCGATCGAATGCTGCACCCGGAACCCGGTAAATACCTCGAGGCGCCCATCATCCAACTGGACCGGAATATGCACGATGACTTCCCGGCTAGGCTCGCGCAGTATCTTCCAAAGACCTTCGTTGAGCTTGAGTTTTTGAGCGGCCACGTCGGAGCGGGCAATCTGCGCTTCCCACGTATTGATTTCTTCCAGATATGCAGTTGGCATTCGAATGTCTTGAACGGAGCTTCGTTGTCGGCGCGCAGGTCCGCAAGAAAGTTTATCTCAAATCCCGGATTTCGCGCAGGCCTGCACGAGAATTTGGGATGGAGGAAGGAGGACGTAGCCGGAGAGAGTCCCGCCTCAGAAAGCCGCGGAGCGGCGCAAGACTGAAGCCCGGGGCGTAGGGCCCGGGTCCCCAGCAGGAATGGAAAGAGCCCTGAAAGGGCGGAAGCAACCGAATAGGCCTTACCCTTTCGATCCCGCCACCATCTTCTGTGCCTTAACGCGAATGAAGGCAAAGTTCAGCGCGGGTAGCGAGTTGAATCCGGCGGCGTCTGCGTAAAGCTTCTGCGCTTTGTCCTTATCGCCCTTGGCTTGGTAGGCTTGGCCCAGACGGTACAGATTGCGCGGGTCTTGCTGGTTGGCTTGCTCCAGTTCTGCAATCGCGGTGTCGTACTCTTTTTGGGCCAGGGCGATTCGTCCCGCCAATTCGTGGGCCAGCTTCACCTGGGCGGGATTCTTCGAGGCTTCCGCTCCCTGACGGTATTGATCGGCGTGGGACTTCGCCGCAGCGTAGTCTTTCTTTCCAATTGCCAACGCAGCCAGGTTGAAGTGATGCAGGAGCTTCGCATTGTCTTTGATCTGCTGCGACAAGGTCGAGCCTTCCACCATCTCGAACGACCGATCGAACTGCTGCGCCGCCAGGTCATACTTCGGCATCTCGGCGATGATATTGCCCTTGGCCTGAAGGTCCGCCGCCATGGAGGCCACGTCGTTCTTCTTTTCCGCCACGGCATATTCCTTGTCCATGGCCTGCACTGCCTTGTCCCATTTGCCGCCATCCGAGGCGACGACCGCCATGCCGAACAAAGCGGTCCGGAGTTCTCCGTCATTGCGCGCTTGCGCCGTCATCTTCTGCAGTTCGGCGTTAGCGTCCTCCGGCTTGCCCATATAGGTAAGATCAGCCGCAATCCCGAAGTACGACGGTACGAAGTGTGGATCAATCGCAAGCGCCTTGCGATACTGCTCAATCGATTCGGGGAACTTCCCCATCTTTAACAACAGTTCCGCGTAAGAATCGTAGGGGTTGGGATCATTCGGAATCAGCTCAATGTATTTCTTGAAGGCCTGCTCCGCGTTCGCGTAGTCATCCGCTTGCCGGTAGGCATAGCCCAGCAGGTTGTAAGCGGGCGAATAGTTCGGCGCCAGCTCTGGAGCCTTCTTTAAGTGCTCGATAGCCTGCGTATACTCCTGTTGGCCAAAGTCGAATGCACCCAGATTGAAATGCGCGCGTTCATCATTCGGGAAAGCAGCCACCAGTTTCTCCAGGTAGTCCTTCTGCTTCACTACCTCGCCATTCGCGGCAGCCTGGGTGGCAAGAATAATAAGTCTCTCTCCTTCCGAGGCCTTGTCCGCCAAAGCCACCGCCTTGTTCAAATGGTCGAAGAATTCCTTCGCGGTCGCGCCGGCATTGGCCCGCGCCAGTTCCGCCGAGGCGAATTCGGGATCGAGGGCGATGGCC
>Ga0210384_10003878_pt1 | contig 17016 bp, 15 predicted proteins | sample IncBWH2MmetaG_FD_160574 | JGI IMG/M metagenome (GOLD analysis project Ga0210384, IMG submission 160574) | Forest soil microbial communities from Barre Woods Harvard Forest LTER site, Petersham, Massachusetts, United States - Inc-BW-H-2-M | ecosystem: Environmental > Terrestrial > Soil >...
CGAGCCGACGATGCCGAACACATCCTTGACGCCCTGCGCGACGAGCGTCTCGACGAACGCCTCCGATGGAGTCATCTTCTGCTTGCCGACGACGGCGGGCACCGGGGTCTCAGTCATCCTGTTCATGGCGATTCCGATCCGATGGTGGGGCGCTGCTATTGTCGGCGTGCCCGGTCGCGGCGGTTAGAGCCAGCGCGCCGGGGCGCGTGGGGCCAGCCGGGTCACGGCAGCGTTTCCGGCGCCACGTAGGCGTAGCCGAGCGCATCGGCGACCGGCTTGCAGGTCACTTTGCCGAACGCAACATTCAGGCCGTTGCGCAGATGGGGGTCGTCGGCGAGCGCTTTTTGCCAACCCTTGTCGGCGAGTGCGAGCACGAACGGCAAGGTGGCGTTGTTGAGAGCGAAGGTCGATGTACGTGGCACTCCGCCGGGCATGTTCGCCACGCAATAGTGCGTCACGCCGTCAACGACGTACACCGGGTCCGCGTGCGTCGTCGGGCGCGAGGTCTCGAAACAGCCGCCCTGGTCGATCGCGACATCAACGACGACCGAGCCTGGTTTCATCCGCGCGATCAGCGCGCGCGACACGAGCTTCGGCGCCGATGCCCCGGGGATCAGCACGCCGCCTACGACCAAGTCGGCGCTGGTGACATGTTGTTCGACGGCGTCGTGCGTCGAATAGACGGTATTGAGCGGCCGGCCAAACTGGCGCCACAAGGCGCGCAACACGTCGACACTGCGATCGAGGACCCAGACGTCGGCACCCATGCCGAGAGCGATGTGACAGGCGTGCGAGCCGACCACGCCACCGCCGAGGATCACGACCTTGGCCGGATCGACCCCGGGCACGCCGCCGAGCAGCACGCCCAAGCCGCCGTGGGGCTTTTCCAGGTAATACGCTCCGGCCTGCACCGCCATGCGGCCGGCGACTTCCGACATCGGCGCCAGCAACGGCAACCCGCCCGTGGCCGAAGTCACCGTTTCGTAGGCGATGCACACCGCACCGCTGGCGAGCAGATCCTTCGCCTGGTCAGGGTCGGGCGCGAGATGCAGGTAGGTGAACAGCACCTGGCCCTCGCGCAGCATGCGGCGCTCGATCGCCTGGGGCTCCTTGACCTTGACGATCATGTCGGCGCCGGCAAACACCTCGCCCGCGGTGCGGACAATGGACGCACCGGCGCGACGATACGCGTCGTCGTCCATGCCGATGCCCTGTCCCGCGTTGTGCTCGATAATGACCTGGTGACCGTGTTGGACCGCCTCGCGCACGCTGCCCGGTGTCAGCCCGACGCGGTTCTCCAGAATCTTGATTTCCTTCGGTACGCCGATGCGCATGCCGCTCTCCCAGCAATCAAACAAAGTAACGCGAAGCCGTCCTGCAGGCTAGGGCGCCGGTTACTGCGTATGGCGGTGCGCCCACCGATAAGCAAGAATTATGCAAAGGATCAAAATAAACAAATTGAATTATACGTGGTCGAACCATAACATAAGCATCGTACGCATCCGGCACGCGGCGCCAACCGGTGTTCGGCGCGCGGCCCCCGTTCTCGAAAGGAGCAATGCATGAAAACCGTAGGTCAGAAACTGGAACCGTTCACCGTCGTCGGCGTCAAGCCCGGGTTCAACCGGCATGAGGAAAACGGCGCCTCGGCGTTCGAACCGCTCGATGAAAAGTCGTTCCCCGGCAAATGGAAGGTTATTTATTTCTATCCGAAGGACTTCACCTTCGTCTGTCCGACCGAAATTGTCGGCTTCGCCAAGCTCGCCAAGGACTTCGCCGATCGCGACACGGTCGTGCTCGGCGGCTCCACCGACAACGAGTTCGCCAAGCTCGGCTGGCGCCGTGATCACGCGGAGCTGAAGAGCCTCAACCAGTGGCAGTTCGCGGACGTGACCGGCTCGCTTGTCGATCAACTCGGCGTGCGCGACGCCAAGGAAGGCGTGGCGCTGCGGGCGACGTTCATCGTCGATCCCGACAACGTGATCCAGCACGTCTCGGTCAACAACCTCAATGTCGGCCGCAGCCCCGAAGAGGTGCTGCGCATCCTGGACGGCCTGCAAACCGACGAACTGTGCCCGTGCAATCGCGCGGTCGGTGGCGGCACGCTGTAACTCCGCCGCGCACTGCCCGCGGGCCACTGCATCCCATTCAAGAGAGGTTGCGCCATGGAATCGCTGCTATCGATCCGGGACCGGATTCCCGATTACGCCAAGGACCTGCGTCTTAACCTGGACGCGGTGCTCAATCGCTCGAGCCTCACCCCGGCGGAAGCCGCCGGGGCGGCGCTCGCCAGCGCGTTTGCCGCCCGCTCGGCGACGCTGGTCGAAGCGCTACGCGAGGCTACGGTGCTCGACGCGACGCACGCCCAGGCGGCGTTGACCGCCGCGGCCCTGATGGGCATGAACAACGTATGGTATCCGTTTGTGGAAATGACGGCCGACCCGGAGCTCAAGACCGTCCGGCCGGAGCTGCGCATGAATGCGTACGCGACCCACGGCGGCGTCGAGCGCAACTCCTTTGAGCTCTACGCGCTCGCCGCATCGATCGTGGGCAAATGCCAGTTCTGCATCCAGGCGCACAGCAAGCTGCTGCGCGAGGCCGGATACAGCACCCAGCAACTGCGCGACGTCGGACGCATCGCGGCCACGGTCAACGCCGTGGCGCAAGTGCTTATCGCCGAGCGCGTCGAGTCCGCTGCGGCGCTCGCCGCGTAGCGTTGCTGCCCTAGCGCGCGGCGGCGGCCGGCGCGGCAACTTCCCGGCACGCCGCGGCAAGCGCGGAGAGTCCCGGCTCGATGCGCTCGGTTGCAATCGAAGCAAAACCCAGGCGGGCATAGTTTCGTGGCGGCAAGTCGGCGGCGAAGAACACGTCGCCGACTTCAATGAGCACGCCACGCCGCTCGGCCGCGGTCGCGACCGCCCGGGTGTCGACCGCGTCGGGAAACCGAAGCCAGAACGACGACGCGCCCGCGACGGTGCGGAATGCGACCTGCGGCAGGTGGCGCGACAGCGCCGCGGCCACCGCGGGCGCGCGCTCGGCATAGGTCTGCTTCAGCCGCCGCAGCAGCGCATCGTGATAGCCCATGGCGAGAAACAGGCCGACCGAGCGTTCGTTGTTCGCCGCCGGGTGGCGCAGCATCAGCCGGCGCAGAGCGCGCAGCTCCCGCACCAGCTCGCGACTGGCGACGATGTATCCGAGCCGTATGCCGGGGGCGAGCGTTTTGGACAGGCTGCTGACGTAGATCACACGTCCGGTGCGATCGAGGCTCTTCAGCGCCGGCTGCACGCGGCCCTCGAAGCCGAGCTCGACCTCGTAATCGTCCTCGATCAACACCCGGTCGCGCCGCTCTGCCCAGGCAAGCAGCGCTTCGCGCCGCGCGAGCGGCATGGTGATGTTGGTCGGGCACTGGTGCGACGGCGTGAGGTAGACGTATTCGCAGGCATCGAGCGCAGGCGAGAGCGCCAGGCCGTCGCTGTCGAGCGGCAGCGCGACCCCGTTCGGCGTACGCGCGGCAAAGATGTTGCGCGCATCGGGATAGCCGGGATCCTCGATGCCGACGGTCGTGTTCGTGCCGACTAGCAGGGTCGCGAGCAGGAACAGGGCGTGCTGCGCGCCCACGGTGATGAGGATCTCGTCCGGCGCCGCCCAGACGCCGCGCCGCGGCAACAGCCGCGTTTGGATCTGCTCGATCAACAGCGCGTCGTCGCCGTCGATCAGGTCACCGGCCCAGCCGCGAACCTCGACGGTGGACAGCGCCTGGGTACTGCACTCGCGCCAGCCGGCGACGGGCACCTGTGCCGGATCGAACTGTCCGTAGAGGAAGACGTAGGGGTACTTGAGCCAGTTCTTGGGCTTGACGATATTGCGCTGCCGCGACACCGAAGCGCGCAAGCGCGATTCCCACGCCATGGGCGGAAGTGCCGGCACGACCGGTCGCGGCGCCGCCGCGGCGCCGGCGCGGATTTCGGCATTGACGAAATGGCCGCTGCGGTTCTTGGTCTGGAGATAACCCTCGTTGACGAGCAGTTCATAGGCCAGCGCCACGGTGTTGCGCGCGACGCCCAGCTGCCGCGCCAGCACCCGGGTCGATGGCAGCGCGACCCCGACCGGAATCTGGCCCTCGAGGATCGCCGCAACGAGCATTTCGCGAATCTGCGCCTGCAAGCCGATCTGGCTCTTGAACGTGAGCTGAATCAGCTGGTTCCAGATCGGTGCTTGGGAACGGGACATGCCGCGCGCGGAAGGTTGCAATGCGATTCGCCCGCGCATCATGCCGCAGCGCGGTGGCCGCGGCAATCCGCGTGGGTTGACGCTGGCCCAGTCGCGACGCGGGCGCTGGCCCTAGCCGCGCGGCCCGATTCGGGCTACAAAGGAGATTGCCACGGGCCGGGGGTTTGCCGCCCCGCCCGCCCTGACCTGGAGATACCGATGGGCCATGCCGAAAGCACGCTTCGCGACCCGCTGCAACCGCGCCAGATCTCGCTCGATGAGTACTGGATGCCCTTCACGCCCAACCGCGATTTCAAATCCGACCCGAAGATGGTCGTGCGCGCGGAGGGGATGTTCTACTGGAACGATCGCGGCGGCAAGCTCATTGACGCCTCGGCGGGCATGTTTTGCGTCAATGCCGGCCACGGCCGCAAGGAGATCGCCGAAGCAGTGCACCGGCAACTCACCGAACTCGATTTCATCGCTCCGTTCCTGCGCGGGCACCCGAAGAGCTTCGAGCTCGCGGCGCGCGTCGCGGAGCTAACGCCCGGCGATCTCAACCGGATCTTCTTCGTCAACTCCGGGTCGGAGGCGGTCGACACGGCGATGAAGGTCGCGCTGGCCTACCATCAGGCACGCGGCCAGGGCGGGCGCACCATGTTCGTCTCGCGCGAGCGCGCCTACCACGGCGTCAACTTCGGCGGCGTCGCGCTCTCCGGCATCGTCAACAACCGGCGCAAGTTCGGGCCGGGCCTGCCGGGCATCGCGCACATGCGGCACACGCACCTGAAGGAGAACTTCTTCGTCAAGGGCGAGGGCGCGCACGGCGCCGAACTCGCCGAAGACCTGCAACGCCTGGTCGCGTTGCACGGCGCGGAGAACATCGCCGCCTGTTTCATCGAGCCGATCGCGGGTTCGACCGGCTGCCTGGTGCCCCCCAAGGGCTACCTCAAGCGCGTGCGCGAGATCTGCGACCAGCACGGCATCCTGCTCGTATTCGACGAGGTAATCTGCGGCTTCGGCCGCACCGGCAAGGCATTCGCGGCGCAGAGTTTCGAAGTCACCCCCGACGTCATGACCATGGCCAAGGGCCTCACCAACGGCGCGCAGCCGATGGGCGCGGTTGCCATCAGCGAGCGCATCCACGACACGATTGTCGGCGCCGCCCAGGACGGGGCGATCGAGTTCTTCCACGGCTATACGTACTCGGGCCATCCGGCGGCCTGCGCTGCGGGCCTGGCGACGCTCGACATCTACCGCAAGGAAGGCCTGTTTGAGCGCGGCGCGGCGCTGTCGGCGTATTTTCTTGATGCGCTGTGGTCGCTCAAGGATCTGCCAGCAGTCGCCGACCTGCGCGGCTACGGCATGTTCGCGGCACTCGAGGTGCACCCGGCCGGCGCACCGGGTGCGCGCGGCCATCTGCTGCAGAAGAAGCTCTTCGACAACGGCCTGCATCTCAAGACCACCGGCGACTCGGCGATCATCGCGCCGCCGCTGATCGCCGAGCGAGGGCATATCGACATGATCGTCGATTGCCTGCGCAAGACGGTGGCCACCGTCTAGCCCTTGCGGCGCCGCCATCGTTTGCAATCGTCGTACCCGACAAATCAAGGAGATCGCATGAAACGCCTGCTGGCAGCAATGACGTTCGTCGCGGCACTGGTCGTGGCCGCGGCGCCGGTGGGGGCGCAGAAGACCGTGACCTTCGCGTATCAGGACATGATGAATCCGTGGCGCTGGGTGCAGCAGAGCCAGGAGATCGAAAAAGCGACCGGGTTCAAGATCAGCTGGCGCCAGTTCGGCGGCGGTGGCGACGTCATCCGCGCCATGGCCTCCGGTGACGTGCAGCTGGGCGAGGTCGGTTCCACCGGTGTGGCCACGGCGATCAGCCAGGGCATGGACGTCGATCTGTTCTGGATCCTCGAGGACATCGCCGCGGCGGAAGCGCTGGTCGTGCGCAACGGCAGCGGCATCAACACCGTGGCCGACCTGAAGGGCAAGAAGATCGGCACGCCGTTCGTTTCGACGTCGCATTTCCAGCTGCTCTACGCAATGCAGCAGGCAGGGCTCAAGGCGTCCGACGCGCAAGTGCTCAACATGCGCCCGCCGGAAATCGCCGCCGCGTGGAGTCGGGGCGACATCGACGCGACATTCATCTGGGATCCGGTGCTCTCCAACGTCAAGAAGACCGGCAAGGTGCTGGTGACCTCCGGCGACATCTGCAAAAAAGGCGCGTGTACCTTTGACGGCCTGGTCGTGACCAAGAAGTTCGCCAAGGACAATCCCGAGTTCATGGTGGTGCTGGTCAAGGCGCTGGCCAAGGCCGACGCCGATTACCGCGCCAATCCCAAGGCCTGGACGAGCGATCCGGCGAAGGTGGCCGCGGTCGCGAAGTGGTCGGGCGGCAAACCGGAGGAAGTCGCCGACGCGATGGCGCTCTACGGTTTTCCCAGCCTGCAGGAGCAGGCGTCGCCGGCATGGCTCGGCGGCGGCGCCAGCGGCGCTGCGACCAAGGCCCTCGCGCAGCAGGCGAACTTCCTCAAGGACCAGGGCCGGCTGACGGCGGTAGCGCCCGATTTCAGCCGCAACGTCACCATCGAGTGGGTGACGAAGGCCATGAAATAGTTCTCGCCGGTCTCTCCGTCGACGCAAGCGGCGGCGCACTTCGCGCCGCCGTTTTTCTGTCAGAATGGTTGCGCGCCGGCGCGAAGGTCGGCCAAGAGGCTTTCGGTTGCCCCAACTCGATATTCGTCATCTCGGCGTGCGCTACGCCACCAAGACGGGTGTCGTCGACGCGCTCTCCGACGTGAACCTGACGATGCGCGACGGCGAGTTCCTCGTCGCCATCGGCGCATCGGGATGCGGCAAGACGACGCTGCTCAATTGCATCGCGGGTTTCCTGCCTGCCACCGAAGGCACGATCGCGCTCGATGGCAAACCGGTCAGCGGCCCGGGAGCCGATCGCGGCGTCGTGTTCCAGAAGCACGCCCTGATGCCATGGCTTAGCGTCGTCGACAACGTGGAGTTCGGCCTGCGCATGCGCGGCGTCGCCGCGGCGACGCGGCGCGAAGTGGCGATGGAGAAGCTCAAGCTCGTCGGGCTGGAGGACTTCGCCCGGCGCGCGATCTACGAACTCTCCGGCGGCATGCAGCAGCGCGTCGGCATCGCGCGGGCGCTGGCGTCCGATCCCGAGCTGCTGCTGATGGACGAGCCGCTGGGCGCGCTCGACGCCTTCACCCGCGAATCGATCCAGGAACTCGTCCTCGACGTCTGGCAACGCACCGGCAAAATGGTGTTCTTCATCACCCATTCGGTCGAGGAGGCGTTGTTCCTTGCCACGCATTTGGTCGTCATGACGCCACGGCCGGGCCGGATCTCGCACGAATATCGGGTCGATTTCAGCCGGCGTTTCGGCGCCACCCGGGACGCCCGGGCGATCAAGTCCGCAGCGGATTTCATCGCGATGCGCGAGGAGGTGCTCTCGGTCATCCAGCGGCGTGAGCCCGATGCGGCGGCGACCGCCCACGCCGCGTGACGAGCGCCGATCAAGCCGGCGCCGCCAGCGTCCGCCCGAAAACGTCCCGATTCGCAACCCCGGGCGAGGGCTCGAGCACGGCCATCAGCGTGCTGACGATGGTCGCCATCGTCGCGCTGTGGTGGCTCGCCAGCCATTTCCGCTGGGTGCCGCCGCTGTTTCTGCCGACGCCGGAAACCGTCCTCACGCGTCTATACGAATCGGCACTGGGCCAGCTCACCGATGCGCCGCTGGCCGAGCACTTCGGCTGGTCGATGTTCCGCGTGTTCAGTGCCTTCGTGGCCGCCTGTCTGACGGCCATTCCGATCGGCATCGCCATGGGTGTGTCGCGAGTCGCCCGCGGCATCTTCGATCCGCCCATCGAGTTCTACCGGCCGCTGCCGCCGCTCGCGTATCTGCCGCTGATCGTGATCTGGTTTGGCATCGACGAGTTCTCCAAGGTGTTGCTGATCTATCTCGCCTGCTTTGCCCCGCTGGCGATGAGCGCGCAGGCCGGCGTGCGCTCGGTGTCGCAGGAGCAGATCCACGCCGCGTATTCGATGGGAGCGTCGAAGTGGCAGGTGGTCTGGCACGTGATCGTCCCGGCCGCGATGCCCGAGATCCTGACCTCGATGCGCATCGCCATTGGCTTCGGCTGGACCACGCTCGTCGCCGCGGAAATGGTCGCCGCAACCAGGGGCCTGGGCCAGATGGTGCTCAACGCCTCGAACTTCCTGCGCACCGACATCGTGATCATGGGCATCGTCGTCATCGGCGCGGTGGCCTACCTTTTTGACCTGCTCATGCGCAATGTCGAAAGGCTCGTCGTGCCCTGGAAGGGTAGGATGTAGCGCCTACAAAGCAGCAGTTACCCCACTGTCGGCCCCGCCCTTGGCAGGCGGTAGCTCCGCCCGATTGGGCCGCGTCGCTGAAGTGACCGACCACCTGGAAACCGTGACGAGCCGCACTCCCCGAAGCGAGCAGCCTGAAGGATCAGAGTGTAGTCCTGGCTTTACACTTTGAGCGGGCGACCGAAGAGCACGATCGGCAACCTATTGCTTTTCCTTAATGTCCCTATTTTGGCACGCTAAATGCTCGCGGTTTGATTAAAACTGCTGGTTGCGAATCGCCTGCGGTGGGAGAGGATAAAGGAGAGCTCAATGAAAGCTTCTTTGGTTGCTACCTTTGCTGCGGTCGCCCTGGGGCTGTCGACCGGGGTCGCGCAAGCGACGAATACGTTTCTCATCCAGATGGACGACACGTCGCCGTTGGACACTATCATTGGCAACACGTACGAGAACGGCAATCCCATCCCCATCCAGAGCGTCACCTTCCCTAACGACGCGATAAACTCGCGCTACACCCTTTGGAATGGCGCGACCCTGATATTGACTTTTGACAACCAATTCAACTTCTTTGAGACGAATGGCATAACTCTCAGCGACACGGTGGAGATCAGCGGGATTGCCGGCAATACTTTTTTCACTGTGAATTTCGAATCCGATACCGATGCCGGTGCCCTGACTCCACTGCCAAACGGTGGCTCCGTCATAGAAACGGGAACGTTTCAGCAGAGTGTTCTCGCGGGTGTGGTAAGCAATGGCGATTTCTATAATATCCAGATTGCCTCCGATGTCCGCGACGCCCCCGAACCTGCCACGCTCTCGCTACTCGGCCTCGGCCTCGTCGGTCTCGTCATGATGAGGCGGCGCAAGGCGAGCTGAGCGACACCCTACGGTAGGCACACGACCCCGGCCGCGCGCCGGGGTTTTTGTTTCCGCCATCGGTCATCGCCGGTGGGATCGGAGAGATCCGCCGCACTCAGCACGTACTCGTAGAGCTGGGAACCGAATGGCGGGCCGGTGTTGTTGCTGAACAGGAGTTCCAGATTGGTCGCGACTCGGATGGCAGGTCCTTCGGTCACCAGCAAGCCGATAGCATTCGGGTACCCTGGAAGGGCAAGGTCTGAGCGCCGCACCCGGGCCCCGGCGGCGACGCGAGGTGCCGGTCCTGCGCCTTTCAGTCGGGGCCTGCCGCGCTGCGGGCCGGTTGTATCGACGGCTGCCGGGTGCCAGGCACCGGCCATCGGCGCAGGGTTGACAGCCTCGCCCCGCTTTGCCACGCTGCCTTCATGACCGCTCGTCCGCACTTCCAGCGGCTCGTTGATCGGGCCCGCAACCTCCCGCCGCTCACGGCGGCGGTGGTGTATCCGTGCGACAGCGATTCGCTGCAGATAGCCCTGTCCGGACAGTTCGCTGGTTACCTGGCTCCGGTGCTGGTGGGACCGGAAAGCCGCATTGCCGACGCTGCCGCCCAGGCAGGCCTGGACCTCTCCCGCATCGAGCTCATCGATACGCCCGACGAGCCCTTTGCCGCCGCCCAGCGCGCCGTGCTGCTGGCCAAGAATGGCGATGTCCGCGCGCTCATCAAGGGCAGCCTCTACCCGGACGACCTGATGCGCGCGGTGGCTACGCCGGAATCGGGGCTGCGCGGAGAGCGCCGGCTGACCCACGCGTTCTTCGTCGACGTACCGGGCTACCCCCGGCCGTTCATCCTATCCGACGCCCTGCTCAACATTGCCCCCACGCTTGCGGCCAAGCGCGACATCGTGCAAAACGCTATCGACTTTGCCCACGCGCTGGGGATCGTCGTGCCGCTCGTCGCCGTGCTGAGCGCCGTCGAGGGCGTGACCCCGGCGTTGCCGGCGAGCGGCGATGCCGCGGCGCTGGCGAAGATGGCCCTCCAGGGGCTGATCACGGGCGGTATCGTTGACGGCCCGATCACCGCGGATAGCGCACTCTCGGCGGCGGCCGCACGCGCCAACGGCGCCGAGTCGAAGATCGGTGGCGTAGCCGATGTACTGATCGTGCCCGGCCTCGAGTCTGGCGCGTTGATGTTACGTACGGTAACCGGGATATTCGGCGCGCTGGCGGCCGGAGTGGCCTTGGGCGCGAAAGTACCGGTTGTGCTCTCCAGCCGCGGCGAGTCGATGGAAGTCCGCATGGCGGCGTGTGTGCTCGCTTCGCTGGTTGCCCATGCGTCGCAGCCTGCCGGCAGCGAGCCGAAATCCGAGTCGCCGCTGGCACCCGCGGCCGTCCGCGTCGCCGCGTAGCCGGCGCGCGGGAACGCAGTAGCGGCCGGGAGGGCTAACCCGGCGACGATCGCCCGGCGCTACGTCGTCTTCGATCCGCGACACCGCTTTTCGGCTGCCGGACCGCCCGTCTCTCCATTCCCGCCCCCGCGGCCGGGGATCGCGACCGCCGCTAGCGTGAGCGGACACAGTCGATGAAATAGTGGAGCTTGCCGCCCTCGTTCCTTTCGACCAAGCCGTGGATGTCCGTGTCGAAACCGGGAAACTGCTGGTTGAAGCTGCGCGCAAACTGCAGAAACTGCACGATGGTGCGGTTAAAGCGCTCACCGGGAATGAGTAGCGGGATGCCCGGCGGATAGGGTGTCAGCAGCACGCTGGTTACACGGCCTTCGAGACGATCGATCTCGACGCGATCGATTTCCCGATGCGCCATGCAGGCAAACGCTTCCGAAGGCTTCATTGCCGGCGTCATGTCGGATAGGTACATCTCGGTGGTGACCCGGGCGACGTCGTTGGCCTTGTACATGTCGTGGATCTGCTGGCAGAGATCGCGCAAGCCCACCTTTTCGTAGGAAGGTTGCTGCGCGCAGAACTCGGGCAGAATCTTCCGCAGCGACTGGTTCTTGTCGTAGTCGTCCTTGAACTGCTGCAATGCGGTCACCAGCGTATTCCAGCGGCCCTTGGTGATGCCGATGGTGAACATGATGAAGAACGAATAGAGCCCGGTCTTCTCCACGATGACGCCGTGCTCGGCAAGGTACTTGGTCACGATCGACGCCGGGATCCCGGTCTTGGCGAACCGGCCGGACACGTCGAGCCCCGGCGTGATGACGGTGGCCTTGATCGGGTCGAGCATGTTGAAGCCCGGCGCCAGGTTGCCGAAGCCGTGCCACTTCTCGTTGGCGCGCAGCATCCAGTCGTCGCGCTTGCCCATGCCCTCGGCGGCGAGCTTCTCCGGTCCCCAGACCTTGAACCACCAATCCTTGCCCCACTCGTCATCGACCTTGCGCATGGCGCGGCGGAAGTCGAGCGCTTCGATGATCGACTCCTCGACCAGCGCCGTGCCGCCGGGCGGTTCCATCATCGCCGCTGCGACGTCGCACGACGCAATGATCGCGTACTGCGGCGAGGTCGAGGTATGCATCAGATATGCCTCGTTGAAGACATTCTGATCGAGCTTGCGCGTCTGCGACTCCTGCACCAGGATCTGCGAGGCCTGCGAGAGCCCGGCGAGAAGCTTGTGCGTCGAATGCGTGGCGAAGATAAGCGCATCCTTGCTGCGCGGCCTGTCCTTGCCGATCGCGTGCATATCCTTGTAGAACTCGTGGAAGGCGGCGTGTGGCAGCCACGCCTCGTCGAAGTGCAGCGTCTCGATCGTGCCGTTCAACGTGTGCTTGAGCATCTCGACGTTGTAAATGACGCCGTCGTAAGTGCTCTGCGTGATCGTAAGGATCCGCGGCTGCTTGTTCTTCGCCGCCCGGGCAAAAGGGTTGGCCTCGATCTTCTTGCGGATGTTCTGCGGCTTGAATTCGTCCATCTGGATCGGCCCGATGATGCCGAGATTGTTGCGGGTCGGCGTCAGGAACACGGGAATCGCGCCGGTCATCGTGATCGCGTGCAGAATCGACACGTGGCAGTTGCGGTCGACGACGACGATGTCGTCGGGCGCGACATTCGCGTGCCAGACCATTTTGTTCGAAGTCGACGTGCCATTGGTGACGAAGAAGCAGTGATCGGCATTGAAGATGCGCGCCGCGTTGCGCTCCGACGCCCCGACCGGGCCGCTGTGGTCGAGCAGCTGGCCGAGCTCGTCGACCGAATTGCAGACGTCGGCGCGCAGCATGTTTTCGCCGAAGAACTGGTGGAACATCTGCCCAACCGGGCTCTTCAGGAACGCAACGCCACCGGAGTGTCCGGGGCAGTGCCACGAATACGACCCGTCCTGGGCGTAGTGCACCAGCGCGCGGAAGAACGGCGGGGGCAGTGAGTCGAGGTAGGCCTTCGCTTCGCGAATGATGTGGCGGGCGACGAACTCGGGCGTGTCCTCGAACATGTGAATGAAGCCGTGCAGCTCGCGCAGTATGTCGTTCGGGATGTGGCGCGAGGTCCGGGTTTCGCCGTAGACGCAAATCGGGCTGTCCGAGTTCTTGAAGCGGATTTCCTCAATGAACGCACGCACCTTGAGGATCGCCGGGTCAAGCTCCGGACCGGGTGTGAATTCCTCGTCGTCGATCGAAAGAATGAACGCGGAAGCGCGCGACTGCTGCTGCGCGAACTGCGACAAGTCGCCGTAGCTGGTGACGCCGAGGATCTCCAGACCCTCCTTCTCGATGGCCGCGGCGAGGGCGCGAACGCCCAGGCCCGATGCGTTCTCGGAACGAAAATCCTCGTCGATGATGACGACGGGAAAACGAAATTTCATGCAGCGACTCCCGGGATGCCAAAAGAAAGCGGGGTGTCGGCCTGTGGCCACACCCCTGTCAGGGCCGCATTGTGCACCGCGACGGGGCGCGATGCGAGTGCCGTTTCGATTGCGCCGCGGGCGCGGCGCCGAGGGAGGCGCGCGCGGCCCGGGCCGGGCGGGCACGCCGGGCCGATCAGAGGGCGACCGCGACCAGGGCGCCGCCCCAGGCGATCAGTCCCAGCCCCAGCGGCGTGCGCAACCGGCGACCCCAGGACAGGTTCTTTTCGGCGGCCATGGCGGCGGCCATGATGAGCATCCACCCCAGATTGCCCATGCCGACGACGAACATCACCAGCATCAGCGCCCAGCAGCAGCCGACGCAGAACAGGCCGTGATCGAAGCCGACCCGGAACGCCTCCCGGGACGGCCGCCGCCCGCGCCAGCGTGCATTGACGAAGGCGAAGGGGGTCCGGCAACGCTCCAGGCAACGATACTTGAGCGCGCTGAACTGAAACGCGCCGGCGGACAGGAGGATCACCCCGCCGACCACTCCGCCGCGCGCAACCAGCCAATCGGCCTTGGCGGCGGCGAGGTGCAGCGCGCTGTCGAGGCCGTGGGCGACGAGCCCGAATCCCAGCCAGGCGACCGCGTAGCCGAGCACCACCCGCGCCAACAGCGTCCCGGCGTCGGGCCGCGAAGCGGTCATGCGGCTGAAGATGCCCAGCAGCGGCAACGTCGTTGGCAGCATCATTGCCGTGATCATCAGCAGCCACGCCAGCGCGTAGAGCAGCGCCGGGACGGCAAGCTCGCCCTGGGGCAGGCTGCGGCACAGCGCGGCGAGCAAACCCGGCTCGTCCCAGCCACCGTGGCTGAGGTAGCGGGCGTAGGGGCTCGCACTCCAGACCACGAGCGCTGCCCACGCGGCCGCGGACAGCGCCGCGATCATCCCCAGGCGCAGCCGGCGCCGGTCAGGGCCGCGCCCGGGCGCCGCGGCCGCGGGGAAGGTCATGCGCTACCAGGGGCCAGCGGTCACGGGCAAACAGGAAATGCGTTCACGCGTCGAACACGAACGTGCTCTGCAACGCGTTGTGGCCGCTCATGTCCAGGTTGATGCCGAGTTTCTCATTCTTCGACCGGTAGCGTGGGCTCTTGCCCACGAATACCGGCGCGCCGGGCACGGTCGAGAAGACCGTGTCTTGCAACGTCGTGGTCTTGCCGGTCGCGCCCTGGTAGGGCTCGAGTTCGGCGTAGCCGGCAGTGCCCACTTTGAGCGTTCCCTTGCCGCCCTGCACGTCAAACTGGATCGGCACCTTTTCGACGGAAACGACTTCGCCGACCAGCTTCGCCAGATCCGCCACGGGACCGCCGAGCTTGCCGGTATACACCCCCAGGATCGCCTCCTGCTGCTGTGGCGTTACCTTGTCGTCGAGGTACACGGCCGCACGCCAGTTGCCTGCAAGGATGTTGCCGGGGATGTGGGCGATCATTGCAATCGTGCGCCCGGAAACATCGACCCCGTTGATCGTACCCTTGTCGAAATGCCAGGAAACAATGGTGTCGCAGGTACCGAAATCCGGGTCTTCGCCGATCCAGCACGGGCACAGCACGCGACAGTTGCAGACCTCGAGCAGGCGTCCTTCCAGATGATAGGCCACGCTTGTCTCCCCCAATGAGGTTTGTCGGGAATTCCGGCGCGTTCCAGCGCTACCGGAGCTTTGGAATGCTACGCCGGAGTGTTTGCCGCTGCCACGTGAATATTCGACAGCCGCATCAGCGCCGGCCGCCAGCCAACCGGGCCGACCGCGGATCGGCGCGCAAGCGCGCCATGGCCCAGACGCCGACGGCAGGCCCGATCGCCAACGGCACGAACGCGTGGCGCCAGCCCATCGCCTCGACCCAATGCGGCAGCAGGTGGATGGTGACGAGCGTCAGGGTGAAGCCGGCCGCGGTCTGCAACGTAAGCATGGTGCCCACGCGCGCGGGGTCGGCGAGCTCGGCGATGGAGGCGGAGAATTGCGCCGAGTCAGCCACGATGCTGATGCCCCAGAGCACGCAAATACACAGCAGCACTGCGGGTGATGCGCCATAGAAGAGGCCTATCGTCGCGGCACAGCTGCCGCTTATCGCCATGGCGACAATGGTCACCGTGGTGCGGCCGACGCGATCGGCGAGCAGGCCGGCGCCGACGCAGCCAATGGCACCCGACGCAACGGTGATAAAAGCAGCGAGCTTTGCCGCGGTTGGCGCGCTCTCCGGCGGGAGCGACAGTGCGAAGCTGGCACCCAGGAACGCGCCAATCCACGCCCACATCGCGTAGAGCTCCCACATGTGCCCGAGGTACCCAAGGTTGGCGAGCCGCAGCGGCACGTCGCGCCAGGCGAGGAGTACTGCGCCGGGATCGAAACGCGGCGCCGGAGCGCGGTTGCGGCCGACGCCGGCGAGGCCGATCGCCGCCGCCGCGACGAGCGCGCTCAATGACGCCGCGGCGACGGTCGGCCGCCAGTCGAAGCCGCCGAAGGCGTTGAACAGGTGCGGGGCTGCCGACCCCAGCGTCAGCGCCCCGACCAGGATCCCGACCATGAGCCCCATGTCGTCCTTGGCCCATGTCGCCACGAGCCTCATGCCAACCGGATAGACCCCGGCCATGCAGATCCCGGTCGCCATGCGCAGCAGAGGCGCGGCGGCCGTGGCAGGGTCGATGGCGAGAAGCAGTGCGTTGGCGAGCGCCCCAAGGGCGGCAGCCGCCGCGAACAGGCGCCGCGGATCGACGCGATCAGGCAGTCCGAGAATCGCGCTCGCCAGGCAGCCGATGACGAAGCCGGCCTGCACGCCGCTGGTGAGCGCGGCCTGGGCGAAGTGCGACAGGTGAAATTCGGCGGTAAGCGCGGGCGCGACCGCCGACGCGGAAAACCAGAGCGCCATTGCCGCGACCTGGCAGATCGCGATGATCGTGACCGAAACACGCTTTGATCCCGCCCAGGTCGCGAGCATGCGTACCCCATCCACGGTCGCAAGAAAACACGCCTTCGCGCGCCGCTCACTGGCGCGCGAAGCTCCTACTTGCGGCGCCCCCATGAGCGCGGGCGCGCGCCGTCAAATCTTGGGAAGCGTCACGCCGGTCTGCCCCTGGTACTTGCCGCCGCGGTCCTTGTACGACGTCTCGCAGACTTCATCGGATTCGAAGAAGATCACCTGTGCCACGCCTTCGTTGGCGTAGATGCGCGCCGGCAGCGGCGTCGTATTCGAGAACTCCAGCGTCACGTAGCCCTCCCATTCCGGCTCCAGAGGCGTTACGTTGACGATGATGCCGCAGCGCGCGTACGTGCTTTTCCCCACAGTCAGGACGAGGACGTTGCGCGGAATGCGGAAGTACTCCACCGTGCGCGCAAGCGCAAACGAGTTCGGTGGGATGATGCAGGAATCGCCCTTGAAATCGACGAACGACTTGTCATCGAAATTCTTCGGATCAACGATTGTCGTGTTGAGATTGGTGAACAGCTTGAATTCGTTCGAACAGCGGATATCGTAGCCGTAGCTTGAGGTGCCGTAGGAGACGATCTTCCGCCCATTGATCTCGCGCACCTGGCCCGGCTCGAAGGGCTCGATCATGCGCTGCTGAGCCACCATGCGGCGGATCCACTTGTCGGATTTGATCATCGGCGACTCCTGCCTTATTTCATCCGCTCCAGCTCGATGCCGGCCGCGATCCACTCCAGGTATTCGCGCACGTCCGTCGCTCGCGCCTTCTCAAAGTATTCGCGGGCGGTTGCGGAGTCGCCGCGCGCCACCGCCAGGGCG
>Ga0210384_10003879_pt1 | contig 17016 bp, 16 predicted proteins | sample IncBWH2MmetaG_FD_160574 | JGI IMG/M metagenome (GOLD analysis project Ga0210384, IMG submission 160574) | Forest soil microbial communities from Barre Woods Harvard Forest LTER site, Petersham, Massachusetts, United States - Inc-BW-H-2-M | ecosystem: Environmental > Terrestrial > Soil >...
GGCGCCGGTTTCGTACGAAACCGGCGCCCAGCTGCAGGCGATCCCCCTCCGCATCTCGACAGCGTTTGAAATACCGCCTTCGCGCGTGCTGCTGTTTTCCGACTGCGAGCCGATGACGGCGTCCCAGGTGCAAACCTGGCTGGATGCGCGCATTGCGGCGGAAATCGGACCCGGCGATGAGGCATTCCCGTACCCTGCCGGCATCGCCAATATCCGCGCCAGCGTCGACGAGCCGGTTTTTGCTGCGGCGATCGCGCAGGTGCAGGCCTATATCGCTGCCGGCGATACCTATCAGGTGAACTACACCTACCGGCTGCATTTTGATGCGTATGGATCGCCGCTGGCCCTGTATCGTCGCTTGCGGCAACGTCAGCCGGTTCCTTATGGGGCGTTGATCCTGTTGCCGGATGGAGCGGCGGTGCTGTCCTTGTCGCCCGAGCTGTTTGTCCGGCACGCCTCGGGAATGCTGACGGCCAGGCCGATGAAGGGCACCGCCGCCGCGACCGGCGAGGCACAGGAAGATCAGCGCAGAGCTGAAGAACTGGCGGCGGACAGCAAGAATCGCGCGGAAAACCTGATGATCGTGGATTTGCTCAGGAACGACCTGGGGCGCATCGCGGTGACCGGCAGCGTCAGGGTGCCGCGCCTGTTCGAGGTCACGCGTTTTTCCAGCGTGCTGCAGATGACGTCGACGGTGGAAGCGAGCCTGCGGCCGGAATTGGGACTGGCTGAAATCCTCACCGCCCTGTATCCCTGCGGTTCGATCACCGGTGCGCCCAAGCGCCGCACCATGCAAATCATCCGCGAGCTGGAAACCGAGCCGCGCGGCCTCTACACGGGCGCGATGGGCTGGTTCGATCCGCCCGTTGCGGGCCGCACCATAGGCGATTTTTGCCTGTCGGTGCCGATACGCACGCTGTGCCTGCAGGCCCCGGATGACACGTCAGCGCCAGGCCTGCGCGCCGGTGTGCTGGGAGTGGGCGCCGGTATCGTGCACGATAGCGTGGCGACCGATGAATATGCCGAATGCCGCCTGAAGGCCGGTTTCCTGACCGGTTTGCCGGCGGAATTTGAACTGTTCGAGACCATGCATGCGACGCGTGAGCACGGCTGCCGCTACCTGCCGCGCCATTTGCAGCGGCTGAGGGCCTCGGCCGCCTATTTTGGCTTCGCTTACGATGAGGCCGCGATCCTTGCCGAGCTGGGCAGCCTGTGCCGGCAGCTGGCCGCTGATGGCGCTTACCGGGTGCGGCTGGCATTGCTGGCTACCGGTGCGCTCAGGATAAGCAGCGCAAAACTGCAGCCCTTGAGCGTCCCGGCCAAGGTCCTGCTCGCATCGCATGCGACCGCCGCCGGCGATCTGTTCCTGCACCATAAGAGTACGGTGCGCCATCACTACGACCAGGCCTGGCGCCAGGCGGAGCAGCAGGGCGCTTTCGATATGCTGTTCTTCAATCGGCACGGATATCTGACTGAGGGCGGGCGCAGTAATGTGCTGCTGCAAAAGAATGGCCGCTGGACCACGCCGCCCCTGAGCGACGGCGTATTGCCGGGGGTGATGCGCAGCGTCTTGCTGGAGGACCCGGCATACCAGCTGACGGAACAACAGGCGACGCTGGAAGATTTGCGCGACGCCGACCAGGTCATGTTATGCAATGCGCTGCGCGGCGCATTTAAGGTGGACGTGATTTACTGATGCCGCCGCGGGCAAGCGGCGAGTGCGTCCGCATGTCAAGGAAGATAGCAGGCTCAGGGCGCGCCTTCCAGGCGAACGCGACTCAGCATTTCGTCCGTCAGCCAGGTCTGCAGCCAGCCGGCGATCTGCGGCGCGCTGGCCGGACTGCGGCCCGCGGCAAGCGCGCATACCTCGGCGAAGCTTTGCCCTGCCTTCAGACCCTGCAGCGCTGCGTGTTCTTCGCCGGCCATCGAGCGGAAATGCGACTGTAAATCCTTGCGCCAGATCAGCCACGGCGTCGCCAGTGCTTCCCGCTCAGCGGCAGGCGGCTCTCGCCCTGCGTTGAGCGCCTGCCAGATCGCCACCGTATTCCATTGCATCTGCAGGAAATGCAGCGACGGCTGGCAATCAAAACCCAGGTATTGCCACTGCTCGGCCGTCAGCGGGCGCAAGTCGTCCAATGTCAATACCGGCTGGTCCGCCGCGTCGAAGGCCAGGCTGAGCGTCCACTCGAAGGCCGCCAGTTCGGCGACGACCGGGTGCTCCGCCAGGCGGGCCGCCAGGAAGGCCGGGAACTGCGCGCCGTACCAGCGCAGGTTGCGCAACTGCGAGGGATGGGCATCGATATAGTCCAGGCAGAGCTGGTAGAACATATCGTCCCCCAGGTAGCCGTGGGTGTTGCCGTAGGCCTCGGCCAGGGCGTCGCGGATGCGTATCCGATAGGCGTTGTAATAGATGGCCAGGCGCTCCGTCGCCGGCAGGCCGAACTGTTCCCTGATGTCGGCCAGTATCGCGGGTTGCACGGCGTCCGTGCCCAGCACGTACTGCTGGAATTTGTCCTGGATCGCTTGTGTCGCGGCGGCGGGGACTGGTGTGCTCATGCGTAGGCCTCGCGCGGGCTTGCCGCCTCTTGCTGCACCTTGTGGGCGATGCTGCGGGCGATGTCCAGCTCGGCGACCAGGTCCGGCAGCGGCGGAATATTGTCGTCGCGTTCTATCATGCCGGCTACCTGCCCAAAGCGGCGCAACGCAGCGGCGTACAGGTCCCAGACCGGATCGACGATGGGGTGGTCATGCGTGTCTACGATGTGGGTGCCGTGGTTGCTATGTCCGGCCAGGTGGATTTGCTGCACGCGCTGCACCGGGATGCCGTTCAGGTAATCGTTAGGATCGAAACCGTGATTGAAGCTGCTGACATAGATGTTGTTGACATCCAGCAGGATCAGGCTGTCGGATTCCTCTGCTACCGCAGCGACGAATTCCCATTCCGGCATGCTGTCGCTATTGAAGCTGACATAGCTGGAGACGTTTTCCAGCACCAACGGACGCTCCAGGCTGTCCTGTACCCGGCGGATATTTGCCGCGACCAGTTTGACGGTTTCTTCGGTGTACGGCAGCGGCAACAGGTCATGCATATTCTTGCCATGCACCCCGGTCCAGCACAGGTGGTCGGAAATCCATAGCGGCTGCACGCGCTGCATCAGTTTCTTCAGGTCGCGCAGGTATTCCTCGCCGGGGCCTTGCGGCGTGCCTATCGACATCGACACGCCATGCATGACCATGGGATAGTCTTGCCGTATGCGGTCCAACATCGCGAGAGGTTTGCCGCCTGGCACCATATAGTTCTCGGACAGTATTTCAAACCAGTCTATCCGTTGCGGTCCGGCGAGGACCTGATGGTAGTGGTCGGTGCGCAAACCCAGGCCGAAGCCGGGCGAGGCGGTGCGAGTAGGCATGAACGGATTCTTCTTTCAATGAAAAAGGCTGCGCCGGCCAGCTTGCCGTCGCAGCAAATGCCGTTTCCCTGACGGGAGGCTGCGGGGAAATTGCCGCCGGAATTACTTCATCTCGCCAATCTTGCCGTTTTTGGCTTTGCATTCAGCGGCAGTCGTGGACAGGAAACCGTGGCCCTTGCAAGAGTTTTGGCCCTTGCAGGCGTTTTCTGCGGTCTTGCAATCTGCCGTGCCCTTGCAGCTATTGATGCCGAAACATTGGACTTTGGCGGCGCTGGCAGCGGTATCCGCAGCAAAGGAGGCGCCGGACAAGGCCATGGCAGCGGCAGCGACGGCGATCAGGGCACCAGTTTGAATAGCTTGTTTCATTATGTTCTCCAGTTTAAAAATTTGTCTCATGAAATATCAAGTGCGGTGCGTTGGAGCTCTTCTTCTCGCATCCTGCTGCATCGACTTATGCATCTGTCGCGACAATTCAGGATAACTTACAGCATAGGACAAAATTTTTTAGGGACAGGCAAAATCCGCAGGATAGTCACCGGTCTCGCCGAATTGCCTGCATTGTGCAAAATGGAGGCAAAAATTCCGCCGCCAGTTGTATCATCCTTGCGGACAGGCTACACTTGGGTCATTAACCGACCAAGCGGTCGGAAAATGCCCTAGAACAATAGAACCCATTTCATCGATAGCGTCTCGCCGGTATCGATGAAGTGGGTTCTGAATAATCGAAAACAATATTCAAAAACGAGGAGACATCGATGAAGAAGAAGTTTGCGTTGGCATTATTACCGGCCCTGGTATCGCTGCTGATGGCGGCGAATGCATCGGCACAGATCAAGATAGGCGTGAATGTTTCCGCGACCGGGCCCGCCGCTTCGCTCGGCATTCCGGAAAAAAATACCTTTGCGTTGCTGCCCAAGGAAATCGCCGGTAAAAAGATAGAGTACATCGTGCTGGATGATGCATCCGACACCACGACCGCCGTCAAAAATGCGCGCAAGCTGATTGCTGAAGACAAGATCGACGCGCTGATCGGTTCCACCATCACGCCTAATTCGCTGGCGATGATAGACGTGGCTGCCGAGAATGAATTGCCGATGATTTCCATGGCGGCATCCTCGGCGATCGTGCAGCCGGTGGATTCCAAGCGCTACTGGGTATTCAAGACCCCGCAAAATGATTCGCATATGGCCACCGCAATTACCGGACATATGGCCGATGCCGGCGTCAAGACCGTTGCTTTTATCGGCTTTGCCGATGCGTATGGCGAAGGCTGGTATAAGGAATTTTCCAAACTGGCCGATCTGCGCAAGCTGAAGCTCGTGGCCAATGAGCGTTTCGCCCGTAACGACACGTCGGTGACCGGCCAGATACTGAAGATCATGGCGGCCAATCCGGACGCCGTGCTGATCGCAGGCTCGGGTACGCCCGCTGCGCTTCCACAAAAAACGCTGAAGGAACGCGGCTATAAAGGCAAGATCTACCAGACCCATGGCGTCGCCAATAATGATTTCCTGCGGGTGTGCGGCAAGGATTGCGAAGGCACCTGGTTGCCGGCCGGCCCATTGCTGGTGGCAGAACAGTTGCCTACCGATAACCCGGTCAAGAAGTCGGCGATGAAATATCTGGCGGCATATGAAAAGGCCTATGGCGCCGGCTCCATCTCGACCTTCGGCGGCCACGCCTGGGATGCCGGCATGCTGCTGGAGACGGCGATCCCGTTGGCACTGAAAAAAGCGGAACCGGGCACCAAGGAATTCAGGGCGGCTTTGCGTACCGCGCTGGAGAATATCCACAACCTGGCCGTATCGCACGGCATAGTGAATATGAGCGCGACCGACCACCTGGGGCTGGATCAGCGTTCACGCGTGATGGTGCAAATTGTTAACGGTAAATGGAAATTGTTGGGCCAGGCTAATTGATGGCGCGGCATTTCATGTTTCAGAAGTAAGAGGGGGAGCGATCGCTCCCTTTTTTTAAGGGCAGCTTTGGCCTCTGGGCCGGCTCCTGATTGAAGGCCAGGCTGAAGCGTGCTACCCGTAGGTTCGTTGCCAATATAAGAGCGGCGAAATCGGGCCGGGACAGGGAAAAAGCGCGGCAAGGAGCGGCTCCCTTGCGAATAATCTTGATGCAGTATCCGGCGCCATTGCCGTCACCTTTTGTGCAACGAATTTGCGGGACAGGACACTACTCGTATGGATTTATCAATTGCCGCCATCCTGGCTCAGGACGGCATTACCAGCGGAGCGATCTACGCGTTGCTGGCACTGGCCCTGGTGCTGGTATTTTCGGTCACCCGCATCATTTTTATTCCGCAGGGTGAGTTTGTCGCTTTTGGCGCCCTGACCCTGGCGGCAATACAGTCGGGCAAGTTCCCGCATTCGATCACTTTGCTGGTCGCGCTGGGCATACTCAGCTTCGTCCAGGAAATCATCTCCATGTCGCGCGCGCAGCAGCGCAGTCCTGAATTTGTCCGCGATGCGGGCATCTCTGCACTGAAATTTGTCGTGCTTCCCGCCTGCCTGTGGTTCGCGGTCCGTCATCTTGCCGTGCAGGAGTGGCCGCTGTACGCACAGGTGGCGCTGGCGCTGGTGACCGTCATTCCTATGGGGCCGATGATATACCGGCTGGCGTATCAGGCGCTGGCGGAGGCCAGCACGCTGGTGCTGCTGATTGTTTCCGTCGGCGTGCATTATGCGTTGACCGGCATAGGCCTGGTCATGTTCGGCGCCGAGGGTTCGCGCACCACGCCGTTTTCCGATGCGCGTTTCGAACTGGGCGCGTTGGCCATTTCCGGCCAGAGCCTGGTGATCATCGGCGTGTCTGCGGCGCTGATCGTCGGCCTGTATTTGTATTTTGAACGCACCTTGTCCGGCAAGGCCCTGCGTGCGACTGCGGTGAATCGCCTGGGGGCGCAACTGGTCGGCATCGGCACCACGCAAGCCGGCCGCCTGGCATTTACGCTGGCGGCGGCGATGGGCGCATTCTGTGGGGTGCTGATCGCGCCGCTGACGACGGTCTACTACGACGGCGGCTTCCTGATCGGCCTGAAAGGCTTTGTGGGCGCGATCGTCGGCGGCCTGGTCAGCTATCCGGTGGCGGCCGCCGGCGCGCTGCTGGTCGGGCTGCTGGAATCCTATTCCTCGTTCTGGGCCAGCGCCTACAAGGAGGTGATCGTATTTACGCTGATTATTCCTGTCTTGTTGTGGCGTTCGCTCAGCAGCAAGCATAGCGATGAGGATGAAGAGTGATGAAGCAAGGTGTCAATCGCATTTACCTGGTATTCGTGGCCGCCGTCATCCTGCTGCCGCTGCTGCCCACGCCCGAGTTCTGGATCACGCTGGCGAACTACATAGGCTTGTATGCGATCGTCGCATTGGGCCTGGTATTGCTGACCGGCGTCGGCGGCCTGACTTCGTTTGGACAGGCGGCATTTGTCGGGCTGGGCGCCTACTCCACCGCGTACCTGTCCACCAGCTGCGGCCTGTCGCCATGGCTGGGCCTGCTGGCCGGCTTGGCGCTGACGATGCTGGCCGCGTATGCGATAGGCATTATCACGATGCGCCTGTCGGGGCACTACCTGCCGCTGGGCACGATAGCCTGGGGCCTGTCGCTGTTTTTCCTGTTCGGCAACCTGGAGTTCCTGGGCAAGTACGACGGGCTGAACGGCATCCCCCCGGTTGAAGTATTCGGCTTGAAACTGGATAGCGGTCGCCGCATGTATGGGCTGATCTGGCTGATGCTGTTGCTGGCGATTATCGCCGTGCAAAACCTGCTGCAATCGCGGCCCGGCCGCGCCATCCGCGCGCTCCGCGGCGGCGGTGTGATGGCCGAGGCAATGGGCGTCAATACCGCCAGGATGAAAGTGATCATCTTTATCATTGCGGCGATGCTGGCCAGCGTGTCCGGCTGGCTGTACGCGCATTTGCAGCGCGCAGTGAATCCTACGCCTTTCGGCTTGAATGCCGGCATTGAATACCTGTTCATGGCCGTGGTCGGCGGTGCCGGGCATGTATGGGGTGCGCTATTGGGGTCGGCATTGCTGACGCTGCTGAAGGACAAGCTGCAATCCATCCTGCCGGTGTTGCTGGGCGCCAACGGCAACTTTGAGATCATCGTCTTCGGCATCTTGCTGATACTGTTGCTGCAAAGGGCCAGGGACGGCGTGTGGCCCTACCTGGCCAAGCTGTTTGCCAAATGGTTGCCGGCCGCCCCAAGGATTGTGGTTCCCGAGCATGCGCAGGCGCTGCCGCACAGGGAAAAACCCGCCGTCGGCCAGGTGATACTGGAGGTGGAGCTGGCACGCAAGCAGTTCGGCGGGCTGGTGGCGGTCAACGACATGCAGTTTCAGGTCGGCGCCGCGCAGATAGTCGGCCTGATCGGCCCCAACGGCGCCGGCAAATCAACCATGTTCAATCTGGTGACGGGCGTATTGCCGCTGACTTCAGGCGAGATACGTTTCTTCCGCGACGGCAGTTTGCAGCCGATCAGCGGCTTGCCTTCGCGCGAGATCGTCAAGCTCGGCATAGGGCGCACCTTCCAGCACGTGCGTTTGTTGCCGACCATGAGTGTGCTGGAGAATGTTGCGATAGGCGCCCATTTGCGCGCCAAACATGGCGATATCAGCGAAGTGATCGCCAGCGTGCTGTGCCGCAACCAGAAGATGGAAGATGCGCTGCTGCTGGAAGCGAAACGGCAGTTGGAGCGCGTAGGCCTGGGAGTGATGCTGTATGAAGAAGCCGGCAGCCTGGCGCTGGGGCAGCAGCGCATCCTGGAAATTGCCCGCGCGCTGTGTTGCGATCCCAGCCTGCTGCTGCTGGACGAGCCGGCTGCCGGTCTGCGCTACAAGGAAAAACAGGAGCTGGCGAGTTTATTGAAGAAGCTGAAGGCCGAAGGCATGAGCGTGCTGCTGGTCGAGCACGACATGGACTTCGTGATGAACCTGACCGACCACCTGGTCGTGATGGAGTTCGGCACCAAGATTGCAGAGGGTTTGCCGCAGGAGGTGCAGCAAGATCCGGCAGTATTAGAGGCTTACCTCGGCGGCATAGACTAAGGTCAATAGCCTACTCGTATAAAGAAAGAATATGACGACACCTTTACTTCAAGTCAGCGATCTGCAGGTCTTCTACGGCAAGGTGGAGGCTTTGCATCGCGTCAGCATCCAGGTCGGCGCGGGCCAGATCGTCACGGTGATCGGTCCCAACGGCGCCGGAAAATCGACGATGCTGAACGCGATTGCCGGTGCGCTGCCGGCCGGCGGCAGCATCCAAGGCAAGGTCTTGCTGGATGCGCAGGCATTAAGCGGCATGGCGATAGAAAAGCGGGTGGCGCGCGGCATGTGCCTGGTGCCGGAAAAGCGCGAGCTGTTTTCCAGCATGCGGGTGGAGGACAATTTGCTGCTGGGCAGCTATCGCCGCTATCAGGCCGGCGAAAAGAATCATGCCGACCAGTTGCCGGTCGTATATGAGCTGTTTCCGCGCCTGAAGGAGCGGCGCAGCCAGGAAGCGGGCACCTTATCCGGCGGCGAGCGCCAGATGCTGGCGCTTGGGCGGGCCTTGATGGCCAAACCGCAATTGCTGATGCTGGATGAGCCCAGCCTGGGTCTGGCGCCGTTGATCGTCAAGGAAATTTTCCATATCATCCAGCGCCTGAAGCAAACCGGCGTGGCGATTTTGCTGGTGGAGCAGAATGCGCGCGCCGCGCTGCAGGTGGCGGATTATGCGTATGTGCTGGAGACTGGCGAGATCGCCCTGCAGGGAGCTGCGTCCGAGCTGGCCAACGACCAGCGCGTGATCGATACTTATCTGGGGCTGGCAAAGAAGACCGGCTGAGCGTTGATGCTACATCACTCTTGCCGGCGGTCTGCTTCCGAGCGGCGGTCTGCTTCCGAGCGGCGGCGCTCTTCCCTCACCTCCAGCCTGTAGCTGCGCCTTTTCTTGGCGGCGCGGCGCTTTTCCTTGGCCCTGACCAGCAGGACGGCCAGTACTAAACCGCCGACGACGATGGCGCATAGCAGGAAGGCCCACAGGTCGGATTCGATGTTGCTAGCAGAAGTCATACTGTCTGGGGTCCATGCGTCGGGGCGAACTGCGGTTGTCTGTTCCGGAATTGGATACCGGGCCCTAATCTTGTCGTTTTTGCTCTATTTCTTTTAATCACTGCGATTGTACAACCAGCGCATGTTTTGGTGAATAGCCTGTTGTTTCTTAAGCGGGTTTGCCCGGCGCCGCATCATTTGCCGTGAATTTGGCCGCAAACGGGGCAGGCACTGTTTCTTGCTATCTTGATCTGGGTCCACGCCATATTCTGCGCGTCCAGCAGCAGCAAGCGGCCGGCCAGAGATTTCCCCAGGCCCATGATCAGCTTCAACGCTTCCGCCGCCTGCATGGTGCCGATGATGCCCACCAGCGGCGCAAACACCCCCATCGTCGAACACAGCATCTCCTCGAACTGTTCGCCCGGCGGGAACAGGCAGGCATAGCACGGGGATGCCTCGTCGCGGGCGTCGAACACGCTGATCTGGCCGTCGAAAGAGATCGCCGCGCCGGACACCAGCGGCCGCCGATACTTGACGCAAGCCTGGTTGACGGCATGGCGGGTGGCAAAATTGTCGCTGCAATCCAGCACGATGTCGGCCCCCTGGATCAACTGCTCCAGGCGAGCCCCTTCCGCCCGTTCTTTCAGGGCGACGATTTCCACGTCCGGATTGATCTGGTTCAGTGTCAGCCTGCCGGACGCGACCTTGGCCTGTCCTATGCGCTCGGTGGTGTGCAGGATTTGCCTTTGCAGATTGGTCAGATCCACCTCGTCATCGTCCACCAGCGTCATCTTGCCGACGCCGGCGCTGGCCAGGTAAAACGCGGCAGGCGATCCCAGGCCGCCCGCGCCTATGATCAGCGCATGGGAGGCAATGATTTTTTGCTGCCCCTCTATGCCTATCTCATCCAGCAGGATATGGCGCGAATAGCGCAGTAATTGTTGGTCGTCCATGGCGGCCGGGTTCCCTTGATGAAAAGCTGGACTCTATCTTAGCGCGTTACTAGCCGGGATGCGACGCGATAAAAAAAGGCCGCATGGGCTGCGGCCGATTCATATCGCCTTGAGGCTGGGAGCGCTTATTTTTTCTTGCTGTCCGTCTTGGATTCAGGCTTCGAGTCGGCACTGCCTTCTCCCTCGCCCCTCTTGTCATCTTCCTTGGCCACGGTGGTTTTTACCGGCAAGCCTTTCAGATGGTTCAGCGCTTGCGCCAACTGGTAGTCATCCTTGCTGCCGTATTCCAGCGGCTTGGCTTTCTTGGCCAGCGCTACCAGGCGTTGCTCTTCTTCCAGTTCGTCGACGACCTTGCCCTTGCCGGCTTCGGCTTCCTTGTCCTTGTCATTGATCAAGTGCTTTTGCAGATCCGATTCGCGGGTGCGCAGCACATTAAAGCCGTCGCCGTCTGCGGTTTCCTCCACATTCAGGTCGGGTACGATGCCCTTGGCCTGGATCGAACGGCCATTCGGCGTGTAGTAGCGGGCGGTGGTCAGCTTTACCGCAGTGTCGGCCGATATCTGGCGTATGGTTTGCACCGACCCCTTGCCGAAGCTCTGGGTGCCGATAATGGTGGCGCGCTTGTAATCCTGCAATGCGCCGGCCACGATCTCGGAAGCGGACGCGGAACCGGTGTTGACCAGTACTACCATAGGCACGGACTTGATCGCTTCCGGCAATTTGGCGAGCGGATCGCCGACCGCGCGCGCCGCGTAAAATTCGCGCTTGGCGTAAAAGGTCGCCTTGGAATCAGGCAACTGGCCGTTGGTCGATACCACAGGAACGTCCTTAGGCAGGAAGGCCGCGGATACGCCGATCGCACCCGGCAACACGCCGCCCGGATCGTTCCTCAGGTCCAGCACCAGGCCCTTGATATGCGGATCCTGCGTGTACAGGGCCTGGATCTTCTTGGCCATGTCTTCTACCGTAGGCTCCTGGAACTGCGAAATGCGCAACCATGCGTAGCCTGGCTCGATGAGCTTGCCTTTGACGCTCTGTACCTTGATCGTCTCGCGCACGATGGTCACGACGATGGGCTTGTCCTCGTTTTTGCGGGCAATCGTCAGCGTGATCTTGGTATTCGGTTCGCCGCGCATCTTTTTGACCGCCTCATCCAGCGTCAGGCCCTTGACCGGCGTCGAATCGAGCCTGGTGATCAGGTCGCCGGGTTTCAGGTTGGCGCGGTAGGCCGGCGAGTCTTCTATCGGAGATATGATTTTCACATAGCCGTCTTCCATGCCGACTTCGATGCCGAGTCCGACGAATTTACCCTGGGTGCCCTCGCGCAACTCCCTGAAGGATTTTTTATCCAGGTAGGCGGAATGCGGGTCCAGCGATGCGACCATGCCGGAAATCGCCTCGGTCAGCAGCTTGCTGTCTTCAACCGGCTCCACATAGTCTGATTTGATCAGGCCGAACACATCCGCCAGCTGCCTCAGTTCTTCTACCGGCAGCGGCGCGGTCGCGTTCTTTTGCGCCATGGCGGAAAACTGCATCGATGCGGCGATGCCGGCCACCATGCCCAGACTGATCAAACCTATATTCTTGAGTCGCTTACCCATGTTTCACCTAATAATGCCGCTACTTGAAATTTTACCGGGCGATCCGTCACATCAAACCTGAATCGCGCGTCGGTGATTGCTACTTGCCTACCCAAGTCATTGGGTCCTGGACCTGGCCTCGGTACCTTATCTCAAAGTATAAACCCGATTCCTCATTACCGCCGCTATTACCTGCACTGGCAATTGTATCCCCGGTCTTTACAATGTCGCCCACATGTTTCAGGACTGCCTGGTTATTGCCATAAATGCTAATGTATTCGCTGCCATGATCGACGATGATCATATTGCCGAAGCCTTTCAGCCATTGCGCAAACACCACCTTGCCGGTGGCGATCGCCTTGACCTCGGCGCCTTCCACGGCGCGGATGAACAAGCCCTTCCAGCTGGGGCCGTCGGCGCGTTTGCTGCCGAACCTGGCGATCAGCTCGCCTTTGACCGGCAGCCGCAGCTGGCCCTTCAGGCGGCTGAACTCGCCGTTATTGGTGCCCGGCACCGGCGTCAGCTCATTTCTGGCGACGGCCTTGGGCGGCGGCTCATCGGCATCGATGGCGTCCGCCGGATTGGGCTGCTTGCCGGGCTTCTTGCCCTGCGCCAGCGCTTTCTCGCGCTGCGCCTTTTGCAGCGCCAGCCTTTCCTGGCGCTGTTTTTCCAGTTGCGCGGCCCTGGCTTGCTCTGCCTTGATTTGTTCTTCTATCAATTTATTCAGCTGGGTGACCAGGGCGCCCAGGCGCTGCTCGTCTTTTTGCAGGTTGTCGGCCTGTTTCTTCTGGCTGTGCAGTTTGTCCGCCAGTTGCGCCAGCAATGCGGCGCGGCGCTTTTTCTCGGTTTCCAGCGCGGCCTTGTGCCCGAGCTCTTCCTGCGCTATTTCATCCAGCTCTTCCTTGGCATCCCTGGCGTCTTCGGTATTCTTGGTGACTGCCTGCAAGCTGGCGTGCAAGTCGTCTATCATCTTGGCCTGGGTTTGCGACACATAGCCCATGTATTGCAAGTCGCGGTTGATGCGATTGGGATTGTCGCCGGACAGCAGCAGTTTGATGCGGTCGCTGTTGCCGCGCATATACTGCCTGCGCAGGAAGTCGGACAGTTGCTTCTTTTGATTTTCGACCTTGCTCTGCAGGCGGCTTTGTTCTTCCGCCAACTGCGTGAGCCGGGTCTGGGTATCAGCCTGTTCTTTTTGCAAATCGCGCAGCGAGCGATTGGCTTCCGATATGGATTGCTCGGAAGAGGCGAGGGCATCGCTGGCCTGGTCCTTGGCGGTTTCCGTCTTGCTGATATCGTTTTTCAGCGCATTCAGTTTTTGCCGCAGCTCGGCCCGCTCCGCTTCCGCGGCGGTCTTTTGCGCGGCACGGGTGCTGGCGGCGAGGGCATCGCCCTGCAGGCCTGCCCACAGCAGCAGGCCGCAGACCGACAGGGCAGGGCGTAGATACAACTGCTTCATGGAGTGGGCGCGGGCGATTACTTGGCCTTTCCCTGGCTGGCAACGGCTTGCATTGCTGCCTCGATGGCAGACTGGTCGCCCAGGTAGTAGTGCCTGATCGGCTTCAGGTCGGCATCCAGTTCATACACCAGCGGCTGGCCGTTGGGAATATTCAGGCTGACGATGTCGGCGTCGCTGATGCCGTCCAGCATCTTGATCAGTGCGCGCAGGCTGTTGCCGTGCGCAGAAATGATGATGCGCTTGCCGACGCGTATCGCCGGCGCAATGCTGTCGTCCCAGGCCGGCATTACCCGCTCTACCGTGTCTTTCAGGCATTCAGTCAGCGGAATCTGCGCGCGCTGCAGGCCGGCGTAGCGCGGATCGGCATATGAAGTGCGGGGATCGTTTTCTGCCAGCGGATTGGGCGGCGTGTCATAGCTGCGGCGCCATACCAGCACTTGTTCGTCGCCGTACTTGGCGGCGGTTTCCGCCTTGTTCAAGCCTTGCAGGGCGCCGTAGTGGCGCTCATTCAGGCGCCAGTCATTGATTACCGGCAACCACATCATGTCCATCTCGTCCATGGTGAGCCACAGAGTGCGGATGGCGCGTTTCAGTACCGAGGTATAGGCGAGATCGAAGCTGAAGCCGGCCTCCCGCAATAGCCTGCCTGCCTGGCGGGCCTCAGCGGCGCCTTTTTCTGTCAGGTCCACATCGGTCCAGCCGGTAAAGCGATTATCCAGGTTCCAGGTAGATTCGCCGTGGCGCATTAAAACGATTTTATACATGGTTGATAGTAGGGAATGAGAAGATCGAATGCAGCTTTGCCTTCTATTTTATAATGATAGGGTTACCTAAAACCATTTATCCCCATTGGAATACTGTGAAATTCTTTACTGACAATCTTTTTAACCTCCTGTTGCTGTGCCTGATCATCGCTTCCGGCCTTGCTTTGTTGATACCCGTTTTGCAAAGGCGCGGCGCTAAAGTTTCCTTGCTGCAAGCTACGCAATACATGAACCAGGGTAAAACCCTGGTGCTGGATGTGCGCGATGCGACAGAGTTTGCTACCGGGCATTTGCAAAATGCCAAAAATATCCCGCTGGGTGAATTGCCGGACCGTCTCAAGGAAATTGAAAAATCCAAAAACGCTACCGTCATCACGGTATGCGAGCGCGGCGTGCGTTCCGCGAATGCGGAGTCCATACTGAAAAAAGCCGGGTTTGGCCAGGTGTTCAGCCTGGAAGGCGGCCTGAGTGCATGGAAGTCGCAAGGCTTGCCGACAGTTAAGTAATCAGCGCAGGAGAGAAAATCATGACGTCCCATGTAGTAATGTACAGCACTGCCGTTTGCCCCTATTGCGTGATGGCTGAGCGCTTGCTGAAATCCAAGGGTGTGGAGAACATAGAGAAGATCAGGGTGGACCTCGATCCCGTGATCAGGGAAGGCATGATGCAAAAGACCGGGCGGCGTACTGTGCCGCAGATTTACATAGGGGAAACCCACGTCGGCGGCTTTGACGACCTGTCGGCTTTGGACCGCGCCGGCAAGCTGGAACCCCTGTTGCAGCAAGCTTGATTGCTGTCTGGGCATACTGCTTGTTAGAATAGCGAGTTGCGGGCTTAAATCGGCCCGGATGCGGTTTGACTGCCGTACCTGGTTCGACACTGGCGCAAAACAGCCATTTTCGCAATCTCGCTGTTCATTATTAATCTTTTAGCATTTTAGAAAGTCTCACATGTCTGACGAAAATCTGCAGCCCGTATTTCAAATTCAACGCGTCTATCTGAAAGATTTGTCGCTTGAACAGCCTAATTCCCCAGCGATCTTCCTGGAGCAAGAAGCGCCTAGCATAGAAGTTGCGGTAGACGTAGGCGCAGAACAGATCGCCGAAGGTATCGTCGAGTCCACAGTAACCATTACCGTGACTGCAAAAGTCAAAGACAAGGTTGCTTTTCTGGTAGAAGGCAAGCAGGCTGGTATTTTTGAAGCGCGCAACATCCCGGCAGATCAACTCGATCCATTGCTGGGCATAGGCTGCCCGAATATCGTGTACCCTTATCTGCGCGCCAATATCGCCGATGCGATCACTCGTGCCGGTTTCCCGCCTATCCATCTGGCGGAAATCAATTTCGAAGCCTTCTACGCGCAGCGTTTGCAAAATCTGGCAGAGCAACAGGCTGCCGCGCAAGCGAACGGCGCCGCGGCTCCGGAAGGCGCGACAACGCATTAATGCGTGAATGGCGGCTTGCGCTATTGCCGGGCTTGATCGGATCACACCGCTTGAGTCCGGCGCTATCCCAAGTCCGCCTGGTTTTTCATACTGGAGTCTTGATAGATATGCGTACTATGCGTCGTTTCCTGCTGTTGCCGCTGCTGGCCGGCCTAAGCCTGCTGGCAGGTGCCGCCCATGCGCTGGAGTTCAAATCGATAGGCGCGTCACCCGTCGTCCTGTATGACGCTCCGTCCGCCAAGGGCGGCAAGCTGTATGTTGCTCCGCGCGGCATGCCGGTAGAAGTGATCCTGACGTACGGCACCTGGAGCAAGGTGCGCGATATGGCAGGCGATTTGAGCTGGGTAGAGTCCAAGGAGCTGGTCGCAAGGCGTAACGTCGTCGTGCGCGCCGCCAATGCAAAAATCCGCGCCGCCGCGGACGAATCCTCTGCGGTGATTTTCAGCGCCGATAAAAACGTGTTGCTGGAGATGGCAGAGCCTGCAACCGGCGGCTGGCTGAAGGTCAAGCATAAGGATGGACAGATCGGTTATATCAAAGCGTCCGACGTCTGGGGTGTGTAAGCTGCAATCTGTCTTTAGCTTTGCAAGCACCAAACATAAAAAGGACAGTATGCTGTCCTTTTTTTATATCAAGCCGGTCCGGGGCCAATGCCGGTGATGGGTCGAGTTAGGGAACAATGAAAATTACCGTTTTAGGCGCCGGTGCCTGGGGCACCGCACTGGCGATATCACTGGCGGCCAGGAACGATGTGTTGCTGTGGGGGCGCAATGCCGCCGTGATGCAGGACATTGACGCCGGCCGCGAGAACCGGGCCTACCTGCCGGGCTTTGCCTTGCCTGCGCGATTACAGGTCACGGCCGATTTTGAACTGGCTATGCGGCATGCGGCAGATCCTGCGGATTTGCTGATCCTGGCAACCTCGGTGGCCGGCCTGCGTCCGACCTTGCAGCAATGCCTGCCGCATAGCCCTACCCGGGTGGTCTGGCTCTGCAAAGGATTCGAAGAGGGCAGCCTGCTCTTGCCGCACCAGGTGGTGCAGCAGGTATTGGGGGCGGGGATCGAGGGCGGCGCCTTGTCCGGTCCATCCTTTGCGCAAGAGGTTGCCAAGGGCCTGCCCTGTGCATTGACCATCGCCTCCTCGTCGCCCGACCTGTGCCGGCAAGTGGTCAGTGCCGCGCATGGCAATGCGCTCAGGGTGTATTCCAGCGACGACCTGGTCGGTGTCGAAGTGGGCGGCGCGGTGAAAAACATCCTGGCGATTGCGACCGGTATCGCCGACGGCCTGGGCCTGGGCTTGAATGCGCGCGCCGCCTTGATCACCCGCGGCCTGGCGGAAATCAGCCGTTTAAGCTCGGCGCTGGGCGG
>Ga0210384_10003880_pt1 | contig 17013 bp, 18 predicted proteins | sample IncBWH2MmetaG_FD_160574 | JGI IMG/M metagenome (GOLD analysis project Ga0210384, IMG submission 160574) | Forest soil microbial communities from Barre Woods Harvard Forest LTER site, Petersham, Massachusetts, United States - Inc-BW-H-2-M | ecosystem: Environmental > Terrestrial > Soil >...
CCGGCGATCTCGCGCCGCTGGCGCATCTGGCGCAGGTGGTGATTGGCGAGGGCCGCGCAATTTTTCGCGAAGAGACTCTGGCTGGCGGCGAGGCGATGAAGCGCGCGGGCATCACCCCGGTTGCGCTGGAAGCGAAGGAAGGGCTTTCGCTGCTGAACGGGACGCAAGGAATGCTGGCGCTGCTGAGTCTGGCGTTGCACGAGGCTGATAATTTGGTGGACACGGCGGATGTGGCGGCTTCTCTTTCGCTGGACGCGCTGCGTGGCAGTCCAGGCGCGTTCGATTCGCGGATCATGCACGCGCGGGCATACGCGGGAGCCGCGACGACCGCGCGAAACCTTGCGCACTTGAATGAGGGCAGCCAGATTCGCGAGTCCCACCGTTCCGCAGACAAAGACACGCGTGTGCAGGATGCTTACAGTTTGCGATGCACGCCGCAGGTGCATGGCGCGGTGCGCGATTCGCTGGCGCAGGCGCGGGAGACGGCCGCGGTGGAACTCAACAGCGCGACGGATAATCCGCTCGTTTTTGTGCGCGACGAGAACAACGGCGACATCATCAGCGGCGGAAATTTTCATGGGCAACCACTAGCAATGGCGGCGGACCAAGTGGCGATTGCGATTGCGACGCTCGGAGGAATTGTGGAGCGGCGTATCGAGCAGATGACGAATCCTTTGACCAGCATGCTGCCGGCGTTTTTGACGCCGGAGCCGGGACTGAATTCCGGATTCATGATTGCGCAGGTAACGGCGGCGGCGCTGACCAGCGAAAACAAGGTGCTGGCGACGCCTCATTCGGTAGATTCGATTTCTACTTCGGGCAATCAGGAAGATTACGTCTCGATGGGGATGAGCGGGGCGCGGCGGCTGGAGCACATGTTGGTGAACTTGCGGCATATCATAGCGATTGAGCTGCTTTGCGCCTGCCAAGGTGTCGATTTGCTTGCGCCGCTGCAGACGGGGGCGCTGGCCAAGAAGGCACATGCGGCGGTGCGCGCAAAGTCAGCCAAAGTGACCGACGACCGCCCGCTCGCGCCGGAGATTGAAGCGGTGTCGGCGCTGGTGGCCGATGGCACCTTTTCAGCGATACTGCGCTGAGCCGGCTGATTCGTCCATCACGTCAGACGATGAAGTAAGTAAATCGGCGGAACTTCCATGGAACTCCAATCCCACGCGGCGCTTGCCGAAATTCGCGACACCCTGCTGGAAACCTACGCGAGCAACGAGGCAATGAATCAGCTCATCCTCTCCGATCTCGACCCTCGGGCGTGGCGCGCCCAGCCGCCGGGTCAGAAAGGCGGTGGCCGGACCATCGCGGCCATCTTCGCGCATCTGCACAACTGCCGTCTTAAATGGCTGAAAAAAAATGCGCCGCATCTGAAGTGTCCGCCGCCGCTTGATCCCCACCGCTGCAACATAAAGCAGGCTGGTGCCGCGCACAGGAGAAGCTCCGCGCAGTGCCTGCGCATGTTGACCGATGCTCTCTCGGCCGCTCCGGATCGCCGCGTTGGAAAGTTCTCACGCGACAGTTGGATGCCAACGTGGCCCGCCGGAGGGACCATGTTTGCTTACATGTTCGCCCACGAAGCGCATCATCGCGGCCAGATTTTGATGTTGGCCCACCAGCTCGGCTACCGCGTCCTCGACAAAACTCCCGGCATCTGGCAATGGGAGAAGCTCTGGAAACAAGCCGGCCTTACCACGCGCCCGCGCTGAAGGGAACGCGCCCCCTGGCTCCTCGTAGCGTCGGCTTGCCTGCCGCAGGTATCTCGCCAGGATTGTTTCTACCCAAAAGAGCGCTGTTAGGCTAGAGATTCAAGGAAGAATGTGAGCATGCGGTAGCCGGCGATGTAGGAGAAGGGGGCGAGTTCGAGAGAGTAGTGGCCGCAGGGGAGCTCGAGGGTGCGGGGATCGGCACCGTGGCGGCGGAGAGAGTCGAGCATCTGGCGAGTGAGATTGGGGAGCATGGTGGGGTCGTATTTGCCGAAGACCATGTAGGTGTTGCGGCCGGCTCCCATGCTTCGTTCGACGTAGGGCATGGGGCTGATGGGGGACCAATATTCGCGGAGTTCGTCGACGGTGACGTGGTTGCGAAGGCCTTCCCAGACATGGTTGGTGGTCATGCCCTGGCTGATGACGTCGGCGTAGTAGGTGGAAACGTGGAAGAAGCCGCCGGCGCGGAGGCGTTCATCGTGGACCAGGGTTATGTAGCCGACGGAGGAGCCGATGCTGGTGCCGAGGATGCCGAGCTTGGTGTAGGCCTGCTGCTCGAGCCAGTGGAGGCATCGGCGGGCGTCCTGGACGGCTTGGCGGTTGGCCTGGAGGGTGAGGCCAATATTAGGGCCGCAAATCTGGTCGGCGCGCTCGTGGCCGTGAGCCATGCGGCGGTCATGGTAGGGCATGCTCATTTTGAGGACCGTAATGCCCATGCGCTGAATCCAGTGGCAAAGGCCGTTCTGGCCGTGCCATTTGGCGTTCCAGTTGGGGAGGAGGAGGACGGCGGGGCCGGAGCCGCTGGCGCGAAAAAGCTGGGCGTGGACAGTGTTGTTTTCGGGCCAGGGGGATTCGATGGAGCTGGTGAAGGTAAGGACGTTCTGGGGGTCCAGGCGGTAATCGGTTGCGGGGGTCGTGACGTACCATTCGCGGCTGGATTCGATGGCATGTTTGGCGTATTGACGGACGAAGGCCTCGGGGGCGGGATCATCGGGGGAGCCGCCGATGTGTTCGAGGCCCCAATGGAAGGGTTGAACGCGGCGATTGTCGTCGGTGGTCCAGCGACGGTGCTCGTAGCGGCGGATTTTGCGTTCGAACCAGTTCATGGATAGGAAGTGATCAGAGATCGGTGATCAGAGATCGGTGATCAGAGATCAAGGAACAGTTTACAGGGAATCGCTGAACAAATAGAAAACGGATCGACCTGGAAATGCGAAGGAGATGAATTCAACACAGAGAGTACAGGGGACCGGGAAAACAGGGCCACGGAAGAGGAAGTGTTAGGGATGGGGCACGGGAGGCGGCGCGTTTTGTTGAGGGAGTGAGATGACTATGAGAGAGTCGAACTGTGGTCATCATCTTCTTTTTTCTATTGGGGATTGTGATTGGAAGCTTCCTGAATGTCTGCATCACGCGGATTCCGGAGGAGATTTCGATTGTTTCGCCGGGGTCGCACTGCCCACAGTGCAAAACGCCAATCAAACCATATGACAATGTGCCGGTGTTCGCGTGGCTGTGGCTGGGTGGCAAGTGCCGCTCATGCGGGCAGCCCATCTCGCCGATGTATCCCATCATCGAGGTGGGCACGGGGCTCTTGTTCGTTGCGGCGTTTCTGGATTTTGGAGTCACGCAAGCGACGGTGAAATGGCTGTTCTTCACTTGCCTGGTGATCGTATTGACCGTCACGGACTTGCGCGTGCGGCTGTTGCCGGATGTGATTACCTGGCCGGGCTTTGCGGCGGGGCTGTTGTTTTCGGCGGTTGTACCGCCGAACGATGGGTTTGCGCGGTTTCTCGGATACCGATTGTTTCAGGCGCATCTACCTGGATATGTGGCTGGAATTCTAGATGGGTTGCTTGGGGCGGCGTTTGGGAGCCTCCTTCTACTGGGGCTGGCTAAGGCGTACAAAGCGGCGCGCGGACGCGAAGGCATGGGCATGGGCGACGTGAAAATGATGGCGATGGTGGGGGCGTTTCTGGGGTTGCGGGGAACATTTTTGACGATATTGGTGGGGAGCCTTCTGGGAAGCGTTGTCGGGCTCGCTGTGGTGCTAGCGCTCTATGCGGGAGGATGGAAGAGCGGGCTGGCGAAACGGGCAAGCACTCGTGGGCTGGGGACCGAGAGCGGATTGCGTTGGGCCATTGCGAGCCAGTATCAGTTGCCACTGGGAACGTTTCTGGGGATTGGGGCGTTGCTAATCGTGTATGCGACGCCGGTGGTTGCTGGGCGGTGGGCAATTTTCAGGGGCATCGTGGGCTGAAAACGAAACAAATTAACACAGAGAGCACAGAGGACACAGACGGTCGCAGAGGAGGATAGGAAGGAAGACGAAAATAATGTTGGCGGCATTCCAATCCGGGAATAATACGCAGCATCTATGGACACTGGCAGCGGAGCTGGGGATTGCGTTCCTGGCGATCACGGCGGTGGTAGTGCTGTTGATGCGGCGATTTTTCCAGAGCACGCGCGATGAGCATGGAGAGGAGTTCTCCACGAGCGCGCCGCGCACGGAGAATCCTTCGGCGTTCATGGCGGCGTCCATGCAGGGCGTGATTCAGAAGCTGCGTGAGCAGGAGAAAGAACTGGAGCGGCTGCATCGCATCGAGAAAGAGCGCGCGGAGCAGACGGAGCGGCTGAGCGAAGAAGTTACCAGGAACATGCCTGCGGGGCTGCTAGTGGTGAATGCGACGGGGATTATTTCGACGTCGAATCCTGCGGCGGAGCAGGTGCTGGGAATACGCGGGCTGGGATTCCGGCGGTACAGCGAGGCGCTGGGGCCTTCCTCAGACCTGACGAGACTGGTGGGGGAATGCCTGGCGACGGGAAAGATTTTCCGGCGCGAAGAGGTGGAGCATGTTCCTCCAGCGGGAGACACGCGGCACCTGGGCGTGACGATTTCGCCGATCCGGCGCGGCACGGAGAACATCAGCGGGGCGATTTGCCTGCTGACGGATTTGACGGAGCTGGCGGCGCTGCAGCAACGGATACGATTGAAGGAAAATCTGGCAGCACTGGGCGAACTGTCCGCGGGAATTGCGCACGAGTTCAAGAATGCATTGGCGACGATTTCAGGCTACGCGCAATTGATTCAATCGGAGGGGACGGAGAGCGAGGCGAGCGATTACGCGACGAGGATTCTGGAACAAGCGCGGAACATCACGCATGTGGTGACGGAGTTCTTGAAATATGCGCGGCCGCTGGAGATCTCGGATGAAACTGTGGGGCTGGAGGCGGTGGTCAAGCGAGTGGTGACGGAGGTCGGCGAGGCGATTCCACAGGTGAAGATTCGCTGCGAGGGGACGTTTGGGGATGTGGGGGGGGACGAGGGATTCCTGCGGCAAGCGCTTCTGAATTTGGCGCGGAACGCGGCGGAAGCTTGCGCGGAGGCGGCGGGAGGTGGACGCGTGCTGGTTCGAGGCGAAGTCCAGCGCGGAGACGAGGCCGGGGTTCAGCGCATAACCATCAGCGATAACGGCCCTGGAATCGGGGCAGACGCAATGCCGAAGCTTTTTCGGCCGTTTTTTACGACGAAGGCGAATGGCACGGGGCTGGGACTGGCAGTGGTGCAAAAGATTATCGTGCAACACGGCGGGCAGGTGGAAGCGCGAAATGAGAGCGGAGGAGGGGCCGCGTTTATAGTTACGTTACCGCTGCCGCGGAGGGCGCTGGAAGCGGTAGAATTGAAGAAGGATAGAGCTTAAGAGATCGTCGGGGACTTCCAGCTGCTCCGGGAAAGCAGGATCGCATGCGAGCGAAAACATGGATGAAGTATTTGGTGAGTATTGCGGTGCTCTGTTTGGCAGGATTGCCACTGTATGCACAGCAGCAGAGTTCTTCGCAGCAATCGGGAAGTGACCCGGTGGCAGATGCGGCGCGAAAGGCGCGCGAGGACAAGAAGAATGCGGCGAAGCCGAAGAAGGTTTATACCGACGACGATGTGAAGCCTGCGGCTAGTGCGGCTACGGGGAATACTGGCGCCGCGGCGGGGGCCACGGGAACGACGGGGCAGCAGAAAGCGGGAGACGCCGCAGAGGCCCAAGATGCTAACGGCGAAGCAGCCTGGAGGAAAAGATTTAAAGAGCAGCGCGATAAGATTTCGAAGGCCGAAACAGAACTAGACATTCTGGAGCGCGAACTGCAAAAGTCGCAAACGGAATATTACCCGGACCCGCAGAAGGCCTTGACCGAGCAGAATACGCGGAAAGAGATCAACGATAAGACGGCGAAGATTGACGCGAAGAAGCAGGAGATTGCGCAGCTGAAGCAGGGGCTGGATGACCTTGAGGATCAACTGAGGAAGTCGGGTGGGGATCCGGGCTGGGCGCGGTAGTGGAAAAGCGGCCGTAAGTTGTTGGCCGAAAGTTTTTAGAATACCTTCCAAGTCCAATTCAAGAGCAGAACGCTGTCGAAGAGAGCTGCGTGATCGCGCAGAGGGTGTGCTGCGTCAGGTTGATCGTGCGCATGCGCTACTTCCCTTCTCTGCACACGCGACAGTGGTAGTTCGCTGAGGGTTTCGGGAATCGTGGTAGAAACAGAAGAGATGGAACCACTCCTCCTTGTTGAAGATAAGCATGAACTGCGCGCGATGCTGCGGAAGGCATTGGAGCGCGCGGGCTACGGCGTGGACGAAGCGCCGGATGGCGCAGCGGCGATCCAGAAGGTGCGCGCGCGAAGGTATCTGCTGGTGATTACGGATTTGAAGATGCCCGGGGCTTCCGGGCTGGACGTGCTTCGGGAAACTAAGCAAGCCGATGCAACGATTCCGGTGATTCTTCTGACGGCATTTGGTTCGGTGGAAGAAGCCGTGGCAGCGATGAAAGAAGGAGCGTTTGATTTTCTGCAGAAGCCGGTGGACTTGGACCATTTGAAGCTGCTGGTGCAACGTGCGGCACAGCAGCAGGAGTTGCTGCGGGAAAACATATTGCTGCGCGAGGAGTACGCGACGCGGTATGGATTTCCGCGCATCGTGGGAGAACACACCTCGATCCGGGAAGTGAGCCAGCAGATCCAGAAGGTGGCGGCGACGGATTCGACGTGCCTGCTGCTGGGGGAAAGCGGGACGGGAAAAGAACTATTTGCGCTGGCGGTACATCATCTTTCTCCGCGGCGTGAAAAAGCGTTTGTGGCGCTCAACTGCGCGGCTATTCCGGAAGGGCTTGTGGAGAATGAGCTATTCGGGCACGAACGCGGGGCGTTTACGGGGGCCGGAGCGCGCAAGGTCGGCAAGATGGACCTGGCGCATCGCGGGACGCTTTTCCTGGATGAGATTGGAGAGTTGCCGCTGGCGATTCAAGGGAAATTACTGCGGGTGCTGGAAGAGCGGCGATTCGAACGAGTCGGCGGAACGCAGTCGATCGATGTGGACGTTCGAATCGTGGTGGCGACGAACCGCGATTTGCACAAAATGGTTGCGGAGAAAATGTTCCGCGAGGACTTGTACTTTCGAATATCTGCGGTGCCGATGACGATTCCACCGCTGCGGGAGCGGGGGAACGACGTGCTGCTGCTGGCGGAGCACTTTCTGGAACAGTTCAAGCGGGAGTTTGGGAAGGCGGGGCTGGAATTGTCGGCGGAAGCGAAGGATCGATTGCGGAACTACCGTTGGCCCGGGAATGTGCGCGAATTGCAGAATACTCTGGAGCGCGCGGTGATTCTGGCGGATGGATTGAGCATCGCTGGGAACGGATTGCAGTTACCGGCGGCGAAGCCGGACACAGCGGAAATGCCTGGGGGAATGCTACCGGAGGATTTCAAGTGGGAAGGTTCGCTGGAAGAAGTGACCGGGCGTGCGGCGAACCATGTGGAGAAAGTTCTGATCGAGAGCACGATGCGGGATTGCAAATGGAATAAAACACGGGCGGCGGAGAAGCTGGGGATTTCGCCGAAGACGTTGTTGGCGAAGTTGCGCGGAGCGGGTCTAGAGGAGTAGGGAGAGGAGCAGCGGGAGGCACAGCAAGAGCGGCGCGCTTCGGAAGGCGAGCCCTACGGAAACCCCGGCGGGTTAGATAACTATCATGGGTGTGGATCAGAACGGGCGTACCGCGGTGTGGAAGGCGACGGTGCCGAGGGTCCAGACGCGATAGTCAACGGATTGGAAGCCGGCGGCGGTGATGAGAGACGCCAGTTCGGGTGGGCGAAAGAAGCGGGCGACGGATTTCGGCAGGTAGGAGTAGGCGGCGGGTTCGCCGGAGATCAGGCCCCCAATTTTTGGCAGCACTTCACAGAAATACCAACTGTAGAGATTCCCTAACACTCCGGCGGGCGGTTCGGTGAATTCGAGGATGGCGATTGTGCCGCCGGGCTTGAGCACGCTCTGAATTTCGCGCAAGCCGGCCTCGTAGTTGGCGAGGTTTCGAAGACCGAAGGCGGTGGTGACGAGATCGAAAGAGGCGCCTGCAAAAGGCAGACGCATGGCGTCGGCTTCGAAAAAGTGCACGGTTGTCGCTGCGTGTTCGCCCGTGGTGGAGGCGAGTGCGGCGCCCTTTTCTTTTGCACGGACCAGCATAGTATGAGCGAAATCGGCGCCGATGACGCGGGCTTGGCCTGTGCGAGCGAGAGAAAAAGCGAGGTCACCTGTTCCACAGCAGAGATCCAGGACGAGAGCGCCGGGACGATCGAGAATGGGGCGGAGACGCTTTGTGGCGCGTGCGCGCCAGAGACGGTCGAGCTGCAAAGAGAGAAGATGATTGAGCAGATCGTAGCGCGGGGCGATACGGGTGAACATTTCGCGGACTTTTTTGGAGGCGTCTGCTTCGGTGACAGCGCCTTCAGGACGAGTTCCCTTCACGGGTGCGGCGGCTTCAGCCACGGTGTTTTCCAGAGAGACTGCTGCTGGCAGCGATGAGGCGAGGCGTGAAATGGAGAACACGCTCGACGACGTGGAGAGGGACGGTGTCGTAGGAGTGCGCTTCGCCAATGCGGCGTGAGAGCACAAAGCGCAGAATTCCACTGCGCCCTTTCTTGTCGGAGCGCATGGCGTTAAGGAGAGTCGTGGCAGGCACTTGAGGCCAGGGCGGTAGAGGGCCCAGACAGCCGATGAGCGCGACGATGCGGGAGACGTCGGCGGCGCGAGTAAGGCCGAGTTCATGGCCGAGGAAGGCGGCGGCGATCATGCCCCAGGAGACGGCTTCGCCGTGCTGATAGCGTCGGTACCGGGTGACGCTTTCGAGGGCGTGCGCGAAGGTATGGCCGAAATTGAGGATTTCACGGAGCCCGGATTCGCGTTCATCGCGGCTGACGATACGGGCCTTGATTACGACGTTGCGCGGAATGAGCAGGTCGAGAGCAGCACGATCGCGACGCAGGATTTTCTCCATAGATTGTTCGAGCATGGCGAACATCGGAGCATCGGCGATGATGGCATGCTTGATGACTTCGGCGAGGCCGCCGCGAAATTCGCGGTCCGGAAGAGTGCGCAGCAGTTCCGGATCGGTGAGGACGAGGCGCGGAGGATAGAACGCGCCGACGAGGTTTTTCCCTTCGGGGAGATTAACTCCCGTCTTGCCACCAATGGAACTATCCACCTGGGCGACGAGCGTGGTCGGCACGTGTACCAGGACGACGCCACGCAAATAAATGGCGGCGACGAATCCGGCGACGTCTCCGACGACTCCGCCGCCGACTGCAATAAGGAGAGATTTGCGGTCCGCGCCAGATTTCACCAATGACCGGCATAGTAACTCGGCGGTGCGTAAGTTTTTTGCGGATTCTCCATCGTTCATGAGGTGAAAATGGGCTTCGCCAGGAAGTTGGAGACCACGCTGGACGGATTTACCGAGGGCGCGCCAGACCTTTGTTGAAGAGACAACGTGGATGCTGGAAAAACGGCCGAGCTTGGCGATTTCCTGTGCGGGCCGATGAATGGCTCCTGCGCCGGCGATGACGGAGTAATCTCCAGCGGAGGATTTCACGGAAATGCGTTTGAGTTTCATTAGCGAGGCATTTTCAATGTAACACACGGGTTTGAGGGATTCCTATGCGAGCCGAGATTGATGCGCAGTTTTAGTTTTCGTGTGCGCAAAAAAGAGCGGCCCGCCTCGGGCCCTACAAGGAAGCCGGGCACGGACAATACGTGTGGTTCTAGCCGTGGCAAAGGAGGGCGCAGCGTTGCTCCGCCCCTATAAAGGCGCGCTCGGGTCAGGCCTTATTTTGCTTGGAGCTGTTTTGTGGACTCGAGGAAGACGTAGCCGACGATGGCGAGCGTCTTGGGGCTGATTTTATCGAGAGAGTCCTGCGGCGTGTGCCAGTAACCGTTGTTGACGAAGTCTCCGATGACATCCACGGCGGGGACGCCGCGCCTCATGAAGGAATCGTGATCATCTTCGGCGGATGCAGAAGTATTCAGAAAAACGGCGGAATAGCCCAACTTGGCCGCGGTGTTCCAAACGAGATCGATCAATGCCGACGTGGAACTGGATTCGCGCGGGAATTGCGCATTGCGGCCACCGACAATATCCGCCAGCATGAATGCGCGAATCTTTTTGATTTCGCCGCTGGTGGAGAGCCGCGCGGCCATCTGGCGGCTGCCGTAGCGGCTGTCAGAATCGCTCCAGCTCTTCATAGCTTCTTCGCCGTCGAAAAAGGCGATCCAAACGGCATACTTTCCGTGCTGCGGACAGAGCAAACGGGCCAACTCCAGCATAACGGCAGTTGAAGAAGCAGCGTCATCGGCGCCGACAAAATTGTCGAGGATTTTCGTGTCGTAGTGGGTGCCGAGAAGAATCACTCCGGGTTTCTCGCCGGGGATTTTGACGAGGAAATTCTTCATGGGCAGGCGACCGACAGGGGTGTCAGCCGAGAACGCGTCGGTCTCGACGGTGCAGCCGTAGCTTTTCAATTCGGATTGCAAATAGTCCTGCAAACGGGCAATGGCTGGTGAGCCGGAAGGACGCGGGCCAAAGCTGACTTGCTTGGCAACCTGAGCGTAAGCGCGGTTGCCGTCGAAGCCGCCAGTTTTGTCCGGTGGGGGCGCGGCGTCGGCGGCTTGCGGTGGAGGGACGGCCACAGCGCTCATAAAAGGCGGCTGAGGCGCCGAGACGCGATTGGTCGACTCTTTAGCAAGCTTTGCGCTCGCAAGGTAAACGGGCTTGCCCTTGTAACCGACCAGGCGAAGCAGCAGCAAAAAGACGCACAAAAATGTTGCAAGTAGGAGAATTCCACGCCTTTTCGTCATTTATTGCGCCTCCACGGGAGCAGCGAGCCGCCGGGCGCGGCGGCGCACCACTACCCAAGACACTACGATGCCCACGAAGTAGAGCGCGACCAATACGGCCATGAAAACCAGCATGGTCGTGGCATCGGGGGTGGGCGTAAGGACGGCGGCGAGAATGGCGATGACCAAGATGGCATAGCGGAAATTCTTGAGCAAGAATTTGGGCGTGACGATCCCAAAGAGCGAAAGAAAGAAAATAAGGATTGGTAATTCGAACACCAGGCCGAGACCAAGAAGGACCATGAGAATCAGATCGAAATACTCATTGATGCTGATGAGCGGAACGACGGGTCCCTGAAAGCTGATTAAAAAACGCAGGACGTACGGGAGTGAAATGAAATATCCGAAAGCGATGCCGGAGAGAAACAGGAAGACGGTCGAGAACAGAAAGCCGGTGATGGCGCTGCGCTCGTGTTTGTAGAGCGCGGGAGCGACGAAGAGCCAAATCTGGTAAAGGATCCAGGGGGAAGCGATAACCAGACCAAGATAAATGCTCAAGGAGATCAAGAGATTCAGATACCCGGCGGGATGGGTGTAAACCAGTTTTTGTTCGAGTTTCGCGGCTTTGAGCGCTTCCAGCATGGGCTTGGTGATCCAATTCACAAAATGGGGAGCGGCAAACCAGCCAATGCCTGCGCCGATGACGACCGAGAGGAGCGAGTTGATGATGCGTTTGCGAAGCTCGGCGAGGTGCTCGAAAAAACTCATCGCGCCACTCGGCTCGTTATCTGGAGCGGGGAGCGCGGAATTGTCGGCGGATTCAGGCTGGTTGTTGGGTGTCATGGGGGACGTCGGGTGAATCCGAGGCAGAGGCGGTTTCGGCCGGGGTTTCAGAGTGCTCGCCGGAAGCACGCGGTACCGACTCGGCTGAGGGCACGAGAAGCGGTTCTTCAGAGGCGCGGGTATCGGCTTGAGAATCTATCGAAGGCGTCTCAGAACCACTCGGAGTAGCCAAGGTAGCAGGCTGGGCGGAATCGCCGGCGGCTACGGCTTCGGCAGCCTTCTTGCGCGCGGCTTGCAGGGTCTGGCGCTCCATTTCGCGCATTTCCTCCTCAAAGGCGCTGCGGAAGTCCGAGGATGCTTTGCGGAACTCAGCCATGATCTTGCCGAGGCCGCGGGCGAGCTCCGGGAGCTTCTGTGGCCCGAAAACGACCAGAACGACCACAAACAGGACAATCATGTGAGGAATGCTCAACATTGCGCCCAGGCACCGTCTAACAGGTTCATTGGCATCATAGAAAGGGTGTCAGTCGCTGTCAAACCGGAGTTTGCGGTGTGGTATAATTCTGCATTGAGTCGTAAGGCGAGGTAAGAATGAATTCAGAACGTCGCGGAATTGGGATCGTTATAGGCGTACTGTTGTTATCTGCGGTTTTGGGCGGGATTTACGGGCCCAACGTCCGGGCGACGACGGCCTCGGCGGATGACTATCAAACTGCGGTGCGGGAGTTCACGCGGGTTCTGGATGTGGTCCAGAACAACTACGCCGACACGGTGGATGTGGACAAGGCCGTGTATCAGGGCGCGATTCCGGGCATGCTGCGCATGCTGGATCCTCATTCGAGTTTCTTTGATGCCAAGCAATTTGCGCTGCTGCGCGAGGACCAGCGCGGGAAGTACTACGGCGTGGGAATGATCGTTGCGCCACGAGAGAATCACACCGTGGTGATGGCGCCGTATGTGGGAGCGCCAGCGTATAACGCGGGGCTGCGGCCTGGCGACGTGATCTTGAAGGTAGATGACAAGTCCACGGATGGATTGGGCACACCCGAAGTGGCGGACATGCTGAAGGGGCCCAAGGGGACGGTGGTTAAGATTGTGGTGTCGCGGGAGGGCTATCCGGAGCAACTGACATTTACGGTGACGCGCGACGAAATTCCTCGCCATTCGGTGGACATTGCTTTCCTGCTAAAGCCGGGGATCGGGTATATCCGGCTTTCGGGATTTAATGAGACGACAGACCGTGAAATTGCCGAAGCGCTGAAACAACTGAATGCTTCCTCGCTGGATGGACTGATACTGGATATGCGCGGGAATCCCGGCGGGCTGCTGAACGAAGCGGTGGCCGTGGGAGATATGTTCCTGGACAAGAACCAACTGATTGTTTCGCATCATGGACGGACTTCACCGGAGCGGCGTTATTACGCGGTGCGTGGGAATCAGGGCGTGACCGTGCCACTGGTGATTCTGGTGAATAACAATTCAGCGTCGGCAACGGAGATCGTGGCGGGATCGGTGCAGGACCACGATCGCGGGCTGGTGGTGGGCGAGACGACGTTCGGCAAAGGATTGGTGCAGACGGTTACGCCCCTAAGCGAGAACACGGGGCTGGCGCTGACGACGGCGCGTTATTACACGCCGAGCGGGCGGCTGATTCAGCGCGACTACAAATCGGTTTCGCTCTACGAATATCATTACGAGCGGAAGGTTCCCGAGCATCCCACGGAAGTGAAGCTGACAGACAGCGGGCGGCAAGTTACCGGTGGAGGCGGCATCGCGCCGGATATTACGGTGGCGGCGCCGAAGCTGACGAAGTTCGAACAACTGCTGTATCGCAACGACGTGTTTTATCCGGCGGAGACGGGCGTGGGCGGATTCACGCGCTACTACCTGGGCACGAAGCCAACAATCACCAAGGAGTTTGAAGCCGACGACAGCGTGATGCGCACATTCCGCGAGTACCTGAGCAAGCACAACGTGCGGTATACGGAACCGGAAATGGCGGAAACCGGCGATTGGATCAAGAGAAAGATCAAGCAGGAAGTGTTTATGTCCACGTTCGGCCAGCAGGAAGGATTCAAGGTACTGCTGGAATCCGACCCACAGGTGCAGAAAGCCGTGGACGCGATTCCTCAGGCGCGGGCGCTGTATCAGAACGCCAAGAAAATCACTGCGCAGCGGACGGGTGCTTCGAACGAGCAGCCGTAAGCTTAAGCGCGAAGTACGATGAGGTTTCATGGGGCGCTTCGACCAGGTCGGAGCGCCCCAGTTTTGTCTACACGCGGGCGATCACGTGTTGGCAAGGTGTGCGGCGTTTGCTAAAATTCAGTTGCTGCTCGTGGGCGAGTAGCTCAGCTGGGAGAGCGCCTCGTTCGCAACGAGGAGGTCGCCGGTTCGATCCCGGTCTCGTCCACCAATCTTCTCAACAACTTGCGCGTCCGCGTTAGCAGCTTCAGGTTCTTTTGTGACGTAGTTTGTGCCATTAGCTGCCCTTGCGCTGCGCTGCGAGAGTGCGTCTAAGGCCTTACGTTTGGCGTCCATCCGAATGTGCGAGTAGTGCTCCAACATCTTTACTGATACGTGCCCCGCAATACTGCGAATGGTTTGTTCGCTAGCCTGCCCTTCGGCCAGCTCTGTGATGGCGTGGTGTCGGAGGTCGTGGAAGCGAAGCCCGGCCGTGGGACTTATGACTTTATGGATATCGGCTTTGCACTTTTGATTGGAACAGGCCTTTGCAGGTTTCTGTTGCCGGCCGCACTCTGGGCATTGAATCGCGCGAGTCAGGTTGCGCCACGCAGTCCGCCAGCCAGACATCGGCATTCTGGGGTCGGGATTGCGTAGGCCTTCAGAGTGGGGCAGGACGTACCACCCTGGCGCGGGCTCGCATTCGAAGAGCGCATTTGAGCGCCTTCTCAGTTCGAGGATGGCATCCCAGGCATCACGGTTGAGAGGGATAACCCGCTTCCCTTGCCCAGTCTTACTTCGACGTACTGCAATTATTCTGTTCATTAGATCCACATCGCACCAGTGTAGACCTCGAATCTCACCCGCCCGCATCGTTGTGTTGAGGGCGAGCGTGGCTGCGAGGTACGCAATCTGCCATGCGGGTTTTGACTCAGCGGTCTTGAGCAGATGGAGCTTGTCGGCCGTTGAGAGTGCACTACCAACACGGCTCTCCACCTTCAGCGGGCGTAATTCTTCGGTCTCGAGCAAATTCCAGCGTTGAGCCTTGACGAGGACGCCGCGCAGGAGATCACGCTCTCGATTAATTGTGGCGTTCGATATCCCGGCCCGATTACGCTCTGCGAAGTAACGGAGCACATCGTCGGTGTCGATACTCTGGACGGTCTTGGCACCAAAATAGGCAACAAGCGGCTTGCTGCGCTCTCGTTCAGTTTGAATGGTCTTGCGAGCCAGTCGTGGCAGCCGGAGAGTCAGGTAGCGCTCGATGGCTACTGAAAACGCTAGCCGTGCCAGAGCGCGGCCTGGCTGCGACACCTTCCCCGCCCCGGCCTGCGCAATGAGTTTCTTCTCCTGTTGTTGCGCCGCGCGCCAATCTGTCGTATCGAGGCTTGCGCGATAGCGCTGACCGTTTACTGAAAAATCCGTCCACCAAGTCTTCTTCCGCTTGTAAAGTGCCATGCTTCCTCCGCTCGTCACCGCGATCGCTACTCGTCCATTGCCGTTCTCAGAATTCGCCAGGGTCTTTCTGCATCAACGCGAGTCGATAGCAGCAAACCCGCCCGCGTTTGAAGATTGCCATGTTCCTACCTCTTTCTTTTGCGTCCGTTGCTTTTCTGTTCCTGCGCATCCCGATAGCGCTGCTGCTTAAAGGCTTGCTGGCAGCCCACGCTACAAAACTTCTTGTTTTCGCGTCCCACCGAAAAAACGTTCTCACATTTCAAGCAGATGCTCCAGGGCCGCCCTGCTACGACCGCTTTGAAAAGTAGCGCGTAAAGCCCAGTGAGCACATCTCGGCAATAAAGCATGGGCTCCAACCTACCCTTGACTGCAATCAACCCGAGGGTGGACCCATCCGCCAGCTGCGCCGAGAGATGCACGGAAAGTGCAAAATGCGGATCTCCTGCGAATTCAATTCCTGCTGCTTTCGCAAAGCCTGTTGCCTCTTCGGGATCCTCCTCTCGCAACATCGTCCAGGCACGAAGCAAGCCACGTAGCCGCTTTTGCTCGTTGCATTTTTCGGTTCCCTATCCTTCTTTGCGGACGCCTCATCCATGCCCATGATTCTTGCCAACGCTGGGAAGTCTGTTAGCCTATCAGTGGCTTTTGTTGGTCTGGCTGCAACCGTAAACTATGCGCTCCTTTGTCAACAGCCCAAGAAAGGAAACTGAGGCACACAATGGTCACAATTGATCAGATAAAGGATTCTGAACCCAACAGCTCAGCTGGCCCTTCTTTGCATGCTCCACTATCGTTGGGGTCTTATTTTTTTTCAGCTTTTTTCCCTGCGGTAAATACCATAGTGGCAAGCCTTGCAATCTACTCTCATCATGAGGTTTTGTATTGGCTGGTCTCGCCATCACTACTGCTCATTGTGGTATTCGTCGTCGCCCGCGCTCTTTATCTGCAAAAAGAAAGCCTCCGCACCCGCGAGCTGATATTAGTACAGCCGGACGCGAAGGCGCGAGATGCTTGCGAGAGTTTGGCAAAATCCTCAGCCATCAATTTTGCTTTTGGAATGTATGGAATCGCGGCAGCAATGGCGCTCTTGTCTTGGGTCGTCTTCAGCCATAAATGACTGACAGTGTCACAGGGAGCGATGATAGGGTGACAGCGTCGACTCCTTCTCCCGAGTAGTTGGTTGCTGAAGAAACGACCAGGACTCGGAAGAGGGGCCGAGCGAAGCGGCTACGGATTTCCTCCTGGCACTTTAAAAACTTCGCGTTCTTTCAGACAGCGAAATGCGAGAATCATATACACTTCTGGGCGGATTTTGGGGAGCAGGTCAGACTGATAATGCCCTTCACAGCTCGCACCCTGATAGTAATCGCAATTGGCGGCAGCTTAGCGATCATGGCGAATATGCTTGCGTACTTCATCATAGGACAGATAAATGAGAGATTGCCCGAAGGCGAGCGGATATCTTATCTAAGATGGGGTTTGGGAATTCGAAAAAAACATAGGGATCTGTATCCTGACAGCAAACTAGTGTACCTTTTTGATCTATGCGGTATTTTGGTGGTGATTTGTTTCCCGGTACTCCTTTGGTCTATGGGAATTTTATGGGGCAGCTAGACTGCACCGTCGGCTGCCTCGCCTGAGTAGTTGGTTGCTGATGAAACGATCAGGCTGCGTGACGCATTCTTAAGCGCCGAGACAATCCAAGGCTGCAAGGGGCGGACATCTCGC